>Ga0180215_1000129_pt1 | contig 112103 bp, 107 predicted proteins | sample eDN3rd37CBELigBY_FD_128871 | JGI IMG/M metagenome (GOLD analysis project Ga0180215, IMG submission 128871) | Enriched backyard soil microbial communities from Emeryville, California, USA - eDNA 3rd pass 37_C BE-Lig BY (version 2) (version 2) | ecosystem: Environmental > Terrestrial > Soil >... | reverse complement strand
CGTGAGGTTACCAGCGCGGGCTTCGGTTGCGAGGGTCTTGACCTGGGCGTCGTTGATGGCGACGTGGCCGAAGACCTTGTTGTAGACGGCTCGGATCCGGGCCTCCCAGTCCACCTTGCGGAAGAGGTACTCGGTGTACTCGACCCAGGTGCCGTTGACGCCGTTGACGACGGCCGGGGTCTTGGTGATGGGGCCCTTCTCCACTCGCTCGGAGGCAATCGCGCTTCCGGCGCTGAGTATCGAGAGGGCGATCGCCAAGCGCGCGACTGACGCCGGCTTGCCAGTTCTCTTCATCAGGTTCCCCTTTCCAGCCGCCATGCGATGGGCGACCTACGTGCTTGCTTCTAGCTCTTTCTTACCCTCCGGTGGCCGATCGCCCTCCCGGTTTTCGTGAAACGTTAGAGAACGTGATATTCCCGTCCGAGCCATGTCATGTCGCCTCGCGCGAGGAGGGCTCGGAACCGAAGCCTTGCTTGGTCGGCGAGATCCGCGGCCCGCGCGCCGGAGTGCGTGGTTTCGAGACATGGCCGCGATCCGGCTAGCGGTATAATGGAGCCGGATGCACTCGACGACAGGAGATGAGCGTGAAACAGTTGACGTTCCTCTGCGTGATGGCCGCGACCAAGGGGCTATACGCGCAGGCCTTCCTCAGGGAGATCAAGCGACAGGGCCATCGGGTGCTCGTTTTGACCCAGGCCGACGCGCTGGGCTACGACTGGCCCCGGGAGAGCATCGACGAGCTCTTCGCGGTGGTCAACATCTTCGATCCCAAGCTCGTTCGGGACACGGTCAGCTACGTGGCCCGTCATCACGGGATCGACCGGGTCGTGGCCTTGGGTGAGTACGATATCGAGATCGGCGCCGCCCTCCGCGAGCATCTCCAGCTGCCCGGCATCGGGGTCACGGTGGCGCGAAACTTCCGCGACAAGCTCGCCATGCGCCGGGTCGCCCAGGAGGCGGGCCTCCAGGTGCCGGCCTTCACCCCGCTCTTCCCGTACGCCGCCGTCGGGGCCTTCATGGCCGAGGTGCCGGGGCCTTGGGTCCTGAAGCCGCGGACCGAGGCCTCGTCCAACGGCATCAAGGTGATTCACCATCCCGAGGAGCTTTGGCGGGAGCTCGATCGCCTCGGTGACGAGCAGTCCAACTTCCTCCTCGAGCGCTTCACGCCCGGCGACGTCTACCACGTGGACGGCGTCGTCTCGGAGGGCAAGGTCCTGATGGCGCGGGCCCACCGCTACGGCATGCCTATCCTCCAGCTTCACCGCCAGGGCGGCGTTTACACCACGCATTCCTTGCAACGGGGCGAGGCCCTCACCAAGGAACTCGAGGCCTTCAACGCCAAGGTCATCGCGGCCTTGGGCCTGCCTTTCGGCGTGACGCACATCGAGTACATCCGCTCTCAAGAGGACGGTAAGCTCTACTTCCTCGAGGCGAGCGCCCGCGTGGGCGCCGGCATGATCGAAGAGATGGTCGAGGCCGAGACGGGCCTCAACCTCTGGGCCGAGTGGGCCCGACTCGAGATCGCGCAGGCCGAGGGCCGCTATCGCCTCCCCAAGGTCATGGAGGCCTATGCGGGGGTGGCGGCCTGCATGGCTCCCTACGAGCGCCCGGATCTCCGGAGTTATGCCGCCCCTGGCGTGCAGCCCCTCGAGGCCAAGCCTTACCATGCCAGCGTTCTCGTCCATGGCGACAGCGCCAAGACCGTGGCCACTACTCTTCAGGGCGTGGCCGAGCGGCTTTCCCGCGACTTCATGGTGCACGTCGGATAGGGGGAATGCGAAAAGAAGGCCCGACTCCCCGCAGGAGCCGGGCCTTTTATTTTGCGTTTAGTATGGGTCTTTGCGGATGTTGATCTCGCCGTCGACGATCATGTAGTGGAGCATCTCGCCTGCGGTACCCTGGAGCTTCTTGACCAGCGTCGGCGAGAGGTGCACACGGCCATCCGAAGCGACCTTGATCGTGCCCGTGATGGGTTCGTAGGGATAGGGCTGGGCGTTCTCAGTCGATGCCATAGCGATAGTCTCCTAGGTCATAAGTCGTTTCATCAGGTCAGCGTCACTGCCTTCGAAACAGCCGCGGGCGCGGGGGCGTCTTCCCTGCAGGGAATCTCGGGCAAACGCTTCGATGCCGGTGAGGTGACCGTCCGGGACGTTCATCCCGTACCGAAGGGGCGTAACGGCTTGCCCTTGGCGAGCGTGCTCCTATGTTATCATGAGCCGCGCCTGTCGGATCCCCTTTCGAGGCCCCGAAGATCGTCCAGGCAAGACCTTTTCATTGGAGTTGCTCCCCTTGGATCGTGAACTCGCCCTCTTTCTGGGCAAAACCATGTTTTCGGCCGTGCTGATCGCGGCCCTTTCTTCGCTGGCGACCCGCTTCCCGCTGCTTGCCGGCTACCTCGTGGCCTTGCCGCTGACCACGATCCTGACCTTGAGCTTCACCTACGCCCAGACCGGGGACGGGCAGCAAGCGTCAACCTTCGCCCTCGCGGTGCTTTCGGCCATTCCGATCAGCTTGTGCTTCTTCATTCCCTTCCTGTTCTATTCCCGGATCAAGGGGCCGTTCTGGCTCTACTTGTTGGCGGGCATCGTCATGCTATACGTTGGCTTCTTTGTCCACCGGGCGATCGCCTCGAGGTTCTTGGCCTAAGTCCCGTTTCGTGCCTCCGAGACGTGAGAATGGCGCGCCGGAAGAGACGTGTTGGGCAAACAATTCGTGAGCCCGTCGCAACAAGCTGGAGGGGGTCATGCTCGGCTACGGAAGGCCTCGGGAAAAGTCAGTCTGGTTGGTCGATGATCGCGACTTGGAGCGCTATGCGGCTCTAGATCACCGAATCGTCTGGACCTGGGCTTTTGGCGTGCCGATGGCCTTCAGCCTGCTCGGCCCCTCGCTCGGCCTCTCGCTTGGCTTTGCCAGCAAGGCCTATTTCGATGCCCTTTTATGGGCGCCCGCCCTGGCAAGCCCCTTGATCGCGGTTACCTATGTGCGAGCATGGAAGCGGTTCTTCGTGGGGAGCGCCTATTGTCTGGTGATGGTGGCGATCGATTTCATCGCCCGACCGCTCATTTCTGCCGGATCGCTTAGCGCATGGGGGGAGCTGCTCGACCTTCGATCCACGGTCTGGCTTTTCCTGACGTTTCTCATGGGGGAAACCATCTTGCTCTGCCAGGACCGGTTGGCTTTCTTGAGAAACGAGGCTCCGGGCGACTGCGACTAGAGCGGTTAACGATTGAGTGGGGCATATCCGCAGTGCCCTATCCAACCGGCAGTATCACTGGCCGTAACACAAGCAAAAGCCTGGGTCAGAGCTTGATCCAGGCTTTCTTTCGTCCACGCGGCTTTGGAACGGAGAAAGCCTTTGATCTTGGAGAAGGCGAGTTCGATTGGGTTGTAGTCGGGTGAGTAAGGCGGAAGGTAGAGGACACGCGCCCCAGCGCTCGTAACGAGCTGGTGGACACCGTCTACCTTGTGGGCGGCCAGGCTATCCATGACCACGATGTCGCCATGCTTCAGCTTGGGGACGAGGAAGTGTTTGAGGAATGCGAGGAAGACCGCGCCAGTGGTAGCGCCTTCGACCCGCATTGCTGCTTCGATTCCGTCTTGCCGCATGGCGGCCAAGACACTGACGTTGGGGCCGTAGTTGATCGGGGCGTAGCTTCGAACCCGCTTCCCGCTTTGGCCTCTGGCGTAGCGGCGGGTCATCGCCGTGTTACAGCCGAACTCATCCAAGAAGACGAAGCGGCTGGCGCAGAACCGGCGGATCAGTTTGACGAAGCGAGCCCGCTCTAGCCGGACTTTCTGCGTCCGTTGCTCGGTCGCGTAGAGGGACTTTTTTTTCGAGTGAGTCCCATTTCCCTCAGAACTCGGCTAAGAGTCATTGTGCTGACTTCGACGCCCCGCTCAGTGTGGAGGCGCTCTTGGTATTCCTTGAGCGTCAAGTCAGGCTGGACTTCGCACCAACGACGAATGGCCTTCTCGTCGTCGGGGCTAAGTTTTCGGGGCATTCCGCCACCATGAGGGCGACGAGTGATGCCGCCCGTTTCCTGGTACAGCTCGCGGAGCTTTCGGACAAAGCCCACGCTCACGCCAAAGCGCGCTGCGACTTCTTCATACGTCGCGTTGGTTGTTTCGTAGGCCGCTAAGACACGGCGGCGAAGGTCCTCTGAGTATACTTCCGGCATCGCCACAGCATCTCATCCCTCGCCGCCTTCAACAACCGCTACTTGCTCTAATACGAAAACGGCCGGAGGCATTGCCTCCGGCCCATTTTTTCGCTGAGAACTACGCCCGGGTGAGCGGGCGGTACTTGATCCGCTTGGGCTGGGCGGCTTCGGCGCCCAGGCGCTTCTTGCGGTTCTCTTCGTAGTCCTGGTAGTTCCCCTCGAAGAAGACCACCTGCGAATCGCCCTCGAAGGCGATGATGTGGGTGGCGATGCGGTCGAGGAACCAGCGGTCGTGCGAGACCACCACGGCGCAGCCGGCGAAGTCCAGGAGGGCTTCTTCCAGGGCGCGCAGGGTGTCGACGTCGAGGTCGTTGGTCGGCTCGTCCAGCAGCAGGACGTTGCTGCCCTTCTTCAGGAGCTTGGCCATGTGGACGCGGTTGCGCTCACCGCCCGACAGGAGGCCGACCTTCTTCTGCTGATCGGCGCCCCGGAAGTTGAAGTTCGAGACGTACGCGCGCGAAGCGACCTCGCGGTTGCCGACCTTGATCTTCTCCTCGCCGTTCGAGATCTCGTCCCAGACGGTCTTCTCGTCGTCCAGCGCGTCGCGCGACTGATCGACGTAGCCGAGTTCGACGGTGTCTCCGACGCGCAGCTCGCCGGAATCCGGCTGCTCCTGGCCGACGATCATGCGCATGAGCGTGGTCTTACCGGCGCCGTTGGCCCCGATGACGCCCACGATGCCGCCGGGCGGCAGCTCGAAGTTGAAGTCCTCGAAGAGGAGCTTGTCGCCGTATGCCTTGGTGAGGTTCTTGCCTTGGACGACGACGTTGCCGAGGCGCTTGCCGGCGGGGATGTGAAGCTCGACCGTGTCGACCTTGGCCTGAGACTCCTGGGCGAGCAGGGACTCGTAGTTGTTTAGGCGGGCCTTGCTCTTGGCTTGGCGAGCGCGAGGGGCCATGCGGACCCACTCCAGCTCGCGCTCGAGGGTGCGGCGGCGGGCCGAGGCCTGCTTCTCTTCGAGGGCGAGGCGCTTTTCCTTCTGCTCCAGCCAGGACGTGTAGTTGCCTTCCCAGGGAATGCCCTGGCCGCGGTCCAACTCGAGGATCCAGCCGGCGACGTTGTCGAGGAAGTAGCGATCGTGCGTGACCGCCACGACGGTGCCCTTGTACTGGGCCAGGTGCTGCTCGAGCCAGGCCACGGACTCGGCGTCCAGGTGGTTGGTCGGCTCGTCCAGCAGAAGGAGATCGGGAGCCGACAAGAGGAGGCGGCAAAGGGCCACGCGGCGACGCTCACCACCGGAGAGCTTGGTGACGTCGGCGTCGCCGGGGGGAACGCGCAGGGCGTCCATGGCGATCTCGAGGGTGGTGTCGAGGCTCCAGGCGTCCATGGCCTCGATCTCGTCCTGAACCCGCTGGAATTCGTCGGCGGTTTCGTCCGAGTAGTTCATGGAGAGCTCTTCGAAGCGCTTCAAGAGCTCCTTGGCCCGGCCCATGCCGTCTTCGATGTTCTCGCGGACGGTCTTGTTGGGGTCGAGCTGGGGCTCCTGTGGCAGGTAGCCGACGGTGGCGCCGTCCGCCAGACGGGCCTCGCCCTGGTAGTTGGAATCGACGCCCGCCATGATGCGCAGAAGGGTCGACTTACCGGCGCCGTTGTAACCAAGCACGCCGATCTTCGCTCCAGGCAGAAAGGCGAGGGTGACGTCCTTGAGCACCTCGCGGTTGTTGGGGCCCACCACCTTGGTCAGGCGGTGCATCGTGTAGACGTACTGATAAGATGCCACGCTAGGTCTTCTCCCTTGTAATCGAGGAGCGGCGCCGCTTCAACCCCCGATTTGTCCGGGGTGAGGCGGAAGTCGCCTGGGGTTAAAAGGAAGCGAGGGGGCGTAAACCCTCTCGCTTCCGACGTTTGAGTCTGGGCGAATGGCCCATAGGAATGGCGCGTCTAGGAATCGCCCCCCCCCGGGATCGACGAACGACCCCGGCACGGGTTTGACGTCCGATGGGCCCAAGCGGAGCCCGTCACGTGCAGGTTTATCCACTCTACCAGGTCTGGGTCGCTTGTCAAAGCAGCCAAAAAGGGGGGCGCGGCCCCACCGCGACGCCGACGCCGCGGGCCTGGAGGGGCCATGGGGTTCGGGCTCGAAAGCTGACGTCCCGGGTGGCCGGGGGACGCGTAGAGGCGAGTGGCGAGACGCGCCAGACCATGACGCTTTCCAAGGTGAAGGACGGCGGCGATTTAGCCTCGACGGCCAAGCGGAAACCCCCACCGGCATGCCGGTGGGGGCGAGAGCAAACGTCGAATTTAGTAGCCGTAGCCGTAGCCGTAGGGGTTGGCGTTATTGGCGAGAGGGGCGTCGGTCTTGACGGTGACGGTCGCTCCGTCGAGGGTCCACTTGCTGCTTTCGAAGTACTTGGTGATGGTCTCGTTGGGCATCAGGGTGACCCGCTCGCTGGCGACCTCGTTGGAGGGCTTCCCGCCGTTGGTGAAGGAGACCGTGACTTCGCCGCTCAAAGAGTACTGCGTAGGGTTGCTGACCTTGACCTTGACCACCAGGGTGCCCATTCCGAGGAAGGACCCGTTCTTGACGGATTCGACGACGGCCTGGAGCTGCGCGCCGGGGTTGTTCGGCGTCGTGGGATAGGTCGGAGTCGTGGGCAAGTTCGGATTGGTGGTCGGCTGCGGGACGGGATCCGCGGGCAGCGGAGCCGGAGCTTCGGTCGGCGTCGCGCTGGGCTGTTCGGCCGGATCCACCAGCGAGCCGACGCGCCGGCCGCAGCCGGAGCCGAGGGTGAGGATCAGGGTGCCTGCAATCAGCAGGGCGGTAAATTGATACGGACGTGCCCTCATCGGTGATCCCCCCTAAAAACAAATCGAACTTTGCTCTTAACAGGTTATGGACGGGAGCGGCTCGGATCTGTCGTAAGGGGGGTTAAAGTCAGCGATAAGATTCGGTTAACGCCCTAGAGCTTCCGGATCATCCGCCGGTGGAGGATGTCGGCGTCGAGGAAGACTTCGCCGACTGCCGTGAAGCCCAGCTTCTCGTAGAGCGGCATGACGGGAAGCTGCGAGTCCAGGATGGCCTGGGTGCGGCCTTCCCGGCGCGCGTACTCCATGAGCAGCTTGACGAGCTGGGTGGCGATGCCGTGGCCGCGGTACTCGGGCAGGACGGCGACGCGGCCGATCTTGGCGCGGAGCTGATCGAGCATGACGAGGCGGGCGGTGCCGGCCGGTTCGCCGTCGATCCGGGCGACGACATGCCAGGCCACGGCGTCGTCGTCGTCGATCTCGAGGGCGGGGTCGACGCCTTGCTCCTCGACGAAGACGCGCATGCGGATGGCGAGGGCCTCCTTGAGCTGCGGATCCAGCCCGGAGAACATGTCGAGCGTGAGATCCGCGGGCGATTGGCCGTTCTTTTCGGGACCTCGGGTCATCAGACGGCGAGCCTCTGGAGCAAGGGGATCTGCTGGAGCCAGCCCGCGAGCATGGTCAGGTTATTGGTGATCATCAGGATGCCGACGCCGATCAGCAAGAGGCCCGAGACGATCTCGATGACGCGCATATGGCGCTTGATTCGGTCGAAGACCGAGAAGAACTGGTTGATGGCGAGGCCTGCGAGCAGGAACGGCACGCCGAGGCCCAGGGAGTAGACGGTCAAGAGCGAGATGCCCTGGCTCATGGTCTCCTGGGTGGCGGCGACGGCGAGGATGCTGGCGAGGATGGGGCCGATGCAGGGAGTCCAGCCGAAGCCGAAGGCCATGCCGACCAGGACGGCGCCGAGGACGCCCAGGGGCTTGGAGGTGAGCTGGACGCGCTTCTCCATGTAAAGCCACTTGATGCGCAGGAGGCCCATGGTGTGGAGGCCGAAGACGATGATGACGGCGCCGGCGATCTTGGAAAGCAGCTCGAGCTGGGTCAAGAGGAGCTGACCGAGGGCGGTCGCCGAGGCTCCCAGAAGGATGAAGATCAGCGAGAAGCCCAGGACGAAGCCCGAGGCGTTGACCATGACCCGGCGCCGGGTGGCGGCGTCGGCTCCGGCGCGCATCTCATCGCTCGAGACTCCGGAGATGTACGAGAGGTAGCCGGGGACCAGCGGCAGGACGCAGGGCGACAAGAAGGAGATGAGGCCGGCGAAGAAGGCCGTGTAAAGCGGAACCTGACTGGTCATGGATAGGCTACCTCCGTGCAGGGACTAGTTCTTGAGGAGGCCCCGTAGGGGAACGTCCACGTGCTGGGCCATCCGGCGCAGGTGGACCCAGAGGTGGGCGGTGGCGCGGGCGTCGGCGAGGGCGCGGTGGCGATCGCCCACCAGCGCAATCCCGAAGTGGCTCACCAGGGCGTCGAGATTATGCTTGGGCAAGCGGGGCAGCAACTGGCGCGAGACCCGCAAGGTGTCGAGATGCGCATGCGAGAGCTTCTGGTTGACGGCCATGAGGCTCTCGGCGTCGAGGAAGCCGCGGTCGAACGGCGCATTGTGGCTGATCAGGGGCGCGTCGGCGCAGAAGGCCAGGAACTCCGGCAGGACGTCGGCGAAGCGCGGGGCCGCTGCGACCATCCGGTCGGAGATGCCGTGGACCCGCTGCGCGTAAAACGGGATGGGGCGCTGGGGGTTGACGAGGGTCTGGAACTCGCCGGTGACGCGATCGCCTTCCAGGCGGACCGCGCCGATCTCGACGATGCGATCGCCCTTGGCATGGGAGACCCCGGTGGTTTCCAGATCGACCACGATCCAGGTTGAGTGGTTGAGCAGCTGCATGCCGCTATTATAGCCGATTCGGGCGCTTGCGTGGTAGCATGGTCGCCATGGACGCATGGCAACTGATGATTTCCGAGGCCGCCCGTTTCGGCCTCGCCCTCGACCCCGACACCGTGGAGAAGCTCAAGCGCTACTACGCGCTCTTGATCGAGGGCAACCAAAAGACCAACCTGACCCGCATCGTCGATGAGCGTGAGGCGGTGATCAAGCACTTCCTCGACTCGTTGACGGCCCTTTCGGCCGTGCCGCGCGAGCTTTGGGACGCCCCGCTGCGCTTCATCGACGTCGGCGCCGGAGGCGGCTTCCCGGGGATTCCCCTCATGATCGTTCGCCCGAACTGGCGCGGCACCTTGCTGGAGGCCACGGGCAAGAAGGTCGCCTTCCTTTCCGAGTCCATCCAGGCGCTGGGCCTCAACGGAGAGGCGCTGCATGGCCGGGCCGAGGAAGTCGCGCGCGATCCCGCGCACCGAGACCGCTACGATCTGGCTTTCGCCCGGGCGGTCGCCGAGATGAGCGCCCTCAGCGAACTCTGCCTGCCCTTCGTGAAGGTGGGCGGGCGCTTCGTGGCGATGAAGGGAAGCACGGGCGAGACTGAACTCGCCAAGGCCCAGAAAGCCATCCGCCTACTGGGCGGCGGGGACGTCACGGTGACGGCCCTGGAGCTTCCGGAGGGCATGGGCGAGCGCCGCGTCTTCGCGGTCGCGAAGCTCTCGGCCACTCCCAAGGCCTACCCGCGCCGGACCGGCATGCCGACCCAGAAGCCCCTGGGCTAGTCTGTTAAGTCCGTTTTAAACGCTGCCTGCTTTTCGACAAATCTGAGTTTGATCTCCGCTAAATCGCGTACCTTCCGGCCGCCACGCGGTATAGAAAGGGAAGCAAGCGTTTAGCAAGGAGGAGAACATGTCCGCAGTCGACGCGACCGGTCGCCGCACCGGCCAACTCAACACCGGCAACCTCAACCGGACTCCGCCCCGCCCCCAGACCCAGAGCACGCCCCCGGCGCGGCCCGCGGACAATGCGCCTCAGACGCGCGTGGAACGGCGCCAGCAGGAGCGTGCGGATGCGCGGGCCGCGGCCAAGTCCGGCATCGAGGGCATGCTGGGGCATGTCGCGAGCGAGATGGCCTCGTCGGACAACGCCGTCGTGAAGTCGACCGGCGAAGTCCTGCAGATGGTCCTCGACAGCAAGGCGCAAGTTGGCAACCTCCAGGACATCCAGCAGCTTCTCAAGGACAAGGGCATCGAGCCGGCCAAGATCGAGGAGCTCAGCAAGGCGGGAGTGATCTCGCGCGCGTTCAACGTGGCGCAGGGCGCGATCGCGGCGACCCGCTTCGCGGATCTGGCGCAGGAGGCGGTCGCGGATCCGTCCAAGCTCAAGGACGGACAGTTCCTCGGCGATCTGATGAGCCAGATGGGCAAGACGACCGAGGGCGTCTTGAGCGCGATGGAGCTGATCAGCAAGACGCCGTTCGCGGCGAAGATCCCGGGCATCGCGGGCCTGATCGGCGGCGTGGCCGGCATCGTCTCGGATATCGGATCCATGAAGGACGGGGCCTCGGCCTCGGAGATCGTTTCCTTGATCGGCAACACGGCCGGAACCTTGTCGAACGCGATGACGGTGCTGGCTCCGGCGACCGGCGGCACCTCCTTGGCGGTGGCGGCGGGTCTGAAGGGCATCTCGCTGGCCATGGACGGCGTGGGCTTCGTCCTCAACAACAGCGAGAAAATCACCGAATGGGGTAAGAATGCATGGAACTGGATAACGGGTAAGAGTTAGGAAGGACCATGGCCAAGATTACCTACGACGCCCTGCTCGAGCAGTTCGCCAAGCGTTCGAGCAAGGAGGAGGCGCAGAAAGTCCTCAACCTTTCGCTGATGCGGTTGGGCTTGAGCCCTCAGGGCAGCTACACTCCCGACGAGGCGCTCCAGATCAACGCGTTGATCTTGGCGGATGCCGCCGAGGAGATGCTTCAGGGGTACATGGGCATGCTTCCCTCCCTGAAGACGGCGATGGAAGCGGGGTTCGACCTGAGCCCCGACGAAAAGAAGTAAGCGGATTTCGGGCCCCGGGGCGTTTGCCTCGGGGCCTCGTTTCTTGGCGGGAACGGGGCGGGTCGAGGGGCCGAAAAAGGCTTGGTTGGCCGCTTTTTCGGCCTTAAGGGTCACTTGACACGTGAGGAGGGGTCGGGTAGGATGAGGGCGTGATCGAGAGGTCACGTGAGGGGAGTAGCCGCTGCCACCCGAGCGGGTGAGACAGCCCAGAGAATCGACAGTACGGCGCAAGCCCGGTTCTCTGACCCGAAACGCTTCGGGGGCAAGACCTTGTTGTAGGACGAGCAGCACTCGTTCTCCGAGGTCTTGCCCTATTTTTTTTCGGGGCAACCGGAAGCGGCGGCTGCAACAAAGGAGGATTCTCATTTGAAGTACCGTAAACTCGTGGCAGTCGCAACCTTGAGCTTGATGCTGGGTGGGGTCGCCGGGGCTTTGATGGCCGATCCGGCGGATGCCCGGGCGGGCCGGCGAGGCGGAAGCTTCGGAGGCTCCTCGAGCCATAAATCGATGGGCGATCGTGGAAACCGCACGTTCGACCAGGGCCAGCAGAAGAACATGCAGGGCATCACCCAGTCGCGCCAGACGACGGCCAACCCGGCCGCGGCGGCCGGCGCTCAGAAGCAGAGCTGGTTCCAGCGTAACCCCATGATGGCGGGCCTGGTCGGCGCGCTGGCCGGAACGGCCATCGGCGCCATGCTCTTCAACATGCTCGGCGGCATGGGCGGCCTCGGCGGCATGATGGGCATCCTGGGCCTCTTGCTCCTGGCGGGGCTCGCCTTCATGGCCTTCCGGATGTTCCGGGCGTCGCGCCAGCCGCAACCCCAGTTCACCGGCATGGGCCCCAACGGCAACGTGACCCCTTTCCAGCGTCCGGACGTCATGGCCGCGACCGCGACCGCTCCTCAGACGGGCGGGTATCAGCAGACCGGCGCCGGCAGCTACCAGACCAAGGAGCAGGGCCTGGCGGCGATCGCCCTCGGCAACCCCAGCTTCCGGACCGAGCAGGCCATCGACGAGCTGACGAGCATCTTCTTCAAGGTGCAGGAGTCCTGGAGCGCCAATGACAAGGCGGGCATCCAGGCCGTTTCCACCCCGGAGATGGCGGACTACTTCGCTCAGGACCTCGACGTGATGGTCATGAAGGGCGAGCGGAACGTCATCAAGAACATCGTCATCCGCCAGTTCGAGATCACCGAGGCCTGGCAGGAGGTCGAGCAGGAGTTCATCACGGCCAAGATCCAGGCGCGCCTCGTCGACTACGTCGAGCGCAACGGTCAGGTGGTGGAAGGCGATGCCAACCAGCCCACCGACTTCGCGGAGTTCTGGACCTTCAAGCGCCCGCGCGGCGGCCATGACTGGAAGCTCTCGGCCATCAACCAGATCTCCTAGATCGTCAATCGACCCCAAAACGCAGGGAGGCCTCTCGGGGCCTCCCTGCTCTTTTCATGGCCTTTCGCCGCGGTCTTGTGCATTCCGGCCAAGGGCTTTCGGCAGGGCCTCAGATGATGCGCGGACCCGTCTGCGTTACGGTGTAGGGAGCAAGCAGCCGAATTTCGGCGGTCGCTGAGTCGATCGCCCATCAGCAGGAGAGTCAGCATGCGACGTGGATGGTTCTGGGTCGGCGCCGTGCTCATTCTGGGAGGCGCCCTCGTCAAGGCAGAGATGTTCCAGCTCAGCTGGCCTCCGGCGTTTCAGGCCGCGGCGAACGCGACGGCCACGGAGGTGGTCTTCATCACCCCCGAAGACCTCAAGAAGCGCCTCGATCTGGGTGAGGAGATCGTGGTGGCGGACGTCCGGCGGCGCGACTCCTACGACAAGCTTCACCTCGCCGGGGCCATGTCGCTGCCGATGGACGATCATGCCAAATGGGGCCCGACCATCCCCAAGGAGACCCCCCTGGTGATGTACTGTGCCTGCGAGGGCGATGAGAGCTCGATGAGGGCGGCCCGTGAGATTCGCCAGAGCTACCACCACCAGCGGGTGATGGTCTTGAAGGGCGGGCTCGGGGGCTGGGTGGATGCCGGCTACCCGATCGTCGAGAAGAAGCCTCCTTCAAGCCTCAAGAAGATGAAGGTCGAGTAATCGCCCCTCAAAGCCCCCAGCCCGCCTCGATCACTCGAGGCGGGCTGGGGGCTTTGGACCTAGAGAGCAGCGTTTAGAAGGCGTGCTCGAGGTAGAGCGGCATCATGCGGCGCCAGGTGGTCCAGTCGTGACGCATGTCGTGGCCCCAGAGGTCGAGGTTGTGGGGGATGCCCTTCTGGCTGAGGAGCCAGGAGAGGTGCTTCGACTGGCCGGGGGCTTCGTAGTCGCCCTGGCCGGTGAGGATGTGGATGTGGCGCTTGGAGCGGAGGTGCCCCAGGTACCAGGGATCGTTGAGGTTCTTGAGGTAGGCGAAGGGCGAGTTGAAGTAGACGTTCTCGTCCATGTACTCGCCGACCCAGGGCTTGAGGTCGTAGGCGCCGCTCATCGAGATGGTGCCGTCGAAGACGTGCGGATGCTTCAGGAGGAAGTTCATCGCGTGGAAAGCCCCCATGGAGGCGCCCGACGTGATGATGCCCTGGCGGCCGCCCTGGTGGTTCCAGATGAAGGGCACGACTTCCTTCATGACGTAGGCTTCGTAGAAGCCATGCTTGTAGGCGCGATCGCCGGGATGCGCCTTGGTGTTCATCCACGTATGGGAGTTGACCGAGTCGATCGAGTAGACCTTCACCTTGCCGGCGTCGATCCAGGGGCGCATCACGCTAAGCAGGTAGAAGCGCTCGTACTCCTCGAAGTCCGCGGCAGCGGTCGGGAACATGAGCAGGGGGAAGCCGTAATGCCCGTAGACGGCGATCGGCATGGTCTTGCCGATGCGGGAGCTATACCAGGAATGAACTTCTTTTTTCATGACCTTCCGTTCTCGCTAGACGGTTTTGACGCTGCAAGGGCCTGCTTCTCATCGAATGACACAAAGGCGACCCATCGCTTCAGGCTATTTTAACCTTAACGCGCGGGATTTGTCGCCCCCGGATCTCCAGCGAAAGCCGGGAGAGCAGGCGTTCGATTCCCCTAGAGTAGCATTTGGCCGGTCTTCTGGCGAGGACTTGGTCGGAAGTCGGAGGCCCTGTCTCGTCTTTGGCGGCGATCGCTTGGTATAATGGGCTCGTCGCGCCTTGTCCCCGTTGCCCAGGAGAAGCCATGAGCACGCCCACCAAGTTCTTCGTCTTCGACTTCGAGACCACCGGTACGGATCCCTCGAAGCATGCCCCGATCGAGATCGCGGCCATCGTCCTCGACATGGCGACCCTCAAGGAGGTCGATCGCTTCGAGACCCTCATGAAGCCCTTCGAGGGCGCCGAGATCGACAAGCAGGCCATGGCGGTCAACGGCATCACGGCCGAGCAGCTCAAGACGGCTCCGGATCCCGAGGTGGCCTTCCGGAACCTCAAGGCCTTCGCCGAGCGCCACGGCATGATGTACGCGGTGGCCCATAACATCGACTTCGATTGGGACTTCCTGAAGGCCGCCGAGGTGCGCCACAAGATCTGGGCGGTTCCCCTCGAGAAGTGCAAGATCGACACGCAGGCCCTGGCCATCTGGACGCTCGGCCGCGGCGGTCAGCTCAAGACCTTCGGCCTCAAGAGCCTCTTGAACCACTTCAACCTTGACAAGACGGGCCATCACCGGGCCATGTTCGACGTCGAGCAGCTCTGCGAGGTCATGCGCAAGATGGCCGACTTCAAGCCGGCCATGCAGATGGGGCTCTTCGGGTAATGGCGGCCCTCGACGAGTTCAAGGCGTACCTGGAGGCCCATGAGGGCCGGCTGGGTGCCGAGCAGGCGGAAATGGCGATCGCCGTCCTTCGCGATTACCTCGACGCCGGCGCCCCCCAGGGCCGCGGCCTGCGCGGCCTGACCCGGCTCTTCCGCCCCGCGGACGCCGTGGGAGTCGACCTCAGCTACCTCTTCGTGATCGTCACCGACGCCGCCACCCACGCGGGCCGCAACCAGCCCGTCATCGAGTTCGCCCGCTCCGACTCCCCCCTGGCCCCCCAGGTCCAGCCGCTCGCCGAGATCCTCACCTCCGAGGCCTACGCCGAGAAGGTGGGCTGGCGTCCCGCCCGCCGCGGAGACAAACCCCCACAGCCCTGAGCCCCCTGACCCGGGATGCCCTGACACTTTCCGCCCTCCCCGTGCCGACTCCCGGCGCGGGGAGGGCGGCTCGCTTGGCGCCTGCTCGTTCTCCGACGGTGCCTTTGCCCCACGATGACGGGCGCTCCGCCTGGAAGGCCAGCCTGTGACGTGACAACCCTCGGCCTGATGCAGTTAGGATGGAGCGGTACCGCTGATAAGGGAGGAACTCGCATGGCCTTCAACCCTTTGACCGAGCGTGGAATCCCGATCGACAAGCAGCTGAGGAACTGGTCCCAACTGAACGTCACGCCCTACGACCCCGAAACGGTCGATCCCTACACGCGTTGCCGGATCATCACCATGAACGGGATCGAGGTGCAATCGATCCTCAACTCGCATCAGTTCGCCCGGAACACGGATAACCCGGAAGTGAAGGCGAAGCTGGCCTTCACCCGGCGCGTCGAGCAGCAACAGCAGAAAGCCGTGAACTGGCTCTTGTCCGGCAAGGAATCCACGATCGAGCTGACCCTCGCCTACGAGCAGGTCGCCATCGACCTGACGGCCTTCCTCGCCCGCAACGAGCCCGATCCCTACATCAAGCAGACGCTGGATTTCGGCTTGCTCGAGGACTTCGACCACCTCTACCGCTACGCCAACCTCGCGGACCTGATCGAGGGCAAGAAGGCGGACAAGATTACCCGCAACTACACCGAGATCATGCCGGGCCGACCGACGATCGTCGAGCACCGCCACCCCTTCGACGACATCCGCTGCCATTACGACTGCCATACGGCCGATCCCCTGACCAAGCTCCATGCCCTGATCATCACCGCGGCCGAGCAGCAGACCATGAACTTCTACATGAACGTCGGCCCGCAGTACCAGGAGCCCATCGCGCGCGCCCTGTACCAGGAAATCGCCATGATCGAGGAGCAGCACGTCACCCAGTACGAGTCGCTCTTGGACCCGATGGAGTCCTGGTTCCAGCGAGAGGTCTTCCACCACTACATGGAGTGCTACCTCTACTACTCGTTCATGCAGACCGAGGTGGACCGCCGGATCAAGGACCTCTGGGAGCTTCACCTCAACCAGGAGATCGAGCACCTGCGGATCGCCGGCGAGCTGATGAAGAAGTACACGGGCATGGACCCCGAAGAGATCCTGCCGAAATCCCTTCCCGAGCCGACCCGCTTCGAGCAGAACAAGGACTACGTCCGCGAGATCCTCGCGACTCAGCTCGACCTGCGCACCATGGGGCCGACCTTCGTCATGCTCGACCAGCTTCCCGAGGATGCGCTCTACTGGCAATACCAGGAAGCGGTCAATTCCGGCGGCTTCGTCCCGAGCGAGCAGGTCGTCAAGGACCTCCAGGAGAAGTCGGGGTATCGGATCGCCTTCATGACCGAGGGGCCGCACCCGGTCGAGTCCATGCGCGAGAAGTAGGAGGGACGCCATGCCGACGCTATTTCCCACCAAGGAGATGGGAGCCAAGACGCTTCCGACCCTGATGACCATCGCGGCCCCCGAGCAACAAATGAGCCTCGACGCCCTCAAAAGCCTGGGTGCCGAAGGCAAGCTCAACGGCCTCTTGCTGGGCAATCTCCTCAGCGCCTTCACCCAGCTGGAGCGCGATGCGGTCCACCTCTACCGGGTCGTGGCCAGCCGCACCCAGTACGACGACTGGCGCGCGCGCTACGAGGAGTTCGGCAAGGAATCCGAGACCCACGTCCGGATCTACGAGGAGCTGATCACGCGCCTGGGAGGCGACCCGAACTTCGTCAGCCCGATGGCCCGGATGTGCGAGCATAAGAGCAATAAGCTGCTCGATACCCTGCTCTTGTCTGGTTCGGTGGACGAGCTGACCCTGGAGATGACCGGCCTGGAAGCCGTCATCGCGGCCGAGCATCAGTGCCATTCCAACTGGGAACTCTTGAGCGCCCTCGCCGAGACGGTCGCTGACACGACGATCAAGGGAGCGCTTCAGGACGCGGTGAACCAGGTCATGCCCCAAGAGGACGAGCACCTGACCTGGGCCAAGACCACCTGGCAGAAAACGCTCCTCGGGCTGCTCGCGACTCCCGCGTGACCCATGGACGACGCGAGGGGGGAGGGCAAACGCCCTCCCCCCTCCGGCCATTTCAGGGGCTGGCGAGCGGGATTTAACAGAAACCAAATCATGGTCTTACAGAAGCCAAATGTGATGCTAAGAAACTCTTTTGGCGATAGGTCGATAACTTAAAGAGCCGAGCGGCTTTCCACCCCTTCTCGTCGCCTCGTTCCGGGTGGGCCGCCAAACGTGTCACCTGACGTAAAGGAGCCAGCGCATGACGACGGTCAACCGATACTCTTCCAGCCATGTCCAGACGACCTCTCGCAACGAGGAGAATCGTCAGCGCCCGAAGATCGCGGATCCGGTGCCGAACTGGCGCCAACATATCAGCTCTCGGCCCGGTAACCGGGATAACCCGACGGGACATGGCGTTCAGAATCACAAGGGCCTGGATATCGCGGTGCCGCAAGGAACGCCGATTCAGGCGGTCAAGGACGGCAAGGTCGTTCATGCCGGAGATGGGGGAGGTTACGGCAACCTGGTGGTGATCCAGCATAATGACGGCACGTTCACCAAGTATGCCCATCAAAGCCAGATCAACGTGAAGGTGGGCCAGGAAGTCTCGGCCGGAGACGTCATCGGCAAGGTCGGGAGCACGGGCGATTCGACCGGTCCCCACCTGCATTTCGAGGTGCGTCGCGGCTCTCCCAACGGTGAAGTGCTGGATCCCGTCGCTTACCTGGATGGGGCGGAATCGGTCGAGGCTATCGATCCGGGTCAGGGCTACACGGCGGCCGGGGATAGCCGTGGCTCCTCGGTCGGAGGCGGTGCCTCGAGCAGCTTAGGCCTGCCCGGTGGCTCATCGGGCGGGTCATCCGGCGGTGGCGGGAGCGTAGGCGGGTCGTCCGGAGCGTCGTCCAGCGGTTCCGTGGGTTCGCCCGGCTTCAGCGGCTCGCTTTCCGGCGTCAAGGCCGGCAGCGCCGACGCCATGTGGGGCAAGCTCGCGCAGTACGGCATCGACCAGGACTGGATGCGCAAGCTCCTCGAGGAGATGGGCGTTCCCCCCGAAGAGATGGAAAAGATGATGGCCCTGATTCTCGCCGTCATCCAGCAGGAGTCGGGCGGCAACGCCAACGCCAAGTCCCCCGTGGGCGCCACCGGCCTGATGCAATTGATGCCCGCCACTGCGGCGGGTCTGGGCGTCAACCCCAACGACCCCAAGGACAACGTCAAGGGCGGCGTGACGTATCTCTTGCAGCAGCTCAAGGCCTTCGATAACGACATCCCCAAGGCCTTGGCCGCCTACAACGCGGGCCCGGGCAACGTGCAGAAGTACGGAGGCGTTCCGCCCTTCGCCGAGACCCGGAACTACGTCGCCACGATCACCCAGAACATCGGCCTGGCCTGATCGCAACGGGAACCTCCGAATCCGACCGTCCTCGAGGGCTAACGGCACGCCGTTAGCCCTCGTCTTTGTTGGCGCAGGCCGGGGTCAGGGCCGTTCGAGGCGAAGGAGCCGCGCATTGAAGGCCACGATCACGGTGCTGACGGACATGAGGACGGCTCCCACGGCGGGGCTCAGGACGATGCCCCAAGGGGCGAGCAACCCAGCCGCCAGCGGGATGGCGACGACGTTGTAACCGGTGGCCCAGAATAGGTTCTGGAACATCTTGCGGGTGGTGGCGCGGGAGAGGGCGACGATGGCCAGCACGTCTTGGGGGTTGCTGCGCACCAGGATGATGTCGGCCGTCTCGATGGCGACGTCGGTTCCGGCGCCCACGGCAATCCCCACATCGGCCTGGGCGAGGGCCGGGGCATCGTTGACGCCGTCTCCGGTCATCGCCACCGCGAGCCCGCGCGTCTGGACCTCCTTGACCTTGGCGGCCTTGTCCTGGGGAAGGACCTCGGCGAAGACCTCGTCGATGCCTATCTGGCCGGCGACCCAATCCGCGACCCGCCGGTTGTCGCCGGTGAGCATGATGGGGCGGATGCCCAGCTGCTTCAGCTTGGCGATCGCCGGCTTTGATTCGGGCCGGATGACGTCGGCGAGCGCGATCGCCCCCGCGACCCGATCGTCCACCAGCACGAAGACCACGGTCTTTCCTTGCTCGGAAAGCGTCACGAACCGGGGATCCGCGAGCGCCTCGCCCCGGGCCCGGAGGTAGCCGGGGCTCACGATCTGTACCAGTCGCCCTTCGACCCGCCCCTCGGCGCCTTTTCCGGGGATGGCCCGGAAGCCGTCGACCGCTGGGAACGCAGGGACCGACTGGACGATACCCTTCGCGATGGGATGTTCGGAGTGGGCCTCCACGGCGGCGGCCAGCCTGAGCAACTCCGAGTCGGGCATGTCGCCGGCGCTCAGCACGTCGGTCACCCCGAAGCGGCCCTCGGTGAGGGTGCCGGTCTTGTCGAAGATCAGGGCGTCGAGGTGGCGCGCACGCTCGAAGGCTTTGCGGTCGCGGATCAGCAGGCCGTTGGAGGCGGCGATCGCCGTCGAGATGGCGACCACCAGCGGCACGGCGAGCCCCAAGGCGTGAGGGCAGGCGATGACCATGACGGTCACCATGCGCTCGAGCGCGAAGGCAAGGTCGCTGCGAATGACGAGCGCCCAGATGCCGAAGGCCATGGCGCCTCCGACCAGGGCCACGACGGTGAGCCACTGGGCAGCCCGGTTCGCCAGGTCCTGGGTCTTCGACTTGCTGCCCTGCGCCTCCTCGACGAGCCGGATCACCTGCGTCAGGTAGGAGTCCTTGCCCGTATGCTGAACGACCACCTTGAGAGCCCCTTCTCCGTTGACGGCTCCCCCGATCACGGGGCTGCCCGTCATCTTGGGAACGGGCTTGGACTCGCCGGTGAGCATGGCCTCGTTCACCGCGCTCTCGCCCTCGACGACCGAGCCATCGGCGGGGACCTTCTCGCCTGGCTTCACCAGCACGTGGTCGCCGACGACGAGGTCGCTCAGCGGGACGTCCCGGATGCTGCCATCAGGCATGAGCTTGTGGGCGTCCGCGGGCATGAGCTTGGCAAGCGCCTCGAGGGCGCGGGACGCACCCATCACCGAGCGCATCTCGATCCAGTGCCCGACCAGCATGACGTCGATGAGGGTCGCCAGCTCCCAGTAGAAGTCCATGCCCTCCAGTCCGAAGGTCACGGCAGCCGAATAGCCATAGGCCGCCGTGATGGCCAGGGCGATGAGGGTCATCATGCCGGCCTGGCGCGCCTTGAGCTCGTCGATCATCCCCGAGAGGAAGGGCCACCCGCCGTAGACGTAGACCACGCTGGACAAGCCGAAGAGCAGGAGTGCGTCACCCGGGAAGCGCCAGGCCTCTCCGAGGCCCAGGAAGTGCTGGATCATCGGGGACAGGGCGAGGATGGGCACGGTGAGGACGAGCGAGACCCAGAAGCGCCGCTTGAAGTCGGCGATCATGTCTCCGTGGTCGTGATGCGCCTGCTGCGCATGGCCGTGGGGCGCTTCCGAATGGCTCCCGTGCATGCACGCCTCCTCGGGGACCGGGCCGACGCTCCGAGATGCTGAAGCCGACCCTTCGGAAGCATCTTAGCTCCCGACGGGTCGGCCTTGGGGACGGAATCGCCCGTCTTTATCGTTTAAAGCGGGGTAGCCGCATATCCCGCGGCGTCGACCACGCTCACGATCTGCGTGACGGAAATCCGAGCGGGATCGAAGCTCGCCTCCAGGCGCTTCGAGGCCACGTCGATCGTGGCGACGAGGCCGGGAAGCTCAGCGTCGAGGGCTTTCGAGATGCGGGCGGCGCAGCTTCCGCAGCTCATGCCGTCGATTTGGAAGCCCTGGGTCATGGTCGTCGGGGAAGTCATGGCATTCTCCTTTGCGCGATGGGGAGCCCGTCGGCCCCTTTCACCATCTTGCTCCCTCCCGTCGACGGGAAGGTCAAGGACCAAATCGAGGCTGAATGGTGACGCTTTCCGGATGGACCGGTTAGCATTCCGGTGGCGACCCCGAGCGCTAAAGGAGGGCGAGATGGCGCATTCGATTTCTGCCGAGATGCGGCGCTGCATCGAGAATTGTTCGGATTGCCATAACATCTGCGTCGAGAGCGTGGCGCATTGCCTGGGCATGGGCGGCAAGCACGCCGAGGTGGCGCATATCCGCTTGTTGATGGATTGCGCCGAGATCTGCCTGACGAGCGCGAACTTCATGCTCCGGGGCTCGGAGCTTCACGTGCAGACCTGCGCGGTCTGCGCCGAGGTCTGCGAGCGCTGTGCGGAGTCGTGCGAGGCGCTCGGCGACGACCCGCTCATGCGCCAGTGTGCCGAGATCTGTCGGCGCTGCGCCGCGTCGTGCCGTCAGATGGCGGCAAGCCGCGCGGCGTAGCCCTCATACGAATCGGGGGAAGGCCCCGCCTTCCCCCGATGTGGTTACTTCTTGGATTTGACGAGGTGCATCTTGCACTCGGGGCAGCGTCCCGCCTTGTCGGAGGTGACCTCGGGGTGCATCGGGCAGTAGTAGGCAGCCGTCACCTTGGTCAGGTGCATCTTGCACTCGGGGCAACGGCCCGGCTTATGCGCGATGACCTCCGGATCCATGGGGCAGACGTAGATCGCGCCGCTGGTCTTGGCATGCGGGTGGTTGTGGGCAGGCTTGGCCGTGGCCGCATCTGCCGGCTGGGCGGCGAGGCCAGGCAGCATGAGCGCTCCGGCGAGGACGGGCAGGGTCATGAAACGGGACTTCTTTAGCATGGTCTTCCTTTCCACGAGGGGGACGTTTGGAGGGGCATAGCTACGCGACGGCCATCGCCGCTTCCTCGGACGGGGTCAAGGTTCCCCGCCGCAGTTCCCAGGTCTTCCAGAGGCTGAACAGCACCGGGAGGACGATCAGCACCAGAATGGTCGAGGTGAAGAGGCCTCCGATCACGGGAGCCGTCAGGGGGCGCATCACGTCGGCGCCGGTGCCCTGGCTCCACATGATGGGCATCAGGCCGATGAAGTCGACCGCGACGGTCATCAGCTTGGGCCGCAGACGGTAGACGGCTCCTTCCATGGTCGCTTCCTGGATGTCTTCCGCCGTCACCGGGCCCCGGGCCATCCGGCGATCGAGGGCTTCGTTGAGGTAGACGAGCATGACGACGCCCGTCTCGACCGCGACGCCGGCCAAGGCGATGTAGCCCACCCAGACGGCCACGCTGAAGTTGTACCCCAGCGCCTTCTGAAGTAAGAGGCCACCGATCAGCGCGAACGGGATGGAAAGCACCACCAGCGCCGAGGCCTTCAGGTTGCGGAAGGTCATGTACAGGAAGAAGAGCACGATCACGAGCACGGCGGGCACGACGACGCGAAGCCGCTCGTTGGCGCGTTCCTGGTTCTCGTACTGGCCGCTCCACGCGAGGTAGCTGCCGGCGGGGAGTTCCAGCTCATGGTCGAGCCGCTGCTTGGCTTCCTCGACGAAGGAGCCCATGTCGCGGTCGCGCACGTTGAGGAAGACGATCGACCGCAGCAGGCCGTTCTCCGAGTTGATCATGGGTGCGCCCGTGGTCACGTTCACGTCGGCCAAGAGGGACAGGGGAATCTGCGCGCCCGCGGGGGTGGGCACGAGGATCTGTCTCAGGCTCTCGGCGTCACCGCGAAGCTCGCGGGCGTAGCGCATGCGGATGGAGTAGCGCTCGCGGCCTTCGACCGAGGTCGAGAGGGGCATGCCGCCGATGGCCGTTTCGATGACGTCCTGGACGTCTCCGACCTGCAGGCCGTAGCGGGCGATCGCCTCCCGATTCGGGGTGATGTCCAGGAAGCGGCCTCCGACGATGCGCTCGGCGAAGACGTCCTGCGCTCCGGGAATCGACTTGAGGATGCCCTCGGCCTTCACGGCGATGCGTTCCAGCTCTTGAAGATCCGAGCCGTAGACTTTGAGGCCCAGGTCGGTCCGCACGCCGGTGGCGAGCATGTTGATCCGGTTGATGATGGGCTGGGTCCAGCCGTTGGTGACGCCGGGGATCTGCAAGGCGGCATCCAGCTCGCCGATCAAGGTGTTCTTGGGCTTGCGGGGATCCGGCCATTCCGAGCGGGGCTTGAGGTTGATGATCGTCTCGATCATGCTGACCGGCGCCGGATCGGTGGAGGTCTCGGCGCGGCCGACCTTGCCCAGGACGGATTCGACCTCGGGGAAGGTCATCAGGATCTTGTCCTGGACCTGCATGATGCGCTTGGCCTCGGTGATGTTCACGTCGGGAAGCGTGGTCGGCATGAACAAGAGGCTTCCCTCGTCGAGATCCGGCATGAACTCGCTGCCGATGCTCTGGTAAACCGGGATGCATGCCAGGACGCTGATGACGGCGAGGCCCACGGTCATCTTCTTGAAGCGCAAGGCCGTCGACAGGACGGGCTTGTAGAGCCGGATGAAGAAGCGCGAAACCGGGTTTTCCTCCTCGGCGCGGATCTTGCCGCGAAGGAGGTAGCTCATCATGACGGGAACCGCCGTGATGGCCAGGATCGCCGCGCCCGCGATGGCGAACGACTTGGTGAAGGCCAAGGGATGGAACATCTTGCCTTCCTGGCCTTCGAGCATGAAGACCGGGGCGAAGGACAGGAGCACGATCAGAAGCGAGAAGAAGATCGGGCGACCGACCTGCTTGGCCGAGGTGAGCACGGTCTCGATGTAGTCGGGTTCCTCGCCGCGCTCGCGCTGTTCGGCGAGGTGGCGGTAAGCGTTCTCGACCATGACGATGGCCGCGTCGACGAGGACGCCGACGGCGATCGCCACGCCGCCCAGGCTCATGATGTTGGAGGTGATGCCGAAGTGCCGCATCAGGATGAAGCTGATGAGGACGGCCAAGGGCACCGAGAGGATGATGATCAGCGCCGAGCGCACGTGGAAGAGGAAGACCAGCACCACCAGGCTGACGATGATGGCTTCCTCGGTGAGCGCCGTCGTGAGGGTCGCGACCGAGCGCTCGATGAGGTCCGAGCGGTCGTAGGCCGCATGAAGGGTGACTCCCTCGGGGAGGCCCTTTTCCAGTTCTGCCAGCTTCTCCTTGACGCGGTCGATCACGACCTTGGCGTTCTCGCCGTGGCGCATGACGACGATGCCGCCCACGACCTCGCCTTCGCCGTTCTTGTCCAGGAGGCCGCGGCGGGTCTCCGCTCCCAGCTGGACCGTGCCGACCTGCGCGACCGTGACGGGGATGCCGCCGGGGCCGGTCTTGACCACGATCCGTTCGAGATCGGCCGGCGACTGGATGTAGCCGCGCCCGCGAACGGAGTACTCGGCGGCGTTCTCTTCGACCAGGCCGCCGCCGACCTCGTTGTTGCTCATGCGGATGGCGTTGGCCACGTCCTGGAGCTTGACGCCGTAGGTGAAGAGTTTCGTCGGCTCCAGTTCGACCTGGTACTGGCGGACGAAGCCGCCGATCGACGCGACCTCGGCGACGCCGGGCACGCTCTGCAGTTGCAGCCGCAGGTACCAGTCCTGAAGGCTGCGCAGGCGCGCGAGATCGTGGCTCTTGCTTTCGACGGTGTACCAGTAGACATGGCCCACGCCGGTGCCGTCGGGCCCCAGGGCCGGGACCACGCCTGCGGGCAAGTTGCCCTGCACGGACGAGAGTCGCTCGAGGACGCGGGTGCGGGCGAAGTACGGGTCCGTGGCATCGTCGAAGATCACGTAGATCATCGAGAAGCCGTAAGCGGACGAGGCGCGAACCGCCTTGACGTTGGGCAGACCTTGCAGGCTGGAGGCGAGCGGATAGGTGACCTGATCCTCGATGACCTGGGGGCTGCGGCCTTCCCAGTCGGCGAAGACGATGACCTGGTTGTCGCTGAGATCGGGGATGGCGTCCAGGGGCGTGCGGAAGATGGAGAAGGTGCCCCAGACGACCGTGGCGATCAGCGCGAGGACGACGATGAAGCGGTTGCGAACCGACCACTCAATAATGCGTTCAATCATCTCGTCAGCTCCTCACGCCAGGAATCAAGGCGCAGCCGCTAATGCGTTCAATCATCAGTGGCCCCCGTGCGCGCCTGCCCCGTGGCCGTGGGGGGCGACGGGAGCCTCGGCGTCGACTCCGAAGCCGGCCTGGATCTGCGAGTTGGCGTCAATCAGGAAGCCGCCGGACGTCGCGACGTGCTCGCCCTTGCTGAGGCCACCGAGCACGGGGTAGTGATCCCCGATCTTGGAGCCCAGCGAAACCTCGCGGGGACGGAAGGTGCCAGCTTCGGTCTCGACGTAGACGATCTGGCGCTTGCCGGTGTCGAGCACCGCCGATGCGGGGACGGCCAAGGCTTGCGTGCCCGGAGCCTGAAGGGAGGCGGTGACGAACATCTCGGGCTTGAGCAGGCCGTCGCGGTTGGCCAGCTCCACCCGGACCTTCATGCTGCGGGTCTCGGGGTTGAGGAAGGGGTAGATGAAGCTGACCTTGCCCACGAAGGTCTTGCCGGGGTAGGAGGGGCTGGTGAGCGTGGCCCGATGGCCGACTTTCACGTCCTTCATCTGGGCCTCGAAGACGTCGGCTTCGGCCCAGACCTGCGAGAGATCGGCCACCTCGTAGAGCACGTCGCCGGTCTTTACGTACTGGCCGGGCTGGACCCGCTTCGAGAGGACGACGCCCGAGGAGGGAGCGTTGATGGCGAGTGCCAGGGTCGGCGATTGCGTGCGCTCCAGTTGCTTGATCTGGCCGTCGGTGATGCCCCAGAGCTTGAGGCGCTGGCGGGAGGCGTCGAGAAGGCTCTTGGAGCCCTCGGCGAGGTCGGGGTACTCGGAGTTGCGCATCTGCTTGTACGAGCGCAGGGCGACCAGGTACTCCTGCATGGTGGCGACGGCTTCAGGGCTGTACAGGGTCCCGATGGGCTTTCCCTTCGAGACGCGATCGCCCGTCGCGTTCACGTAAAGCTTCTCGATACGGCCGTCGATCCAGGCCGTGATCTGCGTGAGCCGGGTTTCGTCGAAGGTGATCTTGGCCGGGGCCGTGACGCCGGCGCTCAGCATGCGGGGCTCGATCGCCTCGGTCTTCACGTTGGCCAGAACGAGCTGTTCCGGCGAGAGCACGACTTCTTCGAGGCCGGCGGGAAGCGCCTCGCCGTCATGCGCGCCATGGCGGGCGGGCTTGGCCTGAGCGGGAACCAGGTCCATGCCACAGATGGGGCATTCCGAAGGCTTGTCGGACGTGATCTGCGGGTGCATCGGGCAGATGTACTGGGCCTTGGCTTCATCCGTGCCTTGGCCGGCCTTCGCCGCCGCGGGCTTGGAAGGCGCCGGGACCAGGTCCATGCCGCAGATGGGGCATTCGGAAGGCTTGTCGGACGTGATTTGCGGGTGCATCGGGCAGATGTACGACGTGGCGGCATGCGCATGCTCGGCATGCGAATCGCGCGCCTGGAATTGCGTGAAGAAGACGCCGCCACCGGCCAGCAAGAGGGCGCCCACGAGGAGCCCGACGAGTTGAAGTTTCTTGGTGTTATCCATAGCTCATTCCTTAGGGGCGGGAAGGGCGCCGATCGGAGCGCCGATCACGGCTTCCAGTTTGGCGAGGGTCTGATGGTAGTCCGCACGGGCGCGGACCTCATCGGTCTGGACCTGGTAAATCGCGGTCTGGCTTTCCAGGACCGTGTCGAAATCGACCTTGGAGACCTGGTAGGCTGCGAGGGCGGCTTGCAGCGATTGCTTGGCCTGCGGCAAGAGCCCTTGCTGGTAAAGTTGGATCTGCCGCTCCTGGCGCGCGAGTTCGGCGAGCACGCGGTGGACCTCGCCCCGAAGGCGGTTCTGCTCGGCCCGGTAGGCGGCTTGCGCGGCCGCGAGACTGGTCTCGGCTTCCTTGAGCTTGGCGTCGTAGCGGCCTTGAGACAGCCAGGGCAGGTTGATTCCGACCATGCCCCCGATGTAGGCCATGTCGCCGGGCATGGAGCGGCCGGCTTCCAGGCCGACCTCGAAGTCCGGCACTCCCTTGTCTTGGCGAGCCAAGCTCAATCGAGCCGATTCGGCCTCCACGCGCGCTTGGGCGATTTTGAGGGCCGGGCTTTGCGCGTCGGCCGCGGCGAGCAGGTCTTCCGCCGCCGGCACGCGGGGGAGCGCAGGAAGCTCTTTGGGCACGGAAATCGCCGCGTTCGCCGGCCGTTTTGCCAGCGTGTTGATCCACGCCTGGGTGCTCGCCATCTCGGCATCCAGTTTCAGCCCCTGATCCAGCAACTTGGACAGCTCCCGCTGGGCGCGAAGCGGCTCTTGCTGCGAGCCGGCGCCGACGGCGTAGCGGGAATCCGCGATCTTGCGCAGGTTGCGGACCTGCGCGAGCGTCTGCTGGTAGATCTCGCGTGCGCGGGTGAGATAGGCATGCTCGTAGTAGGCTTGTCGAAGGTCGCGGGCGACGCCAAGGCGAAGCTGCGCGAGTTCAGCTTCCGCCACGGCGGCCTCGCGGTCGGCGGCTTCGCTCATCAAGGCCCGCTTGGATCCCCCGGGAAAGGTCTGGCTCAGCATGAGGCTGGGACCTCCGAGCGTGCCGAGGTCCATGATCGCGCCTTGGACCCGGGGGGCGTCGAGCGCCCCCGCGTAGCCGGATGTCGATCTGGCGGCTTCCCAGCGCAGGCGAGCGACCTGAAGGTCCGGGTTCTCGGCTTCGGCGCGCTCGAGCAAGGCGGCAAGTCCCATGGGCGCGAGCTCTGATGTCGACGGGGCGGCCCAGGCCGGAGCCAAAGGAGCCCAGGCGGCGCCCACCACCAGACTGGAAGCCACGCTCAGTGCGAGGACCAGTCGGTAGAGGGGCGAGGGGTGACGGCGTGAGTGGAGCATGCGCGTTCCTTCTAGAGGCGGAGACAAGGAATGATCTACTAACCTGCTTAGTATACCAAGAAAGAGAAAGGCTAAACCTGCGGGAAAACCCTGAGCGTGAGACGAGCGACTATCGGGTTCCGGTGAAGGGGCCGTGTTCGGGCAGCTCCTCGCTCCATTCTCCGCTGAGCGCTCCGGCGATATGACGGCAGGGCATGTTCGGCGAGGGGGGGCGGGCGTCGACGTCGGCTTTGTAGGCGCGAAGGTGGTCGCGAAAGGCGGTCATTTCGGCGATCCGCCGGTCCAGGTCCTGGATCTTGGAATCCAGCAGCGCCGAGACATGGCCACAAGGAGAATCGCCTTCGTTCCATGCGTCGAGGATCTCGCGGATCTCGCTCAGGGAGAGGCCTAAGGCCTTTCCGCCCTTGATGAACTGAAGGCGTTCGAGATCCTTGTCGGAGTACACGCGATAGCCCGACTCGGTCCGCTCGGGCTCGGAGAGCAGGCCCAGCCCTTCGTAGTAGCGGATCGTCTTGGGGGTCATTCCCACCTGTTTCGCGACGTCTCCGATAAAGGTTCCATGGGACATGGGCGCTCTCCTTTCCATGACTGTTTCCAGGATAAACCTTCCCGTCGACTAGAAGGTCAAGGCTTTCGAGAGCATTTTGGCTTCCGTCAGGCGCGGCTTGACTCTCCAGTGCACTGGAAGGTTTATGCTATCAAAAGCTGCACGAAAGGAGTGCCCTCATGATTCCGCTCGACACCGTTCCCTCCCAACCCACGCCGGAAGCCCGCCTCACGCTGGGCATCTCCGGCATGAGCTGCTCGGCCTGCGCGGCGCGCGTTGAAAAAGCCCTCAACCAGCTTCCCGGAGTCGAGCAGGCGGCGGTCAACTTCGCCACGGAAAGCGCCACGGTGGCCTACGATCCGGGTCAGGTCACGGCGGGGGCGATCGCCCAGGCCGTCGTCGACGCCGGTTACGAAGCGACCCTGCCTCCCGCGCCGAAGACGGTGGAGCTCGTCCTCGGGGGCATGTCCTGCGCCGCCTGCGCCAACCGCATCGAAAAGGCCCTGAAGGCCGTGCCGGGCGTGGAGAACGCCGCGGTCAACTTCGCGGCCGAGCGCGCCACGGTCCTGCTCCGGCCTGAGGCGGAATCTCCCGACGCCACCGCGTTGATCGCCGCCGTCGAGGATGCCGGTTACGAGGCCAAGGCCGTCTCGGCCGAGGCTCCCGTCGAGGAGATGGCCACCCTGCAAGAGGAGGCCAAGGATCGTGAGCTCGCCGCGTTGCGCCGCCGCTTGATCCTCGCGGGCGCGCTGACGCTTCCGGTGGTCGTGATCTCGATGGTGCCGGGCTTCCAGTTCGCCGGCATGGGCTGGGTGCTCCTGGCCTTGACCGCGCCCGTTCAGTTCTGGGCGGGAGCGCCCTTCATGCGAAACGCGTGGAAGGCCCTCTCGCATCGCTCCGCCAACATGGACGTGCTCGTCACCCTGGGCACGCTCGCCGCCTTCGGGTTCAGCGTGGCGCAGCTCTTCGATCCCCATGCCCACGGGCATTACTACTTCGAGACCGCCGCCGTCATCATCACCTTGATCCTCCTGGGCAAGTACCTGGAGGCGCGCGCCAAGGGCAACGCGTCCACGGCGATCAAGAAACTGATGGGCCTGCGCGCCAAGACCGCGCGGGTGATCCGGGCGGGCGTCGAGGTGGACGTGCCGGTGGAGTCGGTCGCCATCGGCGATCAGGTCCTGGTGCGGCCCGGCGAGAAGGTGCCGGTGGACGGCGTGATCCTCAGCGGCGAGTCGACCCTCGACGAGTCCATGCTCACCGGCGAGAGCCTCCCGGTCTCCAGGGGGCCCGGGGACGGGGTCATCGGGGCGACGCTCAACCGGACCGGCTCCTTCGTCATGGAGGCGAAGAAGGTCGGCTCGGAGACCGCCCTCGCCCAGATCATCCGGCTGGTGCAGGAAGCCCAGGGCGGCAAGGCGCCGATTCAGCGGCTCGCGGATCAGGTCTCGGGCATCTTCGTGCCGATCGTCGTAGGCATCGCGCTGATTACCTTCCTGGCGTGGTTCTTCGGAGTGGCTCCCGGGGACTGGGGCGCGGCCCTGACCGCGACCGTCGCGGTGCTGGTGATTGCCTGTCCTTGCGCGATGGGACTCGCCACGCCCATGGCCATCATGGTGGGCACCGGCAAGGGAGCCGAGCACGGCATCTTGATCAAGGGCGGCGAGGTGCTGGAGCGAACCCGCGAGCTGAATACCGTCATCTTCGACAAGACGGGCACGCTCACCGAGGGCAAGCCGAGCCTGACCGACGTCGTGCCGGCCGGCGGCCGGCACGCCGATGCGCTCTTGAAGCTGGTGGCCAGCGCCGAGCGGCATTCCGAGCATCCTCTGGCGGAGGCCATCGTGAAGGGCGCCAAGGAGCGCGGCCTGGAAATGGGGGACGCGGCGGGGTTCGGGGCGATCGCCGGGGGCGGCATTCGCGCCACGGTGGACGGCCACACCCTCCTGGTGGGCACGCGCCGCCTGCTGGATGCCCAGGGAATCGGCTACTCCGAGGCGTTGGCCGAGGCCGAGCGCCTGGAAGCCGACGGCAAGACCACGATCTTCGTGGCCGTGGACGGGACGTTCGCGGGCCTGGTGGCGGTGGCCGACCGGATCAAGGCGCACGCGGCCCAAGCCGTGGCGGCGCTGAAGCGCGAGGGCCTGGAGGTCGTGATGATCACCGGCGACAACCCGCGCACGGCGGAAGCCATTGGCCGTCAAGCGGGCATCGAGCGGGTCTTCGCCGAGGTCCTGCCGGAGCACAAGGCCGAGTGGGTCAAGCGCTTGCAGGCCGAAGGCAAGAAGGTCGCCATGGTCGGGGACGGCATCAACGATGCCCCGGCGTTGGCGCAGGCCGACCTGGGCATCGCGATCGGCACGGGCACGGACGTGGCCATGGAAGCCTCGGACCTGACCCTGGTCTCGGGTGACGTTCGCGGCGTGGAGCGGGCCATCCAGCTCTCGCGCGCCACTCTCAAGACCATCAAGCAGAACCTGTTCTGGGCCTTCTTCTACAACGTGATCGGCATCCCGATCGCGGCGGCGGGACTGCTGAATCCGATGGTCGCCGCCGCGGCCATGGCCTTCAGCTCGATCTTCGTGGTGACCAACTCGTTGAGGCTGCGGGCGTTCGGCAAATAAGCGAGGAACGTCCTTCCGCAACCTTGGGCACGTTGCCTACGACACCTCTCCCTCGACTCACGCTAGGCTAGGAGCGATGGACAGGCCATCGCCCCTGGGAGTCGCCTTCCTTCGCGAGCAGTGCGCCGAGATACGGGGGTAGTCCGGTGAGGGAGAATCGCCATTCCCGCCTGCCCGATGACCTGCGCAGGCGCAAGCAAGAGGCTCTGACCCAGAAGACGCCCGCCATTGCGTACGGCATCGCCACGGCCATGGCCATCAAGGACGGGGACATTTACTTTCTCTGCGAGCGGAGCGGTAACCTGCCGGTTGGCCCGGGTCATGGCCTTGGCCTCTACTATCGAGATTGCCGTTACCTGAGCGGCTATGAACTCCGATTCGACCAGGTGGAGGGCATCACCCTCTTGGGTGCGACCAAGGGAAGTCACGAGGCGCTCTTCACCATGACGAACCCCCGGATCTATCGGGGGAACGGGCTCGACACGGTCGAAGAGACGATCAGCCTCACCTGGAGGCGTTTGCTCAACGGGCCGCGTTGCGCTTTGATCGAGACCCTCGGCATCCACAACTACGGTCTCAAACCTGCCGAGTTCCCTCTCACGCTCGCTTTTCAAGCGAGCTTCGAGGACATCTTCCAGATCCGCGGCCTCATCAACGAGCACCCGGGAACCGTGCATCCACCCGAGCACCAGGACGACGGCGTCAACTACCTCTACGAGGGAGCCGACGGGGTTTTCCGCAGCCTGATGATCCGCTGGTCCTTTCCGCCTGGCGAGTGGCAGGAGAATCGGGCTCGCTTCCTGATACGCCTAGGCCCGGACGAGGGCACGGAGCTCGGCCTCTGGTTCCTGGTCGGCGAATTCTCCTCGGAGGAGGAGGCCCGGGCCCGGTGGAGGAGCGTGGGGGCCGATACCAGCCCCAACGGGCGGGACCTCGGCTTCGAGGCCTGGCAGCGGCAACATACACGGATTCGCAGCGATCGCATGCTGCTGGATCGCATCCTCCGGCGGGGCGAGCAGGACCTGCACACGCTGCGTACCCAGCTCGACGGCCGCGTTTACTTCGCGGCGGGGATTCCCTGGTTCACCACCCTCTTCGGCCGGGACGCGCTGATCGCATGCCTCCAGAACCTGGCGTTCGAAGTCAAGGTCGCCGAGGATACCTTGCGCCTGCTCGCCGATTACCAGGGTCGGAACGTGGACGAGTGGCGCGACGAGCAGCCCGGCAAGATCCTTCACGAGCTGCGCGTGGGAGAACTCGCCCGTATCGGAGCCATCCCGCATTCTCCCTACTACGGAAGCGTCGATGCCACGCCGCTCTTTCTGATCCTGCTGGCGCAGCACGCGCAGTGGAGCGGCTCGCTGAGCCTCTTCGAGGAACTGCGTCCCAACGTCGAGCGGGCCCTGGAGTGGATCGACCGCTATGGGGACCTCACGGGAGACGGCTACGTGGACTACGACAGCATCGTGGGCGAGGGGTTGATCAACCAGGGCTGGAAGGACTCGGGCAACGCCATCCTCAACCGGGACGGCAGCCTCCCCGAGCCGCCGATCTCCCTGGTGGAGGTCCAAGCCTACGTCTACATGGCCAAGAAGGCGATCGCCGACCTCTTTGCCCGCGCCGGGGACGAGCCGCATGCCAAGCGGCTGCACGAGGAGGCCCGGGGCCTGCGCGAGCGCTTCAACCGTGACTTCTGGCTCGAGGACGAGAAGTTCTACCTCATGGCCCTTCAGAAGGGGCGGCGTCCCGTATCGACCGTCGGCTCGAACCCGGGACATGCGCTCTGGGCGGGCATCGCCGACCCGGAGAAGGCCAAGCACGTCGTCGCACGGCTCATGGCGCCCGACATGTTCTCGGGATGGGGGATCCGGACGGTTTCCGAGAGGGAATACCCTTACAATCCGGTCGGCTACCACCTGGGAACAGTCTGGCCGCACGATAACGCGCTCATCGCTGCCGGCATGAAGCGCTACGGCTTCGATGCGGAGGCCGAGCTGCTCTTCGAGGGCATGTTCGAGGCGGCGTCGCAGTTCGACGAGTACCAGGTCCCGGAGCTCTTCGCCGGCTATTCCATGGACTTCGCCCCCTTCCCGGTGCGCTTCCCCGTGGCCTGCCACCCGCAAGCCTGGGGAGCCGGAACGCTCCCGTACATGCTCTGGACCATGCTGGGGCTCCAGCCGGAAGCCTTCGAATGCCGGCTGCGCCTCGTTCGTCCCCGCTTGCCGCGCCTCTTCCACGCCCTGGAGATCGAAAACCTGCGGGTGGGTGACGCGCACGTCGACCTGCGCTTCGAACGGGAGGGCGATCGCACGAACGTCAAGGTCCTCTCCCTGAAGGGCAAGCTGGATGTGGTGGTCGATTTGCACCCGTCCCCTCAGTCCAGCGTGTAGAGGAAGGCCGCGATGTCACGGGCTTCCTCTCGGGAGATCCCGAGGTTCGGCATGGCGGTTCCCGGGGCGAGGGCCTGAGGATCCTCGATCCAGCGGATCAGGTTCTCGGGCTCGTTCGCGATCCGCCCCCCGATGTAGATTCGCCGCTTGAACGCCGTGAGATCGGGGCCCACCTTGCCTCGGGCCTCCCGGAGGCCGGGAACGACATGGCATGAGCCGCAGCCGTACTTGCCGATCAATCGCCGTCCTTCATGGGAGTCCCCGCCGGGCACGTACCAGATGGGCGGGCGCGGATCCTGATGCAAACCCCTGATGGCGAGATAACCCGTCACTCCGGCTCCTATGAGGGCGCCGAGCGCCAGGAGAACGTAGGTGAAGCGCAGGGGGCGCTTCGTGGAAGGCGTCATCACAGGCTTCATGGCACGCTCCTCACGGCTTGGGCTCCTCGCGGAGCCAGAGGGCGAAGATTCCGACGGCTGCCACGGCGTAGATCGCGCAGGCCGGCATCCACATGATGAGGCCCGCGAGCTGCTGATCCTCGAGCGGCGTGAGTCCCCATGCCGGCGTCCGGGAGAGGTAGTCGGAGTACCAGGCTCGCGGCGCGAGAGCCATGAAGACGCCCAGGACCGTGGCATGCAGGGAGGTCGTGAAAAGGTAAAGCACGCCTAGCCCGCGGTTCAGGCGGATGCGGCCGACCGGGTCCAGCAGGACGCGCCAATAGAGGGCAGATGCCCCGAAGAAGGCCAGGTGCTGCAGGTCGTGGATCCCCTGGTCGCGAAGCGCGGCTTGATAAAGGACCGGCAGGTGCCAGATCCAGAGGGCGAGGGCGAAGAGCGCCCAGGCGACGGTGGGTTGCCAGAACGGGTACCAGCGCCCTCGCCACTTGCCCAGCTTCCGGGAGGCTCCTCCGAGGACCGGGCGCCAGGGGGCAGGGAGGGCCCAGAGGAAGGCCAGCGAGGGATGGCCGAGCACGAGAAGCGGGGCCGCCACCATCATGAGCAGCATGTGCTGGATCATGTGCACCCAGGAAAGGTCGGCGCTCACTGCGTTGATGGGCGAGACCAACGACAAGATCACCGAGCCCAGGCCCAGGCCGAAGCACGTGGCTTGCCTGAGTGAAAGCCCGCGCCCGATGCCCATGCGCCCCCAGAGCCGCGCGAGGCCGAGTCCGTAGCCGGCGGCGGTGAGCCCCAGGCCCGTGAGCAAGAGCGGATCCCCGGTCCAGAGCGTCCACCAGGCCGAGGCGCCGTTTGCGTCGCCGCCGTGAGGCGTATTGCCATGGGCCCAAGCGTCCTGGGCCAAGGCGAGTAAGAGGGCCGTGACCCAAAGGGCCGTGATCCCGAGAGGGCGGCGCATGGCTCAGCATCCTCCCAGAAAGAAGAAGACCGGAACCGTCTCGCCGAGGATGGTCAGGATGAAGAGGCCGTTCGCCACGACGCCATAGCGAACGAGGGCAACGCCGGGGTCCTGGGCTTCCAGGCCTCGGATTTCATGGGTGGCGAATCGCTTCTCGTAGCGATAGCCGACGACGAGGGCGGCGATGGCGATCGCCAGCAACGGGATCGTGAGCCCGAGGATCAGCCAGACGACGAGGGAGAGCCCGAGGAAATCCCCCCAGCCGGCCACGCAGCCGAACTCTCCCACTGCGTAGACGGCAAGCAGGTGCAAGAGCCACGCGATGCCGCCGCCCAGGAAGACGAACCAGCGTGCCAGCGCTTGCCGCGACCACTCGCTCATGGCGTGCCTCCGAGGACGTACGGCGAGAGGTAGAGGGTCGCATAGACCAGGACCCCCAGCACGGCGGTGGCTCCCCAGAAGAGCGTGGCGACCTCGAGGTGAAGCGGCAAGGACTCCGAGAGCTTTCCTTGCGCGTAGCCCCAGAAGACGACGGCGGTCGTGGCGATCGTGCAAAGCGCGAGCAGGAGGATGGCGATCGCCAAGACGTAGAAGAGCGAGGCATAGGCATTGGCCTGGGGCGCAAAGCCGAGCCGCGACAGGTCGACGAGTTGGAGGACGACGTAGCCGAGCCCCGCCACGAGGGCCAGGGCCATGCCGAGCTTGACCCGACCCGTGCGACCGTCCTTGAACGCGCGTCCTGCCCAGATCTGGGCGAGCGCACCGGCGACGAGCGCTGCGTAGCCGGCGCCCGCGAGCCAGAACCCGGGAAGCGGCAGGCCGTCCTGGGGCCACGCGCTCGCGTAGAGTCGGATGTAGAAGTAGCTGTAAAGCAAGGCGCCGACGATCATGGCGACCACGGTGAGGAACGTCAGGGCTCCCCACCAGCCGAGCGCGCGCGTTCCCGAGGTGAAGACGGGAAGCCCCGTCTTCCGCACCGCCGGATCATCCCGGAGCTGGGCTTCCAGCGCGGGGTCGGGTCGGAGCCAGCTGAAGAGTAGACCAAGGCTCACGGCGGCGCCCAGCGCGGCGAGCCAGTAAAACTTGGTCAGGACCCCGATCGAGGTGACGAGCAGCCCGACGGCGAAAAGGAAGGGCACGTAGGTCGAGCCCGACAGCCAGGTGATGGCCTGAATCTCCGCCCTCAGAACGCTCGTGATGAGGGTGCCCCGCCAGGTTTCGGGAGCCCCCGCGAGGTTTCGCGTGATGCGCTCGGCCTCGCTTTCCAGGCTCGTTTCCTGCGGGGGCGACTCCCAGAGCGGGTCGCGGCTCCGGACCACCGGAAGCTGGCGGAAGCCGTAGTTCGGAGTGGGTGTCAGGGTGGCCCATTCGAGGGTGCTGGCGTTCCAGGGGTTATCGGGGGTCGGCTTGCCGCGCGATAGGCTCAGGATGACGTCGGCGAGGAAGACCAGGAAGCCGATCGCAAGCAGAAAGGAGCCCGCGGTGGAAAGCAGGTTGAGGCCGTCGAGGCCGAGGCTTTCGGGGTAGGTGTAGACGCGTCTCGGCATGCCGTGCATGCCCATCTGGTGCATGGGGAAGAAGGCCAGGTTGAAGCCCACGAAGATGAGGATGGCGCCCCAGGTGCCGAGTCGCTCATCGAGCAAGCGGCCGCTGATCGCGGGGAGCCAGTAGGCGAGGCCCGCGAGGAAGGGGAAGACCGCTCCTCCGATGAGCACGTAGTGGAAATGGGCCACGACGAAGTAGCTGTCGTGAACTTGCCAGTCGAAGGGGACGACGGAGACCATGACGCCGGTCATGCCGCCCAGGACGAAGAGCAGAAGAAAGCCGATGGCGTAGAGCATGGGGACGCGAAACTGAGGGCGCGAGCCCCAGAGGGTGGCGATCCAGGCGAAGACCTGGGTGCCGGAGGCGATGGCGATGAAGAGGCTGGCGGCAGTGAAGAAACTCATCGAGAGGTAGGGCAGTCCGGCGGTGAACATGTGGTGGACCCACAGGCCGAAGCTGACGAAGGCCGTGAACATGATGGCGACGACCACCAGGGGATAGGCGGCGAGCGGGCGCTTGGCGAAGGTCGGGATCACCATCGAGATGATGCCGGTCGCGGGGAGGAAGATGATGTAAACTTCCGGGTGCCCGAAGAACCAGAAGAGGTGCTGCCAGAGCAGTGAGCTGCCGCCGTGGTTCGGGTCGAAGAAGCGGGTCGCGAGGGTGCGATCCAGCTCGAGCATCATGGTGGCGGTCAGGAGGGCCGTGAAGGCGAAGAGGCTCATGATGCCGATGGCGAGGATGGTCCAGACGAAGATCGGCATGCGGTTGAGGGACATGCCGGGCGCCCGCATCTTGAGCACCGTCACCACTAGCTCCGCGCCCGCCGTGATGCCCGCGATCTCGACGAGGCCGAGGCCCAAGACCCAGAGATCCATCCCCAAGCCGGAGTAGGCGTTGTCGGAGAGGGGCGTGTAGGCAAACCAGCCCGCGTTGGGGACGTTTCCCACGAAGAAGCTCGAGTAGAAGAGGATGCCGCCGAAGAGGTAGCACCAGTAACCGAAGGCCGAGAGGCGCGGAAAGGCGGCGTCCCGGGAGCCGATGAGGACGGGGACCAGGTTGAGGGCGAGGCCTTCGATGAAGGGCACGGCGAAGAGGTACATCATCGTGGAGCCGTGCATGGTGAAGAGCTGGTTGTAAACCTCCGGGCCGATCAGGTCGTTGTCGGAGACGGCGAGTTGGAGGCGCATGAGGAGGGCCATCGCGCCGCCGATCATGAAGAAGATGACCGCCGTGATCATGAAGCGGTTGCCTAGAGGGCGGTTGTTGACCTCGGCAAAGAAGCCGGGGAAGCCCGAGGGGGAGGCCCAGGTCTCCTCGAAGCGCGTGCTCATTTCAGGCTCTCCAGGTAGGTGGCGATCGCGTGGAGGTCCTCGGAGGAGAGATAGCTACGGGGCATCAGGTTGCCCGGCTTGATGGCCTGGGGGTTGGCGATCCAGCCTTCGAGGTTGCCGAGGGTGTTGGGGATTTCTCCGGCTCCCAGCGTGAGGCGGCTGCCCAGGTGGGTGAGGTCGGGGCCGATCGTGGCGACGGCCTCGGTGCCGCGGATGGCATGGCAGGAGTGGCACTGGGCCTGGAAGAAGGCGTCGTGTCCGCGTCGCAGCGCGGGCTCGGTCGGTGGCTCGGGTGGCGTTCGGCGTTCGCTCACCCAGCGTTCGAAGTTGTCGGGCGGCATGGCGACCACCATGAAGGCCATCTTGGCGTGCTGCTTGCCGCAGAACTCGGCGCATTGCCCCCGGTACTCGCCCGCTTGGTCCGCGCGGAGCGTGAAGGGGTTGACGACCTCGGGAAGGAGGTCGATCTTGCCGTGGAGGCGCGGGACCCAGAAGCTGTGGATCACGTCCGCCGACCAGACCTCCAGGCGGACGTTGCGGCCGACGGGTAGGTGCAGCTCGTTGGCGGTGACGATCCCCCAGTCGGGATAGCGGACTTCCCACCACCACTGGCGGCCGATCACCTGGATCGTGAAGTCGCCTTCGGCCGGCTTGAGGGCCATGGTCGTGCGCATGACGACGAACAAGAGCACGACGAGGATGACGGCCGGGATGACGATGCCGCCGGCCACGACGAAGGCCGTGCTTCCGCCCGGCGGGTTGCCGCGCCGCAGCAAGCCCATGACGAGCAGGGCGAAGACCGCGAGGGAGACGGCCCCCAGCAGGGCAAACATGAACCACCAGAGGCCGGCGATCTGCTCCGCTGCCTGGCTTACCGGATGCAGCATGGATTGGAGGCGGCCATCCTGATTCATGGTCCCTCCTCCGAGCGGGGGAAGGTCTGGGCGACCAGGACGAAGGCCACGATTCGTCTCAACTCCGACTCCGACATGCGTCCTTCGTACGGGGGCATGGCCACTCCGTCGGGAGGTCGCAAGATATAGTGACGAAGCTCCTGGGCCGAGTAGCGCTCCTCCATGCGGGCCAGGTCGGTTCCGACGCGCGGGGGGCCCCAGCCGGCGACCTGGTGGCACGAGGTGCAGCCGTACTGGGCGAAGAGCAAGCGGCCTTCTTCGACCTCGGGAGCCAGCTCGAAGCCCGCCGGCACGGGCGGGGGCTCGGCATTGGGCCAGCCTCCCCATGGGGAGAGCTGCCGCAGGGCAGTGAGCGAGACGAGGGCGATCGCCGCGATCACCACCACCGCGGCGGCGATCGGGCGCTTCCGGTAGCCTCGGTACGGGCTGCGATCCGCGAACGGCAAGGCCACCAGCACGACGAAGAGCGTCAAGGGAAAGACCCAGTAGAACCACGTGGCGACGTTCGGCGGCAAGAGCGCGATGAGCGCGCTGTACCAGCTCCACCACCATTCCTCGGCGGGCTCGGAAGCCAAGACCAGGTTGGCTTCGGGGTAGAGGGGGCGATTTCTCAAGATGAGCGCCAGGGCGACGACGACGCCGAAGATCGTGAGGGCCATGGCCCCGGATTTGGCCATGGCATCCGGGAAGAAGGGCTCGGATTGCTCGGGGTGCTGCTTGATCGCGTGATGGAGCTCTTTTTGCTCTTGGGTCGTGTGGATGGGCCGGTCTTGCTCGGAGCGGCTCGTGACCCCATGGACCACCACCAGGTAGAGGTGGAATCCGGCCAGCGCCAGCAGTGCCAGCGGGCCGAAGGCGACGTGCGCGGCATAGAACCGGGTCAGGGTGCGGACGCCTAGTTCAGGCCCGCCTTGAACGAAGAGCGTGAGGGCGTTTCCGATGAGGGGGACCTGCGCGAAGTGGTAGAGCGCCACCTTGATGCCGTAGACGGCGCGCTCGTCCCAGCGCAGGGAGTAGCCGAGGAGGGACATGGTCAGCACGATGAAGAACATCGCGACGCCGATCAGCCAGGTGCCTTCGCGCGGAAACTTGTAGCCGCCGACCCAGATCTGGCGGAGCAGGTGGAAGAAGAGCATGACCACCATCAGTCCCGCCGCCCAGTAGTGGAGGGCCCGGACGAACCAGCCGAGCGGCTGGCGGGTGATGTCGAGGATGCTCTGGTACGCCTGATCGGGAGTCGGAGCGTATCCCAGGGAGAGGAAGGGGCCTGTCATGACCAGGACGCCCAGGAGCAAGAGCAGCGTCGAGCCGTCCCCGTAGTACCAGGGAGTCTTGCCGACCCGCCGGTCGAGGAAGCTTCGCTTGAAGGGGAGCCAGCCGAAGCGATCCTCCAGCCACTGCCGCCACTTGGACATCTTGCCTCCTGAACTCCCGAGGTGCGATCGGGCTAGGCCTCGGGGGGGACGGAGCGCAGGTCGATTTCGAGCTGGCCCTCCCGGATCCGGGTCTGGTAGCGGAGCATGGGATGCTTCGGGGGGCCCGCCATCCGTTCCCCGTCCTTGGCGAAGATGCCTCCGTGACAGGGGCAGAGAAAGACCTCGCCGCCGGGATCCCAGTTGAGCGGGCATCCCAGGTCCGTGCAGCTACGGGAATACACGACGACCTCGCTCGGGTTGGGGCGCCAGACGTAGACCCCCTGGTCGATGAGCGCCTCGGCCCAGTCCGGGTGCGGAAGGGGGACTGACGATTTTTGGACTCCCCCCACGGGAAAGGCCGAGAGGTTGCCAATCTTGCGCCAGACGGCCTGACGCTGGCCGCGCAAGGGAGCCAGGGACAGGATCAGCGCGGGAAGGCCCACGATCGCCGCCACGGCGGCTCCGCCGAGCTGGAGCATTCGCTTGAGCATCTCGCGCCGCGTCATGGTCGATCTCTTTCGGCTGCTAGGTGGGTCACCCGATCTCTCGCTACCTTCTCAAGGCCTGGTTGATTTTATTCTTAATGAAGAGATATTTCAAGTCTCGGCTCGAGGCTCCCCTACGGCAACTCGTCTTCCCGCGCGCGATCCCAGCGCTCCAGGTGCTCATCGAGATCGGCGTTCCGGCCTTCGGGCTCGGAGCTCGTGAACGCTCCTCCCGTCACGCGTTCCGCCAGGATCACCCGCGCAAGCAAAAAGACCAGAACCCCGAGCGCGATGCCCCCGAACAAGATCCCCCAGAACAGCTCCATCTTGCCCCTCCCCTTTTGTCCTCCCCCGTGCCACGCCTTGCCTTGCGCCCATGCTAGATCCGCAACCGCCCCGGGGAATCGGCATCCCAGCCGAGTCGAAGGCCGTTTTTGGTGAGATAGGGAGAACATCACGGCGCGGCAGGCCCTGATGCCGGACGGCCGGCCCGCGCAGCATACCCCGAAGGCCGGGGGCTCTGGTACGATGGGGGAGACAAGCTGCTCTGGGAACGGCTTCGCCCATTCCCCGGACGATCACTTGTGGAGATCAACATGACCCAATCGACCGACTCAACCGACTCGACCCCCGCCAACGCCGGCTTCTGGCGGGGCATGGCCTTCGCCATCCTGGCCCTCGCCCTCGCGGTCGCCGGTATCACCGTCTACCTCAAGCTGCCGAAACCCCTCGCCGACCTCCCGATGGTCGACCAGCAAGGCCAGGCCGTTCAGCTCTCGACGTACCGCGGCAAGTGGCTCGTGGTCTACTTCGGCTATACCAGCTGTCCGGACGCATGCCCGACCGGCCTCGGCGAAATCGCCAAGGCCCTGAAGGATATGGGCGACGACCGCTCCGTGATCCAGCCCATCTTCGTCTCGCTCGATCCCAAGAACGACACGCCTGAGCGGCTTGCCAAGTACTTGCCGTACTTCGATCCCGAATTCATCGGCCTCCGCGCCGAAGAGCCCACCTTGGGCCAAGTGGCAAAGCAATTTGGAGTCACTTACGTGACGGCGGAGTCCCCGAAGTTCGGCACGCTCATCGATCACTCGCTCTACGCCTACTTGGTGGACCCCAACGGCATCCTCCGCGATTCCTTCGCCACCACCTTCCCCCCCGACTTCATGCGCAAGCGCCTCACCCAGCACGGGTGGAAAGGAGCCTCCTAAGATGAACCGGATCTTCCCCGTGCTGCTGGCCGGCGGCCTCGCCTTCGCGGCTGCCCAGATCCCCGCTCCGGCCCTGGCCAAAGTTCCGAGCGCCAAGGCGACGGCCAAGGCGATCGCCGTCGAGGCCCCCTGGGTCCGCGAGGCGCCTCCCGGAGCCCGGGTGCTCGGAGCGTACATGACCCTGGTCAATGGTTCCGAGCAAGCCGACCGGCTCCTCTCGGTCACGTCGTCCCTGGCCGACGAGATCGAGATCCACCGCATGACCGTGAAGAACGGCATGATGGACATGGAGCCCATCTCCTTCTTGACCGTGCCCGCGCGCGGCGAGGTCAAGCTCCAGCCCGGCGGCCTTCACCTGATGATCTATGGCGTGAAGCGGGATCTCAAGGAAGGCGATCGCTTCCCCATGGAGCTGAAGTTCGAACACTCGGGAACGATGACGGTCGACGTCCCCGTCCGCAAGTTCACCGGAAAGCATTCCCACTGACGGGAAGCAGGTTCATCTCCTCGATGCCCGTGCGCGTGAGGTAGAACAACCGCTCCCCGTCCCTCGAGGAAATCAGGGAATCGAAGACCTCGTCGCTATGGTGCCCCACGCTGATGCCGGGCGCCGTGACGACGGGGTCTTCGAGGCTTTTTGAGCGGATCTCGGGCCCGTAGGCGTAAATCATGCGCGAGCCGTCGTTGCTGAAGGCATGCGCGTAGTACGAGTAGAAATGAGCCTTGTGCAGGCCGCCGGGCGTCTCGGGAGCCAGGGGATCGCGAAGCACGTAGATCCCGTCCTTGCCCAGGGTGAAGCCGTTTCGCTCGAGGTTGCAGGTCATGGGAGCGTGAAACATCAGGCCCTCGGGACGCCACTCCAGGGGCGCGAACATCAACCCGAACGTGCCGTCCCAGATGCCGCGAAGGTTCAGGCGATCGAGCATGTCCATCATGAGGACGGGTGCTCCCCCGGAGGAAGCGACGCGCATGAGCTGCGGGCTGCGGGTCTCGGCCTCGTAGCGGACGTAGGCCACCTGCGTCTCGTCCGGTGAGAAGACCGGCGCGAAGATCTCGTCCGTGCCCGCCGGAACCAGGTCCTGCCGCCCCTGGGGCGTCAGAAGCGTGACCGAAGCCGAGGCTGAGCCCGTCCGCCCCCTGAGGAGGAAGCCGGTCTCGCCCCAGTCCACCCAGTCGGCCTGAAGGCCGGCCGGGAGGGGGCGTTCGGCGCGAAGATCCGTCCCGTCGAGCCGAACGCTCTTGACGGATCCTCCGTGGATGAAGGCGAGCCTCTGCCCGTCGGGCGAGAGCGTGAGGTTGGTGAGGAAGGGCGACTGGGTGGGGACCATGCCGCCGAACTCGGGGTCCTCGGCCTCCTTGAGGCGACTCGCATCGTAGAGGCCGTCGAGCGTGATCAGCGGGCGGTGGTTCTTCAGGGTGAGCAACGGGAGCGTGGCCTCGGGAGCCACGCGGACCTCGGTGAGCGACAAGGGGAAGTAGCGCTCGCGCGAGGCGCTAAGCGTGTACGTGCCCGCTGGGATGTCCGTGAAGGTGTAGTTGCCCCGGACGTCGGTCTGGGTGACATGCTCGCCGCTTGGCCCCGAGAGCCGCAAGGTGATCGTGCCTTGGCCGGTGTAGACGCCTTCGAGGCGGGCCCGTCCGCTGAGCGAGCCCAGGGGGGCGGGCACGTCGACAGGAGGCTGGGAGCAGCCCGCGAGGAGGGCGATCGCCAGGCCTGCGGCCATCAGGCCGACGCTCGTTTTCCGGGATGAAGCTGCCCAGGGACGTGTCATGCCGCCTCCATTCCTTCTCCTATGCCCCGGACGCCCGCGTGCAAACGCGTCGCGCCCCGGTTTCACCTGGGCGTCACCGGGACGCAAGCGGCGCGCAATACGCGGGCGACCGGGGAGCGAAACGGCTCTCAAAGTTCATCTTGCGGAAATGGAGATTTCTCAGCGCAGGGGTAAGGTGGATCAGTCGGCAAAAGGAGGATGACGATGCGACGACTGGGATACGTGGCGGTTGCGGCCACGATGCTGCTGAGTGGATGCGGGATGCCTTTCTTTCAGCCTACCGTGAGCACCGTGCCCGCCGAGCTTCGGGTCGACGCCGGGGCCGCCCGCTGGGCTCCCCTGGCCGTGACGGACCTCGACTCCCTCATGGTTGCCGCTCCTCCTGCACCCGGCTCGGCGGAGTTCCGCGCCGAACTCGACGAGCTGAAGGCCCTCCAGGCGAAACGGGGTGAGGCCGATCTCAAGCAGATCTCGGAATGGAACGCGCAGGCGGCTCCCCTGCCCTGGAGCGCCATGACCGATCAGCTGCTGATCGACGCCGGCACGGCTCCCCCGCGCGCCGCCCGCGCGCTCGCCATGGTTCACGCGGCCATGTTCGACGCCACCGTGGCGACGTGGAAGGCCAAGGCCAGCCATTCCCGAGCTTTGCCAAAAGTCTACGAGTCCAGCTTGAGTCCGCTGGCCGGGGATGAGGGCATCCCGAGCTACCCGTCCGAGCATGCGGCGATCGCCGGAGCCGCCGCGGCCGCCCTCGCCTCCGTCTTCCCCGAGCGCGAGGCCGAGCTCAAGGCTCAGGCCCGCAAGGCCGCCGAGACGCGCCTCATGGCGGGCGCCAACTTCCGCAGCGATATCGAGGCGGGCCTCAAGCTCGGTGAGGAAGTGGCCAAGCGGATCGTCGCGGACCGTGCCGCGGATGGCTCGGACCAGCCCAAGACGGGAGTCGTGGCGGAGACGCCGGGACACTGGGGACATACCAAGGCCATGGAGCCCCATGCGGGCTCCTGGAAGACCTGGCTTCTCGACTCTGGCAGCCAGTTCCGACTGCCCGCGCCCGCGCCGGCGGATAGCCCCGCGCTCGCCGAGGAGCTCACCGAGGTCCAGCGCGAGGTCGGAAGCCTCCCCCAGTATCCCTGGAAGCTCGAGCAGGCTCGGTACTGGAACTTCGACGTGCCGGCGATCATCTGGAGCAAGCGCGCCCAGAAGCTCAGCAAGCTCTATCGCCTGAGCACTCCGCAAACGGCGCGCGTCCTCGCGGTTCTGGCCGCCATCGAGGCGGATACCTTCATCGCCTGCTGGGACACCAAGTACGTGGTCCTGCGTCCGCGGCCCTCGCATCTCGACCCGACGCTGCCCGTGGGCAATGCCGACCGGCCCGCCATGCCCTTCCCCACGCCTCCGCACCCGTCCTACCCGTCGGGCCACTCGGCGGCCTCGATGGCGGCGGCGACGTACCTCGCCTCGGTCTTCCCGGATGATGCCATGGAGCTTTACGACGACGCGAACCAGGCGGCCATGAGCCGTCTCTACGCGGGGATTCATTACCGTAGCGACAACGCGGACGGCATGGTCCTCGGGAAGCGCAGCGCCGAGTTCATGATGACCAAGCTCAAGGCGCGGGGCACGATCTAGGATGCTCGGGCGTCATGCGGGCGCGTTGCTGATCCTGGGGGCGATCGCCCTCTCGGCCTGTAGCGCCGCGCCTGCTCCTGCGCCACCGACTCCCACGCCCGTGCCCACGGCCAAGCCGACGCCGGATGCCTGGCAACACGTGAACCCCGACGCTCCCGATCAGGTCCTTTTGGGCAAGGTTCTCTTCTGGGAGGACTTCGAGACGGATCTCTCGCGCTGGACGATCGACGGATCGGCCGGCGAGGCACGCTGGCTGCGCCTGGAGGGGAACTTCTGCGGGGGAGCGTTCACCATGCTCTTCGGCCTACCCGACCGCGCGGAGTTCAGCGAGGGAGGCGGCGTCTCCACGCTCACGCTCAACGATCCGATCGATCTCTCGGGCACGGTAAGGCCGCATCTTCAGTACGACGTGAGAGGGCTCAGCTACCCGCAGGACGCGGTCATGGTCCAGGCGGAAGCGCGTCGCCCGGGAGGAGCGTGGGCTCCCATGGGACCGGTCACGGTCGCGCGCTATCCCTCCGACATGGGCTACCGCGCGGCTGACCTCACGCCCTTTGCCGGTGGAGAGGTGGAGCTACGCTTCAAGGCCTACCTGTCGCCCCTCGACCGCCCCACCCGGGGCATGCTTTTCGACGACGTGAAGATCATCGAGCCCTTCTAGCCACTCAAAAGCGAAGACCCGCCGGAGCTGGGCTCCGGCGGGTCTTCGTACAGGGGCTTTAGACGGTGACGGTCTCCGCCATCTCCTGGAAGGCCGGGATCTGGTCGAAGTTCATGTAGCGGTAGATCTCGGAGGCCTTGGCGTCGATGCCCTGGACCTGTTCGAGGTACTCGCTGGGGGTCGGGATGCGGCCCAAGAGGGCGCAGACGGCCGACAGCTCCGCCGAACCGAGGTAGACCCGGGTTTCGATGCCGAGGCGGTTCGGGAAGTTGCGGGTCGAGGTCGACATGGCGGTCGCGCCGCGCTTCATCTGCGCCTGGTTACCCATGCACAGCGAGCAGCCGGGCATCTCCATGCGGGCGCCGGACTTGCCCAGCACCGAGTAGTAGCCTTCCTCGTTGAGGATCATGGCGTCCATCTTGGTGGGAGGCGCGATCCAGAGGCGGGTCGGGATATCCGACTTGCCCTCGAGGACCTTGCCGGCCGCGCGGAAGTGACCGATGTTGGTCATGCACGAGCCGATGAAGACCTCGTCGATCTTGTCGCCGGCGACTTCCGAGAGGAGCTTGACGTCGTCGGGATCGTTGGGGCAGGCGACGATGGGCTCCGTGATCTCGTTCATGTCGATCTCGATCACGGCCGCGTACTCGGCGTCCTTGTCGGCGCGCATGAGCTGCGGGTTGGCGATCCACTCCTCCATCGCCTTGATGCGGCGGCGCAGGGTGCGGGCTTCCTCGTAGCCGTTGGCGATCATCCACTTCATGAGCGTGATGTTCGAGCGCATGTACTCGATGATCGGCTCGGGGTTGAGGTCGACGACGCAAGCGGCGGCGGAGCGCTCGGCCGAGGCGTCGGTGAGCTCGAAGGCCTGCTCCACCTTGAGGTCGGGGAGGCCTTCGATCTCGAGGATGCGGCCCGAGAAGATGTTGAGCTTGCCCTTCTTCTCGACGGTCAGGAGGCCCTGCTTGATGGCGTAGTAGGGGATGGCGTTGACCATGTCCCGCAGGGTGATGCCGGGCTGCAGCTCACCCTTGAAGCGGACGAGCACCGACTCGGGCATGTCCAGAGGCATGACGCCGGTGGCGGCGGCGAAGGCGACGAGGCCCGAGCCGGCCGGGAACGAGATGCCGATGGGGAAGCGGGTATGCGAGTCGCCGCCGGTGCCGACGGTGTCGGGAAGCAGCAGGCGGTTCAGCCAGGAGTGGATGACGCCGTCGCCCACGCGCAGCGAGACGCCGCCGCGGGTGGTGATGAAGTCGGGAAGTTCCCGGTGCATCTTCACGTCCACCAGCTTGGGATAGGCCGCGGTGTGGCAGAAGGACTGCATGACGAGGTCGGCCGAGAAGCCGAGGCAAGCGAGGTCCTTGAGCTCGTCGCGGGTCATGGGGCCGGTGGTGTCCTGCGAGCCGACGGTGGTCATCTTGGGCTCGCAGTAGGTGCCGGGGCGGACGCCCTGGCCTTCGGCGAGTCCGACCGCGCGACCGACCATCTTCTGGGCCAGGGTGTAGCCCTTGCCGGAATCCGAGGGGATGTGCGGCATGCGGAAGAGGGTGGACGGGGCGAGGCCGAGGGCTTCGCGGGCCTTGGCGGTGAGGCCGCGGCCGATGATCAGGTTGATGCGGCCGCCTGCGCGAACCTCGTCGAGGATGACGGGGGTCTTGAGCTGGGACTCGGCGATCACCTGACCGTTCGATAGAGCGGTGACCTTGGCGGTCGCGTGGTCAACGCGAAGCTCAATCTCGTCGCCCATCTCCATCTGCGAGACGTCGAGCTCGATGGGCAGGGCGCCGGCATCTTCCATGGTGTTGAAGAAGATGGGCGCGATCTTGCCGCCGAGGCAGACGCCGCCGAAGCGCTTGTTGGGGACGAAGGGGATGTCCTCGCCGGTGAACCAGATCACCGAGTTGGTGGCGGACTTGCGGCTGGAGCCGGTGCCGACCACGTCGCCGACGTAGGCCACGAGGTTGCCCTTGGCCTTGAGATCCTCGAGGAACTTGACCGGGCCACGGACGCCGGGTTCTTCCGGCGTGATGCCGGGGCGGGGGTTCTTGAGCATGGCCAGCGCGTGAAGCGGGATATCCGGGCGCGACCAGGCGTCGGGAGCGGGCGAGAGGTCGTCGGTGTTGGTTTCGCCGGTGACCTTGAAGACGGTGAGCTTCTGGGAGGTGGGGACCTCGGGGCGCGAGGTGAACCACTCGGCGTCGGCCCAGGACTGGATCACGGCCTTGGCATGGGCGTTGCCCTTGTCGGCGAGTTCCTTGATGTCGTGGAAGTAGTCGAAGACCAGGAGGGTCTGCTTGAGGGCTTCCGCGGCGGTCGCGCCGTGGGGGCCGTCGAGGGCCTCGATCAGGGGCACGACGTTGAAGCCGCCCAGCATGGTGCCCAGCAGCTCGATGGCCTTCTCGCGGGAGATGAGCGCGCAGGTGACGTCGCCGGCCGAGATGGCGGCCAGGAACGAGGCCTTGACCCGTGCGGCGTCGTCAACGCCCGCGGGGACGCGGTAGGTCAGCAGTTCGACGAGGAAGTCCTCCTCGCCAGCAGGCGGGTTCTGGAGCAGTTCGACCAGGGCACTGGTCTGCTGCGCGGTCAGGGGAAGCGGGGGAATCCCCAGAGCGGCACGTTCGGCGACGTGCTGGCGATAGGCTTCGAGCATGTGGCGTCCTCTCGACGTGATGGGGCTGAGACGATCCAAACGGCCCGTGCCCGCCGCATGACGACGTTAAGGCCGGGTTCCGTTAGATGCTCTCTCTATTATAGGCCTTTTCAGCGCCTGCGGCTGCACTTCGACAAACATCTGAGCGCTACCGCCTGCCGAACGAGCCCCGCGCAGCGGGAACTCGCCATCAGCGGGGCCTTCCAGTCGGGGCGGGGACCAAGGCCTCGTCGAGCGTCTGGAGGAGGGCCTTGCTTTTGCAAGGGATCGTCAGAAGGCGATCGAAGAGCGTCCGGATCTTGGGATCGGCGAGGCGCTTGGCGTCCTTGGTGAGCCCGATGATCGGGATGCCGGTGGTGGCATCCTCGTGCTTCAGGAACCACGCGGTTTCATCGCCCCCGAGCAACGGCATCTGGAGGCTCATCAGGATGAGATCGGGAAGCTGGGCTTGAACGAGGCAGCGGTCGATGGCGTCGCGCCCGTTCGCGCAGGTCTGCACATGGTAGCCTGCGGCGTTGAGGATGCTGCCGGCCACCTGGCGATTGCCGGGATCATCATCGACCAAGAGGATGGAGACGGGCTTGGACTTTTGGGCGAGCAATGGTCATCCCTTCCGACTGGTACAAACGAACCGAGACGCCGGTGTCCCGGCCCCCCACCTTCCAAATGTTCATGAAACCTAACTCCCAGCTTGCCGAAAGATTACATGAATATGACAACTTCGCCTGGCGAAGCTATCCCTCCGGGCGCGCTTTCCCGTATCATGGCGATCGCAGCAAGCACCGAGAAAGGACGCACGCTTGGGCCCGATTCTCCTCAATCACGGCAAGCTCGTCACTCCAGGGGGCATCCTGGAGGGCGATCTCCTGATCGTGGACGGCAAGATTTCCGCCATCGGCCGCGACCTGGCCCTGCCTCCCGGAACCCGGACGCTCGAGGGTCGGGGAGACTGGGTCTTGCCTGGTTTCATCGATACCCACGTGCACGGGGGCCTCGACGCCGACACCATGCAGGCCAGTCCCGAGGCCTTCGCGACGATCTCGCAGCACCTGGCCCGCCACGGCGTGACCGGCTGGGTGCCGACGCTCTTCGCCTGTCCGGCCGATGCGCTCGATCGGGTGCTCTCCGCCATCGGGGAGGCCATGCGCCAGGAGGGGCCGGGAGCCCGGATCCTCGGGGCGCACCTCGAAAGCAGCTTCATCGCTCCCAAGTTCAAGGGAGCCCAGCCGCCGGAGGCCCTGCGTCCCATCGACGACCCGGCGCTGCGGGACGTCATCCGTCGGCATGCCACGATCATCCGGATCGTGACCCTGGCTCCCGAGTTGGCCGGGGCGAGGGCCCTCATCGAAGAACTCGTGGCACTGGGCATCCGCGTCTCCATCGGGCATACGGATGCCAGTTATGACCAGGCGATGGCGGGAGCCCAGGCCGGAGCGACGCGCGTGACGCATCTTTGCAACGCCATGCGCCCCTTCCATCATCGCGAGCCCGGGACCGTCGGGGCGGCGCTGGTTGCAGACGGGCTGGACGCCGAGCTCATCGCCGATCTCGTGCATGTACACCCGGCGGGAATCCAGATCGCCTACCGCTGCAAAGGCCCCGACCGCCTCATGCTGGTTTCCGACGCCCTGATGGGAACCGGCCTCCCGCCCGGCAGCCACGTCCTGGAGGGCCGGGAGATCGTCATCGGGGAGGACGTCGCGACGTTGCCGGACGGCACCATCGCGGGCTCGATCATCACGCTGGATCGGGCACTGCGCAACGTCGTCGAAGCGGCGGGCATTCCGCTCGCCGAAGCCGCCCGGATGGCCGCTTCGACCCCCGCACGAAGCCTGGGTTACACCGATCGGGGGGCTTTGGAAGTGGGGAGGCGGGCAGATTTGGCCGTGCTGGATCCCGAGTTCCGCTGCCGGGAGACCTGGATTGCGGGGGAACGCGTCTTCGGGGCCTAGCCCGCGAGAAGGAAAGGAAGGCCATGCCCGATCTCTTCGTGGCTCCCGGCGTCATGATTCCCGAGGAGGCGATCGCCTTCAGCGCCTCGCGCTCCTCGGGACCCGGGGGTCAGAACGTCAACAAAGTCGCCAGCAAGGTCGAGCTTCGCGTCGCGGTCGACCAGATCCGCGGCTTGGGCCCGGAGGCCCGAGAGCGGCTGAGGCTCGTCGCCGGCAAGCGCTGGATCGAAGGTGACGTTCTCTTGGTCACCGCTTCCGAGACCCGTAACCAGCCCGAGAATCGGGCGCTCGCCGAGCAAAAGCTGGTCGCGCTCGTCCAGCAAGCTCTCGTCGTCCCCAAGAAGCGAAAGGCCACCAAGCCGACCAAGGGTTCGCAGGAGCGCCGGGTGGCCAGCAAGAAGGCCCGCTCGCAGACCAAGAAGTCCCGAGGAGCGTTCCGAGGCGACGACTGACCTCGCGCGGGGCCGCCTCAAGCTGCGTGCCGGGCGGCCGATACGTCTTGTAGATCGCGTTCCAGGAGGCTCCCGCATGCAGATATCTTCAGCATCCCCCGTCACGCTCGCCACGACCCCGACCGCCACTCAGCCGACGCCCGCGTGGAAACCCGCAGGGGAAGGAAGTTTCGCCCAGGCCCTGGCCGAGGCGAGCCGAGAGGTGGTCGAGTCACCTGCGAGCAAGCCGTCACTCAAGGCCCAGGGCCTTCCCCCGCTTTTCAAGTACGCCGATGATGGCGTCATCACGGGGGATGAGATGCGCCTCGCGCTGAACGATGCAAAGGCCGACTATCGAAATCGCCTATCGGCGGCTTTTTCGGAACTCGGGATCGACACCTCGTCGCCGCTGACCCTCCAGGTGGATTCGCGGGGCCGGGTCGTCGTGGCGGGGGATCACCCGGATAAAGCGCGCATCGAGGCGCGCTTCGCCGAGGACGACAAGCTGGCCAACGCCTTCAAGCAGACCCTTTCGCTCTCCCAGATGCTCGCGCACGGCGAGGAAGCCATCGCCTTTCACCAAGCCTACGCCCGCGATCCCCAGGCGGCGGTCGCGCGGTACGCGCACCTCTTCAACTCGACCCTTCTGATGACCATGAGCCATCGCTGGGGCCCCGACGGCCTCGAACTGGACGTCACGTCCGAGCGCGTGCTGCGCTCGGCTTGGAGGTAAGCTCCCATGAAGCAGGTCATTCACGGCCTTCCGACGAACGTTTTCCCGCTCGAAGCCGCTCCCGGCGCCCCCTTGCTCGTGGGGATGCATGGCCTCGGCTCGAACGAGGATGATCTGCCGTCGGCCTTCGTCTCCCTGGAAGGGCGGGCGGCGATGGCCTTTCCGCGTAGCCCGCTGCCCCACCCGCCTGGCTATGCCTGGTACCGCCTGATCCGGATCGGAGTTCCCGATCCGGCGTCCTTCGAAGCGGGCCTATCGACCCTGGATACCTGGATCGACGAGTTGCGCCAGGTCTCGGATTTCGCCGAGCGGCCGCTGATTCTGTCGGGCTTCAGCCAGGGGGCCATCATGTCGCTCTCGTATGCCTTGCGCCACCCGGAAAAGGTGGCGGGCGTGATGGCCTTCAGCGGCTACATTCCGCCGTTCGTGCTGGATTCGCTTCCCGCCCCGACGCTCGATCTGCCCCAATTCAAGGCTTTCCTGACGCTCGGTCGCCAAGACGCGCTCTTTCCGTTCTCTCGCCTGGAGGAGTCGGCTCAGGCCCTGGTTGCCAGGGGAATTCAACCCGAGGTCTTCGCGCATGACGGAGGGCATGAGATTCCGCGCGAGGCGATGGCGGCGGCGACGGCCTGGTTCGGCCGTGCGTTCCCGGCGGGCGCGAGGTAGGCGTTACCGGCTCAAGCCCAGGTATCGGTGACGAAGGCCCAGATTCCCCAGGCATTCACCAGGAAGCTGAGGGCGATGGCGAGGCCTTGTTCGAAGGTCAGGCGATCGCCCATCCCCCGGATCATGAGCAACAGCAGGAAGGGATAGAAATCCATCGCATAGCGGTAGCCGAACTGGAAGCCGCCGAGGTCGCCATGCATCACGATCGGCAGGGCGATCGCCCCGATCGCGAGCCATGAGCCCACGCAAAGCCAGTTCCAGCTTCGCGCCTTGAGGGCCCAGAGGAAAGCCGGAGTCGTGAAAAGCAGGCTCATGCCTCCGACTTTGGCCGGGAGCAGGTAGGGGAATTGCTCGAGGAAGGGCGGCGCCTTCAAGAGCATCGTGTACAGGTTTCGCGGAATGCTGCTGAGGCTGATGAAGCCGTTCCGGTACCAGGGTTCCTCCATCAAGCCCGGAATCAAGCTGTAGCCAGAAGTGAAGGGCGAGCCGAACCGCGCCAGGTTATAAAGCAAGTAGAGCCCCACGAAGACGCTGAGCATGCTCCCGAACGCCATCGTCTTCAGCGCGAACTGGCGCGGCTGGTAAGCCTGGGCCCACGCGACGAGCGCGCGCGGAAAAGAGCGCGTCGCCTCGGAAGCGTCTTCCGGTCGCGCCTGAGCCGCCGGGGCCTTCTTCGAGCGGTGCAGAAAGTAAGCGAGAAAGAACGGGAAGGCCATGACCGTGTCGAGCCGGCAAAGCATCGCCATGCCCAGCCAAAGCCCCATGCGCCAGGGGCGTCCGTCCTTGGCCACTTCGCGAATGGCCAGGAACAAGAAGGTGAGCGCCGTAATCTGCGCGAAGTGCCATGCTCCGCCGTTCGCGGCCCCGAACCAGTGGACGGTTCCGAAGGCGAAGAGCAGCGTGAAGAGCAGGGCGCGACGCAAGGGTTGACCGAAGTGTCGAAGGATGTCGAGAAAAAGCGCCGCGTTCATGGTCGCGAAGAAGAGGCTGGCCCAGAGTTGATTGGGGCTCGCCTTGCTGATCAGCACCCAGGGCATCACCAGGATGGCCGGCAAGAAGGGGAAGACCACGTACCACTTGCCGTCCGCCGGCACGAGCTCGTTGTAGTGAGCCGGGAGCCTTCCCACGTCGAGGCGGCCTTGAAGCATGGCGTCGGCCAGCGGAACGAAGTAATCGTGGTAAACGTGATGCCCGCCGGAGATGAAGAGATAGACCAGGAAGACGCCGAGCATCAGGCCGGCCAGCACCAGGTCGAACGGTTCCTTCTTCTTGAGCTTCGGCGACTCGAGGGCCGCCTCATGACGGGGCTCGATCACCCTCTCGACGGTCTCTCCCACGGTTTTTTACCCTCCTCTGGCGCGATTGGTCCCTCCGCCCAAGCGGCGGGTCTCGCCTTCATCATACGGTAAAGCGCTCGGAAGTCTGAAGCCGTTGCATCAGGCGGGTATGCCGGGAGTTGCCCTCGACGTTGCGGAGGGCCATGGCGATCGCCTTTCGGCTTCCCACGATCACGACCCGCTTCTTGGCGCGCGTGAGCCCCGTGTACAGGAGGTTTCGCTGGAGCATCGGGTAATGCTGCATGGTCATCGGGATGACGACCACGGGGTACTCGCTGCCCTGGCTCTTGTGGACGGTGATGGCGTAAGCGAGGGCCAGCTCGTTGAGCTCGTGGAACTCGTAGCGGACCTCGTTGTCCCAGAAGGTGACTTTCAGCTCTTGTTCTTCGAGGTCGATGGAGGAGACGATGCCCGTGTCCCCGTTGAAGGCGCCCTTGTCGTAGTTGTTGCGGAGCTGGATGACCTTGTCGCCCACCCTGAAGGAGCGGCCGCCGGACTGGGCGATCGCATCCCCCGGCTTGAGCGGGTTGAGGGCGTCCTGGAGAACCCCGTTGAGGTGGTTGGCTCCCGGGATGCCGCGGTTCATCGGGCAGAGCACCTGGATATCCTCGCGGGGGTGGTAGCCCAGGCGCTTGACGAGCGATTTGGAGACGATCTGGGCGATCTTGGCGGGCACCTCGTCGGCCGCGTCGACGGGGACGAAGTACGAGTCGCTTTGCTGCTTGCCGTCGGGGATCACCAGGTCGGGCATGAGCCCCTGGTTGATCCGGTGGGCGTTGGCGACCAGCCGGGAGCCCTCGGCCTGGCGGAAGACCTCGCTCAGACGCGCATGCGGCACGACGCCGGATTCCAGCATGTCCTGCAGGACCCGGCCGGCTCCCACGCTGGGAAGCTGGTCGGCGTCTCCGACGAATAAGAGCTGCGCGCCCTCGGGAATCGCCTTGAGCAAGTTATTGGTGAGCATGAGGTCGATCATCGAGGCTTCGTCCACGATAATGACGTCGCCCAGGAGGGGGTTATCGGCGTTTCGTGAGAAGGCCATCTTCTCGGGGGTGAATTCGAGAAGGCGATGAAGGGTCTTGGCCTCGCCGCCGGTGACCTCGCTCAGGCGCTTGGCGGCGCGCCCGGTGGGACTCGCCAGCAGAACCCGCTTGCCGAGTCGCTCGAAGAGCTTGAGGATGGCGCGAGTCGTGGTCGTCTTGCCGGTGCCTGGGCCGCCCGTCAAGATGAAGCAGCGGTTCTTCACGGCTTCGAGGACCGCCGTCCGCTGCTGGGGCGCGAGCGTCAGGTCTTCCTTGGCTTCGAGGGATCTGAGCATGGCGTCGAGTGCGAGGGCGTCCAAGGCGATCGGGTTTCGCGAGAGCTGGCGCAGGCGGTTGGCGACGCCGATTTCGCAGTAGTAGAGGGGTGGTAGGTAGATGGCATCTTCTTCGACGATGAGGACCTGATCCTCGACCATGGGCGCGATAACCGCCTCCAGGCGCTCGGATTCGATTTTGAGGATCTCGGAGGCCTGGATGATCAGCTCGTCATGAGGCAAAAAGACATGCCCGGAGTCGGAGGCCTGGCCCAGCACGTAGAGGAGGCCGGCTCTGAGGCGGCCGGGGGAGTCTTCGGCCATGCCGAGCGCGCGGGCGATCTTGTCGGCGGTGATGAAGCCGATGCCCCAGATCTCTTCGGCCAGGCGGTAGGGGTTCTCGGAGACGACCTGGATGGAGTCGTCGCCGTAGGCCTTGTAAATCTTGACGGCGTAGGTGGTGGAGACGCCGTGGCCTTGCAGGAAGACCATGACTTCCTTGATGGCCTTCTGCTCGACCCAGGCCTTGGCGATGAGCTTGACGCGCTTGGGGCCGACGCCGGGGACCTCGTTGAGGCGCTCGGGCTCCTTGTCGATGATATCGAGGATCTCGACTCCGAAGTGCTTGACCATGCGCCGGGCGGTGACGGGCCCGACGCCCTTGATCAGGCCCGAGCCCAGGTATTTTTCGAGGCCGACGACGGTGGCGGGGGCGAGTACCTCCACGAACAAGGACTTGAACTGGGTGCCGTGCTTGGCATGCGTGGCCCAGTGGCCGCGCAGGCGCAAGGACTCGCCCGCGTTGATCTGGGCGAAGTTGCCGACCACCGTCACCAGGTCGATCTCGCGGGGGGCCTTGAGCTTGGCGACGGTGTAGCCGTTCTCGGGGTTGTGGTAGGTCACGCGCTCCACGATCCCGGTGAGGGTCTGGAGCGGGGTCTGTTGATCGCTCACATGTTCGATTATCCCGCGAAGGCCCCGCTCCGGCAAGGAGGCGGGGCCTGGGCGCGGTTTAGCCTTTCGATGCCATCAGGAAGGCGCGAAGGGCCGCAAGGTCGTCTTCCGAAAGGGCGTAGCCCGGCATGAGGGTACCCGGGAGGTAGTTCTGGGGGTGGCGGATCCACTTCTCGGTCCACTCGGCGCGAAGGCGCTCGGGGGCGTGGCCCAGGTCAGGCGCGAAGCGGCGTGCTGCTGAGAGGTCGGCGCCTGCCGGCAAGGGGATGGCGACAGGAGGTTGTTTGCCGTCGACCTGGTGGCACCAGCCGCAGTTCTGGGAGGTGAAGATCTCGCGGCCACGCTCCAGTTGCCGTAGCGTCACGGTCTGAGCGACGGGAACGGGAAGCGGGTCCTTGTCGGTGGCGATCGCCTGGAAGTACGCCAGCAAGGACTCGATCTCGCTCGCCTTCAACGGGAAGCTGGGCATCCGGCCCGGGTGCTCGGGCCGCAGCTCCTCGGGACCGGCCAGGAAGTGCTTCAGCCAACCGCCCCTCACGCGCAGCCCCTCGATGTCCAGTTGCGGCGCGAAGCTCTCTCCGCGCCCCTCGATCACGTGACAGCCTCGGCAGTTGTACTTGTTGACGATCCGTCGGCCTTCGGCGAGCACCCGGTCCTCGGCGATCGGCTGTGTCGGCAGCGTCAGAAGGGCCTGGGCTATCCGCGTCTCCTCGTCGAGCTCCCAGCCGTAGGTCATCTTTTGAGAGAGCTGCGGGTGAAGGACGGCGTTGAGATCCGCCTGTCCCGCGATCACGAGGTCGAGCCCCTTGCGCAGGTCGGGCGAGAGCGTCGCGATGGGGCGCTTCGCGGGCGTAGCAAGGCCCGGCAGGCTGTGACAACTGGTGCAGGTCTTCTCTTCGGCGAGCTTCCGTCCCTTCGCCGCCGAGCCGCCCGCGAAGGGAACGTCGTTGGGCAAGATTGTTCGGCTGACGAGATAGGCCGTGAGGTCCCGGGTCTCGGACTCCGAGAGCCGGAAACTGGGCATGACAATGCCTTCGTGGTAGTCCTGAGGCTTGGCCAGGTAGGTGCTCAGCCAATCCGGGCGCACCTTGTGCCCGAGGTTGGTGAGGTCGGGGGAGAATTCGCCGCCGTAGTGGCAGGCCAGGCAGTCGAGATCCTCGAAGAGCTTCTGGCCGCGGGCGCGATCGCCGAGGGCGACCGGCTGCTCGGGTGGCGGGTTGCCGAGGACGAAGGCGGCCAGATCCTGGATTTCCTGGGGTTCCAGCTGAATGCGCGGCATGTTGAGGGAGGTTTCGAGGGACTCGGGCTCATGCAGGAAGCTCGTGAGCCAGTCGGGTTGCAGCTTGCGGTTGACCTCTTGCAGGTTGGGAGCCGCCCGATAATGCGGATCGGTGCCGGGGATGGTGTGACACGCGATGCATTGCTTCTGCTCCATGGTGCGCAGGCCGCTCGAAGGCTCGCTTCCTGCGTTTGCGCCTGAAAGCACCACGCCCAGAAGGGCCGCCAAGCCCACGAAGATTCCCAAAGCCGCACGTTTCATCGTGATTCTCCCGAGGCCGCGCCCGCAAGGCGCCTATTCGACACGGTTTTCCCCTTCTCCATATACCCAGGGCTCGTTGAGCGTGCGTGCCAGGCCGGCCCTTGCTCACGGGCGATCGCTCGCTCTCATGAGCGAAGCCCCGGGACTCCATGTCGGAGTCCCGGGGCTTCGCGTGAGGCGTTTAGCGGGCGAAGCCGGCCATGCGCTTGGCTTCGGCGATCATCTCCTCGGCGACCACCGGATCCTTCCAGCGCGCCTGGGCTTCGGGCGAGAGCTGGTCGATGGGGTCGAAGTAGAGGAAGACCTCGTCCTTCTTCACCGACGGGGCGGTGTAGACGATGATGCCGTTCTCGCGGTCGTAGTACTCGTAGGAGTGGACGTCACGCTTGCCGCCGCCGCCGGGGGCGTCGCAGACGAAGGTCGGGGTGTTGAAGCCCGCCGTGGTGCCGCGGACCCACTTCTCGATGTCGAGCGCGGTCTGGACGGTGGTGCGCAGGTCCTCCACGCCCTTGACCATGTCATGCATGTAGACGTAGTAGGGGTGGACGTTGACGTGGCCGAGCCGCTTGACCAGCAGCGCCATGGTCTCCTTGGAGTCGTTGACGCCGCGCTGGAGGACGGCCTGGTTGCGGACGTAGATGCCGCGCTCGAAGAGGACCTGCATGGCCTTCTCGGTGATCCAGGTGATCTCGTTGGGGTGGTTGAAGTGGGTGTGGAGGACCACTTCCTTGCCGAGCTTGCGGCCGAGCTCGGCGACCTCGGTGAGGGCCTGGACCCAGGCGGTATCGGTGAGGAGCTTCATCGGCATGACCGCGGGGCCCTTGGTGGCGAAGCGGATCCGGCGGATGTTGTCCATCTTGAGGAGGGTCTCGCCGATGAGCTTGATGTTCTTGGCGGGGATCTGGTAGGAGTCGCCGCCGGAGATGACGATGTCCTCGAGTTCGGGGCGCGAGGCGATGTACTTGAAGGCCTTGGCCCAGCGGGCGGCCGAGGCGCTCAGCTGAACCTTCTCGACTTCCTCGGTGTTGGTGCCGACCGCGTAGGAGCGGGTGCAGAAGCGGCAGTACACGGGGCAGATGTCGAGGGCCAGGAAGAGGGCCTTGTCGGGGTAGCGGTGGGTGAGGCCGGGCACCGGGGCGTCATCCTGCTCGTGAAGCGAGTCGAGGGTGAGCTTGGGGTGATCGGGAAGCAGTCGCGACGCGACCGGGATGAACTGGGTGCGGATGGGATCGTTGTAGGGATCCGACCAGTCGATGTTGGAGAGCATGTAGGGGCTCACGCGCATCGACATGGGCGCGCGCTTGAAGCCCTCGCGGACGTCCTCGATGAAGGCGGCGGGCGCGAGGTCCTGGATGGTGTCCAGCAGCTTCTCGGCAGTCATGATCGAGTTCTTGCCCTGCCAGAGATGGTCGAGGAAGGTGGCTTCGTCGATCTCACGGTAGGCCGGGATCGCGCGCCAGAACTCGCCCTGCTTGAGCTGCTTGTGGGTCAGGGTCGCGGGATCGACCGGCGGCTTGATCGCGATGACCTCTTCGTCGGTGTAAGGATGCTGGGTGGGGTCGATGACGGGCATTTAACGTCTCCTCTAGAGTGCGGCGCTTCGCGTGTCGAAGCGCCCAGGCGCTGTCGGGGGAACCTTCAAGCCGGCAAGCGGCTAGAACGGGTCCGGATCACAGGCCGTAATGAGGCGTCTGACCGTTTCCGAAAGCGGGCTCGTAGGAGATTTGGAGTACTCGATACATCCGCTGCATCCTCTGCTTCGCGCCGCCCGCGGAGGGCGTCATGACGGGCATGGGGACTTCCAGTATAGCAAAATGCCCCCTTCGAGAGAAGGGGGCAAGCCTGCCTGCTTTATTTCGTCCCCCCCATTGCGCCTGCGGGCGCCGTTACGCTTCGCGTGAGCGAGGGGGGGCAAATTGGGGATTTACTCCAAGGCTTCGAGAAGCTCGCGCAGGGCGGGGTTTTGACGCACGAGGTCGAGGCTCATCTCGGCGTGGCCTTCGGCGTAGCCGTTTCCGATCAAGAGCTCGATGTCCTGGCCCACCGATTCGGCGCCCAGGGCGGCCGCCGTGAACGACGTGGCCATGCTGAAGAAGTAGACCTTCCCCCCGTTGCGGCACGCGAGGATGCTGGCCATCTCGGTGTTGGGGACGTTCACGCAGTTGATGACGAGATCCGCGTAGCGGCCCTCGGTCAGCGCGCCGACCTGCTCGTAGGTGGCGACCGGATCCAGCGCGTCGCCTTCGACGACCGTCATGGGCAGGGGGAAGTCCTTCATGAACTCGGCCTGCGTCATGGTCTTGCCGGGAACGGTCATCTTGGGAACGATCCCGATGACCTGACCCTCGGGGCCCACCTGCGAGGCGGCGACCCAGGAGCAAAGCAGGCCCGAGCGGCCGGCGGCCCCCAGGATCACGACCCGCATGCCGGGCTTGACCAGGCGGGCGGTCTGAGCGGGCGCGCCGCAGACGTCGAGCACCGACATGGCGAGCTTTTCGGGGAGATCCGTGGGGATCTTGGCGTAGAGGCTGCGCTCGAAGAGAATCGCATGGCCCTTGACCTTGATCTGATGGGAGCTCCAGTCGACCTCGCCGACGGAATCGAGGTGCAAGGGGGTGGTCGTGAGCGAGATCAGGGTGACGAGGCGATCGCCCACCTGAAGACCGTCCTTGCGCTTGCTGCCGACCTGCGAGACGCGGCCGATCAGGACGCCGCCCGAGCCGGTGACGGGGTTATGCATCTTGCCGCGTTCGCGCACGATCTGCATGACCATCTCGCCGAGCTTGGCGGCGTCGCCGCCGGCGGCTTGCTTGAGCTGGTTGAACGAGGCCGAGTCGATGTTCAGGGCTTCGACCTCGATGGCGACCTCGGTGTCCAAGGCGGGAAGGCTCGGGTCGAGCTTCTCGCCCGAGTAGGGAAGGGCGCCCTGGGGCCGGGTGACCCGGTGGGTGCCGAACGGGTTGGCGGTGAGCGTGGAGGTCATGCAAGGCTCCTTTGGGGCATCTTCAAGAGGGCGCGGGCCTCCTCGGCGGTGGCGACCGGCCGGTCCATCTCGGCGGCCAAACGCGCGATTCGCGCGACCAGCTGGGCGTTGCCGGTAGCCTTCTCGCCCTTGCGGTAGAAGACGTTGTCCTCGAAGCCGACCCGCACGTGGCCGCCCAGGGCGATGGCGATCGCGCCCAGCTTGAGCTCGGCAGCGCCGATGCCGGCGACGGTCCAGGTGGCGCCTTCGGGGAGCTGGCTGTACAGGTACATGAGGTTCTCGGGGGTGCCGGCCAGGGCGCCGGGCACTCCGAGCACGAAGTCGAACTGCAAGGGGCCGGTCAAGAGCTCCTTCTTGACCAGGCGCTGGGCCGTGGTCATCATGCCCGCTTCGAAGATCTCGAGCTCGGGCTTGATGCCGCGACGCTGGAACTCCTTGGCGAAGGTCTCGATGAGGTCCGGGGGGTTCCAGAAGACGTCGTTGCCGAAGTTGACCGTGCCCAGGGTGAGAGAGGCCATCTCGGGGGCGGGATCGAGCTCGCGGACGGGAGCCAGGCGCTCGTCGGGAGTCGCGGTCACGGCGCCGCCGGTCGAGATCTGGATGATGACGTCGACTTCCTGGCGGATCAAGCGGACGGCCTCGGCGAAGAGCTCCGTGCGCTGGCTGGGAGAGCCGTCCTCCTCGCGGGCGTGGAGGTGGACGATCGACGCACCGGCCTGAACGGCGGCGATCGCTTCCTGGGCGATCTCCGCGGGCGTGTAAGGCACGGCCGGGTTATCGGCCTTCATGACCTCGGCGCCGACCGGCGAACAGGTGATGATCAGGGGGTTGCTGCGGCTCATCTTAGACTCCCGAGAGACGCTGCTTGTCCTTGGGGGTCACGCAGGTGCCGATGGCGCGGCAGACCACCTCGGGCGTCTCGAGGATCTCGGCGGCCGAGTCCGAGAGGCCGTCGCGGCGGCAGAGCTGGATGACCTTGCGGGCCTCGAACTCCATGGTGCGCGACGAGTTGCCGACCTTGGTGATGCGGCCGACAGCCTCGATGTAGTCCCCGGCGTAGACCGGCTTGAGGAACTCGACGTTGGAGTAGGCCACGAAGAGGCCCTCGTCCCCGTCGAGCTGGATCAGCAGTTCGGTGGCGACGTCGCCGAAGAGCTCGAGCATCTTGGCGCCTGCCACCAGGCTGCCCGCGTAGTGAGCGTCGTGCTCCCCCATGCGCAGGCGGATCATGGACGTGTAGTCAGACATGGTGTGGATCTCCGTCTAGGCCGGCCACTTGGCCGGCTGCTCTCCTTTCATTGTGCCGGAAAGCCGCCCGCAAGGGAACCCTCTGTTTAGAAAGCGTTTACTCTGTTAAATCCTCCTTTTGCCTCGTTAAGCCTTGCCCCGAAGTCCATTTTTTTCAGTTAAAGCGGTAAAGCATGCCGAAAAACTTGGTACAAGAGGAGCAGCAACGTTTCGAAAGGACGAAAGTCAACTCGTCCGACGCTTGGAAGGAGGCACGTCATGGGTGGAGCCGTCAACGCCATCGGGAACATCGCCAGCGCGGTCCAGGGGATCGGAAACGCCATCAGCTCGGTCGGCAACCTCATCAACAGCATCTCAAACGCGATCTCGAACTTTGGTAATCTCTTGGGTGATTTCGGCAAGACGTTCGAGAGCATTCGGAACCGGGCCCGTGAAGCGCGTTCGGCGGACGATGCCGCTAACGTCGCGCGTGCGGCCGGCAACGAGGCTGGGAACTTCATTCAGCAAGCGGCGGGTCAACTTCAGAACCTGTCGCAGCCCCTACAGCAGCTGAACGCGGCCATGCAGTCCGTTCGCCAGGCATTCTAGGCCAAAGAGGAATCGATCATCATGCAGAACCGAGGAACGGGTCCCATTCAGTCTCCCGAGGAAGCCGCCGAGGAGGCGCGCCTCCGGGCGGAGGCGGAGCGCCTCAAGGGAGAGCTGGAGCAAATCACTGCGAAGGTCACCCAGATCTCCGGCCAGACGCGCAACGCGCTGACCGACATGATCCAGGAGAACCAGGCTCGCCTGAGCTTCTTCCAGGAGCAGTTGGCCACCTTGCAGCCGCTCGTCAAGGAAATGGAGTCCGTTCCTCCGTCTGTGATCGCCGAGATGATGGCCGAGAAGCTCCATGCCAGCATCGATCTCTACGAGGCCGGCATCCGGCTCGTCGGGCTTCAGATCGGCGAGATGAAGGCCAACCTCGAGGCGAGCTCGGGTGAGCTCACCCCGGAGATCACCTTCACGGACATCTCCAACCAGCCCGATTACCTGCTCGCCAAGGCCGAGACCGACATTGCCGGGGCGCGCCTCAAGATGGCCGCGGTGGCACAGCCGATGACCGTCATCGAGTGGTACTTCGCCCCGACCCGCAAGGACGTCGACAACGAGCTGGTCCAGCAGATCAAGGCTCATCTCGACACGGATTCCAAGCTCAAGATCGAGATGAACCACGCTCTTTCCACCTTCAAGGAGGCACAAGCCTTGCTCGAAGAGGGCAAGAAGGTCGTCCGGGGCATCCGCAAGTTCGACTGGTCGCTCGATCTGATCAATGAGTTCGGAGACAAGGTCTGGGGCAAGCTCAAGGGCAATCTTCACTTGCTGGAGCGCCTGCCCGATCAGGTTGAGGGAACGCCGCTGGCCGGCCTCTTCCTGAAGCCCGCGCCGCTGGATCCCCTTCCGTATCAGCGAGATCATGCCTGGATGGCGGGAGCCGTTCAGACCCCCTCGGGGACCGGCCCGATCAATCAGACCGGCAAGCTCGGTCAGACCGGTCGCCTGGGCCAATCCGGCCGTCAAGGCCAGACGGGCAATCTGGGCAACACAGGACGCTTGATCAACAAGCAGGGCTAATCCCCGGGATCAGTTAAGGAGGTTCGACATGGGTGGTGCAGTCAAAGCCATCGGCAATGTCGTCAATCAAGTCAGCAACGTCGCCAGCCAGGTCTCCAGCGTCATGCAGCAGGGCATCCAGATGCTGCAGGGCGTGCAAAGCGGCCTGAACTCCGTGAGCCAGGCCGTGCAAGGCAATCAGCAGGATACCCAGCGTGCGGACGCTGCGGCTCAGCGAGCGGTGGATCAGTCTGGCCTCGACCAGGCGCGCCAACTTCGGGCGCAGCTCCTTCAGCGGACCTGAGCCTGATCGCAAATGACCACGCCCAATCCCCCGTCTCGGACCCCCGCGGAGATCGCCGAGGAAGAGGCACTCCGCAAGCAGTTCACGGACCTCCAGGAGCAGGTGCTCCGGGAGTCCCGTGCGCGCGTCGCGCAGCTCGATGGCCTCGTGAAGCAGAACCTCGAGCGGATCGCCGATTACGATCGCCTGATCTCCCAGCTGGACCCGTTCATCGCCGAGATCGAGGCGGGGCCCGCGGCCACTGGTGACGGGCCCTTGCTTGAGAAGCTTCGGGCAAGCCGGGATCTCTACCAGGCCAGCAAGGCCATGGCGGAGATTCAAAACCGTGACTACCGGGCCAACGGGGATACGATTCGCGCCGCCATGGCGGCGTCGGCTCCTCAGGCCGTGACCTTCGCGGATTCCAGCCCCAGCAAGCCGTACCTCCTCGCCAAGGCGCAGGTGGATGCGGCCGCTGCGCGTTTGCTGCTCTGCGACGTTCGCCTTCCCATCCTCGCGATCGAGCGCCTCTTGAATCCACAGGCTCCTCTGCCTCCGGATGCCGCAATCGATCCCGCTTTGATCGCGCGCCTGCAGCCGTTGCTCGCGAGCGCGCCCGAGGTCAAGCCGCTTCTTTCCCAGGCCTTGACCCAGTTCCACGAGGCGCAAGCCCTCATCAAGGAGGCCAGCCGCGCCCTCAAGGGGGTCGGGGAGTACGCCTGGGAACTCACTCACCTGACGGGCAATACCAGCGCCTTCTACAAGTTACGGGGCAAGGTCTTCCACCTCGAGCGCATGGCCGAGCAGCTCGCGCCGTATCCCGAGCTCGCGGCGCTCTTCGCCACGGCCGAGCCTCCTGCTCCCCCGCCCGTCCCGACGCCGACGCAGACGCCGACGGGCAGCGGACCCTTGAAGCCTCAGGCCAAGCCCACGCAGTCCCTGGCTTCCCAAACCCGCCGCCCCCCGTCGGGGACCAATCCCTTCGCCAAGCGGAACTGACGTGCTTCGCGCGTTCACTCCCCTGGACTTCCTGGCCGTCGAGGCCATGATCTCGGCATTCTCCGAGCAGACGCCCGAGGTCGACGGCCTTTACCACGCGGTCTTCGCGGCGCCCGAGCGCCTGCAGCTTTGGACGGGGCCTGACGGGCCTCGTGGCTTCGTCTTCGCGCCCGGCCGGGACGTCCGCGTCCTGACCGGGTTTTATGCGAACGAGCCAGAGGAGCGCCTGGCCATGCTCGAGGCGGCGATCGCCTCCCTACTCGACTCCGACGCCCTCGCCGTCATGGCCCCCGAGCGCTTCGGGGACGTCACGCTGGGCTCCGACTTGCAGCGGCACGGTTTCCAGCGCATCGAGCGGATCGACATGGTCCAGGAGATCGCGCGGGTGCCTGAGGCTCCGGTGGACGTGCCGGAGCCCTTCCGGCTCATCGACTGGGACGCCTCGCGCGACCCGGAAGCCGCCGCCCTCTTGTCCGCGAGCAACCAGGGCACGATCGACGGGTTGTTTCTATGCTTCCCCGACCTGCCCGAGCCGGAGGCCTGTCTCGCTCGTCTGGAGGCCATCCGCGGGGGGCAGTTCGGAGCATTTCTGCCCGAGGTGAGCGCCATGGTCCTGGAGGGCGATCGCCTGGTGGGCCTCTTGCTGGCCACGCTGGGGGCGCCCGGCGAGGTCTTCCTCTACGAGTTGGCTCTGAGCCGGGAGGTGCAGAGGCGCGGGCTCGCGCCGATGCTGATTCGCCGCCTTCAAGAGACCTCCCGGGTGCGCGGGCATACGGGCATTCGCTTCATGTGGTGCGATCGCAACCGGGCGGTCCGCAAGCTCTTTCCGCCGGAGACCATCATCTCCGAGACGCGCGATCCCTGGTGGATCTGGCGCTCGGAGGCCTACCGGCTTTTGCGGCCGAAACGCGGCTCGGTGCCGATCGGCGGGTAGACGATCTCCGGCGCGCGGAAGGCATCGAACTCCGCCGGGTCGTGAGAGCTGAAGATCTTGACCTGGTCGGAGTGTTCGCGGGCGAGCGTGCGGAGGCGATCCATGTTGGCCTGTCGCTTGCGCTTGTTCATGTGCATGACGCTCTGGTAGAGCTTGAGCCCGAGGGGTGGTTCTTCGCGTCGGCTCCAGAGTTCGTCGTGGTGGAAGTAGGCGTCTCCGGCGTTGAGCAGCCAGCCCTCGGGCGTGCGGACGGCGACGCCGCAGTGTCCACGCGTATGCCCGACGAGGGGAATCAAGAGGATGTCGAGGTTGAGGTCGCCCATGGTGCGAACTGCCTCGAAGCCGAACCAGCGATCGCCTTCTAGTTCGTAGCGCACCCATTCATGGGCCTTGTCGAGCTGGTCGGACTTGTAGCGGAAGCGCTCGCGGATCGAATTCGGGTGCATGGCGGCTTCGTACTCGGGCTCGAAGACGTGGACCTTGGCTTCCGGGAAGTCCGGGATGCCGCCGGCGTGGTCGAAGTCGAGGTGGGTGACGATGATGTGGCGCACGTCGTCGTGGTAGAAGCCCAGGTCTTCGATTTGTCGGAGGGCGCTTTGCTCGGGGTCGGCTTGCGGGCGCATCAGCGTGGTCCAGCTGGGGCCGATCCGGGCACGGGGATCTTCGAGGTCCTGGACTCCCAGACCGGTGTCCACGAGGACCAGCCCTTCGTCGGATTCGATGAGCAGGCAATGGCAGACGATCTTGCCGGGCGAGCCTAGCCCGTCGTCGCCGTTGATGAACCGGGCGGCCGGGGGGCACCAGGTGCCGCAGTTGAGGTGATGCACGCGCATGGCCCTCTCCTTTCGGGGCGGGAATCCCCGACGCCAATCTATCACCTCTAAGGGGCGCGACAAACCGCCGACAAGGGATTTTCGACCGGGGATCATGGGACGGGGCTGCGAGGCGGATATCTCGTTCCCAGGAGACCTTCTTGGCGGAGTGAAACCCATGCTTGCTTTCGGACCTTTGACCCTAGTGCTCACCAGAACAACTGGGTATCATGAGTCTTGTACGCTGTAACATCTACAAGGCAATCTAGGAGTCGACATGCCCTCAATTCGCACCAGTCGCCGGCTTTCGAAGTACCTCATGGCAGGCACGTCCGCCCTTTTGTTGGCGGGCTGCCCGGGTCTCCTGCCGTCCTTGAACACCGATCAAGAGCAGAAACCCGTCGCTGCGTCGCAGGCAGGCTACATTGCCTTGTCATTGAACCTTCAGGGCACGCCGGCTATCGAGCAGCTCGAGAAGCTGGTGATGACGGTAAAGGATGCCTCAGGCAAGGTTCACACGAAAACGGTTTCGAAGGCCGAGATCCAGAACGGCATGGTGAGCTTGGTGCTCGATGGTATTCGGGTGGGTACCGCCACGGTCACCGTTGAGATCTTCAATCAGGCGGGGGCCATGATCGCTTCGGATAGCCAATCCCTAACCGTGGTTGCTGGTCAACAGACGCCTGCTACGTTGAATCTGGGGCTTGGGGCCGGTGGTATCGGGGTATCGATCGCGATTCACGATAGGGTAGTCGGAACTGCCGCTCAAATGCAGGTACTTACCAGTTTCGAGAGGTATTTGGAGAATTTGGTCAGCTTCGCAAACCTGAGCAGTAACCCGAGCTTGTTTAATGCGGTTCGATCGTTCAAGGCCATCAAAGACCTCTTTCCGACGGCTTCGTATCCCACCTTTACCAAGGATGGTCAAGGGAACATTACGGAGGCGACGATGGAATCGCCGGATGGAAAGAGGGTGAGGCTTACGTTCGCCGCTTCAGGCATCGGCGGCTCACACCGTACCTATACGATCCGTCTCGTAGAGGCTCCCGATGGGAGCACGGGTGTCCTTACTTTGAACGTGAACGCCACTTCTTGGCTTCCGCACGCAGGCCTGACCTTAGGTTCAGATACCCTGTTTGACGGTAAGTTGCCGGATCCTATGACGTTTTCGGCGGATAGCCATGGCGTCTTGGAGTTCGTGCCGGCCGGTAATCTAGCGGACAAAATCAGCGCACGGGTAGACCTCAAGGACTTCTTCTCGGCTCAGCAGGTTTCCCATGCGGATGGCTTGTTTATTCGGGGCTTCAAGCAGTCCGGCGAGAACTGCTATACCTACTCGGATGGCAACGGGGGGACAACGAGGTATTGTTATCCCATCTATGATTACTCGCAGCCGATTTTCTTCAAGGCAAGCGATTTCCCGTCGATGATGGTTCCAGCGCGCCTCGAGGCGTTCTTGAGCCTTCCCGGCTTCGAGGGCAACTTGACCGCTACCCTAAGCCCGGACCGTCGACATGTGAGCCTAGAGGGGAACTTGGGGCGTTTACAGGTTGATGGCAAACTTCGTACCACGGTTGAGTTTGTGAACGGTCAGAATCTCATTACCCGTGCCCGTACGGAAGTGAACATCGACGATCCCCTCAATGGATTCCGTTTCCCGCTGATGGCCGATACCAGCTTCAGACGAGACCCTCAGAGCTATTCGAGCTATGACAATAGCGGCTATTACCACAGCGTAGGGTACGTGGGGATAGCTAATGGCGGTTCGGTCTACGGGATCCGAGGCGGGAATACGGTTGCCGGACAACTACGTGTGGTTGATCGGGCGAGTCTTGCGGAACTTGGTGTATTCCACTTCCCAGCCACTAATAATTACGGCTATATCGGATACCAGCACAGCGGGCCGGCTACGCTTCTGCTGGCGAACCGAGATGTCCATGCCATGTCGCTAATGAATGTCGTGGATGCCATTTACGCTGGTGGGCGAGCCCAACTCCGCACCATAGGATGGTGAGGCTTTCCAGACACTCCTAGGTCGAGCCACGCTCGGAGAAGCAAAAACGGCCCGGTGACTCAGTCACCGGGCCGAAGGTCCATAACCTTGGACGACCTACTGGGCGTCGCGCCGACGCATCAGCTCCTGGACGACAAAGCTCGCGACGTCCTCGGCGTAGTTGCCCACGCTGAAGCCGGCGTCGAAGCCCAGCTCGGTGGCGAGGTCGTGGGTGATCCGGGGGCCGCCGACCGCCACCACCATCTTGCCGCGCAGGCCCTCGGCCTCGAGGATCTCGATCAGGTTGGTGAGGGTCATGATGTGGAGGTTCTTCTGGGTGACCACCTGGGAGACGAGGATGGCGTCGGCCTTCTCTTCGATCGCCCGCGCCACCAGCGTCTCGTTGGGCACCTGGGCGCCCATGTTGATGGCGTTGATCATCCGGTAGCGCTCCAGGCCGTAATGGCCGTTGAAGCCCTTCATGTTCATGATGGCGTCGATGCCCACGGTATGCGCGTCGGTGCCGGTGCAGGCGCCCACGATCGTGAGTTCGCGACCGAACTCCTTTTCGATCAGGTCGTCGATCTCGCCCATGTCCATGACGGTGAACTCGGAGCGCGGCACGTAGATGCTGGTGTAGTCGACGGTCCGGGTGCAGGCGGCGTACATGATGAAGTAGGTCAAGGTGGGGTCGACGGCCTGCATCGAGACGATCGACGGATCCTCGAGGCCCATGCCCAGGACGAGGCGCTTGGCGGCCTCGTAGGCTTCGGGGCCCGCCGGCACCGGCAGGGTGAAGCTCAGCTGGACCTTGCCGTCGTCGAGCGTGTCGCCGTAAGGACGGATCTTGGTGAGGTCGGGTTTCCGGGGGTAGGTCTGATTGCTCACCGCAGCGCCTCCACGTGATTCAGCCGCTCCAGGCGGGTCATAAAGGGATTCTGGTAATCAGCCGAACGCGCGAAGACGCCATGGTAGCCCTTGCCGCCGTCGGGTGCGCGCTTGACGTCCGCGAAGACGCCCTTGCCGATGGCCTCCACCAGGCCCAAGCGCTCGACTTCCTCGAGCAGCTCGATGGAGCGGTCGAGGACCTCGCGGGCGCGGGTGGCGACGATGCCGTCTTCCTTGAAGTCCATGTCGGCGCCCATGTCCTTGGCGTAGTTGAAGACGTAGTTGGTGTTGGACAGGGCCAGGAAGCGATCCGAGGCGAACGGGGTGTGGATGGCTTCGGTGAGGATGCCGATCAGGTGGATTTCCTGGTGGGTCAGGACCGAGACCAGGTTGAAGAGGGCGTTATGGGCGTGGGCCGCGAAGATGTCGCCGGTGATGTGCTTGGTCGGCGGCATGTACTTGAGCGGGGATTCCGGGAAGACCTGGCGGACGAGCTGCGCCATGGCGATCTCGTACATGAGGCCGTTCTCGGTCCGGGGGTTCATCTCGAAGGCGTGTCCCAGGCCCATGAGGCGGGAGGGCATGCCGGCGGCCTTGGCGAAATGCTCGTTGATGAACTGGCTGGCGAGGACCGTATGGCCCTGCTCGTAGGCGTCGGCGGTGGTGAGGTAGTTGTCCTCGCCGGTGTTGATGATGATGTCGGTCGCTCCGCAGATCAGGCGCGAGAAGTACTGGTCGCAAAGCGTCCGGAAGATGTTGATGTCGCGGAAGAGGATCCCGTACATGGCGTCGTTGAGCAGCATGTCCAGGCCTTCCTGGGCGGCGAGGGCCGTGATCTCGGGCATGCAGAGGCCGGAGGCGTAGTTGGTGAGCTGGATGTAGCGGCCCAGCTCTTCGCCGACCTCGTCGAGGGCTTCTCGCATGAGCTTGAAGTTGGCGCCGGTGGCGTAGGTGCCGCCGGTGCCCTCGGTGGTTTCGCCGTAGGGGACGAAGTCGATGAGGGACTGTCCGGTGGAGCGGATGACCGCGATGATGTCGGCCCCGGCGCGCGCGGCGGCGACGGCCTGGGGGACGTCTTCGTAGATGTTGCCCGTGGCGACGATCAGGTAGCGCCAGGGCTTGGGGCCCGAGCCTAGCTGCTCGCGCTTGGCCTTGCGCTCGCGGCGCTTGGCCAAGAGGTCATCAAGGAGGCGTCCGGCGGTTTCGTCGGCCCAGGCCGTGATCTCGCGTTGGGGGATGGGGGCGTCGAGGTCGACCCGGCCTTCGGCGAGGGCGATCGCGGCCTCCTGGATGGACTTGCCGGTCGACAAGGCGGCATGAGCGAGCCAGTAGGAGGCTCCGCGCGAAAGCTTGTCCTGGGCGGCGAGCAATTCGACCACCCGGTTGGGCCAGGGGACGCCGGCGTCGTCCACTCCGTCCACGCCGTAGAGACGCAGCGCGGCCCGCTCGGTGGCGAGCGTCGAATGGCTGCGGAAGTAGTCAAGCATCGGCTTGGCGATGCGTTGAGCGAGTTCGCGCCCGTAGGCGACCTTCGCGGTATCGATCGTAATATGCATCGTCGTCAGGGTCCCTTGTATGGTTGGGGCAACGTTGACGGCACCCCTCGGCGTCGAGGGAAGTCAACGGGCAAGGGCCATCGGCCCGTCTCCCATTATCGCACGTTCCGTGCCGGAAAGTCAGTAGGAGCGCCCTCAAGGCTATGGACGTGACGTGGTGCGCGCTTCGGCGTCACTCCCGCGTTCGCGGGAGTGACGAAGGGAGACGCGGAATTAGGCTAGTCGGGCGACTTCGGTGCGGGAGGGTCCTTCATGCGGGCGATGAAGGCCGCCAGGTCCTGCTCCTCGAAGCGGAGCGATTGACCGATTTTGAAGGGTTTGAGTTCGCCCTGCTCGATGAGACGGTAAATCGTGGCCCTGCTCAACTTGAGACGGGCCATCACATCCTTCAGTGTTAGCAACTCGTCGCTCATCGCTTGCCTCCGGAGGCCATCTTAGCGGCGCGTGTTTTGGGCTGTCAATCAGCTGTTTTTAAGGTTATTAGTGGGTTTTAGACGCATGCGGCGGTGGCTTGAAACAAGTTGAGACAGTTTGACATCTATTGGTACATGTAGAGACACTAGGTAGCTGTCGTCCCCACGCCGAATCAGGAGATTTCCGATTCTGAATTTTCTCATCGTCGAAGACGAGCCCCTCAACCGTCAACTCTTGCGGACCATCTTCGGGCACATGGGCCACGTTGCCTTCGAGGCCTCGAGCGGGCTGGAGGCGATCGCCCTCTTGGAGGAGCAAAAGAACCTCCACGCGGTGCTCCTCGACCTCAACATGGTGCCGGTGGACGGCTTTGCCGTGCTCAAGCGCGTGCGCGAGCAATCTCATACCCGGGATCTGCCTGTTATCTGCATCTCTGCCCATGCGCGCCAGGAAGACCAAGACCTGGCCCTAGAAGCGGGAGCCGATGCCTACATCGTCAAGCCGTTCCGGCGTCGGGAACTCATTGCAGTCCTCGACGCCGTCCTGATCCAGGTGGGAACCCTCTTACCGGGCCAAACCGTCGCCCCGACCTGAAGGGGCCGCAGGCCGCGCGTCATCCAGTACCAGGTCGTAGACCGGCAGGTCACCCAGCTCCGCTGCCATGCGCGAGCGGAAGCGTGACGGATCGGTCGAGGCTCCCTGCGGGCTCGTGGGGTTCACCGTGACCGCCACCAACTGGATCGGTCGCGACGCGTAGACCCGCACGCCGCGCGATTCCAAGGCCTCAAAGGCATCCGGGTCCATCAGGACATGGGTGCCGTCGGGAACCAAGACCGCCAGCTCGCGAGGCCCATGCTCGCCGAGTCGCTTCACGAGCCCGCGGGCCATGGCCTCGGTGAACGCTCCCGGCAAGACCAGCGCCACGGCCTCGTCGGGCAGCCATCGGGCGAGCTCGTCGCCCTGTTCGAGCAGGCTCTTGCCCGGCCAGGGCACGAAGGTGGCTTCGGTCGAACCGGCCGCCTGGAGCATCGCCCCGGCTCGCTCGGGAACCTCGAAGGGGGCGCTCGGCAGGCTCAGCCAGCGAACATGGGCCGCTGTGCGTCTCACGACCTCCTCGGGATCCTCCGAAAGGGCCAGCCCGGTCGCCAAGATCACGCCCTCGGCCAGATCCGAGGCCGCCGAGGCGCGGCGGTCGATGGCGCCGTCCACGATCACCTGCTTGGCGCCGAGCTCGCGGAGCATCTCGACCAGCCGGCGGGTATCGCTCACCGAGACGGGGCCTGCGACCTCGACGGTGCCCATGGATTGGACCTCGTAGATGGAAACCGGGCCGATGGCCGTCCGGAAGGGCGTCGGGCGAACCTCCTTGAGGCGAGCCGAAGAGCGCTTGGCCGAGAGATGCGCGGTCGCCACCAGCGTGCCGGGAGGCGGGGTGATGCGCGGCTTGGGGCGGTCGGTGACCATGTCGAGGTCCTCGCCGTCACGGCCCACCGAGGTCAGCCCCAGGCGAATCCCTTGCGCCTCGAAGCGCGCGATCAGCCAGTTCATGGTCGTCGTCTTGCCGACGTTCTTGGCCGTCCCCACGATGGCCAGGGAAGATAGGGAGCGGCAGCGTTCAAAGAGTTCCAAAGTCACGTCCTCACAGGTGGTGAAAGCGTTCACCCATGATCTCAGCCCAGGCGCGGCGCGCGCGCTGCCTCGATCCTACCATGCCACTTCCGGTAGGGCGCTTCGGAGCCGGGTATAACCATCAAGGCCGCTTCTTGCGTTCCACGCCAAGCCCACTCAACACTCAAGGAGGACCCCGACGTGAAACGATTCCCCGCGCTCATCGCCCTACTGGCCCTCTCGCTGACTGGCTGCGCGACCATCGAACCGGGTGCCGTCGGTGTCAAAACCAACCTCTACACCGGCTCCATCACCGGTAAGCCTCTGGCTGCCGGTTTCCACTTCATCGGCATCGGCACGCGGGTCTTCGAGTTCCCGACCGTGGTCGACAATATCAACCTCGACAACTTCCGGGTCAACACCAAGGAAGGCCAGGAAATCACCGTCGACGTGCGGGTCCAGTACAAGCCGGACTTCTCGACCTCCAACGACAACGTCGTCAAGCTCTACGAGCGCTACAAGAAGCCCTTCGACGGCCATAGCGGCCTGGTCGCCTCGCGCTGGGAGCCGGTCATCCAGCAGGCAGCGGGCTACGCCTTCAGCCAATCCGGAGTGATCGAGGTCTACCAGACCCGCGGCGCCCGGGTCGCCTCCCTCATGAAGCAGGTGCTTCAGAACGGCCTGAAGAACGACATCGTGGACATCGACGGCATCGGCGACGATTACGTCCGCATCGAGACCGTGGCCATCTCGGATATCGCCCTTCCCGAGGCCATCAAGAAATCCGTCGAGACCAAGGCCCAGATCGAGCAGGAAACGCTTGCCGCCAAGCAGGCCCTCGAGAAGTCCCGCATGGAATCCGAGCGTCTGCGCATCGAGGCGCAGGGCAAGGCGGATGCGGCCCTGATCGAGGCGCAAGGCCGCGCCAAGGCCCGCGCGGCCCTGGGCATCTCCCCCGAGCAGTACACCCAGATCGAGATTGCCAAGATGAAGACGGATGCGATCAAGCAATCTCCCAACCTCATGATCGTCCCCGAGAACGCCTTCCTCGATGCCCGCAGCCTGCTGGACGGTCAGCGGTCGCGCACGGCGAAGCCGTAACGTGGCGCGCCTGACGCTCATCGCCGCCTTCGCCGTAGCCCCGTTCGCCGTTACTCCCTTCCTCGCGTTTTCCCCCGTCCTGGCCTCGCCTGCGCCTCCGGTGCAGGCGGTGGCCCCGGAGCGGGGAGCCGCACCCGTGGCTGAGGGGTCTGTGACCCAAGGGGCCGTGACCCTGGGGGTGGACGTCCTTTTGACCGAGCGCGCGTCGCTGCTTGCCGGCAAGCGCATCGGCCTCATCACCAACAGCCCTGCCGTCGACGGCAAGGGCATTTCGGTCCTCGAGCGCCTGCTGGCGGATCCCCGCATGGACGTGGCGGCCATCCTCACGCCCGAACATGGTCTCAAGGCCGACCGCCAAGGGGATATAGCGTCTTCGACGCTAGAAAGCCCCCTCGGTGGGGCCTCGCGCCCCAGTAAAGGGCTTAGCGCCTCGGGCAAGCGCGAGGCCGATTTGCCCATTCACTCCCTTTACGGTCCCACCAAGAAGCCCAAGCCGGAGATGCTGAAGGGCCTGGATGTCCTCGTCATCGACCTCCCCGACGTCGGGGCGCGCTTCTACACCTATGCCTCGACCATGGCGCTCGCCATGCAGGCCGCCCGCGACGCCGGCATTCCCTTCGTGGTGTTGGATCGTCCCAACCCCATCAATGGGCTGGGGGTCGAGGGCTTCCGCCTGGATCCCAAGCTCGCGTCCTTCGTGGGGTATTACCCGATTCCCGTCCGGCACGGCATGACCATGGGGGAGATGGCCCGGATGTTCAACGAGGCCTTCGGCATCGGCTGCGACCTCACGGTGGTACCGATGAAGGGCTGGAAGCGCGGGATGTATTTCGAGACGACGGGCCTGCCCTGGGCCAAGCCCAGTCCGGCGATGCTGCGGCCGGTGACGGCGATCTTGTATCCGGGGATCTGCCTCTTCGAGGCCAGCAACGTGGATTGCCGGATGGGCGATCGCCCCTTCGAACGTGTCGGCGCCCCCTGGATCAACGGTGAGAAGCTGGCCGCGGCCCTCAACGCCCGGAAGCTTCCCGGCGTGCGCTTCATCCCCACGCGGGTCGGCGAGAAGCGGGGCGTGGAGATCGTGCTCCAAGACCGCGAGCGCTTCCAGGCGGTCCGGACGGGCGCGGTCATGCTCGAGGAAATCCAGCGCCTGCATCCCGGCAAGCTCAAGCTCGAGCCCAAGGGCTTCGACCGCATGGCCGGGAACTCCCAGCTTCGCGACGCGCTCGCCAAGAAGACCCCGGTCGATGCGGTGGTCAAGGCTTGGGAGCGGGACGCGGCCGAGTTCGTCAAGCAGCGCGAGCCGTTCCTGCTTTATGACTGATGCCAATAGCGAATTCGAGCCCCCGAGAGATCTCTCGGGGGCTCGAACGATTGAGGACGGTCGCGGGCGCTAGTGGTGCGCGGCGGTTTCGGCCCAGCGGATGGAGGAGATGGGACCGAAGGCGGGGTGGCTCTTGCCGGGCTCGTCGGCGAAGAAGTAGCCCTCGAGCAGCTTGTAGACGTGCTCGGGCTCGAACTGAGCCACCTTGATCGACGGAAGCGCGCGGCGGTCGGCGCGGTTGTCCTCCCAGCCCCAGAGCGGGCCGAAGCCAACGATGGGCATGGGGAGCGTCGGTTTGGCGTGGCCCTTGGAGCATGCGGCGTTGTCGTAGCTCACGAGGTCGAGTCCGTCCGCGATGTTGGTCTCCAGTTCGGTCTTGCAGCCGCAGCGCAGACCCACCAGCAGCTTCTTGTTTTGGGGAGCGTTTGCCATGGATTCGGATTCCTTTTTGAGAATGCGACGCAGTTCTGGGCCCGCTGGCCCAACGGGGCGCTCGTCGCCATTATACACTGCTTTCGCGGTGGCAATGGAGCGAGCGCGTGGCGAGTCCGCCCTTGCGCTCATGACGCCCAGACGGGATAATTGCTTGATTGTAGCCCGAGACGCGCGCCATGTCTCTGGGTTGGCTGCCCCGCCAATCGCGTCCGCGCGAGGAGTCGTCGATGAGCACCGGTCCGTTTCTTATGAACTTCGCCACGTCCGGCTTCAGCTTCCTGGTCTCCTTGCTGCTGATCCTGGGCGGCCTTCAGGTCGCGTACTTCATCATCAGCGGGGGCCTCAAGGGGACGCGCTTCTACTTCCAGGCGCGAATCCATGATCCGAACCCCACCGTGCGCGCCGGAGTGATCCGGTCGCTCGCCGCGCGCGGAGACGCTGTGGCCTTGCAGTTCCTACTGCTCGCGCTCGACGATGACGAAAGCAACAACCGCCTCGCCGCCATCGAGGGCATGCGGCGATTCACCGAGCCCTCGGTCCAGGAGGCCTTGATCCGTCTCGCGGCCGATCCCCATCCCGTGGTCCGGCGGGCGGCGGTGGCCTCGCTGGGGCGTTTCCAATCCCCCGAAGCGATCGCCACCCTTGAGAAGCGCCTCAGTGATCCGGTTTCCGCCGTTCAGATTGCGGCCATCCAGGGCCTCAAGGTGGCCCAGGAGCCGGCGACCATCGAGCCGCTCGCTCGGGTGCTTTCCAGCCAGGACAAGGAAGTCGTGCGTCATGCGCAAGAGGCCTTGCTGCCCTTCGGCATTCCGGTCATCGACCGCCTGGGGGCGATGCTTCCGGAGGTGGGCGGAGCGGCGTCCCCCGTGTTCCGGGTCATGACCCAGTTGGACCGCGAGCTCGCGTGCCGGGCGATCGCCCAGGCCCTGCCCTCCATGCGACATACGATGGCGATCGCCGAGGCCTTCCAGCTCCTCGTGAGGAACCAGCAGCCGGGCCTGGTCCCGTTGTTCGTCTCGCTTCTCGACCTGCCTGATTTCCCGTCGCATGAACTGGTGATCCACAACCTCGTCAAGCTCCATGACGCGGATGCCGTCGCCCCGCTCTGCCGTCACCTGCGCAATCCCCGCTTCCGCCAGGGCGTGATCACGGCCCTCGAGACGCTCGCCCCCTTCTTCGGGCGCGAGATGCTCCCGTCCTTGGGAGAAGCGATCCGGGATCCGGATCGCGCCGTCCGCAAGGCGGCCTCGCATCTCCTGGGGCATATCGGAGGCTCGGTCATGGTCGACGCGGGCCTGGTGATGCTCTGGGGCGACCGCGCCGCGGAGCGCCGCGCCTTCCTCGAGCGTCACCTCGGTTATACCGTGCATCGCCTGGCCAACTACCATGAAGCGGCCTTGTCTCTGGATCGCCTGTTGACCAGCACCATGGGCGAAGAGGGCCTGCGGGCCATCGACGAGCTCGAGAGCCTGATGGTCATCCTCTACGGCAACTCCTTGCGCGGTGTCATGGTCAACGAGCAGCCGCAATTGATCCTCAAGGACCGACGCACGCTTTATCCTTTTCGCCCGGATCGTCTCAATCCCCTCGCTGCAGACCTTCTCGACTTCGCCGCCAACATGGCCGAGGGCGATCGTTTCCGTTTGACCGCCACCTAGCGCGGCGGCCGTATTCCAGAAAGGGTAGTCATGGCCACGCCCCAGCACCACCTCTTCATCTGCACCAATACCCGTCCTCCGGGGAACCCCAAGGGCTCCTGCGGCGAGCGGGGTGCCTCGGAGATCTTCACGGCGTTCAAGGCGCGCATCCACGCCCGGGGCCTGCAGGGCAAGCTGCAGATCAACTCCTCGAATTGCCTGAAGCCTTGCCAGTGGGGCCCCAACGTCGTGCAGTACCCCGAGGGAACCTGGTACTCCGGAGTCACGATGGACGACCTCGACGCCATCCTGGACGCCGCGCTCGAAGGGCGCGTCGTCGAGCGCTTGCGCATGCCTCCCGAGGCGGAGGACAGCTTCCCGAAGCCGCCTTTGAACGAAGAATCCGTCAATTCTTAATCTCATCTTAACCACCAAGGCGAGGTTTCGCGGTATAGTGAGTGCAACAGGCAGCCAACCTGCAAATCCAGTCGCAGGGCGGATCAACGCCTAATCCATGTGCATGAAGGGGATTGTCGCCCGTTCCTCGCCTCCCTTCTGCCCTCGAGAGCCGACATCTTTTTCGTCGCTTCATCGCAGCAGTCATTTCAGCCCGCTCTCGAGCCGACCGGTGATCGTCTGATCACCGGTATTTGTTTTCTCCGAGCCTCGGTCTTGCAGGCCTGCCTCGGGTGCCAGGGCGCCTTTCGGCTGTGCTACCATGGGAGCGTTTCCCCTCGCCCGTTTTCCGCGCCGCCATTGCCGCGCCGCGGTGGTAGGATGGCCTCCATGACCGACAAGACCTCTCAGCGCAATCGCCTCACCGAACTCTTCGGCATTCGCTACCCCATCGTCCAGGCCGGCATGATCTGGGTCTCCGGCGGCAAGCTCGCCGCGGCCGTCTCCAATGCCGGTGGCTTGGGCCTGGTGGGGGCGGGCTCGATGCGACCGGATACCTTCCGCGAGCAAGTTCGCAAGGCCAAGAGCCTCACGGACAAGCCGTTTGGCGTGAACATGCCGCTCTTCTACAAGTACACGGAGGAGTGGGTGGCGATCGCCCTCGAGGAAGGCGTGCGCATCTTCTTCATGTCGGGAGGCTCTCCCGCCAAGTACACCCCCATGCTCAAGGAGCGCGGCTGCAAGGTGGTCCAGGTCGTGGGCACGGCCAAGCACGCGATCAAATCCGAGGCCGCCGGCTGCGACGCCGTGGTCGCCGAGGGCTTCGAGGCCGGCGGCCATAACTCCCCCGAGGAAACCACCACCATGGTCCTGGTGCCCCAGGTCGTGGATGCCGTGACGATTCCGGTGATCGCGGCGGGAGGCATCGGCGACGGGCGCGCCATGGCCGCCGCCTTCGCGCTCGGAGCCGAGGGCGTCCAGGTCGGGACCCGCTTCGCCGCCACCACCGAGTCTTCGGCGCATCAGGCCTTCAAGGATGCGATCGTCGCCTCCGAGGAAGGCCAGACCCGCCTTCTGCTCAAGAAGGTCATTCCCGTGCGCCTCCTCATGAACCCCTTCGCGAAGCAGGTCATGGAAGCCGAAGCCCGCGGGGCCTCCAAGGAGGAGCTCTCTGAGCTCTTGGGCTCGGGCCGCGCCCGCCAGGCCATCCACGAGGGCAACCTCGACGAGGGCGAGATCGAGGTCGGACAGGTCGCGAGCCTCATCCGCGACATCCGGCCCGCCGGCGACGTGCTTCGCGCGATGCTCGACGAGTACGAGGCCGCCATGAAGCGCCTGCCCCGCTTCTAACCCTAGTCACGATCGCCGAGCGCCCGCCTTCTCATGAAGGCGGGCGCTCGGCGTGAAACGCTTTGATTGGGCGTGTCGATTACTTGGTGACGACGGTGGAGTCGAAGACGCGGCCGCCCTGGTCGATGGCCTGGATGGAGATGCGGTCGTTTTCCACCTTGACGCCCATGAAGTGGTGGATGCTCTCGGAGTAGGCGGTGTTCTGGTTCTTGCCGACCGGGCGCAGGTCGGTGCCGCCGCCGCCCGTCACGATGTAGGTGATGGGGCGTCCGGCCTGTTCGTAGATTCGCATGGGCTTGATGCGCTCGTAGTTATGCTCGTGGCCCGCGAAGACCACGTCGACTCCGTGCTTCTCGAAGAGCGGGACGAGGTGCTTCTGGACGCCGTTGTCATCGCCGTGTTTGCCTGCCGAGAAGGGCGGGTGGTGGAAGAAGACGACCTTCCACTTGGCGGTGGAGGCCTCGAGGGCGGACTTCACCCAGCGGTACTGGGGCAGGATCTTGGTGAAGGCCTGGTTCGAGTCGAGGCCGAAGAAGTCCACGTCTCCGTACGAGAACTGGTAGTAGCGCGAGGCCGACTCGATGTTGCCGGTGGGAAGCTCGAAGAAGCGGAAGTACGGCTTACCGAGCCAGGTCAGGATGTCATGGTTGCCCAGGGTCGGGAAGAAGACCTGATCGTCGATGAGATCCTGGTAGGGCTTGAAGTACTTGGGCAGGTAATCGCCCTCGGCGCCGCGGAAGTAGACGATGTCGCCCGTGAGCAGGGTGAACTCGGGGTCGAACTGGGCGAGCTGGCGGGCGATCGCGAACTGCGCGGGGGTGCCCTTGCCCATATCGCCCATGACGCCAAAGGTGAAGCCGTTCTGGCCGCGCGGGCGGGCCGTGATGAACTCGCTGGTCCAGACGGGCTTGCCGTCCTGGGTCACGGCATAGCGGTAGGTGGTGCCCGGTTCGAGGCCCGTGAAGCGAACGCGGTGATCCTGGACGGAACCGGGCTCGCTGAGCGTCTGCGAGCGGCCGTCTGGACCGGTGATCGTGACTTCGCCTTTGGCCTTGCGGGCGCTGCGCCAGAGGATGGTGATGCCGTCGGTCGTGACGTTCTGGAGATAGGGGCGGATCTCGGCGTTGGAGGGAAGTCGAGTGGCTTCCGCATTTTGAGCCGAGTCTGCGGCCAGATGTCCGCCACTTCCTGCGAGGCTCTGACACCCGGCCAAGAAGAGCAGCGAGACTCCCAGGGTCAAGGCGACGGGCTTGCGGAAGGCGTTATGGTCGAACATCTTTTCCTCCGGGTAAGGCGTCGCGCATGGGGGAGCCATGAGACGCCAAGGGACGATTGTCTAGTTTACCTTATCTTATCCTTCGGTCCGATCCTTGCGTCCCGGAATCTCCTTGAGCGAGTGGCGGTGAAGCGGGTATAATGAAACCAGGTTATCCAATTCGATCCCGGGAGGTCTGGTTCATGGTGATTGTTTCCCCCGAAGCGAAGGACAAGCTTCAAGAGGCCCTGTCGGCCCAAAGTCGCAACGATCTCGCGCTGCGGGTCTACGTGAAGCCCGGCGGCTGCTCCGGCTTCAGCTACGGCATGGGCCTCGACGAGGCCAAGTCGAACGACCAGGAGTACGAAGTCGATGGCCTGAAGGTCATCATCGATCCCTTCAGCGCTCAGTACTTGGACGGCGCCGAGATCGGCTTCAAAAACGAGATGATGGGCGGCGGCTTCACCATCTCCAACCCGAACGCGGTTTCCGGCTGCGGATGCGGCTCGTCGTTCCGTCCCAAGGACGATGCGGCGGCTCCGGCCCATTCCCACGGCGGTGGCGGCTGTGGCTCGGGTGGCTGCTGCTAAGACCCTATAGCCTCAAAGCAGGAGGACCGTCCCGCGGGACGGTCCTCCTGCTTTGTGTGAGGTTTGCAAAAGCCGCTAAACACTCCCCAGCCGCATCGCGTTCGAGAGGGCAGCCTGGCGTTGTGTCGCTTCCTTTTCCCTGGCGAGCAGGGCTGGGTTTTGTAGCGGGTTGGCCGTCTCGTTGGCCCGCACGGACGATTTGCGTTCGTCTTGCTTCTCCGTTTCCTTCTCATCTTCCTCGTCGTCGCGGGGGGCCAGGGACTTGAGGCGATCGCCCTGCTCGGAGATGTCGGGAAGCAGCTTCTCCAGGGTCTCCAGGTAGAGCGCGATCTCTTTGCTGCGCTGCTCCAGCTTGAACTGCATGGACTTGGCCTGGCTGATGGAGGGAACCTGATCGCGGACCGAGGACGCCACTTCGCGCATGAAGTCCATGGCGTACGCCTGGGAAGCCAGCAAGGGATCGAGCGTGTCGCGAAACTGCTGAATGGCCCCGAGGGTCGCCTCGGGATCCGCCATGAGCGCCTCCGCGAGCCGCGTTTCGTCGAGGGAGAGCCTACCGCCCGCGACCGTCACCCCGATTGCACTGATCGCGTCATCCTGCTTGACCATGGTCGCAATCGTCCGGCTGAAGGCCTTGAGCTCGCCCTGGCCATGGTCGACCTCGGTGGAGCGCTTGTCCAGGGCCGTGAGGTACTCATTTGTCAGCCGCGTCCAGGCTTTGATCTGTTCGGAGAGGTCGAGCGTCTCATGCTCCGTGAGCTGAGGCTTCGCGCCCGTCATGCCGCCCCGGCCGCTCGCCCCCGTTTCGGAAGCGGAAGTGGACGTGGAGGAGGCTGTTGACCCAGTTGACCCCGAGCCACCAGATCCACCTGTTCCACCGGATCCACCCGTGGGGACGTTTCGCTCGCTGCCGGCGCTCTGAGCTCCGAGGATGAAGCCCAGCGCGCGGTCGTTATCGCGGTTCTCGTCGGAGTCGGATTCGAGCGCGTCGATGCGGATCGTGGCGTCGGATCCCTGCTGCAGCGACGAGAGCTTTAGTCGCCCGTCCTCGACGGTGGCGCGCACGGTCTCGTTGGTCTCGTTGATCCGCTGGGCCAGGTAGTTGGCGGCTGACTCGGCGGTGTGGTCTTGGCTGTTGACCAGCCCGAACTTGGTTTCGATGCCGTTGATTGTGATCGAGCCGAAGTCGGTGACCCCAGGATTCCCTGGGGTTCCGGAGACGGCGTCGCGGCCCTGGTCTTGATCGACCTTGAACCCGTTGCTGCTATCATCGTCATTTTGCTTCTCCGCGCCGAATTTGACGGCTTCGATCGCGATGCTAGCTTCTGCCCCGATGGCCGTGGAGGTGAGCACCAGGCGGCCGTCTTTCACGCTCGCTTCGAGATCTTCATGAGTCGCGTTGAGACGTTCGGCCATGAATGCGAGGGCCTCGAGCTCCTGACCGGCGGCAAACTTTTGGAGGCCGAACTTGGTGGTCTTTCCATTGATCGTCACTTCACCGAGGTCAGATAGGCCGGATTCACTGCGGGCGACATCCCCTTCGTCGAAGCCGGTCCCGCCGCCGAAGACGGGCTGCCCCTTAATATCGCTAATCTTGATGTCGTTCGGGCCCTCGCCGTCCAGGGAGCGCAGGATTAGGCGATCGTCTTCGACGGATGCCATGACGTTCGTGTCTTTCGTCGAGTTGATCTTATCGGCGAGGAACAGCGCAGCTTCCTTGGCGGAATCGCCATGGAACATGCCGAACTCGATCTTTATGCCGTTGATCTTCATGCTGCCGAAATGGGTTTTGTCTTTGCCCGACAACTGGACGGAGTCACCCCTGAGCTCGGCCGGGGCCGATTTGCCGCCTCTAAGGTCCAGCGGATCGGTGATCAGCTTGGCGCGCTCTGCGGGAGTCCCTTCAGTCGCCGGAACGGAGGGCATCAGGGCAATCTGCTGCGTGCTTAGCATGACCGCAGAGCGATAAACCGTGCGGGTCTGGGGCGAGGAGCTGCCCGCTACGCCTGTGGAGCCGCCGGTCGAGCCATTGGAGCTCGTGCTGGTCTGTTCGGGCGCGGTAGGGGACACGGGGGGCTCGCTGGAACCCGTTGTCGAGGAGGAGGCATGGTTGGTGGTGGTGCTTTCCGCAAGGGGCATGCTTAGGTATCCCCCGAGCATGCGGCTGAAACCGCCGGACACGTTGCGATGATGAGGGGCGAAGCGGTTCAAGGCGGAGCGGAGCGTGGAGATTTGCTCACCGAGACCCTCATAGCGTTCGACGCGGGCCATCAGTTGGCTGCGCAGAATGGGGGCGGCATGGGAGAGTCCCGGCAGGGGACGGCGGGCCAAGGGGGCGCGAACCTCGGGGAAGCGGCCCTGAGGATCCTCCGCGCCCAGAGCGCCTTGCCGCGTCATCAGGGCCAAGGCGGCGTACGGGTTACGAGGCGTGTTGGTTTGGATGAACATGAGGACCTCCCGCACCGGTTTTAGCAAGCAAGCGCTACGGCATTTCCAGTTTAAGTCTTCATGTTACTTGACGACCATTTGTGATCCGTAAGGGATGCGTGAGATCATCGTTAGGTCAAATCGGGCCGGATTCTGGGTATTTGGCCGTAGGCGGGCATTCTAGGGGTATACTGGAGGATAACCAAGGTTTGGCCCCCGATAGGAGAAATGGGATGCTCGTGGTCATGCAGCAGGATGCCGGTTCGGAAGAGATTCAACGCGTGGTGGGAGTCATCGAGGAGATGGGCTACCAGGCGCGCCCCATCCCTGGGGAGCAGCGCATGGCGATTGGAGTGGTCGGCAACGACGGTCCGGTCGATAGCTCTCGAGTGGAGGGACTTCCCGGCGTCCAGGAGGTCATCAGCGTCTCAGCTCCTTACAAGCTGGTCAGCCGCGAGTGGCGCAAGGAAGACACCGTGATCCCGCTCTTCAACGGGACGCTGATCGGCGGCCCCAACACGGTGGTGATGGCGGGGCCTTGCGGCGTCGAAAGCGAAGCGCAGCTCATGGAGACGGCCGAGGCCGTCGCGAAGGCCGGCGCCACCATCTTGCGGGGCGGCGCCTTCAAGCCGCGCACCAGCCCCTACTCTTACCAGGGGATGGGAGTGGAGGGCCTGAAACTCCTGGCCAAGGCGCGCGAGCTTTTCGGCCTCGCGGTCATCACGGAGGCCATCGATCTGGAAAGTCTCGATGCCGTCGAGGAGTACGCGGATATCATCCAGATCGGCGCCCGCAACATGCAGAACTTCTCGCTTCTGAAGCGGGCCGGTCGCGCCCGCAAGCCGGTCATGCTCAAGCGCGGCCTCTCGGCCACCCTCAAGGAGTGGCTGCTGGCGGCTGAGTACATCCTCGCCGAGGGCAACGAGCAGGTCATCCTCTGCGAGCGCGGCGTGCGCTCCTTCGAGACCTACACCCGCAACATGGTCGACATCAACGCGATCCCGGTCATCAAGCAGCTCTCGCACTTGCCGATCGTGGCGGACCCCTCGCATGGCACGGGGCGGCGCGAGCTGGTCGTGCCCATCGCCCGCGCGGCGGTGGCCGCGGGAGCCGACGGCATCATGGTGGAGGTGCATCGCGATCCCACCCAGGCCAAGTCGGATGGCCCGCAGAGCCTTTACCCCGAGCAGTTCCGCACCATGATGAGCGAGCTCGAGCGCATCTCCCTCGCTATGGGCAAGCCGTTGCTCGCGGGCGTCTAAGGCCTTCCCATGTAGACGCGCTTGGGGTAGCGCGTCCGGGGGCCGACGACCTGTCCCAGCGTTTTGGGGGTGACGTAGCGCGCGGAGATTACCTCGGCGTTTCGGATGTCGACGGCGAGCGCGCGCTGTCCCCCGACGTTTCGCAAGTAGAGGTAGCCGTCGTCGCCTTGCCAGATCTGGGCGGGGGTTTCCAGCACCCGCCGCAGCTCGTCGAGTGAGACGTCGGGAAGCTCCGTGTAGATGCGCGTCCAACCGGATCCTCCCGGACCGGCCTTTCCTTCTTTCAAGAGCAAGCGATCGCCGAAGGTCGGGTGCGGAGGCAGGTAGCTCTGAATGACCCCCGGCATGGAGGCGGCGTCCGCGCTTTCGGAACTGGGCCGCTCCGCTGTCGGGAGGGCTGGGGCTGGGGTGCTGGCGACGCGTTCGGGCGTGGGGCTTTGGGCAGTGGGCCTGGCGGGTAGCAAGGGTTTTAGGGCGATCGCCACTTGCCGATACGGAGGCCGCAGCTCGCCGACCACCAGCAGCCCCGCATTCTCGTCGGCGTCGACGCCGAACGCCAGGGTGGCCGCCGTCCGGGACTGCGTGAGTCCCTTGAGAATGAAGGTCCGGCGCTTGCCGCGGGCATCCTCCCCTTCGCTCTCCGGGGTGTAGGCGAAGCGCTCGGGATCGTCGAGGTTGGGCGCGTGATGAAGGAAGAGGTCGGGGCTGCCGCTGCGGTTCTCGATCTGCGTCTTGATCACGAAGCCGGAGGCGGTCCAGGAAATCGTCTCGACGCTCACGCTGAACTCGAGGCTTTCGGTTTTTGGCGGGGCCGCCCAGGCGGGCGCGCCGAGGAGCAGCGTGGCTCCGAGTGCGATCGCCCAGCGTGGAAATGCCATCCGTTCCTCCTCGAGACCGTGAAATGCGTCAAGGGCCCGATGTCGAGGCCGCTAAAGGGCTTATACCCGGCTCGCTGCCGGACTGCCTCCCGCATGGGCGCTCGAGTGCTATCATGGCGCCTGGGGGGCCTTTCGCGACGCGAGAGGCCCTCATGCAAGGAGGAAAAGGTGAAGGAATACCGTCTATTCGCCGAGGAAGTCGCCCGCAAGGCCGGGGCCATCCTGCGCGAGCATCAAGGCAAGATCCAGCGCATCGAGTACAAGGGCGATATCGACATCGTGACCGAGGTCGACCGCATGTCCGAGGCCCTCATCCGCGAGGCGATCGCCGAACGCTATCCCGACCACGAGGTTCTGGGCGAAGAGGAAGGCCTCGCGACGTCGGAGTCCCCGTTCCGCTGGATCGTGGATCCTGTCGACGGCACCACCAACTATGCCCATGGCTTCCCCTACTACTGCGTCTCCATCGCCCTGTCAAAGGATGGGCAAGTGGTGGCCGGCGCCGTCTATCACCCGATCTGGGACGAGCTTTACAGCGCGGCCATCGGTGAAGGGGCCACCTTGAACGGGAACCCGATCCGGGTTTCCGAGGTCAAGGAGCTTAGACGGGCACTCCTCAGCACGGGTTTCCCCTACGACGTCATTCAATCCGGCAGCAACTACAGCCTCTTCAAGGCCATGCTCACCCATTCCCAGGGCGTTCGGCGCGCGGGCTCCGCGGCCCTCGACCTCTGTCAAGTCGCCTGTGGCCGCTACGAGGCCTTCTGGGAGCCCGGCCTCTCCGCATGGGACGTCGCGGCAGGCGCCTTGATCGTTCAGGAGGCCGGAGGCATGGTCACCGATTACCAGGGAAACCCCTTCGACCCGTACGCCCGCGAGATCCTGGCCAGCAACTCCCACCTGCACTCCGCCATACAAGCGGTTTTCAGCCAGGTGTAGGGAGAGGGTTGGCCGGGTACGGAACCTGGGATCCAGATCCCTGCTCAGGAAGGTAGGACCCGTGAGACGTCGACTTCCCCGCCTCTTGCTGGCTGGCACCCTCATATTCCCTGCATCGCTCGGCCTCGGCATGGCCCGCCCTGACGTTCCGGCCATTCAGGGCCGGCTCGCCTATCAGTTCAAGAACTACCCCGAGGCCGTGCGCCACTGGGAGAACGCCGCGACGCGTGATCCCTCCTTGGCGCTGGACCTCGGACGCGCCTATTATCGTCTGGGCAACCGCGAGAAGGCCCTTGTCGCCTGGCAACAAGCCTCGCAGGTCAAGGCTGTCGCCGAGGCGGCCCGCCAGGAACTGGCCCAAGATGCCGCGCACGGCGATGCGTTCGAGGCCTTGATGGCGGATTACCGGCTCAAGGTCGCCTCGGGCGACGAAGACGGTTGGGCCGCGCTTCGCGAGCGCTTCGAGCAGCAAGCCGCGAGCGTGGGGGCGAGTCCTTACGCCCGCCGCTCCGGCATGATCGTGGCCGAGTGCCTGATCCGCGAGGGGCGGCCTCAGGAAGCCGCGGACCGCTGCCAAGAGTTGCGCCAGACCTTCCCGGATCTCACCGAATGGTCGCTCTGGCGCGAAGGCCTGCTTCGCGCCGAGGCCGATCCTCAGGCGGCCAAGACCCTTCTCGACAGCATGATCACGCGCTTCCCCCAGAGCCCCTTGCTGCCCAGCGCTCGCATGGCGCTTGCCAAGCTCGATACGGGCCGGGCCGAAAGCCTCTGGCAGGCGGTCGCCACCGAGTCCCCCGATGCCGCCGAGGCCGAATCGGCGCTTTACCTGCTCGGCACCAAGGGCAACGGCGATCGTCTCGCCTGGCTGCGCCGCTACCGCGAGGTGAAGCCCAATGGCCGCCACCTCAAGGACGTGGCGCGTGCCATGGCCGAGTTCGAGCTTTCCGCCAAGGAGCGCTACGACGTCGCCCTCAACCTGATGGATCGCGGCGACTACAAGCTCGCCCTCACGCTCCTCGACGACCTCGACACCCCTTGGGCCATCTACCGCAAAGGCGTCAGCCAGTGGCAGCTTCGCAACTACACCGAAGCCGTCCAGCTGCTTCACAAAGCCGCGACCTTCGGCGAATTGAAGGGCCGCGCCCTGGTCGTCTTGGGCCGGCTCGAAGACCAGCGCAAGCGTTACGACGCCGCGGCCGCCTACTTCAAGCAGGCTTCCGCGCTCAGCGACGAGTGGGGGCTGCAGGGCCTGAACCGGCTCGCCCTCGTCTACCGCAAGCAGGACCTCGACGCCCAGGCCGTTCCCTTCGAGCAAGCGCTCGTCAAGCGCTTCCCGAACTCGTCGGAGGCCATCGAGGTGCGCTGGCGCTTCATGACGAAGGCCTACGCGGCCGGAAACCTCAAGGAAGCCAAGCGCTGGGCCACGGAACTCGGTTATCGGTCGCTTCAGACCGTGAACGGTCCGGGCGGGGCCTTCTGGCTCGGCAAGATCCTCGAGCGCGAGGGCAAGAGGGCGGAGGCGATCGCCGTCTACCGGAAGGCCGCCACGCATCGCCCCAACTCGTACTACTCCTGGCGCGCCCAGCATCGCCTGGACGCCCTGGAAGGCCGTGCTGCCGACCCCGGCTTCGTCGTCCGTCCCGTCGCCGTCACAGCCCCTCAGGACGACCTGAGCCCGCTGGTGGACGGCGGAGCGATCGATCCTGCCAACCCGGCGGCGCCCTACCTCGCGCAGATGGCCGATTGGCCGGCCAACGTCCGGGAGTGGGTCTACCTCGGCCTCGCCGAGCCCGCCTTGCGCTACGCGCATCAGGTGAAGGCGAACGCGGACCTGCGCGCCTGGCTGCACCTGCAAGCGGGCCAGTACCGCCAGACCATCGCCGCCTCGACGGGTAAGGACGCCCGCCTCGTCTTCCCCCTGGGGTATCGTCCCCTGGTGGAGCGCGCCGCGGAGATGAACGGCATCGATCCGTTGCTCTTCGCCTCGCTCGTGAAGCAGGAGAGCCTCTTCGACCCGACGGCCCGCTCCTGGGTGGGAGCGATGGGGCTCGCCCAGTTGATGCCGTACACGGCGGACTGGGTGCGCAAGCAGGTGCCCGGTCCCGAGCGTGAGCTCACGGATCCCTTCTGGAACCTCAAGCTGGGCGCCTGGTACCTCAATTACACGCATCGGGAGTTCCATGGCAACTCGCCCTTCGCGGTCGCGGCTTACAACGCGGGGCCAGGAGCCGTCCGCAAGTGGACGACCAACGGCGGCGGAGACATGGATGCCTGGGTGGAGGCCGTTCCGTACGCGGAGACGCGCCACTACGTCAAGAAGGTCTTCGGCAACCTCTGGAGCTACCAGGCCATTTACGGGAAACCGTAACGGTCTTTCCTGCGGGAGTGATACATAAAACGAGGGCGGACTCAGTTGATTGAGTCCGCCCTCGTTTTTGTTGACTGACGCTAGCTGGCGAAGCGTTGAAGGAAGGCCTGGCCGGCGGGAGTGATGCGATAGGGCGCGTTCATGCCGCAGCAGCCGCGTTCGAAGGATTCGGTGATGCCGCAGGCGCCTTCCGAGGACGCGCAGTTGCCGGAGCCGCAGCCGCCGGAGTGGCTTGATTCCAGCATGTTGCCGTCGGCGTCCATGTGGTGGCATGCCTCGAGCTTCTGCTCGTAGAGCAAGCCCGCATCCTCGAGCTGGATCATGAGGTTGGCGGCCATATCGGCCGAGAGCGTGAAGACCCGTTGAATCTCGGTCACCGGCGCTCCGTCGTGGGCATTGAGGTAGGTCAGGACGTCGTTAATCATGGCTCCATTACACCCTTTCGGCGTGGACTTGAAAAGGCTAGGCCGTGTGGTTCGACGGGCAGCCGCCGCATTTGCTGTTCGCCATCGAGCAGGCCATGACGGCCCGGACGATGGTCATGCAACGCGGGCAACGGGCTTCGGTCCCTTGGACCTCGACCACATAACAACACGTGGGGCATCCGATGCGTTGCATGACGACCTCCGAGCGTTACATCAAGATGGCCGCGAGCGTGCCGCCGACGGCGAAGGCGATCACCCAGGAGCCGAGCCAGAGGGTGAGGGCTTCGCGCCAGCCGCGCTCCTTGAAGAGCACGGTCACGGTCGCGATGCAGGGAACGAAGAGCGTGATGACCACCAGCGAGACGATCACCTGATCCGGGCTCAGGGGCAAGTCGGTGAGACCGGCGGCTCCGAAGTCGCGGCGGATGAGGCCCATGATGAAGGCCGTCGCCGCCTGCGGCGGGAGCTGAAGGAGGCCGACCGTGGCCGGAGCCAGCGCGCGCTGGATGAGCTCGAGGCCGCCCGAGATCTGCAGCACCGTGACGATCAGGGCGCCGAGCATGAAGAGCGGCGAGGCTTCGGTGAGGAATCCCCAGCTCTTGACGCCCGTCTTCTTGAAGACGTTCTTCCAGTTGGGGAAGCGCATGGGCGGCAGGTCGATCAGCAGGGACGAGGACTTTCCGGGCACGACCTTGTCGAGGATGGTGCCGACGGCGACCAGGACGGTGAACATGGTGGCGCCGTAGATGGCCCACGCCTTCCAGCCGCCCACGGTGGCGAGCATGCCGAGGATGACGCCCACCTGAGCCGAACACGGGATGGTGAGGCCGAGGATGGCGGTGGCGATGGTGCGCTCGCGCTGGGTTCCCAGGAGGCGCGTGGTGATGGTGGCCATCGTGACGCAGCCGAAGCCGATGATCAGCGGAATGACCGCCCGGCCGTTGAGACCCATCTTGGCGAGGCCGCGGTCCACAAGCACGGCGAGGCGCGGCAGGTAGCCCGAGTCCTCGAGCACGGCCAGGAAGAAGTAGAACCCGACCGCCAAGGGCAACAAGAGGCCCAGGATGTAGGTCACGGTCATGGTGAGAAGGCCGAACTCGCCGACGAGAATGGTATGCAGGTGCGTGCCCTCGGCGGAGAAACGCTCCACCAGGCCGCGGACGGCAGGCTCGTAGATGCCGAGCATGATCGTCTCTTCGGTGATGGCGACCAGCTGCTGGGCGATCAGGTCGCCGATCAGGTAGTAGAGCGCGGCCAGGATGCCGAAGGCCGAGACGAGGCCCACGAAAGGATGGAGCATCAAGCGGCCCAGGCGGGTGGATAAGGTGGCTCCTTGGTCGGATTCCTTGACGACGTCCGCAACGATCGCGTTGACCCGGGTCCGGCGCACGGCGTAGAGCGCTTCACGCTCGGTGCCGGCGGGAAGGCCCACGCGCTCGGCGACGGCCGTGTCGCCTTCGAGGACCATCAGGCGCTCCGCGGGAGTCCCGGCTTCCAGGCGATCGACGAGGCGCTGGAGATCCGGATCGAGACTCGGCGGAGTCGCGTCGAAGGCCCGCATGATGGCCGCGCGAACATCGGCGATGCCCTCGCCCTTGGTGGCGACGGTCGGGATGACCGGCACGCCCAAGAGGGAGCTCAGGCGCGACGCGTCGATGGAAAGGCCATTGGCGCGGGCCTCGTCGTACTGGTTGAGCGCGACGACGACGCGCTTGCCCATGTCGAGAAGCTGCTGGGTGAGGAAGAGGTCGCGCTCCAGCGACAGGCTGGAAACGACGTTGACCACCAGGTCGGCTTCGAGGATGATGTCGCGCGCGATGCGCTCCTCGTCGTTGAACGACGAGACGCCGTAGACCCCGGGGGTGTCCATGAGGGTGTCGTCGCCCAAGGCGGCGCGCGAGATCTCGATGGTGGTGCCGGGGTAGTTGGAGACGTCGACGTAGAGGCCGGTCAGCGCGTTGAAGAAGACCGATTTGCCCACGTTGGGGTTGCCTGCGAGGACGATGCGGCGGCCCTGGGAGGGCAAGGACTTGGCGGTATGGTGCGTGTTGATCGGGCTCTTCATGAGGCTTGTCTCTCCACCTGGATGGTGCGGGCGAGGTCTCGCCCGATGGCAATCTCCTGGAGGCCGCGGCGCAGGATCACCGGCCCTCCCGGCATGACCGACTGGCAGGTGACCAGCGAGCCGATCGAGAGTCCGAAACGCACGACCTGGACCCTCACGGTCGCGTCCGGGATGGCCTGAATGAGCAGGCGGTCACCCTTTCGCGCCTGATCGAGCGTCATGGAGGGGCTTGGCGGCATGGCGGAACTCCTATTGAGAATAATTATCAAAAAGAGCGTAACACGCGCCAATCAAGCCTGTCAACGCAAAACAGGGGCCAGAAGGCCTCCTGGTAGGACAAGCTTTTGTAAGGGTTGCGCGGTGATCAGGGGGCGGTTTGCGGCATCGGGGCCACCAGGCGGGAGCCGTTGAAGAGGAACATGGTCAGCTCGGCCTGAACCCGGGGGTCCATGTCCTGGAACTCGATGCCGGCCATCGTGCCGTCGGCGGAAGGTTCCAACCGGCGGATCGCCCCGCGGATACTGAGTTGCATCGCGGGATCGATCACGAGCTGGAAGTCGAGCGTCATGCCGATTTCGAGGGAGCCGCCCATGCCGACCGCTCGAATGCCGCCCGCCGAGATGTCCAGGGTGCGGGCGAGCCGGAAGAAATCTCCGGGAATCCGGTAGCGCAGCGGCAAGGAGATCTCGCGGCGGAAGAAGCGGCGTTGCTGCTTGATGATCACCTTGGGACCCAAGGTGAGGAAGACGAGGTTCTCCTGAGCTCCGATGACCGTGGCGTCACGCGCCACCAGGCCAGCGTCCGCGCCGTAGCTCAGGATCACGGCCTCACCACCCACGAGGGAGGGCGGGGATTCGAGGCGGACATGGACCTCCTGGGCCTTGGCCTTGACGACCGTGACCGTCAGATCCTCGGGCTGCTCGAGCAGGAGGAACTTGATCTCCTCATGCTCGCGGGGCATCGGATCCGAGAAGCCCTTGATGAGCTTGGCGAGCACGTCCATGTCGAGCGGCTTCACGAGAAGGGCTTGCGCGCCGATTTCCGTGAAGGATCGGGGAAGACGGTCCTCACTCGCCGTCAGGATCACCGGGATGTCCGCCGAAGACGGGTTCGAGCGCAGCAGCTTGGTGAACTCCCCACCGTTGACGCCGGGCATGTAGGCGTCCAGGACGATCACGTCCGGCCGCTGTCGGGTCAGCATCGAGAGCGCTTGCATCGGCGAACTGGCCAATTGCAAGTTGAAGCCATGCGGGCTCAGCAGGGCCAGCATGTTTCTAAGCATCAGTTGTGAGGAATCGACGATCAGGACGTTGGCCATTGCGAGAACCTGACGTGAATAAAAAATGAAGACGATCCAACTCGCTTATTCCCCGGGTAAGCGATCTTCACACCTCTTGTACGCTGCTCCGCCGCCTGGTGGCGGTGGTCGGAGCGAGGGGGATCCGATAGAATGGGCACCAAGCGCTATCCAAGCGGTTTGGCGTCTATGGGGGGGAGTCAGGGGGTAACGAATGAGCTTTCGAGTTTCGGTCCTGAACCGCGTGGTCCTGGGCTTGGCGGTTCTGTTGTCGGGATGCGCATGGCTTCCGACGATTCGCCAGATCTCCGACGCGGAGATCACGATCTTGAAGCAGGACTTCCATAACGAGTTCGGCATCCAGGTCCTCGACGGCCCCGACGGCGTGCGCTGGGGCTCCGAGCTCATCGCCGTGCAGGATGCCCTCCGCAAGGTCGATCGAACCTTCCTCGCTAAGCAGCCCATCCGCCGCTTGAAGCGTGTCCGCCAGGCCACGTCGGTCGCTCCCGAGTACTACGATGCGACGTCCCAGGAGATCGGTCTCCAGGACGGCGCATACATGGGGGGTGGGGCGTACAACGACGACGCGATCGCCATGGCCACCCTTCACGCCGTGGCTCTCGCCTGGATCGCGAACCCGCTCGACCTCGAGGCCTTTCGCGTGACGGTTTCCTCCGGAAACGCCGGCGTCTCCGCCGCCGCCCTCATGGGCCGACCCGGCGCGAGCCGCAACCTCGAGAAGGTGGGCGCCTTCGCGACGCTAACCGAGTGGAAGGCCCAAGGCCCAGGCGGCCGGGCCCCTTATGGCCTGAGCGAGGCATATGACCAGCCGTTCACCTACCGGCATGAGCACCGGGATCGCGAGGACTGGCGCGAGGAGTTCACGCATGATCGGCAGAAGGGCGACCCGCGCGCGGACCTGGCTCAGGCCTTCGCCTGCTATTTGCTTCACCAGGACGTGATGCTCCGCGACGCCCCCCGAAAGGCCCTCTTCGTGAAGAAAGCGATCCTGGGGCAGTAACGGGATCGGGGGCCTCACGTCTCTGAGGCCCCCGACATAATCGCCCGGGTTGCGTCCCTTCCGGACGACCTTAGTTGCCGATGGAGCCGGTCGCGACCGGGATGATACCCGCCGTTGCGTGGTCGTTGTTGAATACGAGCTGGATCTTGCCGTCGATCTGCATGGTGGTGGCGTTGAAGCCATCCAGGTAGGTCGTCAGATCCGCTCTCCCGATCGACCTTGATTGCCTCGGCCTTCGCCGCGCTGCTTCTGCTTGCCTTGGCCCTGGATCTGGGGGTGACCCGTGAAGCACGGGTTCATGAGGCGGAGGCGGGCCGCTTCCAGGCTCAAATCGAGGCCTTGCGGACGACGCTCGTTCAGCCGGATGGCCGCCAGGAGTCCGAGACGGCCCTCGCGGAGGCCTCGATGCGCTCGGAGTCGGTGGTGGCGCGCTTCCAGCGCTTCCAGGACGATACGTCGCAGGAGGTCTGGCTTTCGCGCGCCGCCTTGGGCAAGGACGACGTCTTGACGCTCGAGGGCTGCTCGCTCACTCGTGAGGGGCCTTTGAACCTCGCGCAGGCCATGGGGCAGGCGCGCTCGCTTTCGGAGAGCGCGCTGAGCGAGCTGGCGGAAGCGGATTGGCAAGGGGAGCGGCCGGCCATGACGACGAAGCTGCCCCGTCCCGGGCTCTCGCCACGCGATCGCAAGCTGCTCTTGGCCTTTGCGCTCTTCGTGGAGGTGGTCTTGCTCTACCTGCTGCTCATCGATCCCGCGCTCACGCCCATGTCGCTTGGCGCCTAAGAGATCCTGACCGTGGTGATCCAGCGCGCGCTCGATCGCATGGCATCCGGGGCCGGCATCCGATTGGTGCAGGCGACGCTCGAGCCCGACGCGCCAGCGCATGGGAGCGTGGTCAGCCATGCGGTGGAGCTCGAGGTCACGGGCCCCTACGAGGGGGTTGCCGCCTTCATCCGGGACATGGAGGCCCGCGAGCCCGTGCGCGGCATCGAGCGCTTCTCCCTCGCGAAAACCGAGACCGATCTCGAGGAGGTCCGCGCCACCATGTCCCTGCGCTTCTTCTTGAGCAAGCCCTGAGCGCGGCCTCCGCGCTAACGGAGCGCTAGGACGAGGTTAAGTCGCGCCCGGGGAGCGGCGCCAAGAAACCGAGAGCAATTTTCGTCTTTTTGCACAAGACCCCCAAAGTGGCCAAGGGAGCCGATTTTCGCCTGCCTGCCTTGAAGCTGGGGCGTAAGGCCGTCCCTCTGTCTCCACGTCCTCGAAGCCCGCTCCTACTCGGCGTTGTAGCGAATGAGCGGAGGTTTGACATCGTTTGGCGAGGAGCTAGCATGGGGAAGTGGGCTTTGCAATTCTTAATGAAGCTGCACATGTAGCCATTGCATCGTAGTTTCGGGAGGGAACCGATGAACACCTGGTTTTCCCAGCTCCTGCCTCGTCGCGAGGCCGCCAGTCCCGAGCCGGCCGACCATGTTTCTTCCTCGGAGACCCTCTTCGCCTCCATCGTGCATGAGCTTCGGACGCCGCTTTGCATCATCACGGGCTTTTCCGAGTTGATGGCCGATGAGGTCGCGGGGCCGCTGACGTCTCAGCAGTGCCACTACCTGGGGCAGATCCGGGACGGCGCCGAGCAGATCTCGACCTTGGTCGACGATGTGCTGGACTTCGTGAAGCTCCATGAGGGGCGCATGGAACTTGACCGCAGTTGGGTCGTGCCGCAGGAGGCCATGCAGGCGATCGCCACGTCCTTCGCCGCCCTGGCCGAGAAGCGCAAGATCACGATCCGGATTCAGGCCTCGCCGTCTTTGCCCAAAGTCCATGTGGACGCCCAGCGCCTGAAGCAAATCTTCAACAACTTGATCTCCAACGCCCTGAAGTTCACGCCCGAAGGGGGGATGGTCACCCTCAGCGCGCATCCGCAGGGCGAAGCGGTCGCCTTTCGGGTTTCGGACACCGGCATCGGGATCCCGCGTGAGAGCCTGTCGCGACTCTTCGAGAGCTTCTATCAGGTCCGCCAGAACCAAGGCGGCACCGGGCTGGGGTTGATGATCTCCAAGCAACTGGTGGAGGCCCATGGGGGCGCCATCCAGGTGTCGAGCGAGCTCGGCAAGGGGACGTGTTTCACCTTCACCCTACCGGCGTCTCTGCCTCGGGCCGCGCAAGGGCAATCCCCACAGGGGCAGCTTTCGCAGGGCCAATCCCCTCAGGGCCTCGTTCCGACCTTGCCCTTGGGCGCGTCGAGACCCGCGTGAGCCTTTTCGCCCCCTGATCGTTATAGCGCCGGTCGTTCGGTCACGATCGGTCTGGTGACTGCGGCAGTCGCAATCGGCTTGCGACGTCGCCTTCGCAGAGGAGGGATGCATGGACCGACCGTTACGGCAACGCGTCGCGCAGATGCTGCTCATCAAGCACTTGATCCGAAGCGGGGCGCTTTCGCGAGAACAGGCCTCTGCCGCCGTGCAGGCAGGTAGCGGCAACGGCCCGAGCCTGCCACGCATCCTCTTGGAGCGCGGCTGGGTCTCTCCTCAGCGGCTCAACGAGGCCATGGCCGCTTTGAACGTCGCCATGCGGGATCTCGCCTGAGCGGGATCCGGCGCGGCATCAGGGCCGGTCGACGCGCTTAGCGCAGGGCCGAGGCGACGTTGATGCGGCCGTGGCCGAAGTAGGGGTTGAAGTTCCGGTTCGAGCCCACCCGGTCGGCGGTCTGCTCGATACGCGCCTTCACCTGGGCCGGAGACGCCGTCTTGTGGACGCTCAAGAGCAGGGCGGCGAGGCCCGCGACCGCGGGGGTGGCCATGGAGGTGCCGTCCATCGCGCCGTAGCGCATGGGGTAACCGTAGTCGTTGGCATCCACCTTGTAGGTGGGAAGGGTGGACATGATCTTCACGCCGGGGGCGGCCACCGAGATCCAGTTGCCCCACTGCGAGAAGTCGGCGATCGCGTCGCGGGCATCCGAGGCGCCCACGGCGATCACGCCGGGGTAGCCCGCCGGGAAGCTGCGCTCGTTGGTGCCGTCGTTGCCCATGGCCGCCACGACGGTCACGCCCTTGGCGAGCGCATAGGCGACGGCGTCACGCATGACCCGGCTCTCGCCGGGGCCGCCGAGGCTGAGGCTGACGACGTCCGCGCCGTTTTCGACCGCCCAGGCGATGCCTTCGGCCACGCTGGCATCCGAGCCGGCGCCGTCGGCGGCGAGCACCTTGATGGGCATGAGCTTGGCATGGGGAGCAATTCCCGTGATGCCCTCGTTGTTGCCGGCCTGCGCGGCGGTGACGCCGGCACAATGAGTGCCGTGGCCGTTGTCGTCACGGGTGTTCGCGTTGCGGGTCAGCGAGTTGTACCCGGCGATCAGGTTCCCCCGAAGATCGGGATGCCCGGGGTCGATGCCCGTGTCCACGATGGCCACCTTCACGCCGCGCCCGGTCGAGCGCTTCCAGGCTTCCGTGGCTCGCGTGATCTGGGGCGCGTACTGCTGGTTGAACAGCGGATCGTTCACCCGGATGGCTTCCGCGTTCACGGCCTCCGGCTGGAACGCGTCCTCGAGGAGACCCCCGAGAGGGCGCTCGGAGGGAAGGTCGAAGGCCTTCACCCGGCGGGCGGGTTCCGCGTAGAGGATGCTGGAGTCGCGGCGCAGGCGCGAGAGCGTGGCGTCGAGCTTGGCGGTCGGCACGTTGGCCACCTGCACTCCCAGGCCGGTCACGTGGTGCACGGACTCGAGGCCGAAGGACGCGGCATTGAAGGCCCCGACGACGCCGGGGCGGCGCTTGATGACGACCTGAGCCTGGCCCGAGCGGCTGTAAACCTGACCGGACGTCTCGCGATCCGCTTCGAGGGCCAGCAAGGCGGTCGTTCCCGAGGGCGAGGGCTGGCCGCATGCCGTCAACGCCGTGACTGCAAACGTGGCCGCGAGGGCTGCCTTCACCATCGAAGTAACTGCCATGGACGCCTCCAACTGGAACAGGGGAACAGGCTAAGCGAACCTTAACCTTAATTTAAACACTACACGCTAAGACGGCTCACGGACAAGCTTGTGAAGCAAGTCTTATCGGTCGTTTAACGGGCTTTTAATGTTTTTAATAATCTTTTAATGGTTGACGTGTGCGCGAGGCCTCTCCCCGACAGGAGGGCGTTCAAGAGAGCGAGGCCCGTGTTCCGGGGCGAGCCTTCGGTCTAGAGACGACTGGGCAAGCGGTGGGTACAATGGGGAGGTCGCGTATTCTTGCCGCAAGGGCCTCATGCCGCCGATCCTGGACACGATTTCAAGCTACGTTCCCGCCTGGGTCTCGCATCATGTGCGCGGAGGACCCGTCGATGCCCCGTCGCTTCACCGCACGGAGGCCGCCTTGCTCTTGGCGGACATCTCGGGCTTCACCCGGCTCGCCGAGACGCTGTCTCAGCATCCTGCGGGCGAGGAAGTGCTGAGCAATATCCTCAACTCGTACTTCGGCCACCTGATCGAACTGGTCGAAGCCCATGGCGGCGACGTGATCAAGTTCGCCGGAGACGCCCTGATCGCGCTCTGGCCCTCCGACCTGAGCGGCGAGGACCTCGCGACCCTTTGCCGCCGTGCCGCTCAATGCGCCCTGGCCATCCAGGCCTCGCGCTGGCAATCCCCCCTGCAAGCCGGTGATGCCCTCTCGCTGCGCGTCGGGATCGGCGCCGGAGAGGTCATGCTCGCGCGCGTGGGTGGCCGCAATGACCGCTGGGAATTGCTCTTCGCCGGCTCGGCCGTAGAGCAACTGGGGCCGGTTCTGCCGAGCGGAAACCCCGGCGACGTCGTGCTTTCCGCCGAGGCCTGGGGCCTCATCGCGGACGAGTCGGTGGTCAAACCCCTCAGCGAGAGCGCTTACCACCTCGTGGCGCTCAGGCGACGCTTGCCACTTCGCCCCCTGCCACCGGAATCCCTTCACGCTGATGACGAGCCGCGGCTTCAGGGCTTCCTTCCCGAGGCGGTGCTCGCGCGCGTCAGGGCACAGCAGGGAGGCTGGCTGGCCGAGTTGCGCAAGGTGACGGTGCTTTTCATCAACCTGCCGAGCCTGACCCGAGGAAAGTCCCTGGAACAAGCCCAGGAGACGGCTGAGACCTTGCAGGCGATCCTGGAGCGCTACGAGGGGACCATCAACAAGCTCAGCATCGACGAGAAGGGGGTCTCGCTGGTCGCGGTCCTGGGCCTTCCTCCGCTGGCCCACGAGGACGATGCCTTGCGCGGAGTGCGCGCGGCCCTCGAGATTCAGGAGCGGCTCGCCGGCCGCGGCCTGGATAGCGCCATCGGCATCTCGACCGGGCGGGCCTTCTGCGGAGAGATCGGCAATACCCGGCGCCGCGAGTACACCATCATCGGGGATATCGTGAACACGGCCGCTCGCTTGATGCAGGCGGCTCCGGGGGATCTGCTCTGCGACGCGGCGACCTTCCAGGAAGCGAGTGCGGGGGTGGCGTTCGGGGCGCCTTCCTCGCTCACGCTCAAGGGCCGTACCGCGGCCCTGGACGTCTATCGTCCGGTCGGCAAGTCGCGCAAGAACCTGGCCTTCAATCGCAAGGCCCTCGTCGGGCGTGACGCCGAGAAGCGCATGTTGCTCGAGCGACTCGAAGCCCTCAAGTCCCATGGGACCGGCGGAGTCGTCGTTCTGGAGGGTGAAGCCGGCATGGGCAAGTCCCAGCTCTCGGCGATCGCCATCCAGGAAGCCCAGGCCATGGGCCTATTGGCGTACGTGGGCCTGGGGGAATCCATCGAGAAGGGCACCCCCTACCATGCCTGGCAACCGATCTTCACCCAGCTCTTCCAGCTCGACTCGCTGCAGCGGGGCACCGCGCCGCTGACCCAGTCCTTGTCGCGGACGGATGCCCTGCGCAAGCGCGTCTACACGCGCCTCGAGGCCGATCCGGAGGCCATGCGCCTGGCGCCTCTGCTCAATTCGGTCCTGCCCCTGGACCTTCCCGACAACGAGATCACCCAGCAGCTCTCGGGTGAGCTTCGCATCTCGAACACACGTGACCTCTTGCTTCGCGTCTTGCACATGGCCTCGTCGGACGCGCCGATGCTCCTGGTCCTCGAAGACGCCCACTGGCTGGACTCGGCCTCTTGGGCCCTCGTCTCCCGGACGAGTCAGTTCCTCCCGAATGCCTTGATCGTGCTGACGTTCCGGCCGCTCGATCATGCGCCTCCCGAGGAGACCCAGCGCCTGCTGGAGGCTCCATCCACGATGCGCCTGCATCTCGAACGCCTGGCTTCCAAGGCCATCCGGCAGATCGTCTGCCAGCGCCTTGGCGTGAGCGTCCTGCCCGAGCCGGTGGCCGCGCTGATCACGCGCAAGGCCGAAGGACACCCGTTCTTTGGGGAGCAACTCGCCTACGCCCTTCGCGACGCGGGGACGTTGCGCATCGTGGATGGCACCTGCTCGCTGGCGCCCGATGCTCCCGACCTGGACGCGCTCGACCTGCCGGATACGGTGCAGGGGCTCGTCACCAGCCGCATCGACCGATTGTCGCCCTCCGAGCAGCTCACGTTGAAGGTCGCGAGCGTCATCGGCAGGACCTTCCCACTGGATCTCCTGAAGGCCGTGCATCCCATCGAGGCCGATCGCCAGGCGCTGCCGCAATGCCTGCAAGCGCTCGAAGCCTTGGACCTCGTCATCGCCACCGAGGGGGCCTGCCAGTTCAAGCATGCGATGACCCAGGAAGTGGTCTACAACCTGATGCTCTTCTCGCAGCGCCAGCAGCTTCACCAAGCGGTGGCCGAATGGTTGGAGCGGCGCTACGGGGCCGACCTCTCGCCCTACTACCCGGCGCTGGCTCATCACTGGATGCGCGCCGAGCAGCCCTCCAAGGCCGTGCTATACATGGGGCTCGCCGGTGAGCAGGCCCTGGAAAACGGAGCCTACGAGGAAGCCGTCCGCTTCCTACAAGATGCCCTCGCGCTAAGCCGCAAGGGCGCCGAGGGGAATCGCAACGGCACGACCCGCGAGGCGGCGCTCCGGAAGGCGTCCTGGTCCCGGCAACTGGCCGAGGCCTATTACGGCCTGGGACGCGCCGAGGACTGCCGCCGGTTGCTGGAGGAGACCTTGCTCTGCCTCGGCGTGCGGGTGCCCGGCAACCGCATCGCTTTGCTGGGAGGCCTCGTGATGCAGGTCCTGCGCCAGGTGGGGCATCGCGTGCTGCCTCCGAGCCCCAAGGACGCCCCGGAGCCAGCTCATGTGATCGTGGCGCTGGCCTACGGCCGCTTGATGCAGATTCATTACCTCTCGAACGATCCCTTGGCGATGATCGACGCGTCGCTTCGCGGGTTGAACCTGGCCGAGCGGGCGAAACCCACCCCGGATCAGGCCCGCATCTACGCGAACCTCTCGCTTTCGGCGGGGATCGCGCGCCTTCACGGCGTGGCCGAGCGTTACCGGAAGCTGGCCCTCGACCTGGCGAATCAGCAGGGCAACCTGCCGGCGCTGGCCTGGACGACCTTCGTCACCGGCACCTACGACATCGGCCTGGGCCGCTGGGAGGCGGCCCGCGAGGCCCATCGTCAAGCCCTCACCATCTCGAGTCAGCTGGGCGACGTCCGCCGCACCAGCGAGATCCGCTTCTTCTCGGCCCTGGTGGAGTACGTCCACGGCCATTTCGACGTCGTGGCCGAGGAAAGCGCGCGCATCGTCATGGAAGCCCAGAGGCGGAACGATTCGCAGTTGATCGGCATCGGGCGCCTGGTCGAGGCGCAATGCGCGATGGTCCGGGGCGACTGGGACGAGGGGATCGCCTTTCTGGAGGATGCGCTGGCGCAGCCGGACTTCGGGACGGCCTTGCAACTGCGGCCCTTCGCCCTATTGGCGCTCGCGCATTTGCGGAAGGGGGATGTGGCGAGGGCTCAGGTCCTGGTCGAGCGGGCCTTGACCCTGATGGCGGGGATTCGCCCGACCATCGTCTCGAGTTTCGACGGTTACGCCGCGCTGGCGGAGGTTTGCCTGGACCTCTGGGAGCGCGCGCCCGAGGATGCGGCGCTCGCGAGGCAGGCCCGCACGGCTTGCCGGGGGCTTCAGGCTTACGCGGCGATCTTCCCGATCGGCCGGCCGCGGGCTCTGCTTCATCAGGGGCGGTACGTTTGGCTGCGGGGGCGCAAGGCGCAGGCTTTCAAGCTCTGGCGTCAAAGCCTGTCGTTGAGTGAGGCGCTAGGGATGCCCTTCGACCGGGCGCTGGCGCATGCGGCCATCGGGCGCCACTTGGCCGCTGGGGATCCGCAGCGTGATGGGCATTTGAAGCTCGCCCGCGAGGCCTTCGAGACCCTGGGGACGGTGAACGTCGCCGACTGATTGTCCCCCCTCGCAAAATCCTCTAATGGGCGAAGCCCTACCACCGGATTTTGCATCGCCGCAGGCGATACCGGGGGGACTGGCGAAGCCAGGGGGGTGTTACTGCTCCCAGGTTCCTTAGAAACAAGGAGTGCCATGGCTTCGCCGGCCAACACCCCCCTGCCGGCTACGCCGTCCGTCCCCCCGTCGAGGGGGGACAACTAAGGGAAGTTTAGAAGCCCATCGCGCGAAGCACGTCGGCTTCGCGAGCGTCCACCACCTCGGGAGCTTGGTCGATGCCCGACATGGCCGTGTCGGGATCCTTGAGGCCGTTGCCCGTCAGCACGCAGACGATCCGCTCGTCACCCACGAGCTTGCCTGCTCGCGCGAGCTTGATGATGCCGGCCAAGGAGGCGGCTGACGCCGGCTCGCAGAAGAGGCCTTCGAGACGCCCCAGCATCCGGTAGGCCTCGAGAATCTCGGTGTCGGAGACTGCGTCGATCAGGCCCTGGGAATCCTGGATGGCGATGACGGCGCCTTGCCAACTCGCGGGGTTGCCGATCCGGATGGCGGTGGCGATGGTCTCGGGCTTGGCCACGGGGCTGCCATTGACCAACGGGGCCGCGCCGGCGGCCTGGAAGCCGAACATCCGGGGCAGCGCGTCGGTCACGCCGTGCGCGCGGTAGGCGTTGAAGCCCTTCCAGTACGCAGTGATGTTCCCGGCGTTGCCGACGGGGATGGCGAGGATGTCGGGGACGCCGCCCAGCTGGTCGCAGACCTCGAAGGCGCCGGTCTGCTGGCCGTCGATCCGGAAGGGGTTGACCGAGTTGACGAGCGTGACGGGGTAGCGCTCGGCGATCGCCCGCACGAGCCCCAGGGCCTCATCGAAGTTTCCGCGAACGGGGATGACCTTCGCCCCGTAGTGGATCCCCTGGGCGAGCTTGCCCAGGGCCACGTAGCCGTCGGGAACGAGCATGAACGAGCGCATGCCGGCCTTTGCCGCATACGCCGCCATCGAGGCCGAGGTGTTTCCGGTCGATGCGCAGATCAACGCCTCGGAGCCCGCTTCCTTGGCCTTGGAAACGGCCATGGTCATGCCGCGATCCTTGAAGGAGCCGGTGGGGTTGGCGCCTTCGAGTTTGACGTGAAGGTCGAGGCCGGGGAGTCCCAGCGCCTGAGGGATGCGCTCCAGTTTCACCAGGGGCGTGCCGCCTTCTCCCAGGGTCACGACGGGCGTGGCGTCGGTGACCGGCAGGAACTGGCCGTACTCGGGGATCAACCCGCCCCAGCGGCGGGCAGCAGCCGTGATCATGCTTCCTCCTCGACGTGGATGACGTTGGCGATTTCTTCGATGGCGCTCATCGCGGCGATTTCCTGGACGGCCGCCCGGAAATCGGCTTCGCGGACCCGGTGGGTGACGATCACGAGCTCGGCATGGCCGCCTTCGGCCGCGTGCTGGACGAAAGACCTCACCGAAACCTGGTGCTTGCCGAAGCAGGTGCCGACCGCTCCGAGCACACCCGGGACGTCGTGGGCTTTCAGTCGCAGGTAGAAGGCCGAAGCGACCTCGGCGAGCGGGACCGGGCTGACGGTGCGCGTCTGGATGCAGGCCATCATGCGATCGGGTGCGTCGAGCAGGCTGGCGACATTGAGGAGGTCGCCGACGACGGCGCTTGCGGTGGGGCCGCGTCCCGCTCCGGGGCCCGAGAAGGTCACCTCGCCCACGGCGTCGCCCTGGACGGTGACGGCGTTGGTGACGCCGTCGATGCGGGCGAGCGGGTGGTGCGTGGGGATCATGGTCGGGTGGACGCGGGCTTCGAGGCGCTCGCCGTCGCGCTTGGCGATGCCCAGGAGTTTGACGACGTAGCCGAGTTCCTGGGCGTACGTGAGGTCCTGGGGGGTGATCCGGGTGATGCCTTCGCGAGGGACGGAGTCGGTGTCGACGTGCTCGCCGAACAAGAGGCTCGCCAGCAGCGAGAGCTTGTAGGCGGCGTCGTGGCCTTCGACGTCCGAGGTGGGATCCGCCTCGGCGTAACCCAGAGTCTGGGCGTCGGCGAGGGCGGCGTCGAAGGTGCTGCCTTCCTTGGCCATCCGCGAGAGGATGTAGTTGGTGGTCCCGTTGATGATCCCCTGGACCGACGAGAGCGTATTGGCCGCAAGGCCCCGCTGCAGGGGCATGATGAGCGGGATGCCGCCGGCGACGGCGCCTTCGAAGTACAGGGCCGCGCCGTTTCGTTGGGCGGCCTCGAAGAGTTCGCGGCCGTGCTTGGCCAGGACTTCCTTGTTGGCCGTGACGACGGATTTGCCGCGGTTGAGGGCGTCGAGAATCAGGTCCTTGGCGGGCGTCACGCCGCCCATGACCTCGACAATCACGTGGATCTCGGGGTGCTCGAGGACCTCCATGGGGCTGGAGACGAAGAGGTCGCGGGGAAGCCCGCGGTCGAGAGCCGGGTTGCGGACGGCGATCGCCTTCAGGGAGACGGGGCGCCCCACGCGGTGGGCGTAGGCGTCCTGGTTCCTCAAGAGCAGGTCGGCGACTCCGCCACCGACCACTCCGCAGCCGAGCAACCCGACGCCAATGGTTTCATGCTGGTTCATCATTCCCCCTGTATACCCTCAAAAACGAGGTTCGATGCGGCCCTTCAGCCCCGTGTCGCGGGTCTTGGGCGGTGGATGTTAGATTCCGAGTTTCACGAGGGCGAGCGCCACGAGCGAGAAGGCGAGCCCCAGTTCGGCGAGGGGCCATTTGGCCCACCTGGCGGCGATGGCGGGAAGGACCGTCCCGAAGACGGCGAACTTGGCCACGAAGAGGCCCAAGGCCAGCGCGAAACGTCCCCAGTCCGAGATCGGCAGGCCCAGGGGAAAGGTCATCATGACGAGCGCGAGCCATCCCAACTGGAGCGTGCTGCGCGTCCAGGCGCGCAAGGCGTCGTCCAGCCCTTCGACGGGTGATTCATCGCTTTGCATCAAGGGGGCCACGGCGAGTGCCAGGCCGACGTAAACGAAGAATGAGGCGGGGCCGAGTTGCCAAGTCACGAGGGCTTGTCCGAGGTCGGTGGTGCCGGTGAGCGCGCCGATGGTCCAAAGGGAAGCCGCGGCCGTGAGCACGGTGGCGACGCGAACGGGGAGCATGGCGACGGAGAGGCCGGTGAGCAAGAGCAAGGCGGTGAAGCCGTCTCCGAGGAAGCCCAGGACGGCGTCACTGGCGAAGAGCGGGATGAGGAGGAGGGCGACCACCGAAAGGGAGAGCATCGCGAGGCGTCCGAGGGGGGGCTCTCCCGGGGCGCGGAGGCCGGCGCCGATCTCGCGGGCGGGGGCGGCGAGGGCCTTGAAGCCGCCGCCTGAGGTGGCGAGCCGGATCAGGCCCGCGAGCACGGGGCCCAGGGAGACGGCGAGCATGGTGTGGAGGAAGACGGCGACGGGAGTCATCGGGGCCTCCGGGTGAGGCGCAGGACGAGCAAGAGGACGGAGGTGACGGCCATGGCGATCGCCATGAGCCCGAAGGGGATGACGCTCGCTTGGCCCGGGATCACGGGGGTCAGCAGCATGCCGAGCGCGATCAGCAACATGGGCAATTCGCCCGTCAGTTCGGCGGCCAGGACCTGGGCCGGGAGCACCCAGAGCCAAGGCAGAAAGCTTGCGAGCACGCCCAAGGCGATGACCAACGTTCGAAGCCAGCCGCCCCGGCTCGTCGGAGCGTCCGTGCGGACGAACTGCAGGCCGCCTTGCCAGGCCCAGACCCAGCCGGCGAGACCGACGAGCGTGCCTGAGGCGAGGGCGAGGGTCGGCCATGCCGGAAGGAGCAGGAAGGCCGCTTGAACGGCCTGGAGGCCGAGCCAGAGGCCCGCGAAGGCCCCGAAGGGCGGGAGACCGAGGGCCAGGGCGAGGCCCAGGGCGGCGGTCCGGGGGCGGCCGGGGGAGAGCCAGAGGAGCAGGAGGCCTGCGGCGTGTCCGGCGAGGAGCGAGAGGCTCGCGGCGTACGCGGTGGCTGCCTGGTCGGGCAGGGCTTGGTGGCGGAACTCCAGGCCGAGTCCGGCGAGGAGGAGGGCGAAGCCGAGTCCCCAGAGTCCGAGGGAGAGCAGGGACAGGGGAGTCGTTTCACGGGGACGGGCGCGATGGCCTCCCCAGAGCGCGATGGCGGCGCCCGCCATGACGACCATGATCGGGAGAGCCGGAGGCATCTAGCGTTTGATTCCCTGGACGAGCAGGATGCTCAGCTCGTAGAGGCCCATGAGGGCGATCGCCAGGATGCCCTGGGTGAAGATATCCGGGGACGGGGTGACGATGGCGGCCACGATCAGGGCCACGATCAGGAAGTAGCGGCGGAACTCCTTGAGCTTGGTGGAGGTGACGAGGCCCATGAGGCTCAGGAAGAAGAGCACGAGGGGCAGCTCGAAGGAGAGGCCGGAGGCGAAGACGAGGCTGGCGGCGAAGCTGAGGTAGTTGCCGATGGACAGCAGGGGGTCGATGCCCTCGGGGGCGAAGCCTACCAGGAACTTGAGGCCGACCGGCAGCAGGAAGAAGTAGCTGAAGAGGGCGCCGGTGGTGAAGAGCAGGAAGGCCGCGACCAGCATGGGCAGGGTCCAGCGGCGCTCGGAGGGGGTGAGGCCGGGGGCGACGAAGGCGATCGCCTGGTACAAGAGGACCGGCAGCGAGAGGTAGAGGCCGGTGAAGAAGGCGACGCGCAAGGTGACCATGAAGTACTCGGCGGGGGCCGTGAAGATCAGCTCGATGCCTTCGGCGGGCTTCAGGAGCCAGGTGACGAGTTGCTGGTGGAAGACGAAGGCCAGGATGGTGCCGACGGCGACGGACGAGACCGTCTTGAGCAGGCGCCAGCGCAGTTCCTCGAGGTGCTCGAGGAAGGTCATTTGATTGGGGTCGTTTCGGGTCTCGCTCACGGGTTCTTGCGGAAGTTCATCGAGCGCGGACGCGAGGCCGGCTGGTCGCCTCGGATCCGCGAGAAGAGCGCCCGCATGATCTTGTGGCCGGTCTCGCGGTCGGTGAGGAACTTGAGGGCGTAGACCTGGTGGCCGAGGCGGCGCAGGACGCGGGCGCGGACCTCGAGCGGGGGTTCTTCGAGGGGCAGGCCGATGAGGTACTCGCGACCGACGATGAGGATGCTCTGGGAGGAGAGCTTGGCTCCGCCTCCGGAGAGGTCGAAGGTGCGACCGGTCGACTGGACCATCGAGGCGACGTCGGTGATGGTCACGTCAAGTTCGAGCGGGACGCGCACGGATCGGCGCATCTCGGCTTGAATCTGGGGAAGGATGACGCCTTCGGGGGGGATCACCTCGGGCGTGGCCGGGGTTTCCGGCTGGGGCTTCGGAATCATCGCCAGGGGGATCCGGACGACCAGGTTGGTGTGGTAGGAGACCTCGCTGAGCGTGAGGTCCTGACCCAGCCCGTCGGGCCAGGTCAGGACGCCCTGCGAATCACCGAGATCGAGGTTCACGGGGAAGGTGACCTCGGCTGACTGGGCACTGAGGGCGGTGATCCGCCCCCAGTACATGGACGAACCGAGCTGGATGGTGACGTCTTGTCCGACTTCGTATCCGATCACCTTGGCTCCCTGCTAGAACTGCGGCTCGATCAGGCCGTAGTTGCCATCCTTGCGGTGGTAGATGACGTTGACCTGCTCGGACTGCGCGTTGAGGAAGACGAAGAAGTCGTGGCCGAGCAGCTCCATCTGCAGGGCGGCGTCTTCGGGGGTGAGGGGCTTGATCGCGAAGGACTTGGAGCGAACGATCTCGCGCTCGGCGCCGGGGGCTTCTTCGATCTCCTCGACGGGGGCGAGCTCGGTGGCGACGACCTGCGAGGTCTTCAGGGGGCTATGGCCGCGATGGCGAAGCTTGGCCTTGTAGCGGCGGATCTGACGCTCGATCTTATCGGCGACGAGGTCGATCGAGGCGTACATGTTGTCCGAGGACTCCTCGCCCCGGATGACCGTCCCGCTGGCGAAGAGCGTGACCTCGGCGATCTGGTTGGCCTGGACGCTGGGGTTCTTGATGACGGAGAGCTCGAGTTCCGTGTTGATCACGCCATCGACGTTCTTGAAGACGCGGCTGAGCTTCTTTTGGGCGTAATCGCGCAGCGATTCGGTGACGTCGAGGTTCTTTCCCTTGATAACGAGTTCCATACGCCTATCCCCCTATCTATGTGAGCGTGCCGGCCCCGACCGGGCTCGGCGGAACGGTCGGTTGGTCCCATTATAGGCCTTCCTTCCGTAAGATGAAAGCGAGTTCTGACCCGGGTTTCCCTTCCCTGCCCCCCTTTACCCGGCTCTAGCCTTGAGTGCTTCGACGACCGAGTACGGGACGGAGTCGGTGCCGATCCGGGCGGGCCTTCCGCCTTTCGGCCCGTGATCGTCCGTGCCTCCCGTCCAGAGTAACCCGTAGTACTCGGCCATGGATCGGTAGTATTCCCTTAGCAAAGGCGGGTGCGAGGGGTGGACCACTTCCAGGGCTCCGAGGCCCTCCGAGACCAGCTCGCCGATGAGGTTCCCGGCTTCCAAGGGAGCGCTCCGGGGATGGGCGATTCCCGCCACACCGCCGGCCTTGCGGATGGCCCGGATCGCCTCCACGGGAGAGATCCCCTCGCGCGGCACGTAGCCGGCGGTTCCCGAGCCAAGCCACTGGTCGAAGGCTTGCTGTTCGGTGGAGACGATGCCCTTCGAAACCAGGGCCTGGGCCAGGTGCGGTCGTCCGAGCGCGCCTTCGCCTGCGTACTGCCGGACGTCGTCCATGGTCACATCCAGCCCGTGCTCCTGCAAGCGGGTGACGAAGTGCTCCATGCGGCGGACGCGGGCCTCGCGCTGCTCGGCCATGAGCTCTTGCCACCAGTCAAGCGACTCGTCGAAGCAATACCCCAGGAGGTGAAGCTCGCGGTCCTGCCAGACCGTGTTGATTTCGACTCCGGTGAGGATTTCCAGGCGGTAGCGGCGGGCACGCTCGCGGGCCTCGACCAGGCCGCCCGTGTGGTCGTGGTCGGTCACGGCGATGGCCTTCAGGCCCGCCAAGGCAGCCGCATCCACCAGTTCGCTCGGAGTGAAGCGGCCGTCGGAGAAGGTGGTGTGTAAGTGTAAGTCTGCAGTCGCCATGGCGCCATCTTACGACGAATCCCGCCGGGTCCAAAGGCCCGGGCTGGGGTAGTGCGGGGCTTTCACTGGGGCGTGACTCCCGCAAAGGCGGGTGTCCAGTGGATTCCCGCCGTCAAACCGGGGTGTCGGGGGCGGGAATGACCGGAAGGCCCCTAGCGGGGTTCGATGATCAGCTTGATGGCGGTTCGCTCCTCGCCGTCGATGGAGATGTCGATGAAGGCGGGAATGCAGATGAGGTCCATGCCGCCGGGGGCGACGTAGCCCCGGGCGATGGCAACGGCTTTGATGGCCTGGTTGATGGCTCCCGCTCCGATGGCTTGAAGCTCGGCGCGTCCGCGTTCCCGGAGCACGCCCGCCAGGGCGCCGGCGACTGAACTGGGGTTCGACTTGGCCGAGACCTTGAACACGTCCACGGGGTACCTCCTGCGAGCTACTTATATTGGATGCGTTGAATCTGCGTCGTGCGCCCGGTGGTCTTGTCGATCGCGAGCCATACCGCACAGAAGAGGGTAGGGCCGTCGGCGACTTCGAAGCGCACCGGGAGCTGCTCACGGATGCGGCGCAAGGCGAGATCCGGCTTGATTCCGACCACGGAGTGGCGGGGGCCCGACATGCCTATATCGGTTATATACCCCGTTCCGCGCGGAAAGATCTGTTCGTCGGCCGTCTGAACGTGTGTGTGGGTGCCGAGAATGGCGCTCACCTGGCCATCGAGGTAATGGGCCATGCCCATCTTCTCGGAAGTGGCCTCGGCGTGCATGTCCACGACGATGATCTTGGTTTGCTTGGAGAGCTGCTTCAGCTCGCGGTCGGCGGTCTGGAACGGGCAATCGAGCGCGTTCATGAAGGCGCGCCCCATGAGCTGCATGACCGCGATGGTCACGCCGCCGGCCTTGACGAGGGTGTAGCCGCGTCCCGGGGTGCCGGGCGGGTAGTTGGCGGGGCGAACCACCCGGTCGGCATCGTCGATGAAGTTGAAGATTTCCTTCTTGTCCCAGGCGTGGTTGCCCAGGGTGATGACGTCGACACCCGAGTCGCGAAGGTCGTGGTAGCAGCGTTCGGACAAGCCAAAGCCCCCGGCCGAGTTCTCTCCGTTGGCGATCACCAGATCGACGGGGAGAGACTTGCGGACGCGGGGGACTCCCTCGCGGACGGCCTGGAGACCGGGATGTCCCATGACATCCCCGATCACCAGGAGGTGGACCGTGTTAGGGTCTTTTGACAAAGCGCACGGTCATTTCTAGGCCTATTTGGCGAATTCGGTGGAACGGGTCTCGCGGATCACCGTCACCTTGATCATACCCGGGTATTCCATTTCCGACTCGATGCGCTTGGCGATATCGCGGGCGATCATCGCGGACATGGCGTCGTCCACCACCTCGGGTTGGACCATGACCCGGATCTCGCGGCCCGCCTGGATGGCGAAGCTTTTCTCGATGCCGGGGTAGGAGGTGGCGATTTCCTCGAGCTTCTCGAGGCGCTTGATGTAGATGTCGATGTTGTCGCGGCGGGCGCCGGGGCGCGCCGCGGAGATGGCGTCGGCCAGGAGCACGATGACCGCCTCGACGGTCGAGGGCTCCTCGTCGTTGTGGTGAGCGCCGATGGCATGGACCACCGCCGGGTTCTCTCCGTACTTGCGGGCGATCTCGGCGCCGTTCACGGCGTGCGAGCCCTCCTGCTCGTGGGAGACGGCCTTTCCGAGGTCGTGGAAGAGGGCGGCGCGCTTGGCGACCGCGACGTTCGCGCCGATCTCGGAGGCGATCATGCTGGCGATGAAGGCGACTTCCTTGGAGTGCGCCAGCACGTTCTGGCCGTAGGACGTGCGGTAGCGCAGGCGTCCCAGGGTGCGGATCACCTCGGGATGGGCGCCTTGGATGCCCAACTCGAGGATGGCGGCTTCCCCGTCTTCCTTCATGCGGGTTTCGACCTCGCGCCGCGCCTTCTCCACTTGCTCTTCGATGCGCTGCGGGGTGATGCGGCCATCGGCGATCAGGGAGGTGAGGGCGATGCGGGCGATTTCGCGGCGGACCGGATCGAACGAACTGAGGACGACCGCCTCGGGCGTGTCGTCGATGATCAGGTCGATGCCGGTGGCATGCTCGAGGGCGCGGATGTTGCGGCCTTCGCGGCCGATGATCCGACCCTTCATGTCGTCCGAGGGCAGGGTCACGACCGAGACGGTGCTTTCGACGCAGTGGTCGACCGCGCAGCGCTGGATGGCCGTGGTCACGATCTCGCGCGCCTTCTTTTCGGCGGTTTCGCGGGCTTCGGACTCGGCCTGGCGGATGATCTTGGCGATCTCCAGCTGCATCGATTCCTCGACGCGCTTGAGGATCAGCTCCTTGGCGGCGTCGGCGGTGAGCCCGCTCAGGCGTTCGAGCTCTTGCTGCTGCTTGACGAGGAGGGCGTCGACCTCGCGCGCCCGTTGATCGAGCTCGCGTTCCTGTGAGAGCAAGTGCTGCTCTTTGGTGGATTGCAGCTCGAGCTTCTGGTCGAGGGATTCTTCTTTTTGCTCCAGGCGGCGTTCGCGCTTGGCGAGTTCGGCCTGGCGGTCCTTGATGTCGCGCTCGGCGTCGAGGCGAAGCTGGTGAGAGGCCTCCTTGGCCTCGAGAAGGAGTTCTTTCTTGCGGTTATCGGCATCCGCCTCGGCCTTCGCGAGCAGGTCGCGGGCCGCGGCCTGGGCTTGCTGGAGCGTCTGCTCCACGGCCTGGCGCCGGTAGTTGAGGACGATGAGGTAACCCGCCGCGAGGGTCGCGGCGACGGCAGCGATTCCTACGAGGATCGGCCATAGATCCATACGCGCCATCACTTTCACGTTGGGGTGCGAATCCAGGCGGGACGCCGCGATGCCGGCCGAAAGCAGGCAAAACAAGACAATACCCCGCCTCTGCCATGCTACAGAGCGTCAAGAAACCCTGTCAAGGAAAGTTTCTTGGCCGGAAGCCCCTCCGCGACGGCGGAGGGGCTTCCGGGAAGGCTTGTGGGTGCGGCTCGAGGCTAGTTCAGGGCCGGGGCGGCGGCTTCCTGAGCGCGGGTGAGGAGCTTGGCGCGGACGGCGGCTTCGAGCTCGTCGCAGACCTCGGGGTTCTGGCGCAGGTACTCCTTGGCGCCTTCGCGGCCCTGGCCGATCTTGTCGGAGCCGTACGAGAACCAAGAGCCGGATTTGTTGACGATATTGTGCTCGACCGCCATGTCGAGGACGCAGCCCTGGCGGCTGACACCTTCGCCGAAGATCAGGTCGAACTCGGCGACCCGGAACGGGGGCGAGACCTTGTTCTTGACGACCTTGCCCTTGACCCGGTTGCCGATCTCGACGCCGTCCTTCTTGAGGGTCTCGATGCGG
>Ga0180215_1000128_pt1 | contig 112186 bp, 109 predicted proteins | sample eDN3rd37CBELigBY_FD_128871 | JGI IMG/M metagenome (GOLD analysis project Ga0180215, IMG submission 128871) | Enriched backyard soil microbial communities from Emeryville, California, USA - eDNA 3rd pass 37_C BE-Lig BY (version 2) (version 2) | ecosystem: Environmental > Terrestrial > Soil >... | reverse complement strand
GGGCTGATGTCGTCGATCACCCAGTACCTGCCGACGACGTCGCGCAGTTCGTCGGCGGTCACCGGGTTGGCCGGGCCGGTGTCGCCCATCGTTGCCTTGTCGAAGACCAGGACGACGTACGTCGCGCCGGGCGCGGCCGCTCGCACGATCGACTGTTGGTAACCCTCGCGCAGTTCGACGGGCATGGAGTGGAACAGCGTACTGTCGACGATCGTCCCGAACCGGCCGTCGTATCCGGTGAAGGAGCTGATGTCGGCGACCTCGAACGTCGCGTTGGTCAGACCGCGCCTGGCCGCCTCCGCGCGGGCCAGCTCGATCGCGGTCGGCGACTGATCGAGCCCGACGGTGGTGAATCCACGCTCGGCGAGGTACAGCGACGTCGCGGCCTCTCCGCAGCCGGCGTCGAGTACCTCACCGTGGAACTTGCCCGCGTCGATCAACTTCGCGATCTCGGGCTGCGGTTCACCGATGCTCCACGGTGGCCGCATCCCGGCGAAGGTCGGGCCGTCTCCGCGGTATGCCGATTCGAAAGCTTCCTCTGGTGTGGTCATGCACCCGGTATATCAACCCAGTTGATATGTGTCAATATGCTTGATATGAGCGACATCCTCGAGGTTCAGCCGCTGGGCTTTCTGATGTACCGCGTGACCGCGGTGCTCCAGCCCGCCGTCGCCGCACAATTGCAGCCGCTGGGCCTGAAGCTCCCCGAATTCGTCTGCCTGCGAATCCTCTCCACCGCCCCCGGGCAGTCCAACGCCGAACTCGCACGCCACATCAACGTCTCCCCGCAGGCCATGAACAACGTGCTGCGCGCACTGGAGGACAAGGGCGCCGTCCGCCGCCCGGACACCGCCTCGTCGGGCCGAGCCCTGCCGGCCGAACTGACCCCTGACGGTGCCAAGTTGCTCAAGCACGCCGAGGCGGCCGTCCTGACCGCCGAGGAGCAGGTGCTGGCCAACCTCACACCGACGCAACGCCGCGAGCTCAAGCGACTGCTGGCGCATGCGGTGGACTGACCTCGGGTCGAATGCAACAGACCCCCCAAACCTGTTGCGGTGAAGGGGGTCTGGCGCAGGTGATGCGCTAACGGATCGGTTCGACCCGCTTGATGAGCAGACCGAAGCACAGCGCACCGCCGACCACAACGGCACCGGTCAACAGGAGGGGCACCTCGAACGAGCCGGTCGCACCGTAGAGCGCCCCGATCACGATCGGACTCAGCGCGCTGCCGATGTTGGAGAAGAAGTTCTGGGTGGCGCCCAGGCTTCCGACAGTGCTGGAGTCGACGACGTCTGCGGGCAGGCACCAGATGGTGACGATGGTGAACGCCGAGGCGGCATACGAGATCGACATCAGCACGAGTGCCTGCCAGGCGTGCGGTGCGACGGCCGCGAGCGCAATCACCGAGCACACGAGCATGCCGCCGACCAGACAGGTCTTGCGCACGCGGTTCAACGACCACCCCCGCGCGAGCAGGTAATCGCCCACCAGCCCGCCGACCCAGCTGCCGAGGATCGCCGCCAGCGGCGGGATCATGCCGAACACGCCGAGCTTGAGCAGGTCGAAACCGCGCTCCTCCACCAGATAGGACGGGAACCAGGTGAGAAAGAACGTGATCATGAAGTTGAGGCAGAAGAAGCCAAGCATCATGCCCCACACCGTCCGGCGGGCGAACAGCTCCAGGATCCGCATCGGCTTGGCGTCCGGATCACGGTTGGCGGCCGCCTGCTCTCGATGACTTTCGTGGATGATCGCGAGCTCGGCCTCGTTGACCGCCGACATAACCTCGGGGCGCCGGTACCACGCCCACCAACCGATCGCCCACAGCACACCGAGCGCACCGGCGAACACGAATGCCGCTCGCCAGCCCCAGAGCCCGATCACGAGTGCGATCAACGGCGTGGCCGCGGCACTGCCGATACGGGCGCCGCTGTCATAGACGGACGTGGCACGGCTACGCAGGCGCAGCGGGAACCAGTGCGAAACCGTCTTCGCCGCAGCGGGATACGCGCCGGCCTCACCGACCCCCAGGCCGAGCCGCAGCCCGAGCAACGCGCCGAAGCTGTTGACCAATCCGGTGGCACCGGTGAACACCGACCACACGAGCACCGAGGCGCCGAACATCACGCGTTCTCCGAACCGGTCGATGAGTCGACCGGCCGGGATCTGCATGAGCGCATAACTCCAGGAGAACGCGCTGAGAATGAGGCCCTTCTCCGTAGGAGTGAGGTGGAAATCCTCGGTCATGAACGGCAGGCTCACCGACACTGCCGAACGGTCGATGTAATTGATCGCCAAACCGACCGCACAGAACACCGCGACCGCCCACCTGATCCGCGACGCCCGGCGGCTGCCGGATGTCGCCGGATCGGGTTCGGCGGATTTCCCGTGCGTCACTGCCGGTGTGCTGGCCATCGTCGAGCCTCCATGATCAAGCGATTGTGATCGTTTCGCGCAGTAGAAGTGAGGGGCAGGTCCAGATCCACGGAGCTGTGGCGCTCGACACACTCACCGCCTCAGGCCACAATGATCAAACCAATCATCTGGTTTGTCAATAGCCGAGACATTCCCGTCTTTCTGCGCGTTCTATGCAGTTTCCATCTACCCCGGTGGCTTATATGCGCGTATCGCGCATACAGCGTTGACTTGCGCACATCGCGCATGTAACGTCTGGTTCGTGACACAGCGCACAGACATCGACGTTCAAAACCCCTTCGGCGGTGACAACGGCGGCGACGACCAGGGTGACGAGCGAGGCGCACGCCGCCGAGACATCCGCGGAGCACGCCGCCGAGAGCAGATCTTGCAGCTGCTGCAAACCGTCGAATCCGGCTCGATGAGCGTCGAGGAGATCGCTGAACGGTTCAATGTCTCCTTCGCAACGGTGCGGCGCGATCTGAGTCGGCTGCATCAGGACCGACACATCACCCGTACGTACGGCGGCGTGGCGTTGACGGTTCCCGCCGAGTTGTCGATCCATCAGCGTCACCTGGAATTCACCCGTGAAAAGGACGCCATCGGGCGCGTCGCGGCCGAGGCCGTCACAGACGGCGCCGTCGTCATCGTCGATGCGGGCACCACCACCGAATTCGTCGCGCGCCACCTCACTGCGGCCGATGTGACTGTGTTCACCAACGGAATCGGTGCGATCAACATCCTTGCGCGCAAAGAGCATGTGTCGCTGGTGGTGCTGGGTGGCCGGTTGCGGCGCGTCAACGAGACGATCAGCGGTGCGGAGGCAGAGAACATGCTGCGGTCGGTCGTCGCCGATTTCGCCTTCGTCGGCGCCGACGCCGTGCATCCCGAGTATGGCGTCGCGTCACGGACTCTCGAGCAGAGCCGGCTCAAAACCCTGATGATGCAACGCGCAAGGCAGACGGTCGTCGTCGCCGATCATCGAAAGCTCACCACCGACCAGTTCAACTACTGGTCGGAGCTCCCGGCGAACTGGCGGTTCGTCACCGACGACGGCGCCGAGACCGAGGCAGGCAGTGCCGCCCTCGAAGAACTTCGCCGCATCGGTGCAGACATCGACCTGGCGCATCCACTGCGCGTCCTGATTGAAACCGCCGAAGAGAGAGGCACTGAGTCGTGACGACCACGATGGCGCAATCCGGAAAAGCCCCCGCACCAACGGATTCAGACGGCTTCCGGCAGGCAGTGCTGTATCAGCCAAATGACATGCGCATCGAGCGGGCCGCGATGCCGCGGCTCCAACCCGGGGACGTGTTACTACGGGTCGACGCCGCACTTCTGTGCGGCACCGATGTCCGGATCTTCGAAGGTCGCAAGCAGAAGAACGTCACGTTCCCGACCGTGCTCGGCCATGAGTTCGCCGGAACCGTCGTCGATGCCAACGGACCGTTGCCGGACGGGGTGAACATGGGCGACCAGGTCGCCGTCTACCCGCTGGTGACCTGCGGCAACTGCACGGCGTGCCGGCGTGGGCACGAGAACATCTGCCGCAACCGCAGTGCATTCGGCTATCAGCTGACCGGTGGCCTGTCGCAGTACGTCCACGTCCCCTCGGTGGCACGACAGAATCTTGTGCCGGTACCGGGCGTACCCGCGACCCAGGCGGCGATCATCGAACCGGTGGCCTGCGCGTACAACGGACAGAAACTCGCGGGCATGGCAAGGGCTCAGACCGCGCTGATCGTCGGGTGCGGGCCATTGGGACTCATCCACACCGGGCTGGCAAAGAGCCTGGGCGTCGAGAAGGTCGCCGCGGTCGACCCGATCGCCGGCCGTCGCGAGATGGCAAAACGATTCGGAGCAGATCTGGTTCTGGAACCAGGGCCCGACACCGCGGAGGCACTCGACGATTTCACCGAGGGAGGCATCGATGTTCTGGTGATGGCCATCGGGCGAATCGACGCGCTCACACCATATTTGGCCAGTTTGGCACCAGGGGCACGAGTATCGGTGTTCGCCGGGTTCGGCGCCGACGCGGATCTTGCGGTGTCCGCCAACGACGTGCACTACAACGAATGGACCATCGTGGGCGCCTCGTCGTGCCGTTTGGACGGGTTCCATGCGGTCGCGCCCATGGTCGCTTCCGGAGAGCTTCCGGTCGCGGAACTCATCGGCACCCAACTCCCGCTCGATCACGCGGTAGAGGCGATCAGGCTCGCCGGCTCAGGAGCCGACATGCGAGTCGGCGTCGACCCATGGGCGTGACCAGTTCCGGCAGGACCCACCAGTTAAGGAGAACCTATTCATGACAACCACATTCACGCCGGCTTTCGACATCAACCGCTCGGGTACCACCCCGGCGTTGGGTCGCGAACTTCGGCTGCGCCGCCTGTTCGGCGCCGACGGGCGGACCCTGACCGTGGCGCTGGATCAGGCGGTGCCGCGCGGTGTGGCCCCCCGTCTGGCCTCCATCGGATCGACGTTCGACCGCATCGCCGAAGGTGAACCCGACGCCGTCACCATCACCAAGGGACTGTCCGGGCCCTTGTTCGGCGGCCGGGCCACTCCCCTGCCCTGGATCCTGAAGGCTTCGATGTTCTCCGTCGAGTTCCATCCCACCTACGACGCCACCATCGGAACGGTACGTGACGCCATCCGCTTGGGCGCCGATGCCGTGGCAGTGGGAATCTCCGCCGGATCGTCCCATCAGGTCGCGATGTTCGAGATGCTCACCAACGTTGTCGAGGAGGCCCACAGCTGGGGTCTTCCGGTGGTGTGTCACGCCTACCCGTCCGGCGAAATGTGGGGCGACAGAAAGGGTTCCACTGAGTCGGTGCTGTACGCCTCACGGGCGGCAGCCGAACTCGGTACCGACATCGTCAAGACGTGGTACACCGGTTCGACCGCCGAGTTCGCCAAGGTGGTCGAAGGCACACCGGCGATCGTCGTCGCGGCCGGAGGAGCACCTGCCCCCAGCCCGCTCGACGTGCTCAAACAAGCCGCGTCGGTCATCGAGGCGGGCGGCCACGGCATGACCGCGGGTCGCAACATCTGGCAGGCGAAGGATCCCGCGAAAATGGTCAACGCCCTCAAAGCCGTCATCCACGGTGGGGACACCCCCGAGGTCGCGGCCAAGCTTCTCGACTGACCCCGCCGTGGCCTACCTCGGAATCGATGTCGGCACGTCGGCAACCAAGGCGGTCGTGATCGACTCGCTCGGCACCGTACTCGCCCGGTCCCGGGTTCCGCATCCTTCAGCGCGCGGATGCGGCCCCGGGCGGGTCGATCCGACGGCCTGGCGAGGCAGTGTCACCGCGGCCGTCAGATCTGTTGTCGAGGCGCTGGACACCCGCCATGCCGAGATCACCGGCGTCGGGTTCGACACCCACTGCCCGACGGCGTTGCTGCTGGATGCCGAAGGGCGGCCACTGACCGCCGGGCTCACCTGGGACCATCCCGGGCTGTCCGGGCCGACTGACGACCTGATCAGCATGTTGAGCGCCGATGAGGTGGCTCTGATCGGCAACCACCTGATGCCGGCCACCGCGATGGGCGCAGCCTATCGCCTGCTGCAGTCGATCGAGCCGGAAGCCCAGCGCACCGCGACCACGTTCGGACTGGCGGGCACCTGGTTGGGGCAATGGTTGACCGGCCGACGGTCCATCGACCCCACGCAGGCGTCCTACACCGCGTTGATGGCCAGCACGGACGGGAGCTGCCGGTGGTTGAGCGATGTGCTGACGAAATTCGGCATACCCGCTCACCAACTACCGCCGATACGACCGTCGTTGAGTGTGCTGGGCCCGCTGACCTCGAAGACTGCGAGTGAACTCGGCCTGCCCGAGGGTGTGCCGGTTCTCGTGGGTTCGGGTGACACGCCGGCCGCGTCCTACGCTTTGGGCTCCGCACCCGCAGGCAGACCGCTGCTCATCATGGGAACAACCCATGTGGTGTCCAATGTGCTGGCCAAGCCGGACCCCAGGGCCCTCGCCCTGCAACGCGCAGACGTCCGCCCCCAACGGTGGCTGATCAACGGCGTCATCAACGGCGGGGACGCACTGGCCTACGGCGCCGCAGTCCTGGGTTTCGGCACAGACGACTCTGCGGTGGCCGAACTCGTCGCGGCAGCGTTCACCGCCGGACCCTCAGAGACCGGCGGAGGCGCCCCCATTTTCATTCCGCACACCCGCGCCGAACGGGGCCCGCTGTGGTTCGACGGTCCACGCACAGCGATCGTGGGCCGGTCGACCGACATCCCGCTTCCGGTGGCCGCCCGCGGCATGGTCGAGGGAGTGTTGTTCGCTGACCGAATGGTCGTCGAGGCATGTGTGGGCCGGGATCAGCACACGCTCTATGTCAGTGGCGCGTTCGGGGACGAGCCGGCACTGCCTCAGCTACTCGCCGATGTACTCGATCGCGTGATACTGGTCGTCGATGAAAGCCACCTGTCCGCGCTCGGTGCCGCGGCCATGTGCGGTGAAGTGCTCGACGGCCGCATGATGACGCCACCCGAGGCACGTGAGGTTTCGCCCCGCGACGAGTGGCGAGAGACTGTGAGGTCGCGGTGGGCCCACTACCGCGAGGCATGGTCGTCGGTCACGGGTGTCACACCACTCGGCACCCTCGACGAGGCCATGAGTACACCATGACAAACAAGGAGTGCCTTTGACGATCTACGTGTCGAGACTGCTCACCGACCGTGCCATGGCGCATTTGGGGTCGCTGGAGGTCCAGCTCCGGGTGGGCGGTGATGCGCCACCGAGCCGGTCCGAGCTCGAAGCCGGATTCGCGGGCGCCGACGCCGCGATCGTCACGCTGACCGAGCGTGTCGACGCCGAGTTGCTCGCTGCCGCAGGCCCGCAGCTCAAGATCATCGCGAACGTCGCTGTCGGATACGACAACATCGACGTCGAGGCCGCCGCCGCGGCCGGTGTCACCGTGACCAACACGCCCGGTGTCCTGGACCGCGCGACCGCCGACCACACGTTCGCGTTGATCCTCGCGGCGACGCGACGCGTGCTCGACGGCGACCGGCTGCTGCGGTCACGCGAACCGTGGGTGTGGGGCCCGCGCATGCTGGTGGGCCTTGACATCAGCGCATCAGCGACGCTCGGCATCCTGGGTTTCGGCCGCATCGGCAAAGCAGTGGCCCAGCGCGCCAAAGGTTTCGATATGGAGATTCTCGCGACCGCCCGCAGCCGCGAACCCGGCACATCCGAGGATGGTGTGCGGTTCGTCGACATCGACACGCTGCTGTCCGAGAGCGATGTGCTCAGCGTGCTCACCCCGTTGACCCCGCAAACCCGCCACCTGATCGACGCGGACGCACTGGCGAAGATGAAACCATCGGCGTACCTGGTCAACACCGCACGCGGCGGTGTGGTCGACGAATCCGCGCTCATGAGCGCCCTGCACGCCGGGCGGCTGCGCGGTGCCGCGCTCGACGTCTTCGAGAACGAACCGCACATCGATCCCCGCTTGCTCGACACGCCGAATCTGGTTCTCACACCGCATATTGCCAGCGCGGGCGAGTCGACGCGCGACGCTATGGGTATTCTCGCAGTCGACAATGCCGCCGCGGTTCTCGCCGGGAAACCGGCGCTCACCCCTGTCAGATAGCACCGGATGAAAATCGTTCTTGCCCCGGACTCCTTCAAGGAGTCGATGACGGCCTCCCAAGCGGTGGCCGCGATGCGCGACGGAGTGCACCAGGTGCTCCCCGACGCCGAATGCGTAGGCGTGCCGATGGCCGACGGCGGTGAGGGAACCGTCGACGCGGTGGTCGACGCCCTGGCCGGCGAGCGCGTGACGGTCGACGTGTCCGATCCACTCGGACGTCCGATATCGGCCCACTACGGCTTCATACCCGACCGCAAACTCGCGGTGATCGAGATGGCGACGGCGTCCGGTCTGGAACTCGTGGCCCCGGCACACCGAGACGTGCTGCGCGCAAGCACATTCGGAGTCGGTCAGCTCATCTCTTCGGCGCTGGATCGCGGCGCGACCGACCTGCTGATCGGGCTGGGCGGCTCGGCCACCAACGACGGCGGCACCGGGATGCTCACCGCACTCGGCGCGGCGTTGCTCGACGCCGACGGCAAACCGTTGCCCCCTGGCGGCGCAGCACTGGCGCAGCTGGACCGCATCGATCTGACCGGACTCGACGCACGCCTGGCCGACGTCCAGATCAGGATCGCCTCCGACGTCACGGCTCCACTGCTCGGGCCGGGGGGCGCCAGTGCGGTGTTCGGCCCCCAGAAGGGCGCTGGTCCGTTTGACGTGGAGACCCTGGAGGCCGCGCTGACGCGGTTGGCCGTGGTGACCGAGGAGACGCTGGGCCGGGCACGGCCCGAACTTCCCGGTGCCGGTGCGGCAGGTGGTCTCGGCTTCGCGCTGCTGGATTTCCTGGGCGCCGAGTGCAGGCCCGGCGTCGAGGTGATCGCCGAGACCGTGGGCCTGGCCAAGGCAGTGGTGGGCGCGGATTGGGTGTTCACCGGTGAAGGCAGCGTCGACGCGCAGACCGTGCTCGGTAAGACCCCGTTCGGAGTGACCCAGGTGGCGCGCCAGGCCGGCGCCCGCGTGGTGATCTTCGCGGGCCGCGTCGGTGACGACGCCGGCGTTCTCCTCGATCACGGTGTCGACCGCCTCGTCGCGATCACGGCGCCGGGCACACCCATCGAGCAGGCGCTGCGCGAAGGTCCACAATCGCTGGCCCGCGCCGCCGCCGAGGTCTGCCGCACTCTTTCTTAGCGCGAACAGACCCGAACTGGACTCACGCCAGAACAGCGCCCGTTCACGTCTGTTTCGTGTGTCGAACCGGTCAGTGCGCGCCGCTGTACGCCGCCATGGCGATCAGAGCCGCACCGGTCAGCATCATCACGAGCACACGCAGGGTCAGACGCAACGTCAGGTAGTTTGCTCTCATCTCACTCCCCCGAAGGTTTCGAGTCATATGAACCTTAACGGCTCTGTCGACCGAAAATTTGCCATGTCCAGCGACCACTGACCCGATTCGCAGCATTTAACCAGCTGGCAGCGACTGCATATTCCTCTCTGGTGTCCGAAATGGGCAGATTTTATTCACCTCAAGTTTGCTAGACGTCCACCGCGCCGCCATTCGACCACATCGATAGCGTCATCATCAGAAGTTAACTCCATCCGCAAACAGGCGCGGTATCCACTGGGGATACCGCGCCTGTCGTTTGCCTTCGTTTGCGCTCAGTGATGGTGGCAGGCCGCCGGCGGCGACGGCGGAACGTCCAGTGCGGGATTTCCGTCAAAGAAGCCGACCGGCTTGAGCATGAACCCGGTGTAGTGGCACGGCATCACCGGCCAGTCCTCCGGGCACACCACGTGATGGGCGCCGACGGTGTACCACAGCACGATGTCGGTGTTCTCCAGCGGTGCGTCGTCGGCGACGTACTCCGGCAGGCCCTGCGCCTCAGCGCACTGGTACATGTAGTCGCCGGCCGCGTACTTCTCGGCGGGGTCGTACTTGGTGACCCACAGGTTGTGCTGGACGAACCGGGCGCGGTCGTAGATCCACGAGCCCTCCTGGACCATCACCGGCACGACCGTCTTGGGCATCAGCTTGTACCCGGTCGGGCTGCCCAACTCGTTGATCTTGTTGGGGTTGACGATCTTCCAGTACCGGCCCGTCGAGAACTCCCAGTCCCGGGCGCCGTCGGCCTCGGAGGCCACCAGGGTGTCGCGGGTGATCCAGGCGTTGTGGTGCGGGTTGAGCTCGGGCTCCGGTTCGGGGATCGAATCCACCTCGTACACACTGTTTCCCGGCCCGTCGACGTTCATGTCGAGGCGGAAGTTGAAGAAGTGCTGGTGGTTGGGCCCGTACATGCCGGGGGCCACGATCTTGCCCCACCGCGGGGTCTCGCCGTCCTTGACCGCCCCGGTGGTGATCACGCCGGTGAGCTTGACCTCCACCTCGATGGTCGCGTCGTTGTAGAAGTACCAGAAGAACCCGTACTCGTAGTTGCCGACGGTGCAGATCATCGAGATCACCAGCCGCCGCGACCGCCGCACCTCGACCTCGTCGGTGCGGAAGTCGGTGTGCTTCCAGTTGATCCCGAAGTCCTCCTCGTGCATGCAGATCGCGTTCGGGATGACCACCGGGTTGCCCGACGAGTCGTTGACCGTCGCGTCGAAGTAGTAGATCTCCCCGAGACAGTCACAGCCCAGCGTCAGCGAGTTGGCCGAGAAACCCATGCCGACCTCACCCATGTCGAACACGTTCTTGTTCCAGTGGGTGGGCGAGGAGTCGCCGTAGGGCACCACCATCTCCGACAGCGCGCCGCGGTACAGGATCGGCCGCACGGTCCCACGGTCGTTGTAGGTGACCTCGTGGATCGTCAGCCCCTCACGAGGGTTGAAACCGACCCGCAGCGACCACTTCTGCCACGTCACATGCCAGCCGTCGACGGTGAAGCTCGGGCCCTCGGGCTGGGTGATCTCGATCGGCTTGACGTCCTGCCGGTACTCGGTGAACGCCGGCCGGTTGTCGGGATCGAACATGAACTGCTCGGTGTAGTTGCCCGCCTTCAGCGGCAGCGGCACCACCCCGTGGTCCTCGACGTCGAGCACCGTCATCGTGTCGAGGTCGAGGGTGACGATCAGGCCCTCCACCGGTCGCGCGTAACCGTTCTCGCCGGGAGCGGTGCGCACGAAGGTCAGCGGACGGCAGACCAGCGGCGAGTTGTCGTAGTGGTCCTGTGGGCCGTAGTACCCCGCAGGCCACGGGTCGATCATCGCGAGGCTGAAGTCGGTGACGCCGCGTTTGCGCATCGCCTCCTGCCACCGCGGATCCTCGCGGACCACCTCCTCCACCTGGGTCATCCACTCCATCAGGTAGGACGGGAAGCGGCCGGGGACCGCCTTCCACGACGTGATGATCCGCGCCTCGACGTCGACCTTGGCCTCGTAGATGGTCTTGGCCGCGGTGTCGTAGAGCGAGCAGAATGCCTCGCGCGCAACGTCTTCGACACCGTCGAAGGTGAGGCTGTCGGGTTTGGGCGGTTCGGCCAGCTGGATCATCACGAACCGCAGGGTGGGAGTGGCGTATTCGGATTCGCTGATGACGGCCGCGGCGGTGCTGATCTCCTCACCCGTCAGCGGGTCCAGCGGATACCGGACGGAATCCGTGGTGGAGATTCCTGCAACGGTGCTTTCCATCGTCATTTCGTTTCGTCCTTCAACTCGAGAACCGCCAGATGTGCCAGAGCGTCTTGCTGCGAAACCTTGTGCGCGGAGCGGCGTCCGAAGATGTAGACCGCCAGACCGAGCAGGAACATCCCCACCGCGATCCCGCCGACCCAGGTCATCCAGTTGGCGGTGGAGACGTTGATCCACGGCGTCACGAACGAGTAGTAGACGCCGCCGATCGTGCCCAGCGTACCGACGATCACGGTGATCCACACGCCGACCATTCCGCCCGGGATGCGCCAGAACTGTTCATTCGCATAGCGATCCGCGTACTTCTTGCGGGCCACGACGACCGGGAACAGGAAGAAGAAGCCGGAAAGCAGCCACACCGTGGACAATCCGCCCTGCAGATACACGGTGACGTTGGCCATGCTGCTCTGCGAATACAGTGCGACCAGAATCACAGACGAGATCACACCCTGAATCAGCACGGCGGTCACCGGATTTCGGGTGCGCGGGTTGAGGTGGGTGAAGATCCGCGGCAGGTGCCGCTCCAGGCCGGACACGAAGATCAGCCGGGAGTAGGCGACCTGGTAGGTCATCATCGCCACGATGATGATGCCGGCCAGCACCACCGCGCAGATCTCCATCAGGCCCGGGAACCCGGACCGGCCCAGGTTGGCGACGACGCCGGTGACCGGGTCGATCTCGTCGCTGGGCAGCACCATCATCGTGCCCAGCGTGGTCAGCAGGTAGATCAGCACCAGGGCGGTGGAGCCCCACAGGATCATCCGCGGGCCGCTGCGGCGCACCGACAGGAACTCCGCACCCATGTTGTAGGGCGTCTCGACGCCGAGCAGGTACAGCAGCACGGTGCCGTACAGGAACCCGGCGGCGGCGAAGTTGGGCACCAGCGCGTCATGCCAGCTGAACGGGGTGGCCGAACCGTTCTCGCCGGCGTAGAGCAGCCCACAGATGAAGATCGTCAGCGTCAGCGCGCAGTAGATCAGGAACACGATGTTGATCACCCGCTGGTTGGCGGCCAGCTTGGCCAGCGACAGCGCCACCACGGTCCACAGGATCACCAGCTGCAGGATGATGCTTGTCATCAGGCCGATCTCGGCGTGGAAGGCCAGCAGCAGGAACTGCAGCACCACCGCGGGTGAGGCGGCGGCGTTGAGGATGACCGGCACCCACGACAGGTAACCGCCGATGAAGCCCCAGGTCTCCCCCATCGTCCGGTACGCCCAGATGTACACCCCGCCCTGCCCCGGCCACAGGTTGCCGAGTTCGACGACCGCCATGCCGGCCGGCACCAGGAAGGTCAGGATGCCGAGCACCCACATCGGGATCGCGGTCCAGCCGCCTGCGGCCATCACCGACGAGCCGGTGATCCAGCAGATGATGAACACGTAGGCCGCGGTGAGCCCGAATGTGCCCATCACCTTCGGCAGGATCTGCTCGGGGACCAGCTCGGTGACCATCGGCTTGTCCCGATCGGACGCCGAGGTGCCGGTCACCGGCGCCGTTTCTGCTTGTGTCATGTTGTCTCCCAGGGGATTCAGTTGACGATCTGTCCGTCTTTCATCCGGACAACACGGCTCGCTTCGTCGGCCACCGTGGGGTCATGGGTGCTGGCGACCACGGTGACGCCCAGCGTCGAGCACAGGTCGCGCAGCATGCGCACCACCGTCTCTCCGGTCCGGTGGTCGAGGTTGGCTGTCGGCTCGTCGGCAAGCACCAAAGTCGGTTTGCTGATCAGCGAGCGCGCGATCGCGGTGCGCTGCTGTTCACCGCCGGACATCCTGGTGGGCTGGTGGTGGATCCGGTGTGAGAGCCCGACGAGTTCGAGCAGTTCGATCGCGCGGGCGCGCAGCGCCTTGCGGTCGTAGGGCTCGAACATCAGCGGCAGCTCGACGTTCTCGACCGCCGACAGGAACGGGATCAGGTTGTAACTCTGGAAGATGAAGCCGATCGTGTCGTGACGCAGCGCGGCGTACTGGCTCTCGGTCAGTGTCCCGGTGTCGGTTCCGGTGATCTTGACGGTGCCCTTGGTGGGCCGGTCCAGGCCGCCGATGATGTTGAGCAGCGTCGACTTACCGCTGCCGCTCGGACCCATCAGGCAGACGAATTCACCGGGCATCACCTGAAGTTCGACAGCCACCAGGGCCTTGACGATCTCGTCGCCGAGCTTGTGCAGCTTCCACACATCGGAGATCTCGATCACCGGCGCCCGCTCGCCGGCACCGGAGTGCACCGTGGTTTCGTCGATCGCGGTCATACGTCAGCCTCCAGCGGTCAGGGAACGGATGGGTGGACGCGAAGCGGCGCGCAGCGTCGGGATGACGCTGGTGGCCAGCGCGGCGATGACGCTGACCCCGATCGCGACGCCGATCCCGGCCAACAGGCCGGCGATCGACACCCCGGTCGCCACCAGTCCCGTCAGCCCGATAACGACCCCGCACCCGGCGGCCAGCGCGGCCCCGGCCAGCGCACCGAGCACCGCGGCGACCACGGGTTCGACCAGCAGTGCCGCGACGACCGGCCGGCGCGGTATGCCGGTGGCGCCCAGCACCCCGAGTTCCCGGGTGCGGTGCGCGATGGTGCGGGTGGTGGCCACGGCGACCTCCACAACCCCGACCAGCAGCACGGTGATCGCGATCAGCACGACGGCGCGGCCGATCTCATCGGCGTGGCCGAGCGAGGCCGACTGCGCCCGGATGCCTTCCGACATCCCGAACACCACGACCACGAGGAAGGCGCCGGTGGCGGTGGTCACGGCGGGCAGCGCCATCTCGCGCAGCCGCCGTCGGGCCGAGAGCCACCCGTAGGACAGGCCTTTGGACAGCATCAGGCACCTCCCAGCAGGGCTACCGGACGCTGCTGCAACAACCGGTGCACGGGGACCAACGCCCCGACGATCGCCATCGCGGGCAGGAACGCGGCGACCATCCCGGCGGCCTGCAGCCACGCGGTCGTCGTCGCGATACCCGGAATCACCAGTGCCACAGCGGCTCCGGCGGTCAGCACGCCGATCAGGTAGGCGGCGACGAACACGATCGCCGATTCGACGAGGAAGAAGTACAGCACCTCGTCGGCCAGACCGATGCTCGACATGATGCCGAACTCGCGGCGCCGTTCGTGCACCGCGGCCAGAAACGACGAGAGCGCGATCACGAAGCCCAGCGCCAGGCCGATGATCGAGATGAGTCCCAGGGTGGACCCGGTCACCTTGCCGGAGAACAGCGCCGAGTACTTCTGCTCGAAGCTCAGCGGCCCGGTGCCGACGAGGGTGTCGTAGACCAGGCCGGGGCCGTCCGGGTCGGGCGTCACCGCCGGATCGGCGGTGTGCTCGAGACCTGTTGCCTCACCGAGTGTTTCGGCGAGATTTCGGCGGCTCTGCAGGTCCGCCGGGACGGTGACCGTCCACCAGCCGTTGTCCCCGACGAGGCTGTGCGCCAGCGGTGTCGCCACCACCACCGACTGCCCGGGGCCGTCGACGACGACCGCGAGCTCCTGGCCGCCGATCGTCACCCGGTCGCCCTCCCCCACCCGCAGGCGCTCGGCCAGACCGGATCCGAAAACCGCTTGCCCAGAGGGTGTTTCGTCGCTTCCGCGCACCGACACCCGCTGTCCGTCGATGTCGGTGACCCCGGACAGCGTGCGCTTCGCCGCCCACCCCTCGGGAACGGTCAGGCGCGGCGCCGGCCCGCCGGCCACCAGCGCCTGGGCGTCACTGTCGTAGTGCACACCGGCGGCGGGCACCGCCCACAGGTGCGCGTCGCCCAGCACGTCGGTGACCGAATCCGCCCCGGTGGTGGCGAAACTCGACGAAATCGTGCGCACCACAGTCACACACGCGATCGCCAGGGCGATGCCGAGCACCGACAGGATGAACCGCTCCGGGCGCCTGCGGATGTTGGCCAGGGCGAACCGGACCAGGCATCCGAACGTGTTACCGGAGGTGGTGGCGATACCGGTTGTAGTGCTGACCTGTCTGGTCTCCACGCGCAAAATGGTCGGCCTGCCAGGTTTCACCGGCTGCAGCGCGGAGTGTCTGAGGCGTTAACTCGCCCGGCGTTGAGTTAAGGGCCTGTGACTGCGTTTCCTGTCGGGAATTTTTGTGCGTGAATCAGTCGGTTATGCGTGCCCAGGGCTGCGCCTCTTCGAGTTCGTAGGCCAACGCCAGCAGTCGCCGGTCCTCGCCCAGCGGCGCGGAGAACATCATGCCGACCGGCAAACCGTCGGCGGTCTGTGCGAGCGGCAGCGAGATCGCCGGCTCCCCGGTGGCGTTCTGCAGCGGGGTGAACGCCACCCAGTCGATGAGCCGGTCGATGATCGTCTGATAGTCCTGAGTCGGATCGAGGTGGCCGATACGCGGTGGCGGGTCGGCCAGCGTCGGCATCAGCACGACGTCGTAGTCGCGGGTGGCGCGCTCGGTGATCCGGCGGATCCGGGCCAGCCGCGCGATCGCCAGCGGCAGCCTGTGCAGGTTGCGCGCCGCGTGCCGGTCCAGGCCCAGCGTGAGGTTGTCCAGCCGGCTGCGGTCGAAGGTGGTGCCGAACATGCGTCGGCCCCCGCGCACCAGCGCGAACGCCAGGAACGACCAGTAGAGCAGGAAGTCGTCGGCGAAATGGGCGGGCACCGGGTTGTCGATGAAATCGACCTTGTGGCCAAGCGACTCCAGCAGCGCCGCGGTCTTGGTCGTCAGCTCCCGCACCTCGGGGGCGGCGTCGCGGACGATCGAGCGCGTGCACACGGCGATCCGCAGCCGCTCGGCGCTGGGACCGGTGACGTCGCCGATCGCGGGCAGCCGGGGGTTGGCGAAGGCCTTCTCGGCCTCGCGGTAGAACGCCGCGGTGTCACGCACCGAGCGGGTGACGACGCCGTCGTGCACGATGCGCACCGGCATCTGGCGCACGTCTTTGTCCAGGGGCAGCCGGCCCCGCGAGGGTTTGAGTCCGACCAGTCCGTTGCACGAGGCCGGGATCCGGATCGACCCGCCGCCGTCGTTGGCGTGCGCGATCGGCACCACGCCCGCGGCCACGAAGGCCGCCGACCCCGACGACGACGCGCCGGCGGTGTGCTCCGGGTTCCACGGGTTGCGCACCGGACCGATCCGCGGGTGCTCGGCGGCGGCGCTGAACCCGAACTCGCTGAGCTGGGTCTTGCCCAGGGGCAGCAGGCCGGTCGCCAGGAACGCGCGGGCGAAGTCGCCGTCGGCGGGCTGCGGGCGCGGTTCCCAGGCGTCGGTGCCCTGCATGGTCGGCATGCCCGCGACGGCGACGTTGTCCTTGATGAAGGACGGCACCCCGTCGAAGTACCCGCCGTAGGGCCGCGGCGCGGCGGCCCGCCTGCGGGCCCGGTCGAACGCCTCGTAGGCCAGGCCGTTGAGCGCGGGGTTCACCTTCTCGGTGCGGGAGATCGCGGCCTCGACGAGTTCGGTCGCCGACACCGCGCCGTTGCGCAGCGCCTCGACGAGACTCACCGCGTCGTGCTCACCCAGGGCGTCGTCGCCGAAGGCACTGATCCGAGTCATGCCGCCACGGTACCAACTCGTACCGCGGCTGCGTGGCGGGTCCGGAAACGCGACGAGCGCCCACCCCCGGTGGGGATGGGCGCTCGTGCGGAAAACCGCTTAAGCCTGGTCGATAGGCCTGACTCCTCCTCCGGGCTCGTACCTCGCCTGGCGTCGTCGTCAGGCTCGGGTCGATAGGCCTGACTCCTCCTCCGGGCTCGTACCTCGCCCGGCGTCGTCGTCAGGCCTGGCCGACCTCGAAGCGGACGAACCGCTTGACGGTGACACCGGCCTCGTCGAGCAGCTGCTTGACGGACTTCTTGTTGTCGGACACCGACGGCTGATCGAGCAGCACGACGTCCTTGTAGAAGCCGTTCACGCGACCCTCCACGATCTTCGGCAGCGCCTGCTCGGGCTTGCCCTCGTTGCGGGCGGTCTCCTCGGCGATACGACGCTCGTTGGCGACGATGTCCTCGGGGACGTCCTCACGGCTGAGGTACTTGGCCTTCAGCGCGGCGATCTGCAGCGCGACCGCGTGCGCGGCCTCGGCGTTGGAGCCCTCGTACTCGACCAGCACACCCACGGCCGGCGGCAGGTCCGCGGCACGCTTGTGCAGGTAGGTCTCGACGGTGCCGTCGAAGTAGGCGACCCGGCGCAGCTCCAGCTTCTCGCCGATCTTGGCCGACAGTTCGGCGATGACCTGCTCGACGGTCTTGTCGCCGACCTTGGCGGCCTTGAGGGTGTCGACGTCGTTGGCCTTCGACGCGGCGGCGGCCTCGACGATCTGCTCGGCGACGGCCTGGAACTCCGCGTTCTTGGCGACGAAGTCGGTCTCGGAGTTCAGCTCGATCAGCGCGCCGTCCTTGGCCGCGACCAGACCCTCGGCGGTGGCGCGCTCAGCGCGCTTGCCGACGTCCTTGGCGCCCTTGATGCGCAGCAGCTCGACTGCCTTGTCGAAGTCGCCGTCGGCTTCGACGAGCGCGTTCTTGCTGTCGAGCATGCCGGCGCCGGTCAGCTCCCGCAGGCGCTTGACGTCGGCGGCGGTGTAGTTGGCCATATCTAGCTCTCCGTCTTCGAATCGGTCTGGCCCGCCTCGGGAGCCGCAGCGCCCTCAGCGGTCGGGGTGGCGGCTGGCGCCGCGGCGCTGGCCAGCAGCTCCTGCTCCCACTCGGCGAGCGGCTCGGCGGCCTCGGGCTTGTCGCCGTCGCGGCCGGCACCGGCGCGGGCCTGCAGACCCTCGGCGACCGCGGCCGCGATCACCTTGGTCAGCAGCGCGGCCGAGCGGATGGCGTCGTCGTTGGCCGGAATCGGGTAGTCCACCAGGTCGGGATCGCAGTTGGTGTCGAGGATCGCGATGACCGGGATACCGAGCTTGCGGGCCTCGCCGACGGCGATGTGCTCCTTGTTGGTGTCGACGACCCAGATCGCCGACGGCACCTTCTGCATGTCGCGGATACCGCCGAGCGAGCGCTCCAGCTTGTTCTTCTCGCGGGTCAGCATCAGGATTTCCTTCTTGGTGCGACCCTCGAACCCGCCGGTCTGCTCCATCGTCTCGAGTTCCTTGAGACGCTGCAGCCGCTTGTGCACGGTCGAGAAGTTGGTGAGCATGCCGCCCAGCCAGCGCTGGTTCACGTAGGGCATGCCGACGCGGGTGGCCTCTTCGGCGATCGACTCCTGCGCCTGCTTCTTGGTGCCGACGAACATGATCGTCCCACCGTGGGCGACGGTCTCCTTGACGAACTCGTACGCCTTGTCGATGTAGGTGAGCGTCTGCTGCAGGTCGATGATGTAGATGCCGTTGCGGTCAGTGAAGATGAACCGCTTCATCTTGGGATTCCAGCGCCGGGTCTGGTGCCCGAAGTGGGCGCCGCTGTCCAGCAGCTGCTTCATGGTGACTACGGCCATGGCCAGCCATACCTCTTCTAGTTGTCGGTTGTCGTCCGGCGTCGGGTGATGCCGGACCCTGGTGACTGCCGGATGCCAGACCTGGCTCGGAAAGACCCGAGTCGGGACCGACGGCATCCGTATACGCCCGAAAAAACCCGGGTCGTGCGCAGACACGCGAAGTCAGCTCGCGCGAACGAGCTGCGGATAGGAGTTTACACCCTGCACAGGGGTGCTTTTTCCACCGTGGACCAGGCTATCCACAGATCGGCGGTGGACCCTGGCGCGACCGGGACGTGATGCGTTGAGCTGGGCAGATGCGGGTGGTTCGGGTCTGGGTCCTCGTCTGGGCCGTCGCGCTGTTCGTCGCGGCGCCGGTGGGCGCGGACTCCGCGCGGCTGGACTGGCCGCTGCGACCGCCGCCGGCGGTGGTGCGCGGGTTCGACGCGCCCGACCCCGACTGGCACCGCGGCCACCGCGGCGTCGACCTGGCTGGCGCTCCCGGTCAGGCCGTGTACGCGGCGCGCGACGGGGTGGTGGTGTTCGCCGGACGGCTGGCGGGCCGGCCGGTGGTGTCGGTGCAGCATCCGGGCGGGCTGCGCACCAGCTACGAACCGGTGGAGGCGGTGGTGCGGGCGGGTGACCGGGTCGCCGCCGGGTCCGCGCTCGGGGCGCTGCGGGCGGGGCATCCCGGCTGCCCGGCGCCGGCGTGCCTGCACTGGGGCGCGATGTGGGGCCCGGCCTCGCGCGCGGACTACGTTGACCCGCTGGACCTGCTGGCCTCGACACCCATCCGGTTGAAACCCACCCGATGACCTTCCCGCCCGATGACCTTCCCGCGAGCGCGCGCGTCTGTTCACGACACGCCGCGGAATTTCCCGCATTTGCGCACGCTCACCGGCCCGCGGCCTAGCGTCGGGGACATGACCACCGATGCGCACCGTTCGCGCCGGCCCCGCTTCGGCCTGGTCACCGGACTGCCACGGCCCGGCGCGCAGATGCAGGCGTTCGCCAGGGCGGTCGAGGCGGCCGGGTTCGACGTGCTGGCGTTCGCCGACCACCTGGTGCCGATGGTGCCGCCGCTGACCGGTGCGGCCGCCGCGGCCGCCGCCACCGAGCGGCTGCACACCGCAACCCTGGTGCTCAACAACGACTTTCGCCACCCGGTCGACACCGCACGCGAAACCGCCGGCCTGGCGGTGCTTTCCGACGGGCGTTTCGAGCTCGGCCTCGGCGCCGGACACATGAAGTCGGAGTACGACGCGGCGGGCCTCCGGTTCGACGACGCCGGGGTGCGGGTCTCCCGGCTCGAGGAGTCCGCCGCGCTGATCCGTGCGCTGCTCGACGGCGAACCGGTGGACCTCGACGGCAGGCACTACTGCGTGCGCGCCGACCCCTATCAGCTGCTGCCGGCCCCGCCGCGGCGGGTACCGCTGCTCATCGGCGGCAACGGCACCCGGGTGCTGCGGCTGGCGGGTCGCCTGGCCGACATCGCCGGTCTGGCGGGCATCACGCACAACCGCGACGCCACCGAGGTGCGGCTCACCCACTTCGGCCCGCAGGTGCTGGCGGACCGCATCGCGGTGGTCGCCGACGCCGCCGGTGACCGGTTCGAACGCATCGAGCTCAACGCGCTGATCCAGGCCGTGGTCGCCACCACCGAACCGCGTAGCGCCGCAACCGAACTCGCCGCGACGCTGCGGGTCTCCCCCGACGCGCTGCTCGAGTCGCCGTTCGTGCTGATCGGCACGCACGAGCAGATGGCCGAGGAACTCGTGCGGCGCCAGCAGCGGTTCGGCGTGTCCTACTGGACGGTGTTCGACGAACTGCCCGGCCGTCCGTCGGCGATGCCCGACATCGCCGAGGTGATCAGGCTCCTGCGGTGACCGAGCGCAGGAAGTCCAGCATCGCGGCGGCGACGACGTCAGGCTGGTCCCGCTGCACCCAATGTGCGGCCCCGGCAACGACTTCCAGCCGCGCATCGGGGATCAACGCGGCCGCCGCCCGCGCCGCCGCCAGCGGGACGCTGGCGTCGCGGTCGCCGTGCACGATCAACACCGGACGGGGAAATCGGGGCAACCGGTCGCGGTAGTCAGTGCGCAACCGGCCGAACCGGATCTGGTCGCGCTGCCAGAAGTCCCAGGCGTCGAAGGCGTGCTCGGCGCGGGCGGCCGCGAGGACCTCGTCGACGAGCTCGGGCGGGCGCCGGACCGGGTCGCGGATCAGCGCGGGCATCAGCGCCGTCATCACCCTGCGGTTGCGGCCGGACCAGCGGGTGGTCAGCGCGAGCAGACCGGTGCGCGCCATCACCCAGGTGCCCGCCTGCCGCAGCGCCGACAGCGTCCCCTCGGACAGTCGGTCCGTCAGCCCGTAACTGGCCAACAGCATTGCGCCGGTGACCCTCTCCGGCCGCTCGAGCACATGCCCGATCGTCAGCCCGCCGCCCAGCGACAGCCCGCCGATCGCGTAGCGGTCCAGTCCCAGCGCGTCGACGAACTCGCCCACGTAGGTGACCAGCCGCTCCTGCGTCGGGGGCCACGGCGCCGGCGGGCTGTGCCCGTAGCCGGGGTGGTCGGGCGCCAGCACACGGTAGCCGCCGGCCGCCAACCGGGGGCCGAGGTCGCCCCAGGACAGCGAGGCGCTGTCTACGCCGCCGCCGTGCAGCAGCACCACCGCGGGTGCGTCGTCGTCCCCCCAGGCGAGGTAACTGACGCTGCCCCACGGCAACCGGGCCGTCGACCGGTTCATGCCCGCGGGTGGGCCTGGTCGTGCACCGCGCGCAGCCGCGCCACCGTGACGTGGGTGTAGAGCTGGGTGGTCGCCAGCGACGAGTGCCCCAGCAGTTCCTGCACCACACGCAGGTCGGCGCCGCCCTCCAGCAGGTGCGTGGCCGCGCTGTGCCGCAGGCCGTGCGGACCGATGTCGGGGGCGCCGTCGACGGCCGAGATCGTCTGGTGCACCACGGTGCGGGCCTGGCGCGGGTCCAGCCGTCGCCCCCGCGCACCGAGCAGCAGCGCGGGTCCGGACTCCGGGGTCGCCAGCGCAGGCCGCCCCCTGTCCAGCCACGCGGTCAGCGCGTCGGCCGCGGGCGCGCCGAACGGCACGGTCCGCTGCTTGTTGCCCTTGCCGAGCACCCGCAGCACCCGCCGTGACATGTCAACATCGTCGACGTCGAGTCCGCACAGCTCGCTGACCCGGATCCCGGTGGCGTACAGCAGCTCCACGATCAGCCGGTCCCGCAACGCGAGGGGATCTCCTTGTTCGGCACCGGATTTCGCGGCGTCCATGGCGTCGAGCGCCTGGTCCTGGCGCAGCACCGCGGGCAGGGTGCGGTGGGCCTTGGGCACCTGCAGCCGCACCGCAGGATCGGTGGCGAGCAGTCCGCGCCGCACCGCCCAGGCGGTGAACGTCTTGACCGCCGAGGTGCGCCGCGCCAGTGTCGTGCGCGCCGCCCCGGCGGCGGCTTGGGCGGCCAGCCAGGATCGCAGCCTCGGCAGGGTCAGCCCCGCCAGTCCGGCGTCGTCACCGACGAACTCGAACAGCGACCGCAGGTCGCCGAGATACGCGCGACGGGTGTGCTCGGAGCGGCCCCGCTGCAGCGCGAGGTACTCGTCGAACTCCTCGAGGACGGCATCCACGGCCCCTACCGTGGCAGATCGGGCGGCGGCCGGTCAGCGGACGCGCCGCAGCGTGTCCGGAGTGAGATCTGCCAGCGTGGGATAGCCGTCGACGGCCATGGTCAGGTCGGCTTCGGCGAGCAGGGTGCGCAGCACGTGCACCACCCCGTCGACGCCGCCGAGCGCCAGGCCGTAGGGATAGGGCCGGCCGATCCCGACGGCGGTGGCGCCCAGCGCCAGCGCCTTGACGATGTCGGCGCCGCTGCGTATCCCGGAGTCGAACAGCACCGGAAGCCCGTCGGCCGCCGCCACCACGTCGGGCAGGCAGTCGAGGGCGGCCAGCCCGCCGTTGGCCTGCCGGCCGCCGTGGTTGGAGCAGTAGATGCCGTCGACGCCGCCGTCCTTGGCGCGCCGCACGTCGTCGGGGTGGCAGATGCCCTTGACGATCAGCGGCAGGTCGGTCAGCGACCGCAGCCACGGCAGGTCATCCCAGGTCAGAGGGTTTCCGAACACGGAGACGAACTGCAGCACGGCGGCCTGCATGTTCTCCTCGGGCGGCTGGGCCAGCTTGGCGCGGAACACCGGGTCGCTGGTGTAGTTGGCCAGGCAGTAGCCGCGCAGCTGCGGGAAGTTCGAGGTGGACAGGTCGCGGGGCCGCCAGCCGGTCACCCAGGTGTCCAGGGTGACGATGATGCCCTTGTAGCCGGCGGCCTCGGCGCGGTGCACGAGGCTGGCGGCCAGGTCCCGGTCGGTCGGGGTGTAGAGCTGGAAGAACCCGGGGGTGTCGCCGAGTTCGGCGGCGACGTCCTCGAGCGGGTCCTGGGTCAGGGTGGACACCACCAGCGGCACACCGGTGCGTGCGGCGGCGCGAGCGGCGGCGAGGTCGCCGTGGTGGTCCTGTGAGCAGATCCCGAGCACCCCGATCGGAGCCATGAACACCGGCGACGCAAGTTTGAGCCCGAACAGGTCGATGGACAGGTCGCGTTCGCGGCTGGCCCGGAACATGCGCGGGATCAGACCCCAGGTGTCGAATGCGCTGCGGTTGAGCCGCTGGGTGTGCTCGTCGCCGGCGCCGCCCGCGACGTAGGAGTACACCCACGGCGGCATCGCGGCTTCAGCCTTGGCCTCCCACTCGGCGAAGGTCATCGGCCATTTCGGCACCACGCCGGACAGGCCCTGAAGGTAGATCTCGAACTGGTAGTCGCCGAACGCCATGGCGTTAGCTTGCCAGTCAGTCGCCCTGGGTGGCCTCGGCTTCCTTGAGTTGACGCTTCCACTCCCGGAACGTCTCCTCGGTGCGCCCGCGCCGCCAGTATCCGGAGATCGAGGACGCCCACTTGGCGTCGACGCCGCGTTCCTTGCGGATGTAGGGCCGCAGGTTGTGCATCACGGCCTGCGCCTCGCCGTGGATGAACACCTGCACCTGGCCCGGCAGCCACGGGCACTCCTTGACCGCCGCGATCAGCGGGGCGTGGTCACCGGCCTGGTCGTCGGGCACCAGGTCGGCGCGGCCACCGCGGTAGATCCAGTGCAGTTCGACGCCGTCGGGCCTGGTCAGCTCCAGCTCGTCCTCGGGACCGGCCACCTCGATGAAGACGTGGCCGATCGCGTTGTCGGGCAACGCTTCCAGCGCGGCGCTGATCGCGGGGATGGCGGCCTCGTCCCCGGCCATCAGGTGCCAGTCGGCGGCCGGGTCGGGTGCGTAGGCGCCGCTGGGTCCCATCAGGTAGGCGGGCTGGCCGGGCTGGGCCGCGACGGCCCACGGGCCGGCGACACCGTGCTCGCCGTGGATGACGAAGTCGATGCAGATCTCGCGGCGCTGCGGGTCGGCGCGCCGCACCGTATAGGTCCGCACGGTGGGCCGCTTCTCCTGCGGCAGCTCCGAGAAGCTGTCGATGGTCAGCGGCTGCGGCAGGCTCGCGACGTCGATCCCGGGGTCGACGATGACGAGCTTGACGTAGGCGTCGGTGAACTCGTTGGGGGTGAACGTGTCGAACCCGGGACCGCCGAGCACCAGCCGGAGCATGTGCGGGGTCAACTGCTCGCTGCGGACCACCTCGAAGGTGTGTATCGGACGGCCTGCCACGTGTTCCTCCAGACGTTCGGCCGACGGTCCGCCGGCCGGCTTTCGACTATACGAGCGGGGTGACCGACCCGGTCTCTTACCTGGCGAGCACCGAGGCCGCGACCTTCGGGGTCCAGTCGGTCTTGACGATCCCGAAGTTGGCCTCGCGGTCGTCGCGGTCAGCGGAGTCGGTGTCGCGGATGCAGAAGATGAACGCCGGCCCGCTGTAGGGGGTCTGCGCGGCCTTGCGCAGCCCGTCGACGATCTGTTTGGCCTGCTCCTGCTCGCTGACACCCTCCGCGGACGGCGCGCTGGTCGGTGCACCCATCTCCGTCATCCAGATCTTCTTGTCGCCGTCGCCGTTGGCGACCATCAGTGCGCGCACCCGTTCGACGTCGGACCAGCCGTTGAGGGTGTCGGCCTGCAGCCCGTGCGGGAAGACGTACGGGTGCATGGCCATGGCGTCGAAGTACCCCTTGGCGCCGCGTTCATACATCTCGGCGACGAACGTGGGTGGCGCATCCGGCGCGAAGGCGGGGCTCAGACCGCCGGCGATGACGGTGCTGTGCGGCTGCACCTCCTTGACCGCGGGGTAGGCGGCCTTGAGCAGTTCGGTGTAGCCCTTGGCACGGTCGCCCAGGTAGCCCCAGAACAGCGGCAGGTTCGGTTCGTTCCAGATCTCCCAGTTGCTGACGCGGTCGCCGTAGCGCTTGACGACGGTCTTGACGAAACTGGCGAACACCTCGGGATCGGTTGGCGGGCCGGTGAAGTAGACGCCGGGGGCGCGCGCCCAGTCGGGGCTGTAGCCGATGAGCCCGAGCACCCGGATGCCGCGGTCGAGGGCGCCGTTGATCCAGTGGTCGACGTAGCCCCAGTTGTAGGCGCCGGGCATGGGTTCGACGCGGCTCCAGTCGATGAACACCCGCAGCCACGACGCCCCGGTGCGGGCCATCACGTCGAGCTCCCCCTCGGCCTCGTCCCAGCTCATCCACGTCATGGGGGCGCCGACGCTGAACCCGTACCCGTCGGCGGGTGCGACGACCTCGGCGCGGGCTACGGCCGGCGCAGCGGTCAGCGTCGCCGCGACCAGCCACCCCACGACGGCGAACCCGGCGATCACCCTGCTCAACGGCCTGCGCATGGCGCCAACCTACCGGAGAGCGTTCAGCAACCTCACAGCCAGCAAACGCTGAGGGTCACAGTTCGAGACCCCGCAGCACGATCTGCAGGCCGCGCCGGAACTCGTCGGCGGCGCTGACCGCGCGGGCCGCGCCCGCGGTCTGCGACAGCAGCGGGAACTCGTCGGCGGGCAGGTCGGCCAGCGCGCGCGTACCCGGCCCGGACAGCGGGCTGTAGTGGTCGACCTCGAGCGCGCCGAAGACGTAGGCCAGCAGCGTGCGGAACGCGTACACCCGCCGCTTGCCGGTGTAGCCGGCGTCGGCGAGCACCCGCAGCACCGTCTCGCCCCACCGCATCGCGGCGGGTGCGCGGTGCCGGTGGGCGAGCACCAGAGGCGTGACGGCGGGGTGCCGCGCGGTGGCGTCGCGCACCCGGTCGGCCAGCACCGAGATGCGGTGCCGCGCGGACCCGCCCGGCATGCGCAGGTCGATCTTGTCGAGGACGAGGTCGACGACCATCGCCTCGAGTTCGTCACGGTCGGCGACATAGCGGTACAGCGACATCGTGCCGATGCCCAGGCGGCGCGCGACCGTGCGCATCGACAGTGCGGTCAGGCCGTCGGTGTCGACGACCTCGAGGGCGGCCGCGGCGATCTGCCGGTGAGTCAGCGAGCGTTGGCGTGGCATGGCGGTTGACAGCGTACACCGTACGCCATAGCGTGGCCGTTAGCGTACATCGCACGCTAACGATCTCCTGGAGCCGCCATGCACCCGCCCGCCACCATCGACAGAACCGAATTCCACGCTGTCACCGGCGAACTTGTACCCGTGCCCGATCCTGAGCGGCTGGTACACCTGCAGTTCCGCCGGTTCGCCTGCTGCCCGATCTGCAATCTGCATCTGCGGACGTTCGTCAACCGCCACGACGAGATCGACCGTGCCGGCATCCGCGAGGTGGCGTTCTTCCACTCCCCTGCCGACGAACTCGTCGAGCACACCGCCGATCTGCCGTTCGCGACCGTCGCCGATCCGGACAAGGTCGTCTACCGGCGCTTCGGCGTCGAGTCCGGTGCCCGCGCCCTGCTGGACCCGCGCAGCTGGTCCGCGATCATCCGCGGTATCGCGCTGACCTCGCTCGGCCGGTTCCGCGCCCCGTCCGCGCGTCAGCCGGGCGGACGGCTCGGGCTTCCCGCCGATTTCCTGATCGCACCGGACGGCACGGTGCTCGCGGCCAGGTACGGCCGTCACGCCGACGACCAGTGGTCCGTGGACGAGGTGCTGACACACGCCGCGCACCGGTGACGGCCGTCCGCGACGTCATCCGCGCGCCAGCTTCCACCGCCCGTCGCGGTTCACCACCAACCCCTGGGCCTCCAGGCCGGCCAGCGGTCCGAGCACCTGACGAACCGGCAGTCCCGAAGCCACCGCCACCTCCTCCGCGGTGCGCCCACCACGGCCGGGCAGCGCCTCGTACACCCGCTTCTCGGTGTCGCTGAGCTCGTCCAGCGGCGAGGAGGGCCGCTCCTGCTCGGAGGCCAGTTCGCCGATACGACCGGCGTATTCGACGACCTCCTCGGCCCGCGTGACGATGTGCGCACCGCCGCGCAGCAGCGCGTGGCAGCCCACCGATGCCGCCGAGGTGATCGGTCCCGGCACCGCACACACCGGCCTGCCCAGCGCCCGCGCCCACGCCGCGGTGTTAGCCGCTCCGCTGCGGGCACCCGCCTCCACCACCACCGTCACCCCCGCCAGCGCGGCCACCAGCCGGTTACGCGTCAGGAAGCGGTGCCGCGCCGGCCGGATACCCGGCGGGTACTCGCTGAGCACCAGGCCGCGCTCGGCGATGCGCCGCAGCAGCCCCGCGTGCCCAGCCGGATACGGCACGTCGAGGCCGCACGCCAGCACCGCCACGGTCACCTCCTCGGCGGCCAGCACCGCCCGGTGCGCCGCCCCGTCGATGCCGTACGCGCCACCGGAGACGACGGCGACCTCATGCGCGGCCAGACCGGTCGCCAGATCGGCCGCGACGAACTCCCCGTAGGAGGTGGCCGCCCGGGTTCCGACCAGCGCCGCGGCGCGGTAGGCGATCTCGTCGAGCGCCGCAGGCCCGAGCGCCCACAACACCAGCGGCGGATGCGCCTGCGGCCCCAGCCGCTCGGGCGCACCGCCGAACCCGGCGAAGGCCAGCAGCGGCCACTCGTCGTCCTCGATGGTGACCAGCCGCCCGCCCATCCGGTCCAGGACATCGAGATCCGCGGCCGCGCAATCGATGTCACGACGCGCCTCGGCCTGCCGGTTGACCTCGTCCCCCGCCTCTCCGCGGCGGACCCGTTCGGCGGCCTCGACCGCGCCCACCCGCGACACCAGCGCGGTCAGTGCCGGACATGGGGGTTCGACCACCCGCGACAGATACGCCCACGCCGTGGCCTCATCATCGGTCATCGCTGCCCTCCCTGCCGGAAACTCAGTGCGGTGGTGACGTCTTCGCGCAGCGGCGTGGTGCGCCCGGCCAGATCGGCCAGCGTCCACGCGACGCGCAGGGTGCGGTCCATGCCGCGGACGCTGATCGTGCCGCGGTTGACCGCGTCGTCCAGCGGCCTGGTCACATTCGGCGACAGCCGGAACCGACGGCGCAGCAGCGACCCGCTCACCTCCGCGTTGGTGCGGATGCCGTACGGGCGCCACCGTTCGACGGCGGCGGCGCGGGCGGCCAACACGCGTTCGCGGACAACAGCCGTCGACTCACCGTCCTCAGCGGTGGCGACACCGGCGCGCAGCGGGTTCATCCGCACGTGCAGGTCGACGCGGTCCAGCAGCGGACCGGACAACTTGCCCAGATACCGGCGTTTCTCCTGGCCGGTGCACACACAGTCACGCGGGTCCGGCCGCGCGCACGGACACGGGTTGGCCGCCAGCACGAGCAGGAACCGGGCCGGATAGCACGCCACCCCGTCGCGCCGCGCGATACGGATCTCCCCTTCCTCCAGGGGCGTCCGCAGCGCCTCGAGGACGTGCGGCGCGATCTCGGCGCACTCGTCGAGGAACAGCACCCCGCGGTGGGCCCGGCTGATCGCGCCCGGCCGCGCCAGCCCGGACCCGCCGCCCACCATCGACGCGAGACTGGCCGTGTAGTGCGGTGCGACGAACGGCGGCCGGGTGATCAGCGGCGTGCTCCCGGACAGCAGCCCGGCCACCGAGTGGATCGCGGTGACCTCCAACGCCTCGGGTTCCGTCAGCGCCGGCAGCAGTCCCGGAAGCCGCTGCGCCAGCATCGTTTTCCCGATACCCGGCGGCCCGGTCAGCATGAGATGGTGGCCACCGGCGGCGGCCACCTCGACGGCGAAGCGGGCCTGGCTCTGCCCGACGACGTCGGCGAGGTCCGGGATCTGCTCCGGCGCCGAGGGGGCGGACTCGACGCGCGGCTCCAGCCCGCCCTTCCCCCTGATCCACGCGCGCAACTGGTTCAGCGTGCGCACGCCCCACACGTCGATACCGTCGATCAGGCTGGCCTCGGCCAGGTTCTCGGCCGGCACCACCACCGTGGACCAGCCCTCCCGCTTGGCGGCCGCCACCGCGGGCAGGATGCCGTTGACCGGGCGGACACGTCCGTCGAGCGCCAGCTCGCCCAGCAGCACGGTGTTCTCCAGCCGCGGCCAGCGTTTGTCGGCGGCCGCCGAGAGCACCGACATCGCGAGGGCCAAGTCGTACACGGACCCGACCTTCGGCAGCGTCGCCGGCGACAGCGCGAGCGTGAGCCGGGTCTTGGGCCAGTCGTCCCTGCCGCCGTTGGTGATCGCCGCGCGCACCCGGTCGCGGGACTCCTTGAGCGCCGCGTCGGGCAGGCCGACCAGATGCACCCCGGGCAGCCCGCCCTCGATGTGCGCCTCGATCTCGACGATCAGCCCGTCGAGTGCGCGCACCGCCACCGAGTACGCCCGCCCCAACGCCACCTACCTCACCCCCCGCTGGGCCACACCGTTGGTCATGTCAGCCACGGTGACCGCACCCGCCGACAGCGCCCGGCCGCAAGCGGCGGTTCATCCCCAACCGCGATTTCATCCACAGGCGCACCTGGGTTCATCCGACGGCTCATCCGGAGGTTCATCCGACCGCGCGCAGGTGGATGATCTCGGGCGTCTTCTGCCTGCCGATCCGCACGCCGACGACGTCGATGCGCACCGCGTCCCAGCGGGTGTCCTGGCTCGCCAGCCACAGCCCGGCCAGCCGGCGCAGCCGCCGCACCTTCTGCGGGGTGACCGCCTCCTCCACCCCACCGAACCGGTCGCTGGTGCGGGTCTTCACCTCCACGAACACCACGGCGCGGCGCGCGTCGTCGGCGGCGATGATGTCGAGTTCGCCGTACCGGCAGCGCCAGTTGCGCGCCACCACCCGCAGCCCCTGCGCCTGCAGGTGCTCGACAGCGAGTTGCTCTCCCAGGGCGCCGATCTCGGCGCGGGTCCACGATGTCATGCCCCGACGGTGGGCGCGGCGACCGACAACGCAGCCGCGCCGGCCGGGTGTTGTCCCCAACCGCGGCTTCATCCCCAGGGTGATCCCCAGGGGTTTCGTCACCGTCAAAATCCGGGTATCCGCCGGCATGACCGAGAAGTCCCTGACCGGGGTCGCCGACCACGCGACCGACAGCGATGCCTTCGAGTACACCGCCCGCGCCGGGTTCGCGGTCAGCGGTGTGCTGCACCTGCTGATCGGCTACCTGATCGTGCGCATCGCGCTCGGGTCCGGTAGTGCCGGTCAATCAGGTTCCGGCCAGTCAGGGGCCGACCAGTCGGGTGCGCTAGCCACACTCGGCCAACAGACCGGCGGGGCGATCCTGCTGTGGGCGGTCGCGGTCGGACTGGCCGCGCTCGGGCTGTGGCGCGTCGCCGAGGCGATCGTCGGCGCCAAGCCCGGCGAGGGCGCCGGTACCCACCGCGACGACACCCCGGCCTGGAAGCGCGGCAAGTCGATCGCCCTGGCGCTCGTCAACTTCTCGATCGCACTGTCGGCGGTGCGCTACGCCACCGGCAGCGGTCAGCAGAGCAGTGAGCAGAACGCCGGGCTCAGCGCCCAGATGATGTCCTCCGGCTGGGGCAAGGCGGTGCTGATCGCGGTCGGGCTCGGGGTGATCGGCGTGGGCGGCTACCACGTCTACAAGGGCGTCACCCAGCGGTTCTTCAAGGACCTGCGCGTCGGCCCCCACACTGAACACGGCACTGCAATCACCGCGCTCGGCGTCGTCGGATACACGGCCAAGGGTCTGGCACTGGCCGGCGCGGGTGTGCTGGTCATCGTCGCCACCCTGCAGGCCGACCCCGCCAAGGCCACCGGGCTCGACGCCGCGGTCAAGACCCTCGGTCAGGCCCCCTTCGGCAGGATTCTGCTGCTTTTCGCCGCGGCCGGGATCGCCGCCTTCGGGGCGTACAGCTTCGTGCGCGCCCGCCACGGCCGCATGTGACGGTCATGTGACGGACGTCGCCTCGCGTCGCCGGCCCGCCGGGCAGGCAATCCCGCCCTGCCCCGGGAGAGTATGTTGATTAGGCAACCCTCAGCTAAGAGACGCGATGTGACCTGCGGAAAGGACCGGAATGCAGCCACGGTGGACAAGGATTGCCGCAGTTGTTTCGACTCTCGCCGTGGTGGCCGGTGCCACCGCCTGCTCCAGCTCCGAGGACAGCGATGAGCTGCTGATCTACAACGCCCAGCACGAGTCGCTGACCAAGGAGTGGATCGAGGCCTTCACCGAGGAGACCGGCATCAAGGTCACCTACCGTCAGGGCGGTGACACCGAGCTGGGCAACCAGCTGGTCGCCGAGGGTGAGGCGTCGCCGGCCGACGTCTTCCTGACCGAGAACTCCCCCGCCATGGCCGCCGTCGAGGACGCCGGGCTGTTCGCCGAACTGGACGCCGAGACCCTCGACCAGGTGCCGCCGCAGTACCGCCCGCCGACCGGCGCCTGGACCGGTGTCGCCGCACGCACCACCGTGTTCGTCTACAACAAGGACCGGCTGACCCCCGACCAGCTGCCCAAGTCGATGCTGGACCTGCAGCGCCCGGAATGGAAGGGCCGCTGGGGCGCCCCGCCGGCCAAGGCCGACTTCCAGGCGATCGTCGCCGCGCTGCTGCAGCTCGAGGGTGAGCAGGCGACCGCCGAGTGGCTGGCCGGGATGAAAGAGAACGCCAAGCTCTACAACAACAACATCGACACGCTCAAGGCGGTCAACGCCGGCGAGGTCGACGGCGGCATCATCTACCACTACTACTGGTTCCGCGATCAGGCCGAGACCAAGGAGATCAGCGGCAACACCGCGCTGCACTACTTCAAGAACGAGGATCCCGGCGCGTTCATCAGCCTGTCCGGCGGCGGTGTGCTCAAGTCGAGCAAGAAGCCCGAAGAGGCCCAGCAGTTCATCAAGTTCGTGACCAGCCGCGCCGGTCAGGAGGTGCTGGAGAAGGGCACCTCGTACGAGTACCCGGTCGCCAGCGGGGTGCCCGCCAATCCCGCCTTGCCGCCGCTGGATTCGCTGCAGGCGCCGAAGGTGGATCCCTCGACGCTGGACGAGAAGAAGGTCACCGAGCTGATGACCCAGGCAGGTCTGTTGTAGGTGGCAGTTCCCACCGTCGCGACGCCCGCCGCCGCGCCGGCCGCACGGTCGGCCGGCGGCACCCGGCCCGGCCCTCTGGTCTCCGCGCTCGTCGCGGTCCTGGTGGCCGCGACCGGTATTCCGCTCGGCTATGTGGTGTGGGGCGTCGTGTCGGTCGGCTGGGACCGGGCCTACGAGCTGGTGGTGCGGCCCCGCGTGGCAGAGCTGCTCGTCAACACCGTCGCGCTGATGGCGGTCACCGTCCCGCTGTGCGTGGTGCTCGGTGTCGGGGTGGCCTGGCTGGTGGAGCGCACCGATCTGCCCGGACGCGCGTTCTGGCGGCCGTTGTTCGTTGCCCCGCTTGCCGTTCCGGCGTTCGTGAACAGCTACGCGTGGGTCAGTGTGGTGCCGTCGCTGCACGGGCTGTGGGCCGGGGTGCTGGTCACCACGCTGTCGTACTTCCCGTTCATGTATCTGCCGGTCGCGGCGACGCTGCGCCGGCTCGACCCCGCGGTGGAGGAGTCGGCGCGCGCTCTGGGGTCGAGCACCGCCGGCGTGTTCTTCCGCGTGGTACTCCCCCAGCTGCGGTTGGCGATCCTCGGTGGCGGACTGCTGATCTCGCTGCACCTGCTCGCCGAGTACGGCGCGTTCGCGATGGTGCGCTTCGAGACGTTCACCGTGGCGATCTTCCAGCAGTTCCAGGTGACGTTCGACGGTGCCGCCGGCAGCATGCTCGCCGGGGTGCTCGTGCTGCTGTGTGTGGTGCTGCTGGTCGCCGAGGCGGTGGCGCGTGGCAGCGTGCGCTTCGCCCGCATCGGATCCGGGGCACCCCGGGCGGTGACGCCGATTCACCTGCGCGCCGGCGCGATCCCCGCCTCCCTGGCGCTCGCCGGGCTGGCGGTGCTGGCGATCGGCGTGCCGCTGTGGACCCTGCTGCGCTGGCTGTGGATCGGCGGCGCCGCGGTGTGGGACGTCGCCGACATCGCCGACTCGCTGGGCCAGACGATCGGGCTGGCGGCGGCGGCCGCGGCGCTCACCACCGTGCTGGCCTACCCGGTCGCCTGGGTCGCGGTGCGCTCCAGCGGTTTTCTGGCCCGCGCCGTCGAAGGCGCCAACTACGTGACCAGTTCACTGCCGGGCATCGTCACCGCGCTGGCGCTGGTCACGGTCGCGATCCACCTGGTCCGCCCGCTGTATCAGAGCCTGCCGCTGATCGTGTTCGCCTACGTGCTGCTGTTCATGCCGCGGGCGCTGGTCAACGTCCGCGCCGGTCTGGCCCAGGTGCCGACCGGCCTCGAGGAGGCGTCGCGGTCCCTCGGCGTGTCACCGTCGCAGACGTTTCTGCGCGTGACGCTGCGCCTGACCGCCCCCGCCGCCGCCTCGGGCGCGGCGCTGGTGTTCGTCGCCGTCGCCACCGAACTCACCGCCACCCTGCTGCTGGCGCCGACGGGCACCAACACGCTCGCGATGCGCTTCTGGTCGCTGTCCAGCGAGCTCGCCTACGCGGCGGCGGCCCCCTACGCACTGACACTGATCATCCTGGCGATCCCGGTGACGCTCATCCTGTTCCGGCAGTCGACGAAAGCGGCGGCATTGTGAGCATCCTCGAAACCCGCGGTCTGACGAAGTCGTTCGGCGACCACACGGTGCTCGACCACGTCGACCTCGACGTGCCGTCGGGCTCCATCACCGCCGTCGTCGGCGCGTCCGGCTGCGGAAAGACCACCCTGCTGCGGCTGATCGCCGGATTCGAACAACCCGACGCCGGCACCATCACCATCGCCGGCCGGCAGGTCGCCGGTCCCGGCGGATCCGTTCCGGCGCACCGCCGTGCGGTCGGATACGTCGCCCAGGACGGGGCCCTGTTCCCGCACCTGACCGTCGGCCAGAACATCGCCTACGGGCTCAAGGGCGCCATGCGCCGCGCCGACGTCCGCGCCCGCGTCGCCGAACTGCTCGAAACCGTCTCGCTGGACCCGTCATTCGCGTCGCGCCGGCCGCACCAGCTGTCCGGCGGCCAGCAGCAACGGGTGGCGTTGGCGCGGGCACTGGCCCGCAAGCCCGCGGTGATGCTGCTCGACGAACCGTTCAGCGCGCTGGACACCGGCCTGCGCGCCTCCACCCGGAAAGCCGTGGCGTCGTTGCTGATCGAGGCCGGGGTCACCACACTGCTGGTCACCCACGACCAGGAGGAGGCGCTGTCGATCGCCGACCAGGTCGCGGTCATGCGCGACGGGCGCTTCACCCAGGTCGGTCCCCCGCAGCAGGTGTACCGGCAACCGCACGACGTGTTCACCGCCGCGTTCCTCGGCGACTGCATCTCGTTGCCGTGCACGATCGCCGCGGGTGTCGCCGAATGCGCGCTGGGCAGGATCCCGGTGACCGGCGACGACGGCCCGGCCACGCTGCTGCTGCGGCCCGAACAGCTGGTCGCCACCGCGGTGTCCGACGCCGAGGGCCACGACGGGCTGGGCACCGTGATGGCCGTCGAGTTCCTCGGCCACGACGTGCTGCTGACCGTCGACCTCGCCGGTGACACCGGACCGGTCGTGGTGCGCCAGCACAGCCTCGACCCGCCGCCGGTGGACGCGAAGGTGCGGCTGGAGGTCCGCGGAAGCGGGGTGGCGGTGCGATGAACCCGCTGCTCGACCACCTCCGCCGCCACGCGGACAACATTGCGGTGCACACCGATTCGCAGCAGCTGAGCTACGCCGAGCTCGCCGACCGGGTCCAGACCGCGGCCGCTGCGCTCGGGGACAGTCGCCGGCTGGTGCTGCTGGAGACCCGCAACGACGTCGACACCCTGGTGCACTACCTCGCCGCGCTCGCAAGCCGGCACGTCGTACTGCCGGTGCCCGCCGGACGTGACCACGACGCGCTGCTGCACACCTACGACCCCGACACCGTGATCAGCGACGGTGTCGTCGCGCACCGCCACGGCACCGGCACCCACCGGTTGCACGAGGATCTCGCGATGGTGATGTCGACGTCGGGCAGCACCGGCTCCCCGAAGCTGGTGCGGCTGTCGTACACCAACCTGACCTCCAACGCCCGCGCCATCGCCGAGTACCTCGGCATCGACGAGACCGACATCGCCGCAACGACTCTGCCGCTGTCCTACTGCTACGGACTGTCGGTGGTCAACAGTCACCTGATCCGCGGCGCCGGGCTGATCCTGACCGATCTGTCGGTCACCGACGAGCAGTTCTGGGAACTGTTCCGCCGCCACCGCGGCACGTCGTTCGCCGGGGTGCCCTACACCTTCGACCTGTTGGACCGGGCGGGTTTCGCGACGATGGACCTGCCGCACCTGCGGTATGTCACGCAGGCGGGCGGCCGGATGCCGCCCGAGCGGGTCCGCCAGTTCGCCGGCTACGCCCGCGACGGCGGCTGGAAGCTGTTCGTGATGTACGGCGCCGCCGAGGCGACCGCCCGGATGGCCTATCTGGCACCGGAACTCGCGCTGTCCCGGCCGGAGGCGATCGGCACCCCGATTCCGGGCGGCTCCTTCAGCATCGAACCGGTCGACGGCTTGACCGATGTCGGCGAGCTGGTCTACCGGGGGCCGAACGTGATGATGGGCTACGCGCACGGCCCTGCCGACCTCGAACTCGGCAAGACCGTCGACTCGCTGCACACCGGCGACCTGGCGCGCCGCGCCGCCGACGGGCTGTTCGAGATCGTCGGGCGCACCAGCCGGTTCGTCAAGATGTTCGGGCTGCGCATCGACCTGCAGCGCGTCGAGTCGGCGTTGCGCGCCGAGGGCATCATCGCGTTCTGCGCCGACGACGACGATCGGCTCGTCGTGGCGGCCACCAACTCCGCCGCGCAGGACGTCGCCCGCGTCGCCGCGGACACGGCGGGCATCCCGGCGTCGGCGGTGTGCGCCGTCGTCACCGATGAGCTGCCGCTGCTGCCGTCCGGCAAGCCCGACTACCCGGGCGTGCGCGCGCTGGCCCGCGCCGACGCCGAGGACGACGAACCGGTCGCCGGCGTGCGCGAGCTGTTCGCCGACGTGCTGCAGCTGGATCCCGCGACCATCGACCCCGAGGCCACCTTCGTCGACCTCGGCGGCAACTCGCTGACCTACGTCGCGCTGTCGGTGCGGCTGGAACGTCTGCTGGGCCGGCTGCCTGCGCAGTGGCAACAGCTGCCGCTGCGGGAACTGGAGGCGCTCGCCGCGGCACCGCCGCGGCGGCGGCGCTGGTTCTGGGCGGCCACCCTGGACACCAGCGTGGCGCTGCGCGCGATCGCGATCGTGCTGATCGTCGGCTCGCACGCCGAACTGTTCGAACTGTGGGGCGGCGCCCACGTGCTGCTCGGCGTCGCCGGCTACAACTTCGGCCGGTTCTGCCTGACCGCCAAGCCTCAGGCGGAGCGGGTCCGCCACCTGCGCAACACCATCGCCTGGATCGCGGTGCCGACCGTGCTGTGGGTGGCCGTCGCGCTGGTCATCACCGACCACTACACGTGGACGAACCTGTTGCTGGCCAACAAGATTCTCGGCCCGTTCGACAGCATGACCGCCGGGCGGCTGTGGTTCGTCGAGATTCTGGTGTGGACGCTGGTGGCGCTGCTGGCGCTGTTCTGCATCCCGGCGCTGGACCGCGCCGAGCGTCGGTACCCGTTCGCGATACCGCTGGGATTCCTGGCGTTCGGGCTGGCCCTGCGCTACGACGTGCCCGGGCTCGATCCCGGCGCGCAGGCGTGGTTCTCGATGGTGACGTTCTGGCTGTTCGCGTGGGGCTGGGCGGCCGCGAAGGCCACCACGGTGCCGCAGCGGGTACTGCTGACGGCGGTGCTGGCCGTCGCACTGTACGGCTACTACGACGACCCCTCGCGCACGCTGATCGTGTTCACCGGGTTGCTTCTGACGCTGTGGCTGCCCGCGATCCGCTGCCCGGCGGCGTTCACCACGGTGGCCGGGCTGCTCGCCGAGGCGTCGCTGTACACCTATCTGGTGCACTACCAGGTGTACGCGCTGTTCCCGGGCCGCCCGCTGATCGGGGTGCTCGCCTCGCTGGTGGTCGGCGTGCTCATCACACAGCTGATGACGGTGGCGCGGCGCCGGGTGCACTCGCGCGCGGACGCCGTCAACCGGCCGTCGGTTCCCGCTCCGCGATAAAGCCCTCCTGGGCGTGCGTCGCGGCGACGACGCCGTCGGCGCGGATCAGGCTGCCCGTCACCACCCCGCGGCCGCGCGACGCCGCGGGCGACATCGTCTCCAGCAGGTTCCACTCGTCGGCGCGGACGGGCTGGTGGAACCACATCGACCAGTTCGTGGTGCCGCTGCGGTGGGTGCGCGCCGCCATCGAGTGTCCGTGCACCCGCAGCGGTGCGTCCGTCATGTAGAGGTCACAGACGCAGACGGCGATCAGCGTGTGCAGCACCGGATCGTCGGGCAGCGGCACACTGGCCCGCCACCACATGTGCCGCACGAACCGCTCACCGGTCCCCTCGTCGACGATGCGGATGTCGAGTTCCTCGAGCGGCAGCGCCGGCGCCGGTCCCGGGGGCCGGTCTGCGGCAGCGCCTCCGGATCCTGGGCGCCCGGATCGCGGCGGCCGTGTTCGGGTCCGCGCATCGGCAGCGCGAACGACACGGTCGACGTGTTGAGCAGCCGGCTGCCGTGATGGGCGTCGACCCGGCGGGCCGAGGCGGTGCGCCCGTCGAACATCGGGGTGACGGTGTAGGTGGTCTCCTCGCCGGCGTCGCCGCCGCGCAGGTACTGCAGCTGCATGTTGGTGGGCAGCCGGTCGGCGTCGACGGTGCGCCACGCCGCGGCCAGGGCCTGGGCGGCGAACTGGCCGCCGAAGGCGCGCTTGCCCGCGGGTCCGCTGGCCGCGCCGATCCAGCTGTCGCCGTCGGCCCGGACGTCGACCAGCCGCTGCAGCTCGCTCACCGCTGCTGACCGGTCGCCACGGTGCCGCCGCTGACCAGGCTGTCGACCTCGTCGGTGGACAGCCCCAGCCAGTCGGTGAGCACGCCGACGGTGTCGTCGCCCAAGGCCGGTGAGGTCTGCGCCGGCGGATACTGCCCGTCGATCGCCATCGGCAGGCCCGGCGCGAGGTAGGTGCCGATGCGGGGCTGCTCGAGTGGGCGGAACAGCGGGTTGGCGGTGACCTTGTCCTCGGTGACCACCTCGGCGAAGGTGCGGTAGCGCTCCCACAGCACCGACGTCCGCTCCAGCGCCGCGGTGATCTCGGCGGCGGTGTGGCGGGAGAACCACTCGCCGAACAACCCCGACAGCGCCTCGCGGTGCTGGTAGCGCTGCCCCTCGTCGGTGAAGTCGGCGCCGAGCCTGTCGGCCAGCGCGGCAACGGCTTCCGCGGTGCCGGTGAGTTCGGTGAGGTCGCGGAAGTGCCGTCCGGTGAGCGCGACGATCATGAACGAGACGCCGTCACTGCTGACGAAGTCCTGACCGTACTGGCCGTACACCGAGTTGCCGATGCGCTCGCGGGCGGTGCCGTTGACCATCACCTCGGTGAAGAAGCCGAGGTTGCCCGCGGTGGCCAGTGCGACGTTCTCCAGCGGGATCTGGATCTGCTGGCCCTGCCCGGTGGCGTCGCGGTGCCGCAGCGCGGTGACGACGGCCAGCGCGGTGTAGATGCCGCAGGAGACGTCCCAGGCGGGCAGCACGTGGTTGACCGGGCCTGCGAGGTCGGCGGGCCCGGTGACGAGCGGGAACCCGATGCCGGCGTTGACGGTGTAGTCGACGCCGGTGCCGCCGTCGGCGCGGCCGGAGATCTCGACGTGGATCAGGTCGGGTCGCAGCTGCTTCAGCGTCTCGTACGAATGCCACTGCCGCCCAGCGACATTGGTGATCAGCACCCCGGCGCCGGCGATCAGCCGCTGTACCAGCCGCTGTCCTTCCTCGGAGCGCATGTCGGCGGCCACCGACCGCTTGCCTTTGTTCAGGCCGGCCCAGTAGATGCTCTCCCCGTCGCCGGTGACCGGCCAGCGGTGGTAGTCCGCCGCGCCGCCGATCGGGTCGACCCTCGTCACCTCCGCGCCGAGCTGGGCCAGGGTCATGCCGGCCAGGGGCACCGCGACGAAGCTGGAGATCTCGACGATGCGCACCCCGGCCAGCGGCCGCGTGGCATCAGCGCCGTTGCTGTGAGTCATCGTCGGACAGTCTAAGCAGCAGTGTCGCGCTCAGACCTCCGTGATCTCCGCAATCCCGTCGCGCCCGTACTGCAGGACACCGCCGTCGCCGCCGGGGCCGCGGAACACGGGCCGTTGCCCACCGGGCAGCGGTTCGGCGGTCAGCACCGCGTCGTCGAGGTGAACCGCTCGTGCCGAGGCGATTTCAAGCAGCGTGGCGGCGGGTCGGCCAGCGCACAGCGTGTCGAGGACGGCGGGTGTCAGCCCGACGTCGGCCACACAGGGTCCGTCACACCAACTCGATGGCGTCGGCGATCGACGGCAGCACCAGGCTGGGCCGGAACGGATAGCGTTCCACCTCCTCGGCGCTGGTGGACCCGGTGAGCACCAGGATGGTCTCCAGGCCCGCCTCGATGCCCGCGACGACGTCGGTGTCCATCCGGTCGCCGACCATGACCGTGCCCTCGGAGTGGGCGGCGATGCGGTTGAGCGCGCTGCGGAACATCATCGGGTTCGGTTTGCCGACGAAGTAGGGCTCGCGGCCGGTGGCCTTGGTGATCATCGCGGCGACGGAGCCGGTGGCCGGCAGCGGTCCCTCGGCCGACGGGCCGGTGACGTCGGGGTTGGTCGCGATGAAGCGGGCGCCGCCGAGGATGAGCCGGACGGCCTTGGTGATCGCCTCGAACGAGTAGGTGCGGGTCTCGCCCAGCACCACGAAGTCCGGGTCGACGTCGGTGAGGGTGTAGCCCGCCTCGTGCAGCGCGGTGGTCAGCCCGGCCTCCCCGATGACATAGGCCGAGCCGCCGGGCTGCTGATCGGACAGGAATGCCGCGGTGGCCAGCGCCGAGGTCCAGATCGCCTCCTCGGGCACCGTCAGCCCGGACCGGTGCAGCCGGGCCGACAGGTCACGCGGGGTGAAGATCGAGTTGTTGGTCAGGACCAGGAACGGACGCTCCCGTTCGGCCAGGCGCTGCAGGAATTCCGCCGCGCCGGGCAGTGCGTGTTCCTCGCGGACGAGGACGCCGTCCATGTCGGTGAGCCAGCACTTCCGTGTGTCGCGCACGCCACCAGTCTGTCAGCTCCCCGCCCCTGTCCGCGAGCAGACACAGAATCGCGTGAAAACCGGGCGACCAGTGCGATTCTGTGTCTGCTCGCGGGAGGGGGGTGGTTACCGGCCCGGGCCGTTGGGCCACTTCAGCAGTGAGCCGGCGTCGACGCGGATGTGCTGACCGGTGACGTAGCGGCTCTCGTCGCTGGCCAGGAACACCCCGAGGTTGGCGATGTCTTCGGGCTCGACGTACGGAATCGGCATCGCCTGGAAGATCGTGAACAGCGGCTCGGCGTCCTCGCGGGTCGGCTTCTTGCCCTCGGCGACCATGTCGGGCCGGAAGATGCTGTACATCCCCTCGTTCTGCAGCAGATGGGTGTTGCAGTTGGTCGGGTGGATCGCGTTGATCCGGATCTTGCGCGGCGCCAGCTGCAGGCACATCTCGTCGACGTACTCGATCACGACGCGCTTGCTCCAGCCGTAGCCCGCCCCGCCGGGGCCCATCATGTCGTTGTCGGTGGTGCCGCGGATCATGCCCGCGGTCGAGCCGGTCACGATGATCGACGAGCCCTCCGCCAGATGCGGGATCGTCACCGCGACGGTGTTCAGCACACCGACGAGGTCGACGTCGCTGGCGTCGACGAACTGCATGGGATCCGGTTTGCCCATCGCCATCGGCAGGATGCCGGCGTTGGCGACGACGATGTCGATCTTGCCGAGGTCGGCGATGCCCGCCTCGACCGCGTCACGCAACTCGTGGCGCTCACGAACGTCGGCGATGCGGGCCACTACCCGCCTGCCGAGCTCTTTGACCCCACGTTCGGTCTCGGCCAGATCATCCGGTGTGGCAAGCGGATACGGGTTCGACTCGATCTGGCGGCAGATGTCGATCACGATGATGTCGGCCCCCTCGCGGGCCATCGCGAGCGCGTGCGCGCGACCCTGGCCCCGTGCGGCGCCCGTGATGAAGGCGACCTTGCCCTCAAGCCTTCCCGCCATGGTGTTCTCCCTCTATCCGACCGGTGTGTAGGTGATGTGCAGATCGGCGAGCCCGCGCATGATGAATGTCGGCTCGTAGCTGTAACGGCGGTTGCCCGCCGGCCCGTGGTGTTCCTCGGAGATCCTGATGTCGCGCATCCGGTCCAGGATCCGGTTGAGCGAGATGCGCCCCTCGGCGCGCGCCAGCGGTGCGCCCGGGCAGGAGTGCACGCCGCGGATGAACGCGATCTGCTCGCGCACGTTGGGCCGGTCCGGGCGGAACTCGTTGGGATTCTCGAACTTGCGGGCGTCCCGGTTGCAGGCACCGGGCAGCAGCATCACCGTCGTTCCGGCGGGCACCTTCACGTCGCCGATCGTGGTGGTGGTGCGGGCCAGCCGGAAGTGCGCCTTGACCGGGCTCTCCACCCGCAGCGTCTCCTCCAGGAACGCCGGGATCCTGCTGCGATCCTCGCGCAGTGCGGTCTCGAATTCCGGGTTCTCCCCGATGATCCGGATCGCCGAGCTGACCAGTTTGGTCGTGGTCTCGGTTCCCGCGGCGAACAGGAACGTCGACAGGTTCATGACGTCCTCGATGCCCGGGGTGGAGCCGTCCTCGTACTTGGCCTGCGCCAGTTCGGTGAGCACGTCCCCGCGGGGGCTGCGCCTGCGGTCCTCGATGTAGGCGTAGAACTTGTCGTTGAGCCACTGCAGCGGGTTGTGCGAGGTGGGCGTCTCCTTGCCGAGCTCGCCCACGGTCTCCAGCGCGAACGCGGCCCGGAACTCGTCGTGGTCCTCCTGCGGCACGCCGAGCAGGTCGGCGATCACCAACAGCGAGAACGGTTTCGCGTAGTCCTCGAGGAACTCGGCCGAGCCGCGGTCGACGAACGTGTCGAGCTGCTGGTCGGCCAGCCGCCACATGAAGTCCTCGTTCTCCTTGAGGCGCTTCGGCGTGATCAGCTTGTTGAGCAGCCCGCGGGTGCGGGTGTGCAGCGGCGGGTCCTGGGTGGTGATGTGCTCGGACATCGGCACCGCCGCCCGGTGCTGCTCGATCAGGTCGCTGACGTCGTCGTGGCCGTCGGGCCCGAACGGCAGACCCGAGAACGGTCCGGCCACCGCGACGCACGACGAGAACGCCGGGTCCTTGTAGACCTCCAGCGCCTCCTCATACCCGGTGACCGCCAGCACGTTCATCGGGGTGGCCTGGGTGACAGGACATTTCGACCGCAGATAGTCGAAGTACGGGTACGGGTCCGGGATGAGGTCGGCGTCGGTGAAGAAGTCCACCGTCTCGAAGTCGGTCACATCACGCTCCTGTCGGGTCGAAGAGGACCGGCAGCGCGGTCGGCGACCGGAACACCTGGCCGCGGATGTACGGGTCACCGGAGGTGTCCAGCCGCAGATTGGGCAGCCGGTCCAGCAGCAGGTTCAGCGCCACCCGCATCTCCATCCGCGCCAGGTGCATGCCGAGGCAGACGTGCACACCGTGGCCCCACGCGATGTTCGGCTTGGCCTCCCGGAAGATGTTGAACTGGTTGGGATCCTGATACCGCTCCGCCTGGCGGTTCGCGGCGCCGACCACTGGCATCACCGAGCACCCCGCCGGGATGTGCACCCCGCCGAGTTCGGTGTCGCGGGTGGCCACCCGGGTGATCATCATCAGCGGCGGCTCCCAGCGCACCCCTTCCTCGATCGCCTGGGGGATCAGCGACCGGTCGGCCCGCAGTGCCTCCAGTTGGTCGGGGTTGGTCAGCAGCCCGTAGAGCAGGTTGCCCAGCGCGCGGTAGGTGGTCTCCACACCGGCGGGCAGCAACAGCCGCAGGAACGAGAAGATCTCCTCGTCGGAGAGCTTCTCACCGTCGATCTCGGCGGCGGCCAGTCCGCTGATCAGGTCGTCGCGCGGGTGTTGTCTGCGGTGGTCGAGGATCGGCTTGAAGTACTCGGCGAGCGCCTCGGAGGCCTGGCGGCCGCGTTCGGCGTTGACCGTGAAGGTCAGCAACGAGATCGACCACTTCTGGAACTGCGCGTAGTCCTCCTGCGGCAACCCGAGCAGTCCGGCGATGATCAGCGTCGGGTACGGGAAGGTGAACTCCTTGGTCACCTCGGCGCTGCCGCGGTCGGCGAACCGGTCGATCAGCGAGGCGCCGATCTTGGTGACCAGGTCGTCCTCCCACCGCGACAACGCCTTCTGCGAGAAGGCTTTCGCGATCAGCGCCCGGTGCCTGCCGTGTTCGGGTTCGTCCATGCCGAGCATGACGTGCTTGCCGAACACGTCGCCGAAGGCCTGGATGATGATCGACGACGAGAACGTCTCGTTGTCGCGCAGCATCTGCTGGACCTCGTCGTAGCGGTACACCATGAAGATCGGTTTGCCCTCTTCCCCGGGAATGCCGGGGATCTCGATCTTCTGGACCGGTTCCTCGCGGCACAGCCGGGCCAGTTCGGTGTACGGGTCGCGGACGTCGCCGGAGACGAAATCGTCGAACTCGCCGAAGTCTTCGATGTCCTCGAACAGATCCTGCATGTCTGCCTCACCCCGCCGGGTAGGCGACGGACTTGATCTCGGTGTACTGGTCGAAGCCGGCGGTGCCGTTCTGCCGTCCGATCCCGCTGGCCTTGTAGCCGCCGAACGGGGTGTCGGCGCCGTAACCCACGGTGCCGTTGATGCCGAGGAACCCGGAGCGGATCCGGCGCGCCACCGCCAGCGCGTGTTCGACCGTGCCGGCCATCACGTTGCCCGCCAACCCGTACGGGCTGTCGTTGGCGATCCGGATGGCGTCCTCCTCGTCCTCGTAGGGGATGACCGACAGCACCGGGCCGAAGATCTCCTCCTGCGCGATGGTCATCTTGTTGTCGACGTCGGCGAACAGCGTCGGCCGCACGTAGTAGCCCTTGTCGAGGCCCTCGGGAGGCTCCGCCCCGCCGACGACCAGCCGCGCGCCCTCCTCGATGCCCTTCTCGATGTAGCCGCGGATGCGGGTGCGCTGCTTGTCGTTGATCACCGGCCCGCACATCGTCGACGGGTCCTGCGGGTCGCCGGGGGTGACCCCCTGGTAGACACCGGTGAGGATCTCGATGCCCTCGTCGTAGCGCGACTTCGGCAGCAGCAGCCGGGTCGGGTTCGCGCAGCCCTGACCGGCGTGCATGCACGGCGCGATGCCCATCATGCAGCCCAGCATGAAGTCGGCGTCCTCCAGCACGATCGTCGCGGACTTGCCGCCGAGTTCGAGGAACAGCCGCTTCATGGTCGCGGCGCCCTTCTCCATGATCCGGCGCCCGACGGCGGTGGATCCGGTGAACGAGATCAGGTCGACCTTCGGCGACAGCGTGAGCTCCTCGCCGACCAGGTGGTCCGATGCGGTGACGATGTTGATCACACCCGGTGGGATGTCGGTCTTCTCGGCGATCAGCCGGCCCAGCCGGGTGGCGTTGAACGGCGTGTCGGGAGCCGGCTTGAGGACCATGGTGCATCCGGTGCCCAGCGCCTGCCCGATCTTCTGCAACGACACCTCAAACGGGAAGTTCCACGGCACGATGGCGCCGACGACGCCGGCCGCCTCCCGCCACACCTTGCGGGTGGTGTTCATTCCGGTGACCCCGACGAACGCGTCGCCCAGCGACGTCTCCCACGGGTATTCGTCGATCAGCTTGGCGGGATAGCGCAGGGCGTCCTCCAGCGGAGCGTCGAGCTGAGGGCCGTGGGTGATCGACCGCGGGCAGCCGACCTCGAGGATCAACTCCTCGCGCAGTTCCTCCTGCTCGGACTCCAGCGCCTCCTGCAGCTGCAGCAGACACTTCTGGCGGAACTTGTGATTCGTCGACCAGTCGGTCTCGTCGAACGCGCGGCGGGCGGCGTCGATCGCCCGGTGCATGTCGGCCTTGGACGCGTCCGAGACCTCGCCGATCACCTCCTCGGTGGCCGGATTGATGTTGGTGAAGGTGCCCGCCTGCCCTTCGACCAGCTTGCCGTCGATCAGCATCCGGTTCTCGAACCGGACCGCCGTGCTACTTGACATGGTTTCGTCCTCCTAATGCGCCGAAGCGCGGTATGCCCATCATCATTCGGGTCATCTGGTGCATCGCGGCCGGCGGAAGAATTCTGTTGATGGTCAACAGCATCCGGGCATCGGGGCCCACCGGGCGTTTGTCGAAGGGCTTCCTGCTGTTCAGAGCTTTGGCCAGGCCGGCGGCGAACTTCTCCGGAGATCGGGCGGCCACCTTCATCGCCGCGCGCCCACGTTTGTCCATGGTGGCGTGGTGACGCGCGTAGGTGCCCTGCAGATCGCGGCAGTCGGTGGTGCCCGCATCGGTGATGATCTCCGTGTCGTAGGTGCCGGTGACCAGCACGGTGATCCCGATGCCGAACGGCGCGACCTCCCCCGCCATCGCCTCACCCCACCGCTCCAGCGCCCCCTTGGCCGCTGAATACGCTGCGGTCGCGGGCATTCCGCGGACACCGGCCTGACTGGACACCAGCACGATGCGCCCGCGGCCGGCGTCGCGCATCGACGGCAGCAGCGCCTTGGTCAGCGTCACCGGCCCCAGCACGGTGGTCTCGATCATCCGCTCCCACAGGTCCAGTGGAGTCTCCTCGACCATTCCGGTCGCGGAGATGCCGGCGTTGTGCACCACCGCGAACGGGGCACCGGCGGCCTCCTCGATGGACTTGGCGGCGGCCGCGATCGACGCGGTGTCGGTGAGGTCCAGCGCGACAGCGGTCAGCCGCGGATCGTCGCCGCGCGCACCGGTGGCCTCCCGCAGCCGGGCCATCCCCGCGTCGACGGAGCGCATCGCCGCCAGCACGTGCCAGCCGTCCCGGTACAGTCGGCACGCCGAGGCGAACCCCAGTCCCCTTGAGGCGCCGGTGATCACGACGCTGCGCGGGTCAGCCATCCGCGCCGTCCGCCGCGCAGCGATCGCTCTTCTCACCGAGCACCACATCGGGTCTGCCGTCCGGCTGGCCGCTGGGCCAGCCCGACATGATGCCCACCGAGTACGGGCCCTGCCGGCCGTTCTGTTCGTAGAATCCCTGCGGGTCGTAGATCTTGGCTTCCGGATAGGGCCACGGGCAGGCCACCTCGGTGGAGATCTTGGTGGCCTTGACGATCGCGAACAGCCCGCCGTAGCAGAAGTACGCCACGTTGATGATCACGAACATCACGATGAACATGCCCAGCTTGGGCCGGCTGACGAAGATCCGGGCCCGCTGCGCGAGCTTCTCGGCGACCGTGCGCCCGGTGTCATCGCGGTAGAGCAGCACACCGGCCGGGATCATCACGAACGTCACCGCCACCACTTCCCAGATGAGCGGGAACTGGTACGTCTCACCGGTGAAGATCGAACCCCAGGCGGGCACCTGCGAGTAGATGTACATGCCGGTGCGCACCAGCGTGATCTCCAGCGCAGCGTCGAGCACCACACCGATCGGGAAGATGATGGCCGCCAGGCTGATCAGTGGATGACGCCAGACGAACGAGTCGACCGAACTGCGCGCCTGCAGTTTTCGCAGAATCCAGATCGCCGGGAAGTACGGCCCGAGGTAGAACATGACATAGCCGAGGACCACGAACGGTTCCACCGTCGGGGACAGCGACACCAGCGGCCAGTCCTCGGGCAGGTGCCACAACTGCGGGTTGTAGACGGCGAACGGCGACCAGTTCATGATCGGGTCCTGCCACACGATCAGCGTGGTGACGAGCGCCATCAGCAGCGTGGGGTTGTGCGGATTGCGCCGGTAGTTGACCACCCACAGCGTGATGATCACCGCCATCGTGACGATGGTGAAGACCTCGAGGACGGTCAGCCAGTTGTCGTAGCCGAACAGCGGCTCGACCGGCCGCGGGGTGCCCTCGACGTCACGGTTGGCGACCCGGTCGGAGCCCAGGCCCTTGCGGGCGTTGACACCGAAGAAGATCCCGACCGCGATCAGCGCGGCCGCGCCCAGCGCCGGGCCCGTCCACGAGGGCCGCTGCGGTGTGTCGGCGACCGGTGTCGCGCTGCGCTCCTTGGCGGTGGTCACGGCTACTCCTCACCGAAACGGTCGACGAGATGGGAGTTGACGCCGTCGGGGTCGAGTCGACGCGCGACAAGGTAGCCGGCGCCCATCCAGGCGCGGCGGGTCCAGTTGCCGAACGAGACGCGGGTGCCGGGGGCGCCCGCGGCGGCGGGCATCATCTTCACCCGCTCCAGTGCCTCCTTGATGCCGCGCGGGCTCAGCGGGTGCGCGTCGGTGCAGGCCCGCAGCAGCGCCGAGGCGACGTCGCAGTTGACCACCGGCACGCAGTACTGCGGGCGCCGGCCGAACCGGGCCTCGTACCTGTCGAGGAACCGCTGCCCGACGGGGTTTCCCTCGTCGTACTGGTCGACGCCGGTCCAGCCGAGGAACGCGTTCCACATCACCGGGTTGATCCAGGCGTTCTGGAACGCGGTGCTGGTGAACCGCGGCGGATCCCAGCCCAACTGCTCGAGTGCGCCGTTGAGGAACACGATGCCGAAGCCGAATCCGCAGTGCACCAGCGCGTCCGGTTTGGCCTCGTACATGGTGCGGACCGCCTCGGTGACGTCCTGCGCGGTCTGGGCCAGCTGGGCCTCGGCGACGATTCGGATGTTCTTGCGCCGGCAGGCGGCGCGGAAGTTCCTCAGATAGGTCTCGCCGACGAGCGACTGCTCGATGAGCACCCCCACCTGGCTGTGGCCGCCCTTGGCCAGCAGATCGGCCCAGAAGATCGGCTCGTCGGTCAAGGACCCCTGCGGGAACGAGAAGGTCCACTCGCCAAGCCAGTCGTCGCTGCCGGAGACACTGAGTGCAGGGACCTTGAAGCGCTCTTCGATGGCCTCACGGGTGGGGATGCAGTTGTCGCTGATGTGCGGTCCGAACACCGCGAGGCATCCCTCGTCGACCAGTTCGCCGTAGGCGTCGATCACCGCCTTGACCGAACCCTTGGGCAGGCCCTCGACCTCGCGGTAGACGATCTCGATGGGCCGGTCGATCAGCCCCTGCTCGCGCGCCTCCTCGAAGACCAGCGTGAACGGGTTGGTGAAGTCCTCCTTCATCTCCTGCGGATAGATCTTTGGGAGCTTGAAGTCCATCAGATAGCCGATCTTGATCGGTTCGGCGGTGCTCTCGTACGACATGCGGCCTCCGTTGGCGCGATCTCGCGATTCGGGCTGTCGACCTAATATTTGTTCAGACCCTAGCGAGGGGGTACCCCACCGTCAATCATGTCCGCGCTCCGCCCAGGTAGACGTCGATCATCTCCATCAGGCCCCGGGTGACCGTCGGATCGTCGGTCAGCGGACCGGCGATCGCCGCCCTGGCCGCGTCCCGCATTCCGAGCCCCTCGGCGACCAGGCGACCGGCGGCGATGAGCACCCTGGTGGACGCCACCTCCCGCAGTCCCCCGGTCTCCAGCCGGCGGATGGCCTGCCCGAGCTGCACCAGCGCCGCCGCACTCTGGTTGTCGATGCCGGCTTCGGCGGCCACGATCTTCTCCTCGATATCTGGTGTGGGGAAGCCGAATTCGATCGCGACCATGCGCTGACGGGTGGAGTCCTTGAGGTCCTTGAGCACGCTCTGGTACCCGGGGTTGTAGGAGACGACGAGACAGAATCCGGGTGCGGCCTCGAGCGTGATGCCCAACCGTTCGATCGGCAACTGCCGGCGATGGTCGGCCAGTGGATGCAGCACGACCGTCGTGTCCTGGCGGGCCTCGACGACCTCGTCGAGGTAGCAGATCGCGCCCTCGCGCACGGCGCGGGTCAACGGGCCGTCGACCCACTCGGTGTCGCCACCGCGCAGTAGGAACCGCCCCACCAGATCGGCGGTCGTCAGATCGTCGTGGCAGGACACCGTGATCAGCGGGCGATCGAGGTCATGCGCCATCGCCTCGACGAACCTGGTCTTCCCGCATCCCGTCGGCCCCTTGAGCACGATGGACAGACCCTGGTGGTACGCCGCGCGGAACACCTGCTCCTCATTGCCGACGGGGACATAGTACGGCCGCGGAGGCTTCACCGGCATTGGCTTCCCTTCGCTGTCCATGCGGTTCCTCAGACCCTAACGCGGAACAGATGTTTGGTTCAAGGGTTCAGGACACTTTGCGGCGGAGGTCTGCGCTGCGCAGCGCGGCCTTGAAGAGCGGGCCGATGACATCCCCGAGGCGAGCGGGCCTGCTGACCGACGCGTGCGCCGCGCTTCCGAACACGTTGCGCAGCTCAGCCGCCCCGGTGGCCGCGCCGACGGTCAGGCAGAGGCAGCCGATGCCCTGTCGGCGGGCCTCGGCCAGCGCGCGCCGCGCATCGGCCGCGCCGTACGCCCGCTCGTAGTCGTGGTCGTAGGCGAGCCCGTCGGACACCACGACCAGCAGCCGGCGCGAGGTGCCGGCCCTGCGGCTGATGACCGCTGTTCCGTGCCGGATCGCGGCGCCCAGCCGTGAGTACGCACCCGGTTTCAGCGCTGCGAGCCGCTGCATCACCAGCGCGTCGAAGTGGTCGTCGAAGCGCTTGACCGGGATGAGGTTGACCGCGGCCCGGCCCTGAGAGTGGTAGGCGTACAGCGCGACCCGGTCCCCCAGTTCGTGCAGCGCGATCGTCAGCGCAGCCGCCGTCTCCCGCTGCTGTTCGTGCACGTTTCCGCCGTCGGTGCCCGCCTCCCCCGCGGAGCCGGAGACATCGAGCAGGACCAGCACGGCGAGGTCGCGGCGACGGCGCAGGTTGTCGACGTAGACGGTCTCCTCCGGAGCCGATCCGGCCAGCAGTTCCACGCGCGCCTCGACGGCGGCGTCGACATCGAGGTCGTCGCCCTGCGCCTGCCGGTGGCAGCGGTCCAGACCGATGCCGAGCCGGGTCAGCGGGCGGCGCAGCGCGTGGACGTCGGGGCGCGCCAGCGGATCCCCGCCGTCGTCCGGCGGCGCGACCTCGTGCACGGTGCACCAGTCGGGCTTGTAGCGCCTGCGGGCGGCGTCCCATTCCGGGTACCTGACGCCGTCGGAGCCCGCGGTCTCGAGGTCCGCGATGCCGGCCAGACCCGACGCCACGGAGGTCACCGCCCCGGGACGGCGGCCGCCCTGTCGGGTCCGGTGGGTCGGGGTGTCGGCGCCCGGCGATCCCCCGTCGCCGAGTTTGCGGACGCGGTTGCGGACGCGGTTCATTATGTGCTGCAACCACTTTCCGGCGAACCCCCCGCCACCGACGGGGCTGGAGAACGGGTCGGCGAAGTCCTCGTCCTCGACGGCGTCGTCGTCGAGCTCGTCGAGTTCGTCGCGGACGTCGCGCCGGGGTTTGTGCACGGTGTTCGGATCGACTGTCGCCGATGCGTCCTGGGCGCGCAGCAGGCGGCGGGCCCGCAGCACGCCGAAGCCGGCGGGCGGGTCGGGCGGTCTGGTCCGGCCCGCGATCTCCAGGGCGGCCTCGGGTGAGTCGGCGCGCGCGGCGACCTCACGGTCGATGAGCGCGCGCACCGGCCACGGCAGCAGATCCTCGTTCGCCGCGAGCGCCCGATGGCCCTCGATCGCGAGATAGCGCCGAGCCAGTCCCGGCCGGCGCGTCAGTCGGCGCACCAGCTCGGGGCGAAGGCTTCCCGCCGCCAGCAGCGACGCCTGCACCGTCACGGCCGTGAGCTGGTCGGCCTCCGGTGCGGTGGTGTCGAGGTGGATCGCGGCGCCGTCCGTCCATGGCGGCTCACCCGGTGCGGCCGGCCGGATCGCGACCGTCCGGCCGGCCAGCGCGCAGGCCAGCAGCGTCAAGGGGTGCGGCTCATCGCCGGTGGCGTCCGTGCATGCCGTCGCCTTCCCCACCCCGCCTCGCCCGGTGACCAAGTTTCTGTTCCGTCCGTCAGTCCCAGACCACCGGCAGATGCGGCGGGGAGCGGAAGTACATCCCCGCCACGTACGGTGCGGGCGCTTCCGGATCCAGGCGCAGTCCCGGCAACTGGTCGAACAACGTGTTGAAGATTACGGTGCTCTCCAGCCGGGCCAGGTGCATGCCGAGGCAGACGTGGGCGCCGTGACCGAAGCCGATGTGCGGCTTGCGCTCCCGGAAGATGTCGAACTCCTCGGGCCGGTCCCATCGGGTCTCGTCGTGGTTGGCGCTGCCCAGGTTCACCGAGACCGTGGAGCCCGCCGGGATCCGGTGGCCGTAGAACTCGACGTCGCGGGTGGTCTCCCGCATGAAGTTCAGCAGCGGCGTCTCCCAGCGGATCCCCTCCTCGATGGCCTGCGGCAGCAGATCGCGGTCGGCGATCACCGCGGCCAACTGGTCCGGGTGCGTCAGCAGGCCCAGGGCCAGGCTGGCGGTCGAGCGCGACGTGGTCTCGGCGCCGGCGGGCAGCAGGTTGCGCATGAAGCCGTAGATCTGCTCGTCGGACATCCGCACCCCGTCGATGTCGGCCTGCGCGAGCACGCTGACCATGTCATCGCGAGGCTCGCGGCGCCGATCGGCCAGGATGCCGACGAAGTACTCCTTCAGCTGCGCGGAGGCCTTCAGAGCGGTGTCCATATCGGCGTGGAAGCCGAGTAGATCGATTGCCAGACGGTGGAATTCGCCGATGTCGGACTCCGGGAGACCGAGCAGTGCCGCGATGACCCGCACCGGGATCGGCATGAAGATCTCCTCCACGAGATCGGCCCGCTTGGCGTCGCGGATCCGCGCCACCGTGCGCTCGACCAGCGGGCGCACCAACTCGGCCTCCCACCGGCGCATCGACGAGCGCGCGAACGCGAACTCGTGCAGCCTGCGGTAGACCGCGTGCTCGGGTTCCTGCATCTCCAGGATGGTGGGCCCCTGAAGGGGCCGCACGATCGCCTCGTAGCAGCGCGTGCTGAACGTCTGGTTGTCGGTGAACACCGCCTTGACCGCGTCGAACGAGTACGCGGTGAAGATCTGCTGTCCCTCAGGGGGATTCTCCAGGATGCCCATCTCCGGCCAGCCCGGGTGCACCGGAGCCTTCGCCCGCAGTTCCTTGAGCATGGGGTACGGCGACGCATCGCCGACCGCGCCCATCCCCTCGTCGAACCTGGCCTGTGCCTCCTTGACGTCCTCGGTCAGTTCACCCGTCACCCGGTCGTCCTTCCGGTCGCGCAGCAGTGCCCGCATCGTTGACCAAAAATCTGTTCCGCATTATGGTCGGCGCTGGGGATTAGCACAAGGAGCCCGCATGACCATCGGCCCGGATCGGATCAGACACCCGGGTGCGCGGGTGCGGTCCTCGTCCGGTTACGGACCGTCTACCGGCGGCGATGCCGCCGCGCTCCCCCGTCATGCGGACACCCGTCTGGTAGCGTTAACCAAACGTTGGGTCGGCCACGGGAACCCGGCGCCGTGGCGTAGGAAATCGGAAGCAGTGGAGGTGCTGTGGGGCGTCCGCAACTGACGCCGAAGCGGGCCGGCCGCGCCTTTGACGACGGGACGCGTCGCACCGAGATCCTGCAGACGGCAGAGCTGTTGATCGCGACGTCGGGTCTGCGCACCTCGCTGCAGGAGATCGCCGACGCCGCAGGCATCCTGCCCGGCAGTCTGTACCACCACTTCGAATCCAAAGAGGCGATCTTCGCCGAACTGCTGCGGCGCTACCACGAGGATCTGGACCGCATCGCCGAACAGGCGGTGGACCGCCTGGACGACCCGACCACGCTGTCGGCCGTCGACCGCATCGTCGAACTGGGCACCGATATCGCCCAGTGCGCGGTGACCCACCGCGCGGCGCTGCAGATGACCTTCTACGAGCAGCCCACCTCCAACCCGGAACTGGCCGCACTGGCGCAGAAGCGGCCGACGGCGCTGTTGGAGGCAATGCTGCAGACGCTGCGGGCGGCCCGCTGGAGCGGATACCTGCGTTCCGACGTGGACCTGCCGGTGCTTGCCGACCGGATCGTGCAGACCATGAGGCAGGTCGGTCTCGACGTCATCCGGCACAACGCCAGCGCGGACAAGGTGGCCGCGCTGATGTGCCGAATCCTGTTGCAGGGCCTGGCTACTCAGCCGCCGACCGACGAACGTCTGGACAACTCGGCGGCGTTCCGCGCCGCCGACGAGGTGGTGCGCTCGTGGGCCGACGAGGCGCAGCCGGCCCCGGACGACAAGGCCGCGCACGTGCGGGCGGTGGCCCGTGCCGAGTTCGGCCGCAAGGGCTACGAGGTCACCACGATCCGCGACATCGCCTCGGCCGCGGGCCTGGGCACGGGGACCGTGTACCGGCTCATCGGCTCCAAGGAGGAGCTGCTGGCCTCGATCATGCAGTCCTTCAGCGAGAAGATTGCCGGCATCGGCTGGACGAGCGTGCTGAAGTCGGACTCCACCGCGGTGGAGAAGCTGGACGCGTTGAGCTGGGTGCACACCAACGCGCTGGCGCAGTTCGGCGACGAGTTCCGTATCCAACTGGCCTGGATGCGGCAGTCGCCACCGGACACCCCGAACATCGCCTGGCTGTTCACCAAGCGGCTGCGGCAGATGAAGTCGCTTCTGGTGGAGGGCCTGCGGACCGGTGAGATCACCATCGACAGCCCCTCGAACGAGGTGCTGGCACGCTGCGTGCTGGGCATCTCCTGGATTCCGGAGAACATCCTGCACGACATCGGGATTCGCCCGGGCCTGCTGCACGTGCGCGACACCATGCTGCGCGGCGTCGTGGCCCGTGACGGGTGACTCAGCCCACCCGGATCGGCAGCTTTCCCCAACCGCGCACGCTCGCGGTGTGCGCCATCTGCGCTCCCGGGTAGTCGACGTCCCACTCCGGCCAACAGGTGAGCATCTCCTCGAGCACCACCCGGGCCTGCATCCGCGCCAGCGCGGACCCCAGGCAGAAGTGGATGCCCTGGCCGAACGACAGATGTGGCGCGTTGCGGTGGATGTCGAAACTCTCACCGTCGGGGTACTGTCGCTCGTCTCGGTTCGCGGATCCGTTGAGCAACAACATGATCGACCCCTCGGGGATCGTCTGTCCGTAACACTCGGTGTCGTGGGCGACGTAGCGGGCCTGCACCGGTGAGGGCGCCTGGAAGCGCAGCACCTCCTCGATGGCGGCGGGAATCAGGGAGAAGTCGGCAACGAGTTCGCGACGCTGGTCGGGATGCTCGGCCAGCAGCTGCCCGATGAAGCCGACCAGCCGGGTGGTGGTCTCGTTGCCCGCGCCGGCGATCATGCTGGTGTAGGTCAGCACCTCGGTGCGGGTCAGTGGCCGCAGCTGCCCGTTCTCCTCGATCTGCGCGTTGAGCAGTTGGGTCATCAGATCGTCGGACGGATGGTCGGCGCGCCACTCGATGTAGTCGGCGAACAGCTGGTAGCTGTTCTCGAACGCGTCGGGCGGTGGCTGGCCGGAACGTGCCCTCCTTCAGGCCGATCGCCCGACCGGTCCGGTCGCGGATCCTGGCCTGATCGGTCTCCGGAATGCCGAGCAGATATCCGATGGTGCGCATCGGGATCTGCGCGCCGAGATCACCGATCGGGTCGAAGCTCTCCGAACCGGCCAGCGCGTCGAGAGCACGGGTGCAGAAGTCGCGGACCAGGGGCTCGATCGCCGCCATCCGCCGAGGCGTGAACACCTTCGACAGCAGCCGTCGGTGCAGGTCGTGCAGCGGCGGGTCCTCGAACAGGATGACACCCGGCGGCACCTCGATACCGCTCTTGATGACATCCATCGTGGTTCCGCGGCCCGAGCGGTAGGTCTGCCAGTTGGACAGTTCGCGGGAGACGTCCTCGTACCGGCTCAGCGCGTAGAAGTCGTACTTCTCGTTGTAGTACAGCGGCGCTTCCTCCCGCATCCGCCGCCACATCGGGTAGGGGTCGTCGTCGATCGCGAAGTCGAACGGATCGTAGTAGAGGTCAACATCTTTCACGTCTGTCATGACTGCCCCTTCCCGTGGCGGCGTTCGGCAGAACGACGTCGCCGACCCTGCGAAGGTAGGGCCAGGCGATGTCGGGCGGCACGCCGCCGCACAGCGGCGACAGGTTCAGCGACTCCCCGGCCCGTACCAGGTCGATCGCCTGGTCGACGTCGATGATCCGGTGCGACCGGTACTTCTCGCGCGGTTCGGTCACGTCTTCGGCGGCCGAGATCCCCGCCGACGCGGTGTTGCCGGGATTCCACTGCGCGTAGCCGCGCGCGTCGTGCAGCAGGTATTCGCCGAGCTCGTCCCAGGCCGCGTCGACGTCGTCGGCGACGAACGTCACCGTCGGGGTGTCGGGGGCCGGCAGCAGCGTCGGCCCCGGCTCGTGCCCGTGCTCGCGGCAGGCCGCCTCGTAGGCCTCCCGCATGCCGGGAACGCGGCCGTTGGCGAGCAACCCCAGCCCGTACCGGCCCGCCCGCCTGGCCGCGGCCACGCTGGCGCCGCCCCACATCAGCATCGGACCGCCCGGGGTGTGGGGGCGTGGGGTGACCGAGATCGTGCGGCCCTCGTGGGTGACCGTCTCCTCGGCCAGCAACGCCCGCAGCAGGGTGAGCTTCTCGTCGGCGATGGCGCCGCGCCTCCCGCGCTCGACACCGAAGTGCTCGAATTCCTCTGGCCGGTAGCCGATGCCGAACGTGTAGGACACCCTCCCCCGGCTGATGATGTCGAGGACGGACATCTCCTCGGCCAGCCGCACCGGGTCGGCGAACGGCAGGATGACCACCAGGCTCAGCAGCATCCGTTCGGTACGCGCGGCGATCGCCGAGGCCAGGATCATCGGGGCCGGCAGGTACCCGTCGGGCGATCCGTGGTGTTCGCACAGCACCACCGCCGGGCAGCCGCGCTGCTCCGACCATGCGCACATCTCGATCGCGGCCGAATAGAGGTCCGTTGTCGGCGCACCGAACTCCGGTGCGCGCATGTCGAATCGGAGCGTGAACATCGACTCAGTCGAAGGCGTGGCGGGGCAGTGTGTTCGGCAGGTCCAGTGAGCTCAGCAGCCCGGCGGGCGCCTCCACGACGTATGGGATCGCGTTGACCACCCGCATAGCCGTCGCGGCCATCGCCGCATTCCCGGCGCCGTGCCCGACGGCGTCACCGAGGTTCATCGCGCAGTGGATGTCGGGGTCGCCGATGATGTCGACCCGGTAGGTCGCGTCGAACTCCGAGGTGGGCCAGTCCGGTGCCACGTCGCGCGCCATCCGGATGATGTGCTCGACCACGATGGCCTCTCTGCCGTCGACCACGCCTGCGACCCGGGTGCGCACCGCGCCGCAGGTGCCGGCCTTGATGGTGCCGAAGGCGACCTCGATGTCGCGGTTGGTCAGCTGGCGGTCGAGTGACCCGCGGACCTCGGTGACCTCCACGCCGAGTCCTTCGGCCATCAGGTAGATCGGTGCCTTCCAGGCCATTTCGACGAAGCCGGGGGTCTTGAGCATCGGTTCGAAGTCGAGCGGATGACCGAAGCCCATCCCGTTCATCATGATGTCGGCCACCGGGTAGTGGTCGTTGAGCGCGATCTCGGAGACCGTGAGGCACTCGATCTTCTTGGACTGTGTCGACAGCAGCAGCGCCAGCTGGTCGGAACCGAATCCGGGGAAGATGCCCGAGGCGTAGAACGACGCGTCGCCCTGTTTGGCGGCCTGCTCCAGCTGGGCGCGCCACTCGGGTGAGTAGTAGGCGGGCGGGTAGATCAGCGTCGTCGACGTCGTGGACACGACGTTGATCCCGGCCTCGAGCAGCCGCAGGTAGTCCGGCACCGCCCCGGCGTCGCGCTCCGGGCCGCTGGCGGCGTACACTACACAGTCGGGTTTCAGCGCGATCAGCGCGTCGGCGTCGTTGGTGGCGGTGATCCCGAGTGGCTCGCCACCGGCCAACACCCCGGCGTCCTTGCCGACCTTCTCCTCGGAATGCACCAAGACACCGACGAGTTCGAGATCGGGCCGCTTGCTGATCGCGTCGATGGCGATCGACCCGACCCCTCCGGTAGACCAGACCACCGTCCGCAGTGGTGATGTCATGAAGCCTCCTCCGCGTGGCGTTCGGGGATCAGCGCCCCGCCGACTCTAACCTAACTTTTGTTCAGAACGGCGCGCTTCGGAACCGGAACCTTGACCGTGGCGGCGGCCACCGTTTAGCGTGCGGAGCAAACGTTAGGTTTCAGGGGGAGGCCCGTGATGGCCGGCGGACCGGATGTCGCCGTACGACCGGTGACCGGTCGCGCCCCACTGCTCGGCTGGGCGCTGGCGGTGGGGTTTCTCGTCTTCGCCGTCGTGGCGCTGTTGAACATGCAGTCGGGCCTGCACGGAGACCCGCGGACCTCCAATCCCGATCCCGGACCCGCCCCCTATCCCCCGTTCCTCGGCGTGGCCAACTGGCCGCTGCTGGTCTCGGTGATGTCCGCCGTGCTGACGGTCTGCTTCTTCGGATATCTGGGCTGGCGGTCGCTGCGGGACGGGCACGCGCACTGGCTGGTCCCGGTGGCGATCGCCGCGTGGTGCGCAGGCGCGCTCGACCCGCTGGCCAACTGGGCGGTGTTCGCGGTGTTCGATCCGCGGGTCGGGCATTTCCCGCTGTCCTGGCCCTACTTCGACATCTCGCCGCTGCTGGAGCCGACGCTGTCGTTCCTGGGCGGGTACGCGAGCTACTACGTGCTGACCGGGCTGGGCCTGCTGAGTCTGCACCGGCGGCCGGTGGCGCCGCGGATCCGGCCCGGCGGCTGGCTGGACCGGCACCCGCTGGCCGCGCTGTTCATCACCGGATTCATTGCGGGACTTCCCCTCAACACGGTCATGCAGCTGATGTGGTTGAAGGTCGGGTTCTTCGTCTACAGCCAGGCCGCCGGGCCCGTTCTGCACATCTGGGGCTGCCAGCTGCCGCTGTCCATGGTGATCTACGACAGCGTGCTGTTCGCCGTGGTCGCGGTGTTGTGTGTACGCGACGATTCCGGACGCCTGGCCGTCGTCACCCGGCTGGTGCAGCGGGTGTCCGGGTCCCGTGTGACGACGGCGCGGCTGACGGCGGCGGCGATGGCGGTGCTGCTACCCACGGTGATGGTGCCGATCACCGTGTTGAGCCTGCTGCGGGTGGCGGGCGATCCCGGACCCGCCTACGACGAGTGGCCGTACCCGACCGTCAAGGTCTACGACCCGTACGGCGATCTCGAGCGCGCCGGGAAACCCGGTCCCTTCTATCGGTGAAGGGTCAACCGACCTTCGTCAGTGTCAGCGGCATCTCGATGTCGAGGACCTTGTTGAAACCGCATGCGCCACTGGGGCCCATGGTCCGGTCCCAGCCCTTGTAGACGCCGGGCTGGGGCGGCCACGCCGGCCAGAACCGGAACACCTGGGTGCCCGGGTGGGCGGTGCCGTCGATACAGGGTTCCCAGTCCGGGACGGTGCGGCGGACGATCCACTGCCCGCTGACGTAGGTGAGATCGGCGGTCCAGCCCTGATCGCTGGTCACCTGGCCGGTGCAGTCCTGGAAGGTGGTGCAGGTCGAGGTGATGGTCCAGGTCTGGGTGACGACGGCCTCGTCGTGCCGCGAGTCGTCGCGCTTGGCCCACCGGCCGTCGGAGAACACGGTGAAGGTGCCGTTGATCGCGACGTCGTCGTAGCTGTTGTCCGCGGCGGCCGGAACCGCGGTGAGCACCAGCGCCGCCACCGCGAGAGACGCCGCTCGTATCACGACACACCTCCCGGATAGACCATGTCCTGCCAGGACTGCGGCTTGTTCACAAGATCGGTCTGTGCGCCGGTGTTTCCGTCCGGCGTCGCGTACCGCCCGGTCTCGGGGTCGTAGTGCGCGATCGCCACCGACGGTGCCGGCGCCACCGGCGTCAGTGCGGGCGGGCCGGGCGGCGCGGCGGCCACGGGCGGTTCGGGCGGTGCGAGACCGGGTGGCGCAGCGGCGGGTCCCGGCACCGCGCCCGGCGGCAGCGGGGTGCCCTCCAGCGGCGCGAACAGGTTCTCGTCGGCGGTGACCCGGTCGTCGGGTGGCACCCCCTGCCTGATGAGGTTGGGATCGAAGGGGTACGGCCCGAGCGAGTGTTGGCGCATCGCCAGCGGCCGGTACGGCTCATCGCTGTAGCAGAGTTCCACCGTCGGTGCCCGCTTGCCGGGCACACCCATGCAGGGGGCGTTGCGCGCGCCCCGCACGACGATCGGCGAGTCCTGCGGCAGTTTGCAGTACAGGCCGTCCGGGGTGTCGAGCGTCGTGGTGTCGTCCGGGCTGCGCCACGCCGACGGCGGGAGGAACCCGACGGTGCACGGGTTCGGGTCGGCCATCTGGATCCGGAAGTCCCCCAGCGGGATTCCGGTCGGGTTGTTCTCCGGCGCGGAGGACAGCACGTTGGCGACGAACGGCGGCAGCAGCACAAGCACCTGTTCCAGCGACGGACGGTACGTCACCGCCACCTGCCCGAACGTGGTCATGTTCGCCAGCAGCACCGGCAGCGTCGGCTTGACCTGTTCCAGCAGGGCGGTGGCCTCGTCGGCGGCCGGCGGCCCGTCGGTCAGCAGCGTGCGCACCTGCGGGTCGTTGGTCACCACCTGATCGGTGACGCCCGCGAGGCTGCGCGCCCACAGCCGCAGCGCGTCGGTGCTCTGCGACTGGGCGTCGAGCAGCGGCATCGAGTCCTCGATCAGTGCCGCCGACCGGCCGGCGTCGCGGTTGAGCTCACCGGACAGCGCCGCCGAGGAGTCGATCAGCGAACCCATGTCGTAGCCGGCCCCGTCGAACGCCCGGTACGAGTCATCGATCAGCGCGCTCAGCTGTCCGGACGGGATGCTGCCGATCAGCGTGTTGAGCTGTTCGAGCATCGGGCTGACCGGTTGCGGGATCGTGGTGTGCGACATCGGGATCACCGATCCGTCCTCCAGATAGGGCGGCTGGTCGGTGCGCGGCAGCAGCTCGACGTACTGCTCGCCGACGGCCGACACGCTGCGCACCTCGGCGCGCAGGTCGGCGGGGATCTTCGGCGAGGTGTCCAGGCGCAGTGTGGCGGTGGCGTGGGTGCGCGAGACGTCCATCGCGGTGACCTTGCCGACCTGCACGCCGCGGTAGGTGACGTTGGCGAACCGGTACAGCCCGCCGGACGCGGGCAGTTCGAGCGTCACGGTGATCTTGCCGATGCCCAGCAGTGTCGGCACCTGCATGTAGGCGAACACCATCGTGACCACACCGATGATCGACGCGATCGTGAAGATCACCAACTGGATTCGGACCAGGCGGGACAGCATCAGCCACCTCCTCCGGGTTCCCACGGTGCCGGGGCGGCATTGGGGATCTCGCCGAACGGCGGTGGCGTGTTCACGCCCAGCGGGTATTTGGAGAAGTAGTCGTCGTAACCCGGATCACCCGGTGCGGGTACCAGCGACGCGCGGTCCTGCCCGAGCGCGGTGCCCAGCAGCATGCTGCGTTTGATGCGGGCGTTGGTCAGGTCGACGGTGACCCACAGGTTCATGTAGTCGCCGCGGATGCCACGGTCGATGAGGTTCTGCGACATCGGGAACGTGGGCAGCCAGGCCAGCGCGCTGTCGATCTCCGGGCCGACGTCGGCGAGGGCGCGCAACGTCGGCGCCAGGTTCTCCAGGTTGGTCACCAGGTCCGCCTGGGTGTCGCGGATGAGCCCCGACGTCAGGTCGCTGAACTCCCCCAGCCTGCGCAGCGCGGTGGTGAAGTTCTGCCGCTCTCTGACCAGTACGTCGAGCGCGGGCGGGATCTTGCGCAGCGCGCGGGTGAGGACCTGCTGCTCGTCGCCCAGCCGTTGGGCGAACCGGTTGAGTTCCTCGATGGTGGCGATGATGTCGTCGCGCTGCTCGTACAGCGTGCCGACGAAGGTGTCGAGCCGGGTGATGAGGTCGCGGACGTCGCCGGCACGGCCGGCCAGCGCGGTGTTGAGGTTGGCGATGATGTCGCCGATGCGGCCCAGCCCGCCTCCGTTGACGACGGCGGCCAGCGATGCCAACGTCTGCTCGGTGGACGGGTAGGTCGACGTGCGGTCCAGACCGATCGTGGCGCCCGGCTGGAGCCGGCCACGCGGCGGCTCCCCCGGCGGCGGGTCGAGGGCGACGTGCATGGACCCCAGCAGGCTGGTCTGCCCGACGCTGGCCACCGCGTTGGCGGGCACCACCACGTCGGGTTTGAGCGAGACGTCGAGGTCGATGTGCCAGCCGTGCAGCCGCATCGCGCCGACGCTGCCGACCACCACGTCGTCGATCATCACCGGCGAATTCGATTCCAGAGTCCCGACATTCGCGAGCTCGACATGGTAGACGGATGCGCCGGAGCCGCGTCCCACCGCCCCGGGCAGGGGCAGGGAGTTCACGCCCTGAAACGAACACGCACTCGCCGTCAGAGCCGCGCTCAGGGCGATCGCTGCGGTGCGCCTGACGATCACGGTGTCGCCCCCTCGGTCGGCGGCGCCTCCGGCGGCGGCTCCGGCGCCGGCTGTTCGGCGGGCAGCAACAGGTTCTCCACGGTCGGCGGGCCTGGTGGTGGCGGTGGTGGCGGAGCTCCCCAGCCCGGCGGCGGCGGCACGTCCCCGGCGCCGGTGTACGCCGAGACGGCAGGCGGCGGTTCCGGCGGGTCGGCGTCTCCGCCGGCGCCGGGCATCAGGTGCGGTTCGGAGTAGCGCAGCATGTACGGCGGCGGGTTCGACGACAGGAACAGGCTGAACGGGAACGGCAGGTTGTTGAAGCTCGCGGTGCGCAGTCCCGGACCCAGATACTGCGCGCACTCCTTGGCGGTCGTCGGCGCGGTGACGTTCTGCAGCGCGCCGACCATGCCGCACAGCGCCCACACCGGGCTGGACATGTTGTTGAGGACGAACACGCCGCTGGCGGCGCCGGTGCGCGGGTCGAACATGTTGACCGCGTTGGCGATCGAGTGCGGCGCGATGTGCAGCACGTTCTCCAGCGCCATCCGGTGCTCGGCGATGTTCTGCAGCACGTTGGACAACCGCTGGAGCTGTTCGGAGGTTTTGTCCCGGGTGCCGCGGACGAACCGGGTGGTCTCGTCGAGCACCTCGGAGAGGTCGGTGAGTGCCGCGTCCAGGTCGGAGCGGCTGTCGTTGACCAGGCTGGTCAGGGTGGCGAACCGGTTCTGGAAGGCCACGATCTGCTCGTTGCTGTCGCGCAGCGCGGTGACGAAGGTCTGCAGGTTGTCGATCGTGCTCACGATGTCGCCGCTGCCGTCGGCGAGAATCCTTCCGACACCGGACAGTTGCGCGATGGTCTCGCGGAGCTTGTCGCCGTTGCCGTCCAGGGCGTTGGCCGCGCTGTCGATGAACCGACCCACCGGACCGGTCGACATCTCACCGGTCGGCCCGAGGTCGGTGGCCAGCCGCATCAACTGCTCCTTGACCTCGTTCCACTCCACCGGGACCGCGGTCCTGTCCTGCGGGATGACCGCGCCGTCGGCCAGCACCGGGCCGGACTCGTAAGCCGGGGTGAGCTGAACGTAACGGGCCGACACCAGGTTCTGCGCGACGATCACCGCCTTCGCATCCGCTGGGACCCGGATGCCGTGGCCGATGGCCAGCTTCAGTTCGGTGTAGGTGCCCGCAGGGCGGATCGACTCGATGGTGCCCACCTTCACCCCGGCGATGCGCACCTCGTCGCCGGGATAGATCGCGGTGGCCGTGACGAACTGCGCGGTGACCACGGTGGGCCGCAGCACCGCCTGCTTGACCACCACCGCCGCACCGCCGATCAGCAGCGCCGCGAGCACCAGGGTCAGGATCCGCCGTCTCATCACGGTGTCCCCGGTCCGTGGAACTCCGGAATCCCGTTGTACGGGAACGGAAGCTCGGCCCGTGGCCCGGCGTTGTCCGGCGGCTGGCCCGCGTTGACGCCGCGCCGGAAGCCGAACGCGTAGTCCAGCCACGGCTGCAGTATCTGGCCGAAGAAGATGTTCGGGATGTAGGCCTGGTAGTAGGGACCGTTACCAATCGTCTCACCGAGTGTGATCTGGAACTTGGCCAGACCGGGCAGCGCCTCGGCGATGTTGTCGCGGTTCTTCTCCATGATCGCGACCACCCCGTTGAGCTTATCCAGCGTCGGGGCGAGTTCGCGTTCGTTGTCGGCGACCAGACCGGACAGCTGCTTGGACAGCGTCGAGGTGTGGGCCAGCATCTCGACGATCGCGTGGCGGCGCGCATTGAGCACGGCGACAAGGTCGTTGGCGTTGAGCAGCAGGGTGTTCACCTGGTTGCCGCGCTCCGACAGGATCTTGGTGACGTCGGCGCCGCTGGACAGCAGCTCGCCGAGCGTCTCGTCGCGTTCGTTGAGTGCCCGCGACAGCCGGGTGACGCTGTCGAACGTCGGCCCCAGTTGCGGAGCCACCTCGTCGAGGGTGGCCGACAGGGTGTCCAGCGCCTGGTTCAGCGACGCCGTGTCGGTTCCCGCGGTGTTGGTGGTCAGCTCGCTGACCGCCTCGGTCAGCGAATAGGGAGATGCCGTGCGCGACAACGGGATCACCTCCATCGGCCGCATCGTGCCCTCGCCCTTGGACTCCAGGGTGAGCACCCGTTCGCCGAGCAGGGTCCCGGTGCGGATGTGCGCGGTGGTGTCCGTGCCCAGCGTCACGGTGCCGTCGATGGCGAACGTGACCAGAGCGGCCTGGCCCTGCAGGCCGACGGCGGTGACGCTGCCGACCTTCATGCCGGAGATCGTGACGTCGTTGCCGGGCGCCACCCCGCCCGCGTCGGCGAACAGCGCCTGGTAGCGCACCGCCGTCGCCCAGGATGTCAGCCGTTCGGGCGCCAGACCGACGGCGATCACCAGCATGACCAGGACCACACCGATGATTCCCGGCCGGATGAGGTGTCTGCCACGGTATTTCAGCATCAGGGTTCCTCGCACCTGCCGTTCTCTTGGCGGAGCCACGGGAACTCCGCGGTGCGGCCCTGCAGGTCGGTGACCCGCCACTTCAACTCGCAGATGTAGTAGTTGAAAAAGCTGCCGTAGGAGCCGGTGCGGATCAGCTTGCGGTAGTTCTCAGGCGCCTTCTGCAGACTGGTGTCGAGCCTGTCCTTCTGGAAGTCGAGGTTGGGTGCCAGCCGGTTCAGCTCGTCGACCGTCTCCGCCAGCGGCGGGCGCGCCTCGCTGAGCAGGTCGGCGATCGATGCGGTGCCCCTGTTCAGCGCGTCGATGGCGGTGGCGATCGGATCGCGTTCGGCCGCCAGCTCGGTGACGAGAGTCTCGAGCTGACCGACGGTGGTGGAGAACCGGTCCCCCTCCTTGTTGAGGGTGGCGAGCAGGGTCCGCAGGTTGTCGATGACGGCCTGGATCGTCTGGCTGTGTTCGGCCAGCGCGGCGCTGAACCCCGAACTACTGGTGAGCAGGGACCGCAACGTGGCGCCCTGCCCCTGGAAGATCTGGATCAGCGACGCAGACAAAGCGTTGACGTCCTGCGGGTTCAGGCCGCGGATGACGGGCTTGAGGCCGCCGAGCAGCAGGTCGAGGTCCAGCGCCTGCTGCGTGCGCTCGCGGGGGATCTGGGCACCGGGCGGCAGCGGGGTGCCACCGTCGCCCTCGATGAGCTCGAGGTAGCGGTCGCCGACGAGGTTCAGATAGCGCACGGCGGCGCGGGTTCCGGTGGTCATCTGCACCCCGGGGTCGGTGTCGAAGTCGACGACGACGGTCTTGTCGGGTTGCAGTTTCACCCGTTTCACGGTGCCCACCCGCATACCCGCCACCCGCACCGACTGTCCGGCCTCCAGCCGCGACACGTCGCTGAACACCGCGGAATACGTTCGGGTGCTGCCGGTCTGGTACTGGCCGAAGATGAAGAACAGCGACGCGGTCAGCAGCGCCATCACAGCGGCGAACACGCCGAACTTGATCACCGTGGAGCGAAACGGGCGCCTCATCCCGGTTGTCCGATCTGCGCGGTGTTGCGGGGCGGCCCGGACGTCTCGGTGTCGGGGAACATGATCTGCTTGATGATGTCGGCGTTGAGGATGATGCCGGGGTAGGTGCGCCGCCACGGGTTGGTGCCGGTGTCGGCGACGACGTAGGGCGGGACACCTTCGAACGGCATCTTCGGCAGCCCGATGCACTGCGGGCCGCCGGTCGCACCGGCCTTCGGCAGGTCCATCGGGTAGCGGTAGCGTTCCTGGGCCCACAGGAATCCGGTCAGAACCATCACGCCGGGCTGCTTCAGCGGTGGGCGCCCCGCTGCCTCCACCATGCCGGCCAACGCGCACCACAGCGCGTGGTTGTACTTGTTGAGCAGATCGGTGGTCGGCACCAGCAGCCGGGTGACCTCGGCGAGCGGATCGCGGTTCTGCCCGACGACCTCGGTGCCCACATCGGCCAGCCCGATGACGCTGACCAGGGCGGCGTCCAGGTTGTCCGTCTCGTCGACGATGGAGTCGCTGATCCGCGCTGCGTTGTCGGCGATGTCCACGAAATCCGTTGCGGCGTCGGCGTAAGCGTTGAGTACCCGCGGGGCGGTCTGCAGATCGGCGCGCAGTGCGGGCAGACTGGGCTCGATGGTCGCGAGGTAGGAGTTCAAGTCCGACAGCATCTGGCCGAGCCGCTCACCGCGGCCCGCCATGGCCTGGGCGATGGCGCCGAGTGTCGCGTTCAGCTTGGTCGGTTCGACGCTCGACAGCACCGACGTCAACTGCTCGAAGACGGTGTTCACCTCGACCATGACGTGCTGGGCCTCGATCACCTGGCCGGGGCGCAGGGACTCCGGCGACGGGTTCTCGGGGAACACGAACTGCACCTGCTTGGCGCCGAACACCGTCGGCGAGGCGATGTCGACCAGTGCGTTGGCCGGGATCGCATCCAGCCGCTTCGGATCGATCGCCAGATGTATCGCCGCCTGGCCGGTCGGCAGGGCCTCGATTTCGGCCACCCGACCCACCTGGACACCACGGACCTGAACCTTCGCGTCGGGGTTCATCACCAGCCCGGCGCGCTGCGAGATGACGGTAACCGGCACGGTTTCGGCGAATCCTCCCCGAAACATGTTGGCCGCCAAGAGGAAAACTGCCGCGACCGCAAGGATGGAGATCAGTCCGACCAACGGACGCAGCAGACTAGGCCTCACCGGCAGACTCCGCCTTCGCGGTTCGACAAGCCTGTTCCTCCCCCAATGGGCGTTCGAGGACGGTGCGAGACTTTACGCCGGAACATATCTTTGGGTCAATGACTCTTGATCAAAACAGGGGGATTCTCCCTCACGACCCCTCCCAATGCCAGCAGTACCTGTTGCCAGAACCAATTCTGGCGCAGCTTGAACCAGCTCAATGGCGACTTTTTCGGGATTCTCAATTAACTGTGAATCTTCGAATTATCGGTTCGCCCAAGCGCCAACCACCAGGGACACACCCAACACCGGAACAATCATTAGGCCCAATTTGGACCGGCCCGGCCGTGACAAACAGATCTCCACGGCATGCGTTGCTGTCGATAATGCCGCCTCGCGGCGGCTCGCGCTGCCTGAATGACAATCTTTATGAGAATAGAGAACGTCAGTCTTGAAAGTCGGCGCGCGAATTCACCACCGCGACTGAACCATCGACGGCGTCAATTGTTTTCAGGCACCCGGCGAGCGGAATGCGAAATATCCGGGGTCGCCGACGGACTACCCGCCGGCGCGCGGTCACTCGGGCAGTCGCAGTTCGGGCTTCTCGACCTCTTCGATGTTCACGTCCTTGAACGTGATCACCCGCACCTGCTTGACGAAGCGGGCCGGCCGGTACATGTCCCACACCCACGCATCGGTGAGCCGCAGTTCGAAGTAGACCTCACCGTCCGTATTGCGGGGCACCACCTCGACGGCGTTGGCGAGATAGAACCGTCGCTCCGTCTCCACGACGTAGCTGAACTGACCGACGATGTCCTTGTACTCGCGGTAGAGCGAGAGCTCCATCTCGGTTTCGTACTTCTCGAGATCTTCGGCACTCATCGCTCAGCTTTCCTTCATCCTGGTCGCTGTTCTCTCACTGGTCTCCATTGTTCCCTACCCGACCTGCCCGCGCTGATCCGGTGCACAGTCGGCGGCGAGTTCGGTGACCATCCGGGTGCCGCCGCCTGCGGTGGCGACCCGGCGCACGTTGATGAACGACCGCCGGTGCTGGCTGCACGGACCCAGCTCGGCCAGCGCCGCGCTGTGCGCCGCGGTGCTGTACCCCTTGTGCTCGGCGAACCCGTAACCGGGGTGCTCGGCGTCCAGTTCGACCATCAGCCGGTCGCGGCTGACCTTGGCCAACACGCTGGCCGCGGCGATGCAGGCCGCCGCCGCGTCGCCACCGACCACCGGCAGCGACGGCACCGGCAGGCCGGGCACCCGGAAGCCGTCGGACAGCACGTAGCCGGGCCGCACCGACAGGCCCGCCACCGCGCGCCGCATGCCCTCGATGTTGGCGGCGTGCACACCGCGGCGGTCCACCTCGTGCGACGGGATGAACACCACGTGGTAGGCCAGCGCGTAACGGCGGATCAGCGGAAACAGCCGCTCGCGCTCCTTCTCGTTGAGCTTCTTGGAGTCGTCGAGCGCCGCCAGGCTCTCCAACCGATTGGGCCCCAGCACGCAGGCCGCCACCACCAGTGGGCCGGCGCAGGCCCCGCGCCCGACCTCGTCGACGCCTGCCACCGGGCCCAGGCCGTTGCGATAGAGCGCGGACTCCAGCGTGCGCAGGCCCGAGGACTTCCGGATCACCGTGCGGGGAGGCCAACTCGCCGCCAACAACGACTCCTACGAATCAGTTCTGCGGGTTCACGCTGCTGATGCCGCCCCAGCGCGCCGGCGGCCACGCGATGAACCGCGCCTTACCGATCACATTCTCCACCGGCACCGTGCCCGCCATCGGGTCACCCGTGCAGAGCAGCCCCTTCTGCGCGTCCTGCGGCAGGTTGGTGCAGTGCGCCCGCGAGTCCGCCGAGTGGGTGCGGTTGTCGCCCATCACCCAGACGCGGCCCTCGGGGACCTTCACCGGCCCGAACTCGTTGCCCAGGCAGGGGTAGATCGCCGGGTCGGCGCGCATCGTCTGCGGGTCCAGGTAGGGCTCGTCGAGACGCTTGCCGTCGACCGTGAGCCCGGTGGCGGCGCGGCACTCCACCGTCTGCCCGCCCACCGCGATGATGCGCTTGACGAGGTCGTTCTCGTCGGGCGGCACGAAACCGACCACCGACAGCGCGTTCTGGATCCAGCGCACCACCGGGTTGTCCGACCGGATCGAGCGGTAGTTGATGTTCCAGTTCGGCGGGCCCTTGAAGACCACGACGTCGCCGGGCTCGGGATCGCTGAACCGGTAGGTCAGCTTGTCCACCATGATCCGGTCGCCCGTGCAGCCCGCGCAGCCGTGCAGCGTGGGCTCCATCGACTCCGACGGGATCAGGTAGGGCCGCGCGACGAACGTCAGCATGACGTAGTACAGCACCAGCGCGATCGTGATGAGGATCGCGAACTCGCGCAGCGCCCCACCCTTTTTCTCGGGCTTGTCGGCCTGCTCGCGCTTGTCGGCCTCGGCCGACTCGTCCGGACTGCTCTCGTCGGGCTCGGTGGATCCGGTCACCGCATCAGGGTAGCCAGCGCGGTGCTCATCACCGCGCTGCTCGGGCTCCAAGGATCAGACTCCGGCTACGGACGGCTGACCAGCGGTCAGCGCTTCTCCTTGATCTTGGCCTTCTTGCCCCGCAGCTCGCGCAGGTAGTACAGCTTGGCGCGACGCACGTCACCGCGGGTGACGACGTCGATGTGGTCGATGTTGGGCGAGTGCACCGGGAAGGTGCGCTCGACGCCGACGCCGTAGCTCTCCTTGCGCACGGTGAAGGTCTCACGGATCCCGCTGCCCTGACGGCGGATGACCACACCCTTGAAGACCTGGATGCGCTCCTTGGAACCCTCGATGACCTTCACGTGAACGTTCACGGTGTCGCCGGGGCCGAATTCCGGAATGTCGTCGCGCAGCGACGCCTGATCGACGAAGTCCAGCGTGTTCATCGGTGACACTTCCTTGCGGTTGGCGGCTGCGGGCGCGGTGGACGCGTCGCCGAGCCGAGCTGATCGGGTGTATCGGATGTCTCTCGCAGCGGGCGGAGCGAGCCGATCCCGGGTCCTGCACAGACAACTGCTCAATTGTGCCAGATGGGTCCGCGAGGAGTGAAATCGCACCTCGATCGGCGTCGTCGGCAGCCACGCCCGAAGCTCTCCCACCCTACTGTGACCGCCGATACGCACTACCCTTGACACCACGGGCCTTGACGTACGGGGACACACGGGACGGCCGTTGTGCCGCACCCGGAATCGAAAATGTGGCAGGAGGGCGATGCGACGGCGGCCGTCGAGGCTGGTGAGCGTGACCGCGGCGATCGTCGTCACCGTGCCGATCGTGGCGGGATGTGAGGCCAGGGTCTACGGCACCACCCCGGAGCAGCCGCACCTGACCGTCGTCGTCCCACAGGGTTCGATGGCACCGCTGCCCGAGGCCGCGCTCGACGAGCCGCCCCCGTCGTTCGTCGGCCTCGAGGACCGCGCGCGGCAGGCCACCGAGGACGCCGCGGCCGTCGGCGCCGACATCACCACGCTGGTGCTCGACCGCGCCACCGGCCACCGGGTGTCCAACGGCAACAACCAGGCCATGTCGATCGCGTCGGTGGTCAAGCTGTTCATCGCCGACGACCTGCTCTACCGCGACCAGCCGCTGAGTCCCGAGGACCGCGAGGCGTTCGACAGGATGCTGCGCGCCTCCGACGACAGCCCCGCCGAGGTGTTCTGGAACCGGGGCGGCGGCAGCGAGATCATCCGCCGGGTGACGCAGCGCTACGGACTGCCCGACACCAAGCCACCGACCGACGGGCGCTGGTTCAACACCGTCAGCACCGCGGCGGATCTGGTGCGCTACTACGACATGCTGCTCTCGGGCACCGGCGGGCTGCCCGCCGACAAGGCCGACATGATCATCAGCAACCTGGCCGCGTCGGCGCCGTACGGCATCGACGGCATGATGCCCGGCGGGGTGTACCCGCAGCGGTTCGGCATTCCCGAGGGGCTGCCCGAGGAGCAGGTCGCGGTCAAGCAGGGCTGGATGTGCTGCATCGGTTCGGACTGGATGCACCTGTCGACCGGTGTCATCGGGCCGGACCACCGCTACGTCATGGTGATCGGCTCGCTGCAGGCCACCAACGACGCCACCGCCCGCGAGACCATCACCGAGGCGGTGCGCACGATGTTCCCCGACGGGACGATCTAGCTCTCGTCCAGCAGATCCGGCCGGCGCTCGAGGGTGCGCTGCAGGCCCTGCTCATATCGCCACCGGGCGATCCTCGCGTGGTCCCCGGACAGCAGGATCTCCGGTACCGCCAGGTCCCGCCACACCGGCGGGCGGGTGTAGCTGGGCGCCTCCAGGATGCCGTTGGAGTGCGAATCGTCCTGGTGCGACGCCGGATTACCGAGCACCCCGGGAATCAGCCGGACCGTGGCCTCGATCATCACCAGCGCCGCGGACTCGCCGCCGGGCAGCACGTAGTCACCGATCGACACCTCCGCCACCCGCATCCGTCGGGCCGCGTCGTCGATGACGCGCTGGTCGATACCCTCGTAGCGGCCGCACGCGAACACCAGGTGCTTCTCGGTGGACCAGGCCTGCGCGTCGGCCTGCGTGAACAGCCGGCCCGCCGGGGTGGGGACGACCAGAAGCGTCTCCGGCGAACAGATCTCGTCGAGTGCCTCACCCCACACCGGGGCCTTCATCACCATGCCGGGCCCGCCGCCGTACGGTGCGTCGTCGACCGAGCGGTGCACATCGTGGGTCCAGCGCCGCAGATCGTGGACGCCGAGGTCGATGATGCCGGCGTCGATCGCCTTGCCCGGCAGTGACTGTCGCAGCGCGTCCAGGTATGCCGGGAAGATCGTGACGACATCAATACGCACCGCTGCGCATCCTCACTGAATGTCCAGCAGACCGTCGGGCGGATCGATCTCGATCGTCTGATCCGCCAGCGACACCGACAGCACGATCGCGCTGACGAACGGCACCAGCACCTCGGAGCCGGTCTCGGTGGTCACCGACAGCAACTCGCCCGCCGCGGTGTGCAGCACCTCGGCGACGTTGCCCACCAACCGGCCGTCGGTCGTGACGACCCGCAGCCCCTCGAGCTGGTGGTCGTAGAACTCGTCGGGATCGTCGATCGGCGGCAGATCCTCGGAGTCGACGATGAACAGCGTGCCGCGCAGCGCGTCGGCACCGTTGCGGTCGGTCACGCCCTCCAGGCGTACCAGCAGCCGGCCGCCGTGCGGCCGGGCCGAGGTGACCGTGAAATCACGTGCGGCGCCGCCGCCCTTACCGGGGCGGCCGCGCAACACGGAACCGGGAGCGAACCGGGCGTCGGGATCGTCAGTTCGGACGTCGACGACCACCTCGCCGGTGATGCCGTGCGCCTTGACGACCCGCCCGACAACCAGGTCCATCCGGGACTACTGGTCGGTGTCCACCACGTCGACACGGATGCCGCGGCCGCCGATCCCGGCGACCAGCGTGCGCAGCGCGGTCGCGGTGCGGCCACCGCGCCCGATCACCTTGCCGAGGTCGTCGGGATGGACGTGAACCTCGACGGTGCGTCCGCGCCGGCTGGTCACCATGTCGACGCGCACGTCGTCGGGATTGTCGACGATTCCGCGCACCAGGTGTTCGACCGCGTCAACGACGACAGAGCTCACGGCTGTCAGCTTTCTGCGCTGGCGTCGCCGGCCTCGGCGGCGGCCTCAGTCTTCGCTTCAGCCTTGTCGTCAGCCTTGTCGTCGGCCTTTTCTTCGGCCTTGTCTTCGGCCTTCTTGGCCGGCGCCTTCTTCTTCTTGGGCTGGGTGGTGGCCTCGGTGGTCGGACCGCCCTCGGCCTCGGCGAGCGCCTTGTTGAACAGCTCCAGCTTGCTGGGCTTGGGCTCCTTGACCTTCAGCGTGCCCTCGGCACCCGGCAGACCCTTGAACTTCTGCCAGTCACCGGTGATCTTCAGCAGCGCCAGGACGGGCTCGGTCGGCTGTGCGCCCACGCTCAGCCAGTACTGCGCGCGCTCCGAGTCGATCTCGATGAGGCTCGGTTCTTCCTTCGGGTGGTACCGGCCGATGATCTCGATGGCGCGACCGTCGCGGCGGGTGCGCGCGTCGGCGACAGCGATGCGGTACTGGGGATTGCGGATCTTGCCAAGCCGGGTCAGCTTGATCTTGACAGCCATGTAAGCGAATTCTCCTGTGATTGCCACGCTGCAATTCAGCGATCGAGGCGGGATTGCCTGGATCCGGTTTTGCCTTACGTGTGTGACCGCCACGGGGCCGGAGTCCCGAGGAAGACAGTCGACCATTGTGCCAGAACGGGCCCGACCGGCAAAAATCGTCTCACCCGAGGCATCCGCCCCAGCGTAGAGAGTCCTGATGAGCCTGTTCAAAGAGAAGAGCATGACGATCCTGGCCGGGCAGCTGGCCCGCCCGCACGGACCGCTGGGTCTGCTGGTGGCCCGGACGTTGAACCGCGGCAACGCCCGGGCGATCGGCGCGGCGGTCGACGCCGCCGGGGCCGGGCCGGGCGCCGTCGTGGCCGACGTCGGGTTCGGCGGCGGCATCGGCCTGCGGATGCTGCTCGACCGGGTGGGGCCGGCGGGCCGCGTGCACGGGGTCGAGATCGCCGCCGGCATGCTGCGCCGCGCCCGGATGACCTTCGCCCGCGAGATCCGCGCGGGCCGGCTGTGGTTGGCGCAGGGGTCGCTGACGGCGCTGCCGTTCGACGACGCCGCGCTCGACGCCGTCGTCACCGTCAACACCGTGTACTTCATCGACGACCTCGACACCGCGTGCGCCGAACTGGCGCGGGTGCTGCGGCCCGGCGGCCGCGCGGTGATCGGCATCGCCGATCCCGACGCGATGCGCCACGCGCCGTTCACCCGGCACGGGTTCACGCTGCGCCCGGTCGAGCAGATCCGGGCGGCACTGGCCGGCGCCGGGCTGACCGTCGAGCACCGCCGGGTCGACGACAAGCCGCTCCCCCGCCATGTGCTCGTCGGGACCCGCTGACGGTCAGATCCCGAGCACGGCCTTGGCGATCAGGAAGTAGATCAGCAGCCCGGTCGCGTCGGTGAACGTCGTGATGAACGGGTTGGAGAACACCGCGGGATCCACCCGGATCGTCCTGGCGACCAGCGGCATCACCCCACCGACCGTCGCCGCCATGGTGCACACGCTGACCAGCGTCAGCGCGATCACGGTGCCCAGCCCGCGGTCGTAGATCGCGCTGGTGACCACAAACGCCACCGCGCCGAGCAGCAGCCCGAGCGACAGCCCCACCCGGAACTCCCGGACCAGCACCCGCAGCAGGTCACTGGGCCGCACATCGCCGAGGGCCAGCGCGCGGGTGACGGTGGTGGCGGCCTGGTTGCCGGTGTTGCCGCCGGTGCCGATCAGCAGCGGCACGAACAGCGCCAGGGTCACCACCTGCGACAGCGTCGCCTCGAACACCTCGAGCACCTGCACGGTCAGCGTCGCGCCGATGGCCAGCACCAGCAGCCAGACCACGCGGGACCGCACCAACCCGCTGACCGGCGCGGTGAGGTAGGGCCGGCGCAGCGGTTCCACACCGCTGATGCGGGCCTGGTCCTCGGAGTCGGCCGACTCCAGGATGCGCAGCGCGTCGTCGACGGTGAGGATGCCCACCAGGCGGGTCTCGGCGTCCACCACCGGGAGCGCCAACACCTTGAGGTCGGCGCAGCGCCGGGCCGAGACCTCGGCGACGTCGGTGGCGCGCACCCACTGGGCCGGCTGCATCAACTCGCCGACCGTCGTCTCCGCCGAGGCGCCGAGCAGGTCGCGCAGGCTCACCACCCCGACCAGCACCCGCTCGTCGTCGGTCACCGGCAGCGTGTAGACGGTCTCGGCGTCGCCGAGGCGCTCCTGCACCCGCAGCATCGCCTCCGCGACCGTGAAACGCGCCCGCACAGCGACGAATTCGGGGCTCATCCGCCGACCGATAGACCCCTGCGGGTAGCCGAGGATGTCGGCGGTCATCGCCCGCTCGTCCGGCGGCAGGCCCTGCAGCAGGCGGTGCGCCACCGTCGCCGGGAGTTCGTCGAGCAACCCGACGCGGTCGTCGGGGTTCAGGTCGGCGAACAGCGCCGCGACGGCGTCGTCCTGCAACCCGGCGACGAGGTCACCCTGCAGGCTGGCGTCGAGGCTCTCGAAGACCTGCAGCGCCAATCCCTTCGGCAGCACGCGGTACAGCACCGCCCGTCTCCGCCGATCGAGGCGCTCCAGGGTGGCGACGATGTCGGAGACCGACAACCGTCGTACCTCGGCGGTCATGGCCGCCATGTCCAGGCGGTCCACCGCCTCGGTAAGGGCTCGCACGGCCGCGTCGCGGCGGTCGGTCTCAGTCTGGTTCGTCACAACACAGGCTTACACGAGCTTGTCAAAGCATTTCTCCTCGACGCGTTTGCTCATCCGCCAACCGTCGGCGGTGCGCACGAACTCGTCGACGTACCAGATGCCGACGAAATAGATCTGGCCAGCGTCGCCGCCCATCACCATCGGGTTGAAGCAGACCGCGCGGGAGGTGGCGCGGTCACCGTCCGGGCTGTAGGAGACCCGGATGTCCACGTTGCCCAGCATGTGGAAGTACGCCGGGAAGTTCGGCAGCACCTCCTTGAGCCAGGCCTTCACCTCCGGGAAGCGACCGTCGATGCCCCCGCTGACCCGGTAGTCGATGTAGGCGTCGGGGGTGAACACCCGGTCGAGGTCGTCGAAGCGCTTCTGGTCGATCGCCGTCGAGTAGTCGATCAGCAGCTGCTGAATCTCGAAGCGGTCGGAGATCTCGTCGAGGGTCATCATGGGCTACATCAAACCGCAGGCCGTTAGGCTCGGGGCCCATGCGGAGAACTGCGATCGTCCTCGCCGCGTTGGTGGCCTGCGTTCTGGCGCTGGTCGCGCCGCCGGCCGGCGCCGAACCGGTGGCGCAGCCCGGCGGAATCCTGACGCCGCCGGAGGGGCCGGCCGAGGCCTGGATCATCGCCGACATGGACACCGGCGAGGTGCTGGCCGGGCGCAACGAGTACGGCCAGTACGCACCCGCCAGCACCATCAAGGTGCTGCTGGCGCTGACCGTGCTCGACGAGCTTCCGCTGGACGCCACGATCGTCGCCAACGAGGCCGACACCAAGGTCGAGTGCAACTGCGCGGGCGTCACCCCCGGGATGACCTACACCACGCGCCAGCTGCTGGAGGCGATCCTGCTGGTGTCGGGCAACGACGCGGCCAACACGCTGGCCACCATGCTCGGCGGTCACGACGTCGCGATCACCAAGATGAACGCCAAGGCGGCGCTGCTCGGCGCCTACGGCACCAATGTCGGCTCGCCGTCGGGTCTGGACGGCCCGGGCATCGCGATGTGGTCCTCCCCGCACGACCTGGCGGTGATCTTCCGCGCCGCGATGGCCAACCCGGTGTTCGCCCAGATCACCGCCCAGCCCACCGCGGTGTTCCCCACCAAGACCGGCGACAAGGTGCTGGTGAACCAGGACGAGCTGCTCAAGCTCTACCCGGGCACCCTCGGCGGCAAGACCGGGTTCACCGACATCGCCCGCAAGACGTTCGTCGGCGCAGCGCAGCGCAACGGCCGGCGGCTGGTCATCGCGTTGATGTACGGCCTGGACCGGCCCGGCCAGCCGACCTACTGGGATCAGGCGATCGGCCTGCTGGACTGGGGCTTCGCGCAGCCACCGGGCACCTCCATCGGGATGCTCTGAATTCGAACGTTGCTTAATCGCAACGCATCCGAGACCGGGCCGGATAACACCGCGGTTACGCTCGGCGGGCATGCGACGCTTGTTGGCCGCGTTGGCCATCGCGCTGACCTGCGCAATGACCCTGGCCACCGGCTTCGCCGCGCCGGCCACCGCCCAACCGGGCGGTGCGACCTCCGGTGCGCTGTCCCTGCCGGACGGGCCCGCTCAGTCGTGGCTGCTCGCCGACCTCGACACCGGCCGAATCCTGGCCTCCCGCAACCCGTATGAGCCGCACCCGCCGGCCAGCACGATCAAGGCGCTGCTGGCGATGGTCGTGCTCGACCAGTTGCCGCTCAACGCGGTGATCGTGGCCCGTCCGGCCGCCGCCGACGTCGAATGTTCCTGTGCCGGAGTGAAAGCCGGGCGACCGTACACGGTGCGCCAACTGCTCGACGGGCTGATGCTGGTGTCGGGCAACGACGCGGCCAACGTGCTCGCCGACGGTCTCGGCGGGTATCGCGTCGCGGTGGCCAAGATGAACGCCAAGGCGGCGGCGCTGGGGGCACGCAGCACGCGGGTGTCGTCGCCGTCGGGTCTCGACGGGCCCGGCATGGAGTCCTTCACCACCGCCAACGATCTCGCGGTGATCTACCGGAATGCGTTGCGGTATCCGGCTTTTGCCGCGATCGTGCGCCAGCCGTCGTCGCTGTTCCCCACCGACGACGGGCCGAAGACGATCGTCAACCAGAACCAGCTGCTCAAGCGGTATCCGGGCACGCTGGTCGGCAAGACCGGCTACACGAACCTGGCCCGCGACACGTTCGTCGCCGCCGCGCAGCGCAACGGCAGGCGGCTGGTCGTCGCGCAGCTGTACGGCAACGGCGACCTCTACAGTCAGGCGATCCAGCTGTTCGACTGGGGCTTCGCCCAGAGCTAGCCTCTCTTCTTCCTTTCTTCCGCGAGCGTGCGTGTCTGCACACGACACGCCGGAGTTTTTGCGGCATTTGCGCACGCTCGCGACGGGGTTGACGGGTGGCCGGTGTGCGCATACCCCTGCGCATGCGCCGAAACTACGGTTGTTGACGAATAGTCGCCGAAATCCGTCAACTTCCGTAGTTTCGGCGGTCTTTCGGCCGGACCGGGAGCCCGACCGCACGCTCGCCGGAAAGGACGGTTACGTGTAGACGCGACCGCGCAGGATCACCGCGTCGGGGTTCTTCACCACCGCGGCGCCCAGCCGGGGATCCTCCGAGAAGCACACCAGGTCCGCCGGGGCGCCGTCGACCAGCGCAGGCCGGCCCAGCCACTCCCGCGCCGCCCAACTGGCCGCGCCCAGCGCCTCGGTGGGACTCATCCCGATGCCCTTGAGCGCGTCGATCTCGTCGGCGATTCGCCCGTGCGCGACCATGCTGCCCGCGTCGGTGCCCGCGTAGATCGGCACCCCGGCCTCCCGGGCGGCGGCGATCCGCGCCGGGCACTTCTCGTGCAGATCCCGCATGTGCTGGGCGTACCGCGGGAACTTGCCCGCCCCATCGGCGATGCCCGGGAAGTTCGCGATGTTGATCAACGTCGGCACCAGCGCCGTGCCGTGCTCGACCATCAGGTCGATGGTGTCGTCGGTCAGCCCGGTGCCGTGCTCGATGCAGTCGATCCCGGCCTTGATCAGCCCCGGCAGCGCGTCCTCGCTGAACACGTGCGCGGTGACCCGGGCGCCCTCGGCGTGGGCGGCGTCGATCGCGGCCTTGAGCACGTCGTCGGACCACAGCGGCGCCAGGTCCCCCACCTCGCGGTCGATCCAGTCGCCGACGAGCTTGACCCACCCATCGCCGAACCGGGCCTGCTCGGCCACCGCCTCCGGCAGCTTCGACTCGTCCTCCAACTCCAGCGCGAACCCGCGCGAGTAGCGCTTCGGCCGGGCCAGATGACGCCCGGCGCGGATGATCTCGGGCAGGTCGTCACGGTCGGCCAGCGCGCGGGTGTCGATCGGCGAGCCGGCGTCGCGCAGCAGCAGCGCCCCGGCGTCGCGCTCCACCTCGGCCTGAGCGACGCAGTCGTCGAGGTTGTCCAGCACACCGTGCTCCCCCAACCCGACGTGGCAGTGCGCGTCGACCAGACCGGGCAGCACCCAGCCCCCATACCCGTCAGCACCGAACACCGTCTCCGCACCGCTGACCGGCTCGGCGCGCAGCACGCCGTCGACGATCCACCACTCCACCGGCTCCCCGTCGGGCAACCCCCGACCGCGAACGTGAAGCCTCACGGCTACTTCTGACCCGGGAACTTCAGCTTCGACAGGTCGATGTCGGCCAGCCCGGGCGGCAGCTCATCGAGACCCTTGGGCATGTTCGACAGGTCCGGGAAGCCCGCCGGCAGCCCGCCCATCGCACCGAGCGGGTTGCGCACCTTCGGCGGCGTCGGGCCGCCCTTGCCCTTCTTGCCCTTCTTCTTGTTCTTTCCGGCCTTGCGGGAGTTCTTGCGGCCGAACGGCATTCCCATCTGGCCCGCCATCTGCGACATCATCTTGCGGGCCTCGAAGAACCGCTCGACGAGCTGGTTGACCTCCGCGACCGTGACGCCGGAACCGTTGGCGATGCGCAGACGGCGCGAGCCGTTGATGATCTTCGGATCGGCCCGCTCCTCGGGCGTCATGCCCCGGATGATCGCCTGGATCCGGTCGAGCTGCTTGTCGTCGACGGCGGCCAGCGCATCCTTCATCTGGCCCGCGCCGGGCAGCATGCCCAGCAGGTTGCCGATCGGCCCCATCTTGCGGATGGCCTGCATCTGCTCGAGGAAGTCCTCCAGCGTCAGCTCACCGCTGCCGATCTTGTGGGCGGCCTCCTCGGCCTTCTGCGCGTCGAAGACCTGTTCGGCCTGCTCGATCAGCGTCAGCACGTCGCCCATGCCGAGGATCCGGCTGGCCATCCGGTCCGGGTGGAAGACGTCGAAGTCGTCGAGCTTCTCACCGGCGGACGCGAACAGGATCGGCACGCCGGTGATCTCGCGCACCGACAGCGCCGCACCACCGCGGGCGTCGCCGTCCAGCTTGGTCAGCACGACGCCGGTGAAGCCGACACCCTCGCGGAACGCCTCGGCGGTGGTGACGGCGTCCTGGCCGATCATCGCGTCGAGCACGAACAGCACTTCGTCGGGATTGACCGCGTCGCGGATGGCGGCGGCCTGGCTCATCAGCTCGTCGTCGATGCCCAGGCGGCCCGCGGTGTCGACGATGACGACGTCGTACAGCTTGGCCTTCGCCTCGGCCAGGCCCGCCGCGGCCACGGCGACCGGGTCACCGGGGGCGTCGTCGGGCGCGCCCTCGGCCGACACGCCGGGATGCGGCGCGAACACCGCGACACCGGCGCGCTCGCCGACGATCTGCAGCTGGTTCACCGCGCCGGGGCGCTGCAGGTCGCAGGCCACCAGCAGCGGCGTATGCCCTTGCCCGCGAAGCCATTTAGCCAGCTTGCCGGCCAGCGTCGTCTTACCCGAACCCTGCAGGCCCGCCAGCATGATCACCGTCGGCGGGTTCTTCGCGAACCGCAGCGAGCGGGTCTCGCCGCCCAGGATCTCGATGAGTTCCTCGTTGACGATCTTAACGACCTGCTGGGCCGGGTTCAGCGCCGCGGAGACCTCGGCGCCGCGGGCCCGCTCCTTGATGCGGTTGACGAACGCACGCACCACGGGCAGCGACACGTCGGCTTCCAGCAGCGCCAGCCGGATCTCCCTGGTCGTGGCGTCGATGTCGGCGTCGGTCAGCCGGCCTTTACCGCGCAGCCCCTGCAGGGCTCCGGTCAACCGGTCGGACAGGGATTCAAACACGACGTCCAGCCTAAACGCAGTCCGGTGCGACGCGCCCGAGCAGGGCGGTTACGTTGCTCAGCTGGCCTCGGCGGCCGGTTTCTTGGGCGGCGGGGCGGGCAGCACCGCGTAGAGGTCGCGTTCCAGGTCGGCGCGGATCGAGGCGTCGGCGCGGATGCCGAACAGGTCGACCACCGAGGAGCCCAGCGTGGTCACCTTGGCCCAGACGATGTCGACGCCGTCGCGTTCGAACACCGCGGTCAGCCGCGCCAGCAGGCCGGTGCGGTCGGTGCTGCGGATCTGCACGACGAGCTCACCCGGCCGGGCGCCGTCGGACCACAGGATCACCGGCGCGGCGGTGACCTGGTTGATCGGCACCGCCGCCGGAATCTCGCCCGCGCGGGTGGTGCCGTGCTCGGCGGCGTCGCGTTCGCGGCGGTCCAGGGCCTCGAGCACGTCGAGGTCGCCGTCGAGGGCCAGCAGCAGCTGCTGGCGCAGCAGCTCGGCGGCCGGCGGGGTGCCGAACCGCGGCGAGACGACGAACGTGTTGATCGCCGAGCCCTCGTGGCTGTTGACCGACGCCGAGTGCACCCGCAGCGAGTGCAGCGCCAGCACACCGGCCGCCTTCGACAGCAGACCGCGGCGGTCCGGGGCGATCAGCGTGACGTTGTAGATGTGCGGGCTGTCGGTCTGGGTCATCTCGACGTGCACGTCGACCTGCGCGGCCAGCGAGAGGTAGCGGGGATCGATGGGATCGGGCTTCGGCAGCTCCTCACCGGCCATCACCAGCTTGCAGCGGCGGACCAGGTCGCCGATCAGGGTGGCCTTCCAGTCGCCCCACACCCCGGGCCCGGTGGCCAGCGAGTCGGCCTGGGCGAGCACCTCGAGCAGTTCCAGCAGTACCGGGTCGCCGTCGAGGGTCTCCACCACCGACGCGATGGTGGCCGGGTCCTGTAGATCGCGCCGAACGGCGGTGTGCGGCAGCAGCAGGTGGTGGCGCACCATCTTCGACAGCGTCTCGATATCCGACGGCCACAGCCCCAGCCGGGTGCCGATCTGGGTGGCCAGTTCCGCGCCGATGACGCTGTGGTCGCCGCCGCGGCCCTTGCCGATGTCGTGGCACAGCGCACCGAGCAGCAGCAGGTCCGGGCGCGACACCTGGGTGGTGAAAGCGCTTGCCTTCGAGACGGTTTCGACGAGGTGCCGGTCGACGGTCCAGATGTGCACGACGTCGCGCGGCGGCAGGTCGCGCACCGCACCCCACTCCGGGAACAACCGGCCCCACAGCCCGGTGCGGTCCAGCGCCTCGATGGTGGCCACCGCCGACGGGCCGGCGGCAAGCATCACCAGCAGATCCTTGAGCGCCTCGGCCGGCCAGGGCGTCCGCAGCTCCGGCGCGGACTCGGCCAGCCGCGCCAGCGTGGAGCCGGACATCGGCAGGCCGGTGGTCGCCGAGGCCGCCGCCACCCGCAGGATCAGGCCGGGATCGCGTTCGGGCCTGGCGTCGCGGGCCAGCACGACCTCGCCGGCGAACTCGATGACCCCCTCGTCGAGCGGTCGGCGCGCCGGGCGGCGCAGAGCCGCGAAACCGCGGCGCGGCAACGCGTTGGCCGCGGTGCGGATTCCGGCGTCGACGTAGAAGCTGATGGTGCGCGCAGCATCGGAGAGCATGCGCGCGAGGTCGAACCGGTCGCCGATATGCAGGGCGGCGCCGATCTCGTCGGCGTGCTGGGCCAGCAGCAGATCGCGGCCACGCCCGGCGACCCGGTGCAGTTCGGTGCGCACGTTGAGCAGCGCCATGTGCGCGTCGCCGAGCGAGCCGATCGGCGAGGCCGACGAGCGGTTCGGGTACACGTCGGTCAGCTGCGCGATCGCCAGCGCGTTGAGCAGCTGCACGTCGCGCAGGCCGCCGCGGCCGCATTTGAGGTCCGGTTCGGCGCGGTGGGCGATCTCGCCGCTGCGCTCCCAGCGCGCCCGGGTGTGCTCGACCAGTTCGTCGAAGCGCGAGGCGATTCCGGTGCGCCACTGCCTGCGGGCACCGCCGATCAGCAGCGAGGACAGGTCGGAGTCGCCTGCGATGTGCCGCGCTTCGAGCATGGCCAGTCCGGCGGAGATGTCCTCCCCCGCGACCTTCAGCGCCTCGGGCACCGTTCGCACGCTGTGGTCGATGCGAATGTTGGCGTCCCACAACGGGTACCAGAGCGCCTCGGCGACCTTGCTGACGGTCTCCTGGGGCAGGTTGTCGTGCAGCAGCGTGAGATCGAGGTCGGAGTGCGGGACCAGTTCGCCGCGGCCCAGTCCGCCGGTCGCGACGATCGCGAAGCCACTGGTGGGCGTGATCCCGATTTCCGAAGCCTTGGTGGTGAGCCAGAACTCGTGCAGATCCTGCAGAGCCCGGCGCAGAGAGGCCGAATCCAGTTGGCGCGCAGTGCCTGAGAGCAACTTCTCACAGGCGACGGCGAGGTCGGTGGCCGGCCGGTACGCGGCCGCCGCCGGGGCCTCCTTGCGGGAGGCTCCGGCGGCGGTTTCGCGTTTCTCGATCATCTTTCGTCATCTCCCAACCGGTGGTGCCAATTGCGTTGGAGTAAGGCCGGGAGACGACCACTCACTGGAACAGGTTGATCAGAGGGCGTCGGCTCCACGTTCTCCGGTGCGCACCCGGACCACGGTGTCGACGGGGCTCACCCACACCTTGCCGTCGCCGATCTTGCCGGTCCGCGCGGCCTGGACGATGACGTCCACCACCTTGTCCACGGACTCGTCGTCGACGACGACCTCGACCCGCACCTTCGGCACGAAGTCGACCGAGTACTCAGCGCCGCGGTACACCTCGGTGTGACCCTTCTGGCGTCCGTAGCCCTGAACCTCACTGACTGTCATACCGAGGATACCCGTCTGTTCGAGTCCGGTCTTGACGTCTTCGAGGGTGAACGGCTTGACGATCGCGGTTACTAGCTTCATGTAGTCAATCCCTTCCGAGGAAATTGTTGCCGATCAGGCGAGCTCGTAAGCGGTTTCGGCATGTTCCGTCTCATCAATGCCGGTCTCCTCGTCTTCACGGCTGACCCGCCATCCCAACGGCTTAACGATAAAGGCAATGATCGCCGTCAGGATGCCGGTGAAGATCACCGCGACCAGAGCGATGACAACCTGCACCACCAGCTGCTCGAAGCCGCCGCCGTAGAACAGGCCCGTGTCGAGGGCCAGGAAGCCGATGCCGATGGTGCCCCACAGGCCGGCGACCAGGTGGACGCCGACGACGTCGAGCGAATCGTCATAGCCGAACTTGTACTTCAGGCCGATCGCCAGCGCCGACAGCGCACCGGCGATGACACCCAGGATCAGCGAACCGATCGGCGAGAGCGAACCGCACGCCGGGGTGATCGCGACCAGGCCGGCGACGATACCCGAGGCGGCACCCACGCTGGTGGCGTGGCCGTCGCGGATGCGCTCCACCAGAAGCCAGCCCAGCATCGCGGCCGCGGTGGCAGCGGTGGTGTTGACCCACACGGCGCCGGCGAGCATGTCGGCAGCGCCCTCAGAACCGACGTTGAAGCCGAACCAGCCGAACCACAGGATGGCCGCGCCGAGCATCACGAACGGGATGTTGTGCGGGCGGTAGACGATCTTGCCGAAGCCGGCGCGCTTGCCGAGCAGGATGGCCAGCACCAGGGCAGCCATACCGGCGTTGATGTGCACCACGGTGCCACCGGCGAAGTCGATCGGAGCGACGTTGGCCGACTCCGCTTCGGCGTCATACCCGAAGAGCCAGGACGCGATGCTGTTCTCGCCACCCGACAGCAGGCCGCCGCCCCAAACCATGTGGGCCAGCGGGAAGTACACGAAGGTCGCCCACAGCGCGCCGAACACCAGCCAGGTGCCGAACTTCATGCGCTCGGCCACCGCGCCGCTGATCAGGGCGACGGTGATGACCGCGAAGGTCAGCTGGAAGCCGGCCCACACGATGGCCGGGACGGTGCCGAAGCCGCCGAGGACGTACAGGGTTTCGTCACCGACCTCCTGTGTCTCCAGCAGTTGGCTCAAGCCGAACAGGGAGAAGGGGTTGTCGAAGATCCCCGCGATGTCGCTGCCGCCGGTGTGCCCGGACGAGAACGACATCGAGTAGCCCCACAGCACGTAGATGACGCTGATGACGCCCATCGCGCCGAACGACATCATCATCATGTTGAGGACGGACTTCTGTCGCGAGAGCCCGCCGTAGAAGAACGCCAGGCCCGGCGTCATGAACAACACCAGTGCCGCGGCGGTGAGTACCCATGCGGTGTCGCCCGCGCTCAACCCGTCAGGGCCGAACGGCGCGAACGCATCATCGGGTAGAGCTAGGGGTAAGGCTGAAACCACTTTGTGTGAACCTCCTTGGGAAGTGCGCCGATCGGATCGGCCTCCCGAAGAGACTCTTTTGCCGGGGTTTCACCGGTGATTCCGTTCCGTTTCCGTTAAGTGAACGGATTTCCCTGACGCGTTACGCCTGTGTTTCACGGCATGTCTGACGGCAAAAAGTAACCCCGGGCCGTCGCCGACCCGGGGTGTGAAGGGTGTAACCGGCTAGCCCAGAAGAGCCCTGCTAGCCCAGAAGAGCGTCGACGAAGGCCGCCGGCTCGAACGGGGCGAGATCGTCCGGTCCCTCGCCGAGCCCGACGAGCTTGACCGGCACACCGAGTTCCTGCTGCACGCGGAACACGATGCCGCCCTTGGCGGTGCCGTCGAGCTTGGTCAGCACGACACCGGAGATGTCGACGACCTCGGCGAACACCCGCGCCTGGGCCAGCCCGTTCTGCCCGATGGTGGCGTCGAGGACCAGCAACACCTCATCGACCTCGGCGCGCTTGCTCACCACGCGCTTGACCTTTCCGAGCTCGTCCATCAGGCCGGTCTTGGTGTGCAACCGTCCCGCGGTGTCGATGAGGATGACATCGGCGCCGTCGGCGATGCCCTTGTCGACGGCGTCGAACGCCACCGACGCCGGGTCGGCCCCCTCGGCGCCGCGCACCACCTGCGCGCCCACGCGCGACGCCCATGACTGCAGCTGGTCGGCCGCCGCGGCGCGGAACGTGTCGGCCGCGCCCAGTACCACGCGGCGCCCGTCGGCGACCAGCACGCGGGCCAGCTTGCCGACGGTGGTGGTCTTGCCGGTGCCGTTGACCCCGACGACCAGCAGCACCGATGGTTTGTCGGCGTGCGGCAGCGCCCGGATCGAACGGTCCAGGTCGGGGCGCAGCTCCTCGATGAGCACCCCGCGCAGCACCGCGCGGGCGTCGGCCTCGGTGCGCACCCCGGCGGCGGCCATCCGCTCGCGCAGCGACGCCACCACGGACTGGGTGACCACCGGGCCGAGGTCGGAGATCAGCAGCGTGTCCTCGATCTCCTCCCAGGAGTCCTCGTCGAGGTCGCCGGCGCCGAGCAGGCCCAGCATGCTCTTGCCGAGTGCGTTCTGCGACTTCGCCAGCCGGCCGCGCAGCCGCTCCAGACGGCCGGTGGTCGGGGCGATCTCGTCGAGGACGGGTGCCGCGGGCGCCTCGTCAACGGGGGCCTCCTCAGCGGGGGCCTCCTCGACCGGGGCGGGCGCCTCCTCGACCGGAGCCGGCGTCTCGACAGCCTCGACGGGCTCTGAGACGGGCTCTGGGGCCGGCTTGGGTTCCTTGACCGGTACCGGGCCGTCGGGCAGCTTCACGTCGGCGATCGGGCGCTTCGGTGCGTCGCGCGGCACGGTGGCGTCGTCGCCGACGGCGGGCAGCCCGGTGGTGTCGATCCGCTCGGCCGGTTGCTTCGGCGGGGCGCTGGGCTGCTTGGGCGGGGCGGTCGCCTGCGAGAACGTGATCCCCGACGACGCCTGATATCCGGCCGGCTTCTCCACCGCCGGCTTGGTCGGCGACTTGAGGCTGATCTGCCGACGCCGGTACCGGACGAGTCCGACGACCAGGACGGCGACCAGCAGAACGGCGATGACCGCGACTGCGATCCACAAACCTTCTGTCACCGAGCCATTGTCTCAGGGTTGCTCGGCGCCTCCCCCGCGCCCCGAAGGTGCCCCCGTCAGTTCGTCGCGGCGACCAGTTCCTGCCCGCGCATCCGCTGGCTGATCACCTGGGTGATGCCGTCGTCGCGCATGGTGACGCCGTACAGCGCGTCGGCGACCTCCATCGTCGGCTTCTGGTGGGTGATGACGATGAGCTGCGAGCGCTCCCGCAGCTGCTCGAACAGGCTGATCAGCCGGCGCAGGTTGACGTCGTCGAGCGCGGCCTCCACCTCGTCCATCACATAGAACGGCGACGGCCGGGCCCGGAAGATCGCGACCAGCATCGCCACCGCGGTCAGCGACTTCTCGCCACCCGACAGCAGCGACAGCCGCTTGACCTTCTTGCCCGGCGGCCGGGCCTCGACCTCGACGCCGGTGGTCAGCATGTCGTCGGGGTTGGTCAGCAGCAGCCGGCCCTCCCCGCCCGGGAACAGCGTCGAGAACACCTGGGTGAACTCCCGCTCGACGTCGGCGTAGGCCTCGGTGAACACCTGCAGGATGCGGGCGTCGACGTCCTCGATGACGTCGAGCAGGTCCTTGCGCGCCGCCTTGACGTCCTCGAGCTGGGTGGACAGGAAGTTGTAGCGCTCCTCAAGCGCGGCGAACTCCTCCAGCGCCAGCGGATTGACCCGGCCGAGCTCGGCGAGCTCGCGCTCGGCCTTCTTGGCACGCCGCTCCTGGGTGGCCCGGTCATACGGCATCGGCGCGGGCGCGACGACCTGCTCGCCGCGCTCCTTGGCCTGTTCGTACTCGGCCATCTCCAGCTCCGACGGCGGCAGCGGCACGTGTGGGCCGTATTCGTTGATCAGGTCGGAGGCGGCCATGCCGAACTGTTCGAGCACCTGCTGCTCGAGCTGCTCGATACGCATCGCCGCCTGGGCCTTGGCCACCTCGTCGCGGTGCAGCGCGTCGGTGAGGCTGTTGAGCTTCATGGTGAGCTCGGTGACCTCCTCGCGGGTCCGCGTCAGCGCCGCGGCGCGCTCCTGGCGTTCGGCGGCCAGCTCGTCACGCGCCTTGGAGGCCAGCGCCACCACCGCGCTGAGCCGTTGCGCGACAACGCGTCCCGACTCGGCGACGGCCGCCGCCACCGCCGCGGCGTGCTCCCGGGCCTCCCGCGCCCGCTGGGCCCGCTCCCGCGCTTCCCGCTCGGCGGTGGCGGCCCGGCGCAGCGAATCCGCCCGTCCCCGAACGGCGTTGGCGCGTTCCTCGGCGGTGCGCACGGCCAGGCGGGCCTCCACCTCGACGGCGCGGGCCGCCTCGGCGGCGGCCATGGTCTCCTGCCGGTCGACCGGCTCGGCCTCGAACATGGGCTCCTGCTGCGCGTTGTGCAGCCGCTGTTCGAGCTCGACGAGTTCGGCGACGGTGCGCTCGCGGTTGGTCTCCAGTTCGGCCCGCTGCTGGGTCAGCCGCTGGTACTCGTCGTCGGCGTTGCGGGCCTCCTGTCCGAGCCGGCCCAGCTGCTCGTAGATCGCCGAGATCGCGGCGTCGGACTCGTTGAGCGCGGCCAGCGCCTGTTCGGCGGCGTCCTGCCTGCTGGCCTGCTCGGCCAGTGCGCCCGACAGCGCCGCCGACAACTCCTCGACCTGCGCCTCGGCGGCGGCCAGTTCGTCACGGGCCTTGTCCACCTCGGAGGCGATCTCCAGGGTGCTGGGCTTGCGGTCCGACCCGCCGGCCACCCAGCCGGCGCCGACCAGGTCGCCGTCGGTGGTGACCGCCCGCAGCCGCGGATGCGCGGCGACCAGGTCGAAGGCGGCGCCCAGATCGGCCACCACCGCGACGTCGGACAGCAGCGCGGTGACCGCACCCTGCAGCCGGGGAGGGGCGTCGATCAAATCGGTCGCCCACGTCGCCCCGTGGGGCAGCGAATCCCGTTGCGCCACAGGTGGGGTGGGCCAGTCGCTGAGCATGATCGCGGCGCGCCCGCCGTCGGACTCCTTGAGCGCGGTGACCGCATCGCGGGCGGCGGCGACGTTCTCGGCCGCCACCGCGTCGGCGGCGGCGCCGAGCACCGCGGCGATCGCCGTCTCGTAGCCGTCGCGCACCTTCAGCAGATTGGCGACGGAACCGAGAAGTCCTGCGTCGCTTCGGGTTTCCAGCAGCCAGGCGGCGCCGTCCTTGCGCTCCAGGCCGACCGACAGTGCCTCGATACGGGCCCGCAGGGACGCCACCTGCCGTTCGGCGGCACGTTCGGCGGCCTGCAGCTCGGCGACGCGTTCCTCGGCCTGCTTGAGCGCGGCAACGGTGCGGTCGTGGTGTTCGTCGAGGCCGACCTCGCCGGCGTCGAGCTCGGCGACCTTGTTCTGCACGGTCTCGAACTCGGCCTGCATCTGCTGGGCCTTGGCCGCGGCCTCCTCGATCGCGTCGGTCAGCCGGGCGACGGTCTCGTCGATCGACTCGACGCGGGCACGGGTGGTGTCGACCTGCCCGGCCAGCCGGGCCAGCCCCTCGCGGCGGTCGGCCTCGGCGCGGGCGGCCTCCATGTGGGCGCGTTCGGCTTCGGCGGCCAGCCGTTCGGCCTCGGCGAGCTCGGCGCGCGCCTCCTCCAGCCGGGCCCGTGCCTCCTCGAGCTCGGTTAGCAGCTGGCGTTCCTGCTCGGCTACCTCGTCGGCCTGGGCGTCCAGTTCGTCGGGGTCGGGCCCGGTGGACATCTCGGGTTCGGCCTCGAGGTGCTGGGCGCGCTCGCTGGCGATGCGGACCGTCGCGCTCACCCGCTCGGCGAGCGCCGACAGCGCGAACCACCGCTGCTGGGCGGCGTCGGCGCGCTCGCTGAGCGCCTCGACGGCGGACTCGTGCTCGGCCAGTTCGGCGGTCCTGGCCTCCAGCCGCGCGGAGATCTCTTCGTGCTCACGTCGCAGCGTGGTCTCGGCCTGGTTGGTGTTCTCGAACTCGGCGCGACGGGTGACCAGGTCGTCGGCGGCCAGCCGCAGCCGGGCGTCGCGCAGGTCGGCCTGGATGGTCTGGGCGCGGCGGGCCATCTCGGCCTGGCGGCCCAGTGGTTTGAGCTGGCGGCGCAGCTCGGTGGTCAGGTCGGTGAGCCGGTTGAGGTTGGCCGACATCGCGTCGAGCTTGCGCAGCGCCTTCTCCTTGCGCTTGCGGTGCTTGAGGACGCCCGCGGCCTCCTCGATGAACGCGCGGCGGTCCTCTGGGCGCGACTCGAGAATCTCGGCGAGCTTGCCCTGCCCGACGATGACGTGCATCTCGCGGCCGATGCCGGAGTCGCTCAGCAGTTCCTGGATGTCCATCAGCCGGCAGCTGCTGCCGTTGATCTCGTACTCGCTGCCGCCGTCGCGGAACATCCGGCGGGTGATCGACACCTCGGAGTACTCGATGGGCAGCGAGTTGTCGGAGTTGTCGATGGTGACGGTCACCTCGGCGCGGCCCAGCGGCGGCCGTGACGACGTCCCCGCGAAGATGACGTCCTCCATCTTGCCGCCCCGCAGGCTCTTGGCACCCTGCTCGCCCATCACCCAGATGAGCGCGTCGACCACATTCGACTTGCCCGAGCCGTTGGGACCCACCACGCAGGTGATGCCTGGCTCGAAGCGCAGAGTCGTCGGCGAAGCAAACGACTTGAAGCCCTTCAGGGTCAGACTCTTGAGGTGCACGACGTGTGACACTACCGCCGGAACGGCTATCGCTCGGTGAAGCCTTCTAGCGAGTCGCGCGGTTGTGTGAAGTCGGCGACAACTTTGTCGACCCGCCCGGGCGTCTGACCGCTTTGCAGCAGGTCAAGCAGGCGCTGGCAGGCGTCGCGGGAACCCTGGGCAACCACTTCGACCCGCCCGTCGGGCTTGTTTGCGGCGTAGCCGGTCAGCCCGAGTTCCAGTGCCCGCGAGCGGGTCCACCAGCGGAAGCCGACGCCCTGCACGTGCCCGTGCACCCAGGCCGTGAGGCGTACCTCAGCTAACTCCTGCATCATGCACCTCAAACGTCACTTCAGTCCCGTTCTTGAGGGTGCGGCCGACCGTGCAGACCTGGTCGATCGCGCGCTCGATGACCGTGAGGACCCGCGCACGCTCCTCGTCGGACAACCCCGACAGGTCAAGTTCCATGCGCTCCTCCAGCCGCGGGTAGACCTCGCGCTCGCGGTCGGCGGCCCCCGACACCCGGACGGTCACCTGGTAGTCCTCCCCCAGCCGGCGCTGCAGGGGGATGTCGCTGGCCATCCCGCTGCAGGCGGCCAGCGCGATCTTCAACAGCTCGCCGGGGGTGAAGACGCCCTCGACGTCCTCGCTGCCGATCAGTACCTCCGCACCGCGCGAGCTGCGCCCGGTGTACCGCCGCGCACCCGTGCGCTCAACCCACAGTTCGGTCATGACATCCCTTCATCCCTCATCCGCGAGCGTGCGTGTCAGCACACGACACGCCGCTGATTCTCGACGGTTTGCGCACGCTCGCCACTGTGCGAGCGTGCGCGAAAGGCTGAAAATTCCCGGCGTGTCGTCGACAGACACGCACGCTCGCGCACAAAAAAGAAAAGGTCATCGGGTCAACCTCGGGCGGGGTTGGCAGCGCGGACAGTAGAACGACGAGCGGTTCATGAACTTCTCCCGCCGCATCACCGCCCCGCACCGCCGGCACGGCTCACCCTCGCGGCCGTAGGCATCCAGCGACCGGTCGAAGTAGCCCGACTCGCCGTTGACGTTGACATACAACGAGTCAAACGACGTCCCGCCCTGGGCCAGCGCGTCACGCATCACGTCGGCGGCGTGGTCGAGCAGCGCGGCCAGCTTCGGCCGGCTCAGCGACGACGCCACCCGGGCCCCGTTGATCTTGGCGCGCCACAGCGCCTCATCGGCGTAGATGTTGCCGATCCCCGACACCACGGTCTGGTCGAGCAGCTGGCGCTTGATCTCAGAATGCTTGCCGCGCAACACCTTCACCACAGCGTCGCGGTCGAACCGCGGGTCGAGCGGGTCCCGGGCCAGATGCGCCACGGGCAGCGGCACCTCGCTGCCGTCGACGCTGACCATGTCGGTCAGCATCCAGCCGCCGAACGTGCGCTGGTCGACGAAGTTCAGCCGGGTGCCGTCGTCGAGCAGGGTCGCGATGCGCAGATGGTTGGCATTGGGCACCTCACCGATCAGCATCTGACCGCTCATCCCCAGGTGCACCACCAGCGCCGAGCCGTCGTCCAGCGTCAGCCACAGGTACTTGCCGCGCCGCCCGGTGCCGACGATGCGCGACCCCAGCAGCCGGGCGGTCAGGTCGGCCGGTCCGGCCTCGTGCCTGCGCACCGCACGCGGATGGTGCACCCGCACCGCGGTGATGGTCTTGTCGACGACATGGGCGGCCAACCCGCGGCGGACGACCTCGACCTCGGGTAGCTCAGGCATCAACCTCGGCGGTCAGCGCGTTCCACGCCGCCGCGGCCGCCTTGAGCTCGGCCTCCTTCTTGGTGCGCCCCACGCCCTTGCCGTACTCGGTGTCGGCGACGACGACCGTCGCGGTGAACTCCTTGTCGTGATCCGGGCCGGTCGAGGTCACGACGTAGGCCGGCGCGCCCAGTCCGCGCGCGGCGGTCAGCTCCTGCAGGCTGCTCTTCCAGTCCAGCCCGGCGCCCAGCGTCGGCGCGGTGTCGAGCAGCTCGGCGAACAGCCGCAGGATCACCTCCCGGGCCACCTCGATACCGTGCTCGAGATAGATTGCGCCGAGCAGGGATTCGACACCGTCGGCCAGAATGCTGGCCTTGTCGGCGCCGCCGGAGTTCTCCTCGCCCTTGCCGAGCAGCAGGTGCGCGCCCAGCCCGACATCGGAGAGCTTGCGCCCGACGTCGGCCAGCGCCTGGGTGTTGACGATGCTGGCGCGCAGCTTGGCCAGATCGCCCTCGGAGCGCTCGGGATGACGGTGGTAGAGCTCCTCGGTGATGGTCAGCCCGAGCACGGCGTCGCCGAGGAACTCCAGCCGCTCATTGGTGGGCAGGCCACCGTTCTCGTACGAATAGCTGCGGTGGGTGAGCGCGATGGTGAGCAGTTCTTCGGGCAGTTCGACTCCCAGCGCCGCCAGCAGCGCGGCCCGGTCACTCACTGCTGCCCTCATCGAACATGTTGGCCAGCTTGGCCCACCGCGGGTCGACCTTCTCGTGGTGGTGGCCGGGCTCGGCCTCGGCGAGTGCCACCCCGCACTCCGGGCACAGGCCCTCGCAGTCCGGGTTGCACAGCGGGACGAACGGCAGCGCCAGCCCGACCGCGTCGATGATCGGCTGCTCGAGGTCCACGGTGTCGGGCCGGCCGCTGGCGCCGACCCGGCCCACCTCGTCGGCCTCGGTGGTCTCGTCGGTGGTGCTGTCCGGGTAGGCGAACAGCTCGGTGAGCCCGATCTCGACGTCACCGGTGATCGGCGTCAGACACCGCGCGCAGTCCCCCGCCGTCGGCGCCGACACTCGACCGGTGACCAGCACCCCCTCCGACACCGACTCGAGCCGCAGGTCCAGCTCCAGCGGCGCGCCCTCGGCGATCGCGATCAGGTCCAGGCCGATCCGCAAGGGGCTCGACACCGTCTCGTGGACAGCGATCATCGACCCGGGTCGTCTGCCGAGCCGGGCGATGTCGATCACGAGGGGCGATTGAGACGCGCGGTGAGCCCCCGCGTGGGCATGCGTCGCCATGGTGTCGATTTTACGGCGACGGCCCGACTGCTCAGCGAGTCGCGTAGTCGCGGGCGGCGTAGTCGTGGGTGCCCGCGGCGGTGCGCAGCTGGTGACGACCCCGGCCGACCGAGCGCAGCGTGCCGTTGAGGAACTCCTCGAACTCGGCGAGCTTGCTGTCGACGTAGATGTCGCACTCCCCGCGCAGCCGGTCGGCCTCGGCGTGCGCCGCGTCGATCAGGCGGGTCGCCTCGGCGGTCGCGGTCTGCACGATCTCGGTCTGCGAGACCAGCCGCTGCTGCTCCTTGATGCCTTCCTGAACGGCCTTCTCGTAGGCCAGGTTGCCGCTCTCGATGAGCCGGTCGGCCTCGGTCTTGGCCCGCCCGGTGCTGGCCTCGTACTCGCGGCGCGCGGTGGCGGCCAGCCGCTCGGCCTCCTCGCGGGCCTGGGTAACCATCTGCTCGCTGTGCGCGCGGGCCTCGGCGACCATGCGGTCGGCCTGAGCCTTCGCGTCGGCCAGCAGGCGGTCGGCCTCGGCGCGGGCGTGGTTGATCATCGAATCGGCCTCGGCCGACGCGGTCGACACCATCGAGTCCGCGTGCTCCTTGGCCTCGCGCAGCATGGTGTCGCGGGCGTCGAGGACGTCCTGGGCGTCGTCGAGCTCACCCGGGATGGCGTCCTTGATGTCGTCGATCAGTTCGAGAACGTCGCCGCGGGGCACGACACAGCCCGCCGTCATCGGCACACCACGGGCTTCTTCAACAATCGCGCTCAGTTCGTCGAGCGCCTCAAAGACTCGGTACACGGCAACACCCTCCAGGCGTAGTGGTCGGTTACCAGTGTGCCTGGTGTTACTCGTGTGACTCGTGTTTTCCGCTTCGGTGTGTCGCACCGAATGTTTGCCACCGGCTACTTCAACACCGGCTACGTGAACGCGCGGCTACTTGAAGGCGGCGCCGATCAGATCACGGGCGCGGTCGAGCATCGAGGCGAACGGCCCGAGCGCGAAGTTCGCCTTGGCCGACTCCACCCCGGCATGCGGGTGCGTCGGGGCGATCGCCTCGGCGGCCTGCACCGCACCGACCATCCGCTTGAGGTCGGCGGCGCTGAGTTCCTGCTGCAGCGCGCCGAACTCCTCGGCCTCCTCGTGGGCGGCGTGCTCGAGCACCAGGTCGCGGAACTCGGTGAGCGCGTCGATGAACTCCGCGGAGCCGACGTCCATCTTCTCCAGCTGCGAGAGCACCTGCTTGGCCTGGTGCTCCTCCTCGAGCCGGGCGTCGACGATCTCGTCGCCGCCGTCAAGGGTGGCGCGCACACGCGGGTGCAGCACCATCTCCTCGGCGGTCTCGTGCACGGCGAGCAGCTGGCGCAGATCGGCGAACGCCTCCTCGCGGGCCTCGGTCCCGGACGCACCGAGCACCTCGTCGAACAGGTCCTTGATCAGGTTGTGCTGATCGGTGAGAAACCGCACCACGTCGTCGGTGTTCTGGACGAATGTCTCGGCCATGGAAAATCCTCCTGCACATCGGGCTGTGCAGGGCCGAGTACCCGGGTCGGCCCCGGCTAACCCCGCCGTGAACCTCTCAGCCCCTGCCGAGCTTCTGTTGGACGCGCGCGTACACCGGCGCCGGCAGCAGCTCCGAGACGTCTCCGCCGAGGCTGGCGACCTCCTTGGCCAGCGACGACGACACGAACGAGTACCGCGGGTCGGTCGCGACGAAGAACGTGTCCACCCCGGCGATGTGCTTGTTCATCTGCGCCATCTGCAGCTCGTACTCGAAGTCCGTGCCGGTGCGCAGCCCCTTGACGATCGCGGTCAGGCCGCGCTCGCGGACGAAGTCGACCACCAGCCCCTGCCCCGACTCCGCCCGCAGATTCGGCAGGTGCGTGGTGGACTCCTCGATCATCGCGAGCCGCTCGTCGAGATCGAACATCCCCTTCTTGTTGGGGTTGATCAGGACGGCGACCACCACCTCGTCGAATTGCGCTGCCGCGCGCTCGAAAACATCGATGTGGCCGAGGGTGACCGGGTCGAACGATCCTGGGCATACCGCGCCGCTCATGAGCGAAGACGCTAGCAGGACGGCTCAGCTGTCCTGCGCATCACCGTATTCGGCGAACTCCAGCCGGGTGTCGCCGTAGGTGCGCGACGACCACGGGTGCCAGCCGTCGGGCCAGTCCAGTTCCGGCCCGTGCGCCGAGCGCTCCACCACCGCGACGGTGCCGTCGTCGACCCAGCCGTTGTCGGCCAGCGCGGCGAACACCGCCGCCAGGTCGGCGGCGCCGACCTCATACGGCGGGTCGGCGAGCACCAGGTCGACGGGCCTGGGCGCGCGGCCGGCGACGACGGCGGTGACGGTGCCGCGCCGCACGGTCGCGCCGCTGACGCCGAGGGCGGCGATGTTGTCGGCGATGACGGCGGCTGCGCGTCCGTCGGATTCGACGAACAGCGCCGAGGCCGCCCCGCGGGACAGCGCCTCCAGCCCGAGCGCCCCGGAGCCCGCGTACAGGTCGAGCACCGCGGCGTCGTCGAGCTCGACCCGGGCGCTCAACACGTTGAACAACGCCTCACGGACGCGGTCGGTGGTGGGTCGGGTGCCGCGCCCGGACCTGCTCTGCGGCACCGTGATTCGGCGACCGCGCAGCGTGCCGGCGATGATGCGGGTCAGCTGACCACCACCAGCAGGTCACCGCCCTCGACCTGGGCCGTCGCCGACACCGCCACCCGCGCGACCGTGCCCGCCTTCGGCGCGGTGATCGCGGCCTCCATCTTCATCGCCTCGATGGTGGCGATGGTCTGGCCGGCCGACACCTCGTCGCCGGGTTCGACGTTGACGGTGACGACGCCGGCGAACGGTGCGGCGATGTGGTCGGGGTTGGACCGGTCGGCCTTCTCGGCGGCCGGGATCTCGCTGGCGATGCTGCGGTCCCGCACCAGTACCGGACGCAGCTGGCCGTTGAGGATGCACATCACCGTGCGCATGCCGCGTTCGTCGGGTTCGGAGATCGCCTCCAGCCCGATCAGCAGCTCGACACCGCGTTCGAGCTGGACGCGGTGTTCCTCACCGGGGCGCAGCCCGTAGAAGAACTGGTTGGCCGACAGCCCGGAGGTGTCGCCGTACTGCTCGCGGTGGGCCTCCAATTCCCTTGTCGGCCCGGGGAACAGCAGCCGGTTCAGCGCGGCCTGGCGTTTCGGTCCGGGCTGGGCGAGCACCGCCTCGTCCTCCGCGGTGAGCTCCACCTGCGGTTTGGCGGGCGGACGGCCGGCAAGGGCCTTGCTGCGCAACGGTTCCGGCCAACCGCCGGGCGGGTCGCCGAGCTCGCCGCGCAGGAACCCGATCACCGAGTCGGGGATGTCGTAGCGCGCCGGGTCGGCGGCGAACTCCTCGGCGCTCACCCCCGCGCCGACCAGCGCCAGCGCCAGGTCGCCGACCACCTTGCTCGACGGGGTCACCTTCACCAGCCGGCCCAGGATCCGGTCGGCGGCGGCGTAGGCGCTCTCGATCTCCTCGAACCGGTCCCCCAGCCCCAGCGCGATCGCCTGCTGGCGCAGGTTGCTCAGCTGGCCGCCCGGGATCTCGTGGTGATAGACCCGGCCGGTCGGGGCCGGCAGCCCGGATTCGAAGGGCGCGTAGACCTTTCGCAGGGCCTCCCAGTACGGCTCCAGATCGCAGACCGCCTGCAGCGACAGCCCGGTGTCGTACTCGGTGTGCGCGGTGGCGGCCACGATCGAGCTCAGCGCGGGCTGGCTGGTGGTGCCCGCCAGCGGCGCCGAGGCACCGTCGACCGCACTGGCCCCGGCCTGCCACGCGGCCAGGTAGGTGGCCAACTGCCCGCCCGGGGTGTCGTGGGTGTGCACGTGCACCGGCAGGTCGAACCGCGACCGCAGCGCGCTGACCAGGGTGTGCGCGGCCTGGGGGCGTAGCAGCCCGGCCATGTCCTTGATCGCCAGCACGTGCGCCCCGGCCGCCACGATCTGCTCGGCCAGCCGCAGGTAGTAGTCCAGCGTGTAGAGATCCTCGGCGGGATCGGACAGGTCCCCGGTGTAGGACATCGCGACTTCGGCTATGGCCGTGCCGGTTTCGCGCACCGCGTCGATCGCCGGGCGCATCGACTCGACGTTGTTGAGCGCGTCGAAGATGCGGTAGATGTCGATGCCCGTCGCGGTGGCCTCCTGGACGAAGGCGTGTGTCACCGTCTCCGGGTACGGGGTGTAGCCGACGGTGTTGCGCCCGCGCAGCAGCATCTGCAGGCAGATGTTGGGCATCGCCTCCCGCAGCGCGGCCAGCCGCTCCCACGGGTCCTCCTTGAGGAAGCGAAGCGCCACATCGTAGGTCGCCCCACCCCAGCACTCCACCGACAGCAGCTGCGGGGTCATCCGCGCCACGTACGGCGCCACCATCAGCAGACCCGACGTGCGCACCCGCGTCGCCAGCAGCGACTGATGGGCGTCGCGGAACGTGGTGTCGGTGACGCCCAGCGCCCTCGAGTCACGCAGCCAGCGGGCGAACCCCTCCGGCCCGAGCTCGAGGAGCCGCTGCCTGCTGCCCGGCGGCGGCGCCGCGTCCAGGTCGATGGCTGGCAGCTTGTCCTGCGGGTACACCTTCGACGGCCGGGGGCCGTGCGGCTGGTTGACCGTGACGTCGGCCAGGTAGTTCAGGATCTTGGTGCCGCGGTCGGCGGGGGTCCGCGCGGTCAGCAGGTAGGGCCGTTCGTCGATGAACGAGGTGGTGATCCGCCCGGCCCGGAAGTCCGGATCGTTGAGCACCGCCTGCAGGAACGGGATGTTCGTCGACACGCCGCGGATGCGGAACTCGGCCAGCGCGCGCCGCGCCCGGGCCACCGCGGTGTTGAAATCCCGTCCCCGGCAGGTCAACTTGACCAGCATCGAGTCGAAGTGGGCGCTGATCTCGGCACCCAGGTGCGTACCGCCGTCCAGCCGGATACCGGCCCCGCCGGGCGAGCGGTACCCGGTGATTCGCCCGGTGTCCGGGCGGAACCCGTTGGCCGGGTCCTCGGTGGTGATCCGGCACTGCAGCGCGAATCCGCGTGGCGGCGTGAGGGTTTCCTGGCTCAACCCCAGGCTATCCAGCGTCTCGCCGTCGGCGATGCGCAGCTGGCTGGCCACCAGGTCGACGTCGGTGATCTCCTCGGTGACGGTGTGCTCCACCTGGATCCGCGGGTTGCACTCGATGAACACGTAATGCCCGCGCTCGTCGAGCAGGAACTCCACGGTGCCTGCGAACGTGTAGCCGATCTCGCGGGCGAACGCCACCGCGTCGGCGCAGATCCGTTGGCGCAGTTCGTCGGACAGGTTCGGCGCGGGCGCCAGCTCGATGACCTTCTGGTGCCGGCGCTGGACGCTGCAGTCCCGTTCGTAGAGGTGCATGACGTTGCCCTGGGTGTCGGCCAGGATCTGCACCTCGATATGGCGCGGGTTGAGCACCGCCTGCTCCAGATACAGCGTCGCGTCGCCGAACGCGGACTCGGCCTCCCGCGCGGCGGCCTCGATCGCCTCGGGCAGCGCGGCGATGTCGTTGACCCGCCGCATCCCGCGCCCGCCGCCGCCGGAGACGGCCTTGACGAACAACGGGAACTCCATGTTCTGCGCGGCGGCCAGCAGCTCGTCGACCGACGCCGACGGCTCCGAGGAGTTCAGCACCGGCAGGCCCGCCGCGCGCGCCGCGGCGATCGCCCGCGCCTTGTTGCCGGTCAGCTCCAGAACAGCCGCGCTGGGCCCGATGAACGTGATGCCGGCCTCCGCGCACGCGGCGGCCAGCGCCGGGTTCTCCGACAGGAACCCGTAACCGGGATACACCGCGTCGGCGCCGGCGTGCTTGGCCACCCGGATGATCTCGTCGACCGACAGGTACGCGCGCACCGGATGGCCGATCTCGCCGATCTGGTAGGACTCGTCGGCCTTGAGCCGGTGCAGCGAGTTCCGATCCTCGTAGGCGTAGACCGCAACCGTGCCGATACCCATTTCATAGGCGGCGCGGAACGCGCGAACCGCGATCTCGCCGCGGTTGGCGACTAGCACTTTGGAGATCACGCGCTACCTTAACCCGGCCACCGGCGGGCGACCTAGATCCTCAGAGCAGAGTGGACCAGTAACTCCAGAACCGCACCAGGCACAACAGGATCACCGCGGTGAACCACAGCGCCACGATCGACCAGCGCCAGGTGTGCAGCCCGCGCAGCACGGCGTTGCCGCGCTGCGGCTGCACCGCGATCGTCGTCACCACGACCAGCAGCGGGATGGTCATCGACCACACCACCATGCAGTACAGGCACAGCGCGCCGATGGTGAACACGCTCTGGTAGATCAGCCAGTGCACGAACACCGTGCCCAGCAGCGTGCCGACCGCCAGCCCGGCCCAGTACCAGCGGGGCAGCTGAACCCGGGCCACCGCGAGCACCCCGGTCACCAGCACGACGGTGAACGACACGATGCCGATCAGCGAGTTCGGGAAACCGAACACGGCGGCCTGCGGGGTGACCATCACCGAACCGCAGGACAGCACCGGGTTGAGGCTGCACGTCGGCACGTAGGCCGGGTTCTTGAGCAGCTCGACCTTCTCGATGGTCAGCGCCAGCGCCGACGAGAGGCCCACCACGCCGGCGATCAGGACCCACAGCGCGCTCAGCCGCCCGACGTGCACCCCACCGTGCTCGGGGCTGTCCGGCTCGGCCGGGGACACCTCCCCTGGCGCGCTCACGCTCATGGAGCGGGAGCGGGAGCGGGCGCCGGGGTCGTCGGATCCGGATTCGGCGGCGGCGCACCGGCGTCGAGCACGGGCAGGTCACCGACGATGCTCCTGATCTCGTCGATCAGCGCGTCGGGGGTCGTCGGCTTGTAGTCCTTGCCGTTGATGCGGATGGTCGGGGTGGCCTTGACCTCGGTCGCCTTGGCCATGCCCTTGACCATGTCGTCGTAGCGGCCCTTCTCGATGCAGTTCGGGACGTCGCCGACGACGCCGGCCTGGCGCGCCACCTCGGTCAGCCGGGCCTCGTCCGGGAACGGGCCGACGCCCTCGGGCGGCTGCTGGGCGTACAGCGCGGCGTGGAAGCGGCGGAACGCCTCGGTGTCGGCTTCGGCCACGCAGTAGGCGGCGTTCGCGGCGCGGGTCGAGTACCCCTGGCCGGCCCGGTCCAGGATCGAGACCATGTAGTAGTCGGCCGCCACGGCGCCGCTGTCGATCAGCCGGTTGATCGTCGGGCCGAAGGCCTTCTCGAAGTTGCCGCACGCCGGGCACAGGAAGTCCTCGTAGAGCGACAGCACGGCCTTGGGCTCGCCGTCGTCACCGGTGATGACGTCGCTGGACGCCACCCGGATCGGCTTGGCCTCACCCTCGCCGGGCTTGTCCTCCTTGGTCATGACGATGTAGAGCACCAGCGCGACGGCGAAGATCACGACGATCGCGGTCAACCCGATCTGTACGGCCAGATTGCGTTTCTTGTCGGCCGCCTTCAGGTCGTACTTCGGGGTCTTCTTCGGTTTCGAGGCCACGGGGACAAGCGTACCGGCGGCGTTTTCGCGGCCCGTCAGACGCCGCGCAGACGGGTGCGCAGCGCGCTGATCATGTCGGCGACCGCGGCCGCGCAACCGCCCCCGATCGGGAACATGTTGGCGAAGCCGTGGATCAGCGCACCGGCCTGCCGCAGGTCGACGGCCACCCCGGCGGCGCGCAGTGCCTCGGCGTAGGCCACGCCCTCGTCGCGCAGTGGGTCGAAGCCGCCGGTCAGCACCAGTGCAGGCGCGAGCCCGGACAGGTCGTCGGCCAGCAGCGGTGACACGACCGGATCGGTGATCTGCACCGACGCACCGGTGACGTACTTGTCGGCGAACCACTCGATGTCGGCCTTCGTCAGGAAGTAGCCGGAGGCGAACAGGGTCTGCGACCGGGTCTCGCCGCTGGGGTTGGTCCACGGGTAGATGAGCAGTTGCAGCGCCGGTTGCGGCACTCCTTCGGCGCGGGCGCGCTGGGCGACGACGGCGGCGATGTTGCCGCCGGCGCTGTCCCCGCCGACCGCGACGCGGTCCGGGTCGGCACCGAGTTCGGCGGCGTGCTCGCGCGCCCAGCGGTAGGCGGCGAACCCGTCGTCGGCGGCGGCGGGCGCCTTGTGCTCGGGGGCCAGCCGGTAGTCGACCGACAGCACGTGCACCCCGGCGTCGCGGCAGATCAGCCGGCACAGGTCGTCGTGGCTGTCGAGGTCGCCGATCACGAAGCCGCCGCCGTGGAAGAACACCAGCAGCGGGGCGGCCGTGTCGGCGGTGGATGTGGGCGGAACGTAGTGGCGGGCCGGGATCTCACCGTCCCCGCCGGTCACGGTGAGATCTCTCACCGCGGCCACCGGGATCGCCTGCCGGAACCCGCCGGACAGGTCGCGCAGCTGCGCCCGCGCCGCCGCCACGTTGTTGGTGCCGCTCAGACCGTCGATCCCGACCAGCTTCTGCCCGGCGAGCATCAGCTGCACCGTGGTGTCGAGGGTGTTGCCGTCCACCGTCACCGTGCGGCCCGCCAGCAGCAGGCGTTTCACCGGGTCGGGGATGCGCGGCAACGCGCGCAGGGTGACACCCGCCATCGCGGTGACGAGCGCCTCCTTGCGTCCCGGGCTGTACGCGCCGTCAGCTGGCAGACTCGCAGTCATGGCATCTCCCTTGATCACGCTGAATGACGGTAATGCGATCCCCCAGGTTGGACTCGGAGTTTGGCAGACGCCGCCGGAGGCCACCGAGCGCGCGGTTGCCACGGCGCTGGAGGCGGGCTACCGGCACATCGACACCGCCGCCGCCTACCAGAACGAACGCGAGGTCGGGCAGGCGCTGGCCAAGTCGGGTCTGCGCCGCGAGGACGTCTACATCACGACCAAGCTGTGGAACGCCGACCAGGGTTATGACAGCACGCTGGCCGCGTTCGACAAGAGCATGGAGCGGCTGGGCCTGGAGTATCTCGATCTGTATCTGGTGCACTGGCCGATGCCGAAGACCAACAAGTACGTCGACACCTTCAAGGCGTTCGCCTACCTGCGTGACCAGGGCCGGATCCGCTCGATCGGGGTGAGCAACTTCGAGCCCGAACACCTGCGCACGCTGATCGACGCCACCGGCGTCGTGCCCGCCGTCAACCAGATCGAGCTGCACCCGCTGCTTCAGCAGCAGGAGCTGCGTGAGGTACACGCCGAACTGGGCATCGCCACCGAGGCGTGGAGCCCGCTGGGGCAGGGATCGCTGCTGGCGAATCCGACCGTCACCTCAGTCGCGGAGGCGCACGGACGCACCCCGGCGCAGGTACTGATTAGGTGGCATATCCAACTCGGCAATATAGTCATCCCGAAATCGGTGACCCCCGAGCGGATTGTGAGCAACTTCGACGTGTTCGACTTCGAGTTGAGCGAGCAGGACATGGCGTCGATCTCGTCGCTCGGCGATGGCACTCGCCTGGGTCCCGACCCGAGAAATTTCGAGTTCACAGGGTAGGTGACATGACCTCCTCGTCCATTCCGACGGTCACGCTCAACGACGACAACACCATGCCGGTGCTCGGCATCGGCGTCGGCGAGCTGTCCGAGGCCGACGCCGAGCAGGCGGTGCTGGCGGCGCTGTCGGCCGGTTACCGACTGATCGACACCGCCGCCGCGTACGGCAACGAGGCCGCCGTCGGCCGCGCGGTACGCAAGTCCGGGGTGCCCCGCGAGGAGATCTTCGTCACCAGCAAGCTCGACGTCCGCGACCAGGGTTTCAAGAGTGCGCAGGACGCCTGCCGCAAGAGTGTCGAGGAACTCGGTCTCGGCTACGTCGACCTGTACCTGATCCACTGGCCCGCCGGTGAGCAGGGCAAGTACATCGACAGCTGGGGCGGGCTGATGAAGAACAAGGAGCTCGGCGACGCCAAGTCCATCGGGGTGTCCAACTTCCACGAGGAGCACCTGTCGAACGTCATCGACCTGTCGTTCTTCACCCCCGCGGTCAACCAGATCGAGCTGCACCCGCTGCTCAACCAGGCGCACCTGCGCGAGGTGAACAAGGGCTACGGGATCGTCACCCAGGCGTACAGCCCGCTGGGCGTGGGCCGGCTGCTGGACAACGAGACCGTCGTCTCGGTGGCCCAGGCGCACGGCAAGACCCCGGCGCAGGTGCTGATCAAGTGGAGCCTGCAGCTGGGCAACTCGGTCATCACCCGGTCGAGGTCGCCGGAGCACCTGGCGGCCAACCTCGAGGTGTTCGACTTCGAGCTCACCGACGACCAGATGGCCGCGCTCAACGGCCTGGACGACGGCACCCGGTACCGCCCGGACCCGGAGACGTACACCGGCTAGTTCTCGTCCGGAATGGGCTCACACCGACGGTGTGGGCCCATCCCGTGTTTTTCGGGGTTCAGCCGGTCGGGCAGGTGGCGGCCGCACCGCGCAGCACCTCCGCCGACGCGGCGTCGATCGGCAGCCGGTAGCCGCGCAGCACCTCGATGAACTGCATCGCGTACTGGCAGTGGAACGCGGTGTTCGGCGGCATCCACGCCGCCGGTTCCTGATCGCCCTTGTCCTGGTTGGCGTTCCCGGCGACGGCCAGCAGGTTGGCCGGGTCGTTGGCGAACCGGACCCGCTTGTCCTGCGGCCAGGCGCGCGCACCGAGGTCCCACGCCAGCGCCAACGGCACGATGTGGTCGATCTGCACGGCCTGCCCGGTCTTCTCGCCGCGGGTGAACGGCACCACCGCGTTGGTGTACGGGTCGATCAGTGTGCCGGTGGCGACCGCGTCGGGGCAGCGCTTGATCGACACGAACGTCTTGTCGAGCAGGTCGCGGTTGAGGATGTCGTTGCGGGTGTCGCAGCCGTTGTGCCCGCCCGGGGCGGAGTTGTCGTCGGTCCATGCGTCGCCGAACGCCGCGCGGTGGTAGTCGTGTCCGCGGATGCGCGCGGGCACCACGGGGATTCCGGCGAGCACATCGGTGCCCGGTGCGACGGTCGGGATGTCGGCCCCGGCGATGAACTCCGCGCGGTCGCGCGACCACATCACGGTCTGCGCAGCCACACCCACCAGCAGCGCGACCACCAGGGTCAGCCACACCAGCTGTTTGCGTCTCATGCCTTGTCCAGGAACTCGACGCGGTCGTCGCCGGTGAACGGGGCGGCCAGCGCGGCCATCCCGGGATTGCCCGGATCCTTCTCGTAAAGCTGCGAACAGAACTCACGGGCCTCGAGGATGACGTCGAGGTGCTCGTGCAGCGACAGGAACCGCAGCGTGATCGGGCGCCCGGACTGGTGGTAGCCCAGCACGTCACCCTCGCGCCGCTCGCGCAGATCCAGGTCGGCGAGCTTGAAGCCGTCCTGGGTCTCGGCTACCGCGCGCAGCCGCTCCCCCGCCCTGGACGTCTCCGGCATCCGGGTGGCCAGCAGGCACAGGCTGGGGTGCTGGCCGCGGCCGATGCGACCGCGCAACTGGTGCAGCTGGCTGATGCCGAACCGGTCGGCGTCCATCACCAGCATCACGGTCGCGTTGGGCACGTCGACGCCGACCTCGATCACGGTGGTGCACACCAGCACGTCGATCTCGCCGTCGCGGAAGGCGGCCATCACCGCGTCCTTCTCGTCGGCGGGCAGTCTGCCGTGCATCAGGCCCAGCCGCAGCCCGGCCAGTGGCCCGCTCTTGAGCCGGTTGTAGAGCTCGACGACGGTGATCGGCGGTGGGCCGCTCTCCTTCTTGTCCCCGCCCTTGGGCTTGTCGTCCTCGTCGATGCGGGAGGCCACGATGTAGGCCTGCCTGCCGGCGCGCACCTCCTCGGTGATGCGCTGCCACGCGCGGTCCAGCCACCGGGGGTGCTCGGTGAGGAAGATCGTGTTGGTCTTGATCTCCTGCCGTCCGCGGGGCAGCTCACGCAGTGTCGAGGTCTCCAGATCGCCGTAGTAGGTCAGGGCGACGGTCCGCGGGATCGGGGTGGCCGTCATCACCAGCAGGTGCGGGGTGACGCCGTCACGTGCCTTGCCGCGCAACCGGTCTCGCTGCTCCACCCCGAACCGGTGCTGTTCGTCGACCACCACAAGGCCGAGGTTGTGGAACTCGACGGCGTCCTGCAGCAGCGCGTGGGTGCCGACCACGATGCCCGCCTGACCGCTGGCCACCTCGTCGCGCACCGCGCGTTTCTGTTGCGCGGTCATCGATCCCGTCAGCAGCGCGACCCGGGTGGACTGTTCGGCGCCGCCGAGCTGGCCGGCCATCGCCAGCGGCCCGAGCACCCCGCGGATCGACTGGGCGTGTTGTGCGGCAAGGACTTCCGTGGGTGCCAGCAGCGCACACTGGTAGCCGCCGTCGACCATCTGCAGCATCGCCAGCACCGAGACGATGGTCTTGCCGGAGCCGACCTCGCCCTGCAGCATGCGGTTCATCGGCCGGGTGCCCGCCAGTTCGGCGGACACCACCTTGAGCACCTCCTCCTGCCCGTCGGTCAGCTGGAACGGCAGGCGTTTTCGCAGCGCCGCGACCAGACCGTCGTCGCGCAGCGGCACGGCGGGACCGGACTCGCTGAGCTCGCCGTGGCGGCGGGCCGCCAGCGCCCACTGCAGCCCGATGGCCTCGTCGAACGTCAGCCGCGCCGCGGCCGCGTCACGGTCGGCGGCGCGCTCGGCGGTGTGGATGGCCCGGATCGCCTGATCCTCGGAGATCAATCCGTGTTGGCGCACAAAGGATTCCGGCAGCGGATCGGGAACCGGATCGAGAACGTTGAGCACCTGGCGCACGCATGCGTAGATCTCCCAGGTCTGCACCTTCTTGTTGGCCGGGTAGATCGGGAAGAAGTCGCGCGCGAAGGCGTCGAGCAGGTCGTCGCCGGTGGCACCCGAGGCCTCCGCAATGGCCTTGAGCGAGCGCGATCCCCGCATGTCACCGGAGTCGTGCAGCACCAGGAACGCCGGGTGGGTCAGCTGCATGGTGCCCTTGAAGTAGCCGACCTCACCGGACAGCATCACCCGCGCGCCTTCGACCAGTTGCCGCTTGATGAACTTGACGTTGAAGAAGGTCGCGGTCACCTTCGGCTTGCGGTCACCGAGGGTGACGACGAGGTATTCGCGTTTGGGTTGTTTGGTCGTGAACCGGGTCTCGGCCTTCGTGATGACGTCGACGAACGTGACGTGGGTGCCCTCCTCGAGCTCCTCACCCTCCTTGGCCGTCGTCATCTCGTCGCTGTACTTGCGCGGGTAGTAGCGCAGCAGGTCGTTGACCGTGTACAGGCCGAAGTGCTCCGCGAGCGGGTCGGCCGACTTCTTGCCGAGCACGTAGACGAGCGGATCGGACAGTTTGGCCATCGTCACTCGACCCCGATCAGCAGCACGTCGCCGCGGTGTCCCGTGTGATACGTCACCAGCTCGACCCCGAGATGCTTGGCGTGTACGTGTTCGCGCAGTGCGGTGGCGACCGAGGCGTCCACCCCTGCCCCGGTCAGCACGGTGACCAGTTCCCCGCCCGCGGCCAGCATCAGGTCGATCAGCCCGGCCCCGGCGGCCACCAGGTCCCTGCCGACGATCAGCACCTCGTCGCCCGAGATCCCAAGCCCGTCACCGGGTTTGCACATACCGGCCCAGGTGATCGCCTCCTCGGTGGCCACCCGCACCGAACCGTGCCGGGCACCGGCGGCGGCGCGGGCCATGGTGTAGCCGTCGTCGACGGCCTGCCGCCCGGCGTCGTGCACGGCCAGAGCGGCCAGCCCCTGCACCATCGAGGCGGCGGGCACCGGCACCACGTCGATCCCCCATCCGATCGCGGCGGTGCACCCGGCCACCAGCTCCTCGGCGGCGACGTAGCCGTTCGGCAGCAGCATCGCCTGTCCGGCGTCGGCGTTGACCAGCGCGTGCAGCAACTGGTGTGCGCTGACCGGGGTGTCGTCGTCGATGCGCAGCACGTGCGCCCCCTCCGCGGCGAACAGTTCCTCGGCGCCGGCGCCGTCGACGACCGCCAGCACGATCCGCCCGCGCGATCCACCGGCCGCGGGCCGCGCCCCGATCAGCGGGGTGACCTGGATGCGGCTGGGCCTGCCGACGGCCAGCGCCGCCTCGATGACCGCGCCGGCGTCGTCGGCGTGCACGTGCACCGAGTACCGGTCCGGATGCCTGTCGGAGGACGCCGCGATCGCCACCGACTCACCGAGGCGCTCCAGTTCCGCGCGCAGCGTGTCCGCCCCCGCGGCGTCGCAGTCGGCGAGTTGGTACATGACCTCATACATCGGGCCGGCCGGGTCCGTGCCTGTGACCGGTGCGGGCAGCCGGGCCGGGGCGTATTGCGCCCGGGTCGGCGCGGTTCCGGTCAGGGTGGCGCTCATCGCGTCCAGCAGTACCAGCAGACCGCGTCCGCCGGCGTCCACCACGCCGGCCTCGGCCAGCACGTCGAGCTGGCCGGTGGTCTGATCCAGGGAGCGGGCCGCGGCCTCGCAGACCGTCACCACCACATCGGGCAGCGCGGTGTGCGCGGCGGCCTGCTCGGCGGCGTCCGCGCAGGCCTGCAGCACCGACACGATGGTGCCGGGCACGACCTCGCCCATCGACTTGACGACCAGGTCGACGGCGCGCCGCAGCGCGGCGCAGAACAGGGCGGTGTCGACGGCGGCCACGCCGCCGCGCTGCTCGGCGGCCTCGGCGGTCACGTCGGCCAGCCCGCGCAGGATCTGCGACAGGATCACCCCGGAGTTGCCGCGGGCTCCGTTGAGTGCCCCGCGGGCCAGCGCGGCGGCCACCGCGACGACGTCACCGGAGTCGTCGCCGGCCAGCGCGTCGGCCTGCGCCCAGGCCGAGCGCATGGTGAACAGCATGTTCGTGCCGGTGTCGGCGTCGGCGACCGGGAACACGTTGAGCCCGTTGATCTCGTCGGTGTGAGTGATCAGCTGCCCGACGGCGGTGTGGGCCCACTCCCGCAGCGTGGCGGCGTCGAGCCGTCGAGCCGCCATGCCCACCTCCCACAGAACCTGACGTCTTGCCGTACTCCTCGCCGTGCCGGTCAGCCTAGCCAGTCGGGGGGACACCGCCGCGCGGCGTTCCCGCCGGTCGCTACGCTGTCGGGTGACCAGGGCACCCGTGGGGATGGCCGTTTTGGTGATCACTGTGGCTGCCGGTATCCTGGTCAGGTTGTCGGGTCACGCCGCGCCCAACGGCGCAGCGGCCCGGACCCCCACGTACTGACTTGAGGAGTTCTGCATGGCTGCCGTGTGCGATATCTGCGGGAAGGGCCCCGGCTTCGGAAAGTCCGTCTCGCACTCCCATCGCCGGACCAGCCGTCGGTGGAATCCGAACATCCAGACCGTGCGCGCCGTGGCCCGTCCGGGCGGCAACAAGCAGCGCCTGAACGTGTGCACGTCCTGCATCAAGGCCGGCAAGGTCGTCCGGGGCTGACCCGACGCGTTTAGCGTTCCCGGCGCGGGGGAAGTCGCGCCAACATGACCTTCCCCCGAGCCACCAGAACGACCCTGATCGCGCTGACGTCCGGATGGGCGCTGACCACGCTGTTGACGGCGTGCGGCGGTGGTGATTCCGCCGGCGACGACACCACGACGGAGACGACGCAGACGTCCGTCGAGGTGACTGTGTCGCCGAGTGCCGACATGACCCCGCCGGGCGAGGCCCCACCGATGGAGACCCCGCCCGCCGAGATGCCTCCCGCCGATCAGCCGCCCGCGGACCAGCCGCCGGCGGGTGACGGTGACGGCACGGTCGAGATCCCGGTCCCCGACGTTCCGGCGCCGCCCGCGATCCCGGCACCGCCGGAGATCCCCTCGCCGCCGGCGATCCCGTCTCCCCCGCCGATTCCCGGCGTCGGATGATCCCTGCCCGCTCTAGGTGTACTCAGAAGCTAGGCGGTGACGCGCTCGCGCGTGGTGAGCACCAGCGGCCCGTCCTCGGTGATCGCGACCGTGTGCTCGCTGTGCGCGGTGCGTGATCCGTCGGCCGAGCGCAACGTCCAGCCGTCCGGGTCCCAGACGATCCGCTCGCTGCCTGCGGTGAACCACGGCTCCAGCGCCAGCGTCAGCCCCGGTTGCAGTTTGAGTCCGCGACCGGCCCGCCCGGCGTTGGGTACGTGCGGATCCTCGTGCATGGTGCGGCCGAGTCCGTGGCCGCCGAAGTCGGTGTTGACCCGGTAGCCGTAGTCCTTGGCGACGCCGTAGATGGCCGCCGAGATGTCGCCGATCCGGTTGCCCGGACGCGCGGCCTCGATCGCCGCGGCGAGCGCCTCCTCGGTGGCCTTGACCAACCGCTGGTCCTCCGGCCGCGGGGTGCCGACGATGATGCTGCGCGCACAGTCGGCCACCCAGCCGTCGATCGACACCGCGATGTCCATCGACAGGATGTCGCCGTCGGCCAGCACGTAGTCGTGCGGCAACCCGTGCAGCACGGCGTCGTTGACCGACAGGCAGATGACGTTGCGGAACGGCCCACGGCCGAACGACGGGGCGTAGTCCCAGTAGCAGGACACGGCTCCGCGCTCGGCGATCAGTTCACGGGCGCGCTGTTCGAGCTCGAGCAGGTTCACGCCGGGACGGGCCCGGTGGGTGAGGTCGTCGAGCAGTCCGGCCAGGAAGCTGCCGGTGACGTCCATCGCGGCGATCTCCTGCGGCGTCTTCAGTTCCACCACTGTTGTGCGCACCTCTCCGAGCCGTTCAAGCGGTATGAAAATACCACCCTAGCCGAGACTTCCGGTATTTTCATACCGCTCAGGTAGGCTGGCCCGCATGGTGCGACTCCCGCTGACCGCAGAACAGCTCGCCGCGGGCAAGCGCCTCGGTGAACGGCTGCGCGCCGCCCGCGCCGATCGCACGATCGCCGAAGTCGCCGAGGCCGCCGGGATCTCCCCCGAGACGCTGCGCAAGATCGAGACCGGACGGCTGGCCACCCCGTCGTTCACGACGATCGCCGCGCTGGCGCGGGTGCTGCCGCTGTCACTCGACCAGCTCGCCGAGGCCTGCCTCGACAGCCCCGATCTGCGACAGACCGGTTAGGACGGCAGGTGCCAGTCGATCGGCTCGGCGCCCATCTTCTCGAGCAGTTCGTTCGCGCGGCTGAACGGCCGCGATCCGAAGAACCCGCGCGACGCCGACAGCGGTGAGGGATGCGGCGATTCGATCGCCACGCAGTGCTGCCCGTCGAGCATCGGCTTCAGCGTCGCCGCATCGCGGCCCCACAGCACCGCCACCAGCGGCTGCCTGCGGGCGACCAGGGCTCGGATCGCACACTCGGTCACGGCCTCCCAGCCCTTGCCCCGGTGCGACGCCGGGCTGCCCGGGCGCACGGTCAGCACCCTGTTGAGCAACATCACACCCCGCTCGGCCCACGGGGTGAGGTCACCGTTGGCCGGCTGCGGATAGTTCAGGTCGCTGACGTACTCCTTGAAGATGTTCTCCAGGCTGCGCGGCAGCGGACGCACGTCCGGGGCCACCGAGAAGCTCAGCCCGACGGCGTGTCCGGGCGTCGGGTAGGGATCCTGGCCGACGATCAGCACCCGCACCTTCTCCAGCGGAAAAGTGAACGCCCGCAACACGTTCTGCCCCGCCGGCAGGTACCCGTTGCCCGCGGCGATCTCCTCACGCAGGAACTCGCCCATCTTGGCGACCTGATCGGCGACCGGCTCCAGCGCCTCGGCCCAGCCCTCGTCGACCAGCTCGCGCAGCGGCCGCGGGGTCATCGCAGTCCTTCGATCGTCGCGTCCACGACTCGACACCCTAACTAGTCGAAGGACTGCCAGCCGGGATTCCCCTGCCACGCCGCGCCGTCGACGGTCACCGCACCCTCGCCGGCCGTCGTCGCACCGATCACCGTCCACCCCGGCGGCGGCGCATCCGGGAACGTCGCCACCAGGGCGTGATCCTCGCCACCCCCGAGCACCCACTCCCACGGGTCGGCACCGACCTCGGTCGCCGGCCCGGCCAGGGCATCCCGGAAACCGCTCAGCGCATCGGTCGACAGGTCGATGCCGACGCCCGACGCCTCGGCGATGTGTCCCAGATCCGCGAGCAGTCCGTCGGACACGTCGGTCATCGCGGTCGCCCCGCCGTCGGCGGCCACCCGGCCCTGCCCGTACGGCGGCTCCGGGGCGACGTGGCAACGGCGCAGCTCGCCGTAGGAGTCAATTCCGTTGTTCCACAACGCATATCCGGCGGCAGAACGGCCGAGCGCGCCGGCCACCGCCACCGTCTGCCCCGGCCCGGCACCGTCGCGGCGCACCGGTCGGCGGCCGTCGAGGTCACCGAAGACCGTTACCGAGATCACCCACTGCGGTGCGCGGACCAGATCGCCGCCCACGATGCCGGCCCCGAGCAGACCGGCCTCGTGCCACAGCCCGTCGGCCAGCGCGAGCGCCTGCTCGGCCGGGGTGTCCGAGGGTGCGCCGAACGCCACCACGAACGCGCCCGCCCGCGCCCCCATCGCCTCGACGTCGGCGGCGTTCTGCGCAATTGCCTTGCGCCCCACGTCAAATGGCGTTGACCAGTCCAGCCGGAAGTGTCTTCCCGCCACCAGCATGTCGGTGGACACGACGGTTCTGCCGTCGGGAACCGAAACCACGGCGGCGTCGTCCCCGGGCCCCAGCACCACCGACGGCGGCTGGCGTCGACCGGCGACCAGCCGCGCGATCACACCGAACTCACCGACCTGCGCCAGGGTCTCCCCGGCGTCGTCGGATGTCATCTCACCTCCTGTGGTGACCGGACCTGCGGTACGTTAAGCCCCTGCGGCGAGGAGTCTATGCACCGACAGGAGGGCAGAGCGGGTGGTCGAGGCTTTCATGCTCATCCAGACAGAGGTGGGTCGTGCCGAGGTCATCGCCAAACAGCTCGCCACCCTGCCCGGGGTGCTGTCCGCCGAGTACGTGACCGGCCCCTACGACGTCATCGTGCGCATCGGCGCCGAGACACTCGACGCCCTCAAGGCCGACGTCGTGCCGTCGGTGCAGCAGGTGAGCGGAATCACACGGACACTGACCTGCCCGATCGCCGCCACGGCGCACTCCTAGCATTGGACGCGTGGACACCGAGACCAGTGACGGCCCGCCCCGGGCGCTTCTGGTCGCGGCGGTCGTGATCGCGGTCGCCGCGGTGGTGGGGGTTCTGGTCGTGGCGGCCACCCGACAGCGCACGGCCCCGCAGCAGCCCGTGCCGCTGGTGACGATCCCGGCCCCGCAGGCCGACGGCGCTGACTGCGCCGCACTGCTGGACGCCCTGCCCGAGACACTCGGCGACGCGCGACGCGCCCCGCTGGCCGATCCGGCGCCGCCCGGTGCCGCGGCCTGGCGGACCCCGGGCAGCGATGAGCCGGTCGTGCTGCGCTGCGGCGTCGAACGGCCCGCCGAGTTCGTCGTCGGCGCACCGCTGCAGGCCGTCGACGCGGTGCAGTGGTTCCGGGTCGGCGACGACGGCGCACCCGCAGCCGCCGGCGCGCAGGAGCGCAGCACCTGGTACGCGGTGGACCGCGGCGTCTACGTCGCGCTCACCCTGCCGCGCGGGTCCGGGCCCACCCCGATCCAGCAGATCTCCGGGGTGCTCGACGCGACGCTGCCCGCGCGGCCCCTGGACCCCACGCCCCCGCGGTGAGCGGCTAGTGTCGCGCGTCATTAATTAGTTTACAGTGTGGGATGATGGTGTATGCCGTCATCCACATTGGTGATCAGTTCTGAAGATCGTGTGACGTTGGAGTCGTGGACGCGGTCCTCGACGGT
>Ga0180215_1000127_pt1 | contig 112402 bp, 100 predicted proteins | sample eDN3rd37CBELigBY_FD_128871 | JGI IMG/M metagenome (GOLD analysis project Ga0180215, IMG submission 128871) | Enriched backyard soil microbial communities from Emeryville, California, USA - eDNA 3rd pass 37_C BE-Lig BY (version 2) (version 2) | ecosystem: Environmental > Terrestrial > Soil >... | reverse complement strand
GGCCCCGCGGCCCGCGGCGGGTCGCTCCTGCGACAAGAGGCGCCAGCCTCGTCCACTGTTCGTTCGTGAGTCCGCCCCGCGCCATGAAGATCAGCATGGCGAGACACTGAACGGATGTCAAGCGGCCCGACGAAGGCGCAATTTCGATTGGGTGAGCCTGGGAACTGTCGACATGCCTTAGCGCACCCCCAAGAGGGTGGATGGTGTCGCGCCCGGACACTCCAGGAAAAACAGAGCAATGGCTCCCTTGGATGAATGCTTGGAGCACATATAGTTGTCCGCAGTTTGACAGCGCAACGATCTTTCGCCCAAGCTTGGTCCTCCACGCCAGATGGTTTCCGAATGGCCCTGCTGTCCCCCGGGAGGCCCCATGCTACGCGTTCGTGTCGCGCTGCCCCTCTGTGCCCTGTTTCTCTTTGCCGCCTGCGGGACCTCGGAACCGCCGCAGGAGGGCGACCCTTCCAGCCCCGATATCCTCGAGTTCAGGGCGGAACCGGAGGAGGTCCAGGCGGGCTCGCCGGCCACGTTGAAATGGAAGACTGCGGGGGCGGCGCAGGTCGAGATCTTCGCTGGAGACCAGGCGGTCGAGCTGGGATCGGCCTCCGCGGCGGAAGGTAGCGTCGAGGTCCACCCCACCGACGACACAGTATACCGGCTCGTCGCCACCGCATCGGACGGCGCGACGCGCGAGGCGTCGACCAAGGTCACGGTCACTTCCGTTCCCGCACCCGAGATCGTCTCGTTCGTCGCGACGCCGGCAACCGTCGCCCCTGGTGAGACGGCGGTCCTCTCCTGGGTCACGGTAGGGGCAGACGAGGTGCGCGTCCTCGCCGGAGGGACGCCGGTCGAGCTCGGAGATGCCAGGGCGGCGGAGGGCTCGGTGGAGGTGAAGCCCACCAGCACCACCACCTATACGCTCGAGGCGTACCGGGGTGAGTCCCGGACGACCGCCTCCGTCGCGGTCGACGTGCAGGAGGCGCCGACGATCGTGTTCACCTCGTCTGCTGACGTGATCGACTACGGGGCGTCCGCCACCCTCTCGTGGACCGTGACCGGCGCCGACCACGTCGTCGTCTCCGACGGCACGGCGACGCACTCCGACAGCACGGAGGGCTCCGGCTCGGTGGACGTCTCTCCGACGAACCGGACGACCTTCACGCTCACGGCCGAGGGCCTTGGCGGGACCTCGAGCGCCGAGGTGCATATCGATGTCCGCCCGATGATCGCGTCGTTCGAGTTGGTCGGACGGGCCGGGCCGTGGGCGATCGGGGTCGAGGTCGAGGTTGAATGGGCGGTCGTCGGCGCAGAGAGCGTCACGATCTCCAACCTGGACGGCTTCTCCTTCACCTCCCCGTTGGGCGCAGGCTCCGTTGCGGCTCCGGTCTCCGGCCTCGGTTTTCGGCTCACCGCCGTCCGAGAAGGGGTGGAGGCGGTGAGTGATCTCGCGGTCGCCGTGGCGCCGCCACCGGAGATCCTCGAGTTCGCCGCGACCCCGCCCATCGTGACGGCGGTGCCCGGCACGCCCGCGGAGGCGACCATCTCGTGGAGCGTCGCGGATGTCGAGACGTTCCGCATCGAGGCGTCCATCGGAGGCATCCTCGTGGACGAGGGTACGGGAGGCCTCACTGGAACGACCACCGTATGGCTCGACCGCGACACGACCTTCACCATCTACGCATCGGGGCATGGGCTCGAGACCTCGGACGAGGTGGTGGTGAAGGCGGTGGCGCCCGCCCGGATCGACTCCTTCCGTGCGCTGCCGTCCCGCGTCGGTTCCGGCGAGTCCTTCGAGATCTCCTGGTCCACCGAAGGCGCGGCCGCCGTCTCGTTGTTCGAGGGGGCGAGCCAGCTTCCGGTCGACCCTTCGCTGGTGACAGGCGCCCACACCGTCCAGATCGCCGCCGACACGGACTTCGTCCTCGGCGCGGTCAACGCTGCGGGCGATCTCGTCGAGCGCACGATCTCCGTCGAAGTGGGGGCGCCAATCGTCACGACGTTCGAATCCGATCCGACCGAGGCCTATCCCGGGGAGACCGTGACGCTGACCTGGCAGAACCTCGGCGGCGTCTCGCTCGTCGTCGAGGGGCCCGACGGGGAGATCCCGAGCTGCACCACGACGGATCTCGCCGTGATCGAGTCGGGCGGATGCCCGCTGGTCGTTCCCGCCACCGGAAGCCCGCTGGAGCTGTCGATGAAGGTGGAGAACGGCGTCGGTGACGTGACGGTCGCCACGGTCGAGATCGACGTCCACGGCGGCGCCCGCATCCTCTCGTTCACGAGGTCGGCGTCCGAGGTGAGCTCGGGCGACACCGTCGGGCTCACCTGGAGCGTGAGCACCGATTCGCTGGGCAGGCCCGCCTCCCTCACCCTGGTCGACGACCTGGGGGCCTCTTGGGACCTCGCCGACAGGGACCCCGAGGCGGACACGTTCTCGGTAACCGCCACGACGCCGGGGCTGCGGACCTACACGCTGACGGCGTCCTCGTTGGACGGGACCATCGCGACCTCGACCGTCGACGTGCAGGTCCACGCGCTGCCTACCGTGACGCTCTCGGCCGCCCCCGTGCCTTACGACCCGGACTCGGGGGCGCCGCTCCAGCTCTTCTGGACCGCCTCCGAAGCGACGTCGCTCGCGCTGTACGAGCTGGATGAGGACGGCGATCTGGTCATGCCCGCATTCTTCGAGGCGGGGCCTTCGGACCTTTCGGTGGGGGCGGGCGTCGTCGACCTCGAGCCGAGGGGCCCCATCACCTGGCAGGCGCTCGCGACGAACGTCCTTGGGCGTTCCGCTTGGGCTACGGCCTCGGTGGAGTTCATCCCCCTCGATCTCGTGTCGTTCGACGTGGACCCGATCGAGATCGTCGCGGGTGACCCGGTGACGCTCTCCTGGGAGACGACGGGCGCCTCCAGCATCGAGGTGCCGCCATTTTCGGCCGGGCGGTTCGAGCGGGCGTCTACGTCGGCCCCGTTCATCGATCTGTCGCTCTCGCCGACGGCGCAGGAGGTCGACTTCACCGGCGACAACTGCAACACCAATTGGGACGACGAAGCGTGCCCAATCGTGGTCTTTCCGGACGCCTTCGTCTTCCCGTTCGATGGCGCCGACCGCGACCAGGCCCGTGTCTACGTCAATGGCGTCCTCAGCTTCGACCTGGTCAGGACCGGAGCCAACTACTTGCTCGAGGAGCTCCCTTCGAGCTCGACGCCATACGTCCATCTCGCACCGTTCTGGGGCGACCTCGACTACTTCCCGACCGGCACGGTCTATTACGACACCGGGCTGGATGCGAAGGGCTCGTTTCTGGTCTTCCAATGGAGCCACTTCGTCCTCGTCTCCGGTGACGCCGATCTGAACTTCCAGGTCGTCCTCTACGAGGACGGCGACTTCGATTTCCGGTACGCCTCCATGAACGCCGAATGGGCGTCCGACGGGCTCGGCGGTGACGCCTCGATCGGACACCAGAACATCACCGGGACTGTTGGTGAAAGCATCACTTACCGTGTCCCGATCCAGACGCTCCCGAACTCCGGCTACGCCTTCCGAGCGTTCCCCGAAGGGACCAGCGGAACGTTCACCGCCTTCCCGCAGGTCTCTACGACCTATGACCTGACGGCGCTCGGCTACGACGGGACGTCGCAGACGGCGTCCATGAGCGTCGTCGTTCACCCAGCGGCGACGCTCTCGGCCACGGTGTCCGCCACGGAAGTCGACGAAGGCGACACCATCCTCGTCGGGTGGGAGACTCGGAATGCCACGGATGTCACCATCCTCGACGGGGGAGTCCCGGTCCACGTCGCGGCTCCCGGAGACCTCGATTCGGGCAGTTTCGTCTACACGGCGACTGGGCTGGGCCCTCACGTCATCACGGTCCAGGCCACCGGCGCCATGGGGCGGCAGCTGACCGAGGACTTCTCGGTGATCGTGCTGGAGCCGTTCGCGCTCGTCTCGTTCGAGGCGGACGATCCGGCGATTCCGGTGGGCGGCGCTACCTCTCTCTCCTGGATCAGCTATGGAGCCGAGACCTTCGAACTGACCGAGGACGGCGTAGCGATCAATACGACGGGGTTCGACTTCGCCTCCGGTTCGCTGTCAGTGTCTCCAGTCAACACGGCGGAGTACGTGCTCACGGTCTCGCGTGCGGACGGCAGGAGCTTCTCGCAGTCCCAGACGGTTCGGGTGGTCCGGGCCAACCTCGACTCGGTCACGGTATCCACGACTCGGATCGCGGCCGGCGGTTCCGTCGACCTGACCTGGAACGCGAGCAGTCCGGCAGGCGATCCCGTCGGCGTGCGGGTGATGCCGAGCCCGATGGAGGAGGTGCCGTCCGGAGCCTCGGCCTTCGAGGACATCAGCCTTACAGGCGACGAGCTGACCGGCTTCGCCAACGACGACGCTCACGTCCAGACCGTCCAGTTCCCCGCGACCTTCACCTTCCCGTTCCTAGGCGAGGAGAAGAGGAGCATCCGTATCGCGACCGACGGCTTCGTGAGCTTCCAGATGGACCAGGACTCCGTCTTCCAGAACCGGCCGCTGCCGAGCCTGGACAGCGCAGGCGTCCACCTCGCGGCATTCTGGGACGATCTCCATTCCTATTCGTCCGGACATGTCTACACGGAGCTCGTCTCCGACGTGCAGGGCGAACGCTTCATCATCCAGTGGAGCAACTTCGACTTCTGGTCGTCCTCTGGAGCGACCGGGGCGGAACTGACCTTCCAGATCGTCCTCTTCGGAAACGGGACCTTCGAATACCGCTACTCGACGATGGTCGCGCCAGACCAGGACGACGCAGACGGAGCGGGAGCGACCATCGGGTTCCAGGACCCGCGCGCGAAGTTCGGCCACACGGTCTCGTCGGACACGGCGGTGGCGGGCAGCCTCTCCGGCCGCACGTGGCGCATGGACGCTGCGAGGCCCTTGACCGGCACGACCACCGTCACCCCCGGAAAAGACGGAAAGGTGGAGGTCTGCGCGATCGCCGAGTTCGACGCGGACTGCCAGACGATCTGGCTGGAGGTCATCGCGCCGGGGGATCTCCTCATCTCCGAGATCCAGCTCGACCCCACCAATGGGCCAGACGACCAGTGGTTCGAGATCCGGAACATCTCCAAGCATGCCGTCACCATCGACGACATGGAGATCGTCCTGGGGGCGCAGGTTCATACCATCATGCCGCCTTCCCCGATCGTGCTTCAGCCGGGCGGCTACGCGACACTGGCGGCGGGAGCGAGCCCCGGCTTCCTCCCCGACTACGTTTACGGCGCCGATATCCTGTTCGACCCCATTGGCGGTGAACTCTCGATCGAGTTCGGGGGCGTGGCCCTCGCGAGCATGGAGTGGGATTCGACCTGGATTGTGACGCCGGGCTCCTCCCTCAGCCTCGATGGCGCCGCCCTCAGCCCGACATCGGTCCTCGCTCCTCTCACCGATCCGAGGATGTGGTGCGATGGCATCGAAGCGTACTCCGCGACCGATTTCGGCAGCCCTGGCGCCGCAGGGGCCGGCTGTCTGGTGAACGAGTATGATGTCGACTACTTCGGACCGTCGGCGTTCATCGACATCTCCGCGTCGGGTACGCCGTTCCCCGAAGGCATGGACTGGGATGAACTCCCCTTGCCCGGCGGGATCCCGTTCCACTTCCCCTTCTACGACCTCGGCCCTCGGACCGACGTGTGGGTCGGTTCGATCGGGTACCTGGGCTTTGACGGCGTTTGTATGCCGTTCTGGGGCTGCTTCGTCGACTGGGATGCAGGGATGATCTGGGCGTTCTTGGATTGGGACTTCGAGCCGAAGTCCGACTCCATGATCTACTACCAGACGACGACCATCGGCGGACGACAGGTCATGATCGTCCAGTGGTCCAAATTTGGGATCTACGGCATCTCCGGATCCTTCACCAATCAGATTCAGCTCTGGGAGGGCGGTGACATCGTCATCGCCTTCGGCGAGATCCAGGGGAGCGATCCGAGATTGTTCGGCGAAGAGGCCGAGATCGGGCTCTTTGGGGACTTCATGATGCAGGAGCTGCTCTTCTCGTCGTACGAACCGAACGTCTACGAGGGGCTGGCCCTTCGTTATCACTACAAGTAGACGCTGGCGGTTGCTGGGCGGCGTCGACTTCGGCGACGCCGCCCGCTTCCGCGCCGCTGCCGAACAGACGGGGCAGGTCTTCTCCGAGCACGCCTCCAGCCTCCTGGGCGGCGGGTAGGATCTCAAGCCGCGCCCTTTTGCGTTCCGCGCCCCGTTTTGGAGTAGGGTGCGTCCTTCGCGCGGCGAGGGAGCGGCGATGTTCACAGGTTTGATCCAGGAAGTCGGCGAGGTGGCGGAGGTGCGCCCCGAGGCCGGCGGCGTGGCCCTGACCATCCGGGCGCCCCGCCTCGCGGCGGGCGGCCTCGTCCACGGAGAGTCGATCGCGGTGGACGGCTGCTGCCTCACCGTCGTCGCCCAGGGGCCGGGGACCTTCACCGCCCAGGCCTCGCCAGAGACCCTCGCGCGCACGAGCCTCGGCGATTACAAGACGGGCTCCAGGGTGAACCTGGAGCGGGCCCTGGCCCTGGGCGACCGCCTCGGCGGCCACCTGGTGCAGGGGCACGTGGACGGCGTGGGCGCCGTCGCCTCGAAGCGCGAGGTCGGCGGCTTCCTGGAGCTGTGGTTCTCCGTCCCGCAGGGGATGGAGGCCTGGCTCATCCAGAAGGGCTCGGTGGCCGTGGACGGGATCTCGCTCACGGTGAACGCGCTGGAGAAGGGGCGCTTCTCGGTGATGTTGATCCCCGAGACGCGAACCGCGACCGCCCTCGCCGGAAAGGACGCGGGCGCCAAGGTGAACCTGGAGGGGGACATGATCGGCAAGTACGTCGCGCGGCACCTCGAGCTGCGTGGGCGCGGGGGCGGAATCGACGAGGCTTTCCTCAAGGACAACGGATTCACATGAACCGCATCGGCCGGAAACAGAACCTCCCCCGCAAGCCCGCTCCGAGCGGCGGCTGGGTCGAGCGCATCGAGCGCGCCATCGCCGACATCCGCGACGGCAAGATGATCGTCCTCGTCGACGACGAGGACCGCGAGAACGAGGGCGACATCTGCATGGCCGCCGAGAAGGTCACGCCCGAGGCGGTGAACTTCATGGCGAAGGAAGCCCGCGGGCTCATCTGCCTCACCCTCGAGGAGGAGCGGGTGAAGCGCCTCGCGCTGCCGATGATGGTGGCGGACAACGAATCCCCCTTCCAGACCGGCTTCACCGTGAGCATCGAGGCCGCCCGCGGCGTCACCACCGGGATCTCGGCCCACGACCGCGCCCACACCATCCTCACCGCGGTGGCGCCCGACGCCCGCGCCGAGGACCTGGTGCGCCCGGGGCACGTGTTCCCGCTGCGCGCCAGGGCCGGCGGCGTGCTGGTCCGCACCGGGCAGACCGAAGGCTCCGTGGATCTCGCCCGCCTGGCAGGCCTCGAGCCCGCCGGAGTGATCTGCGAGATCATGAACGACGACGGGACCATGTCGCGGATGCAGGATCTGGAGCGCTTCGCCGCGAAGCACGACCTCGTGATCGTCTCCATCGCGGACCTGATCCGCTACCGGCTCGAGCGCGAGCGGCTGGTGCGCCGGGTGGCGGAGGAGGAGCTCGAGGTGGACGGCGTCGGCACCTTCCGCTCGATCGCCTACCAGTCGGGCGGCGATCCCCGCACCCATGTGGCGCTGGTGATGGGCGAGGTGCGGGGCATGGAGCCGGTGCTGGTGCGCATGCACGGCGCCTGCACGGTGGGCGACGTCTTCGGCTCGACGGCGTGCGAGTGCGGACGGAACCTGCGCCATTCGCTGGAGCGGATCGCGAAGGAGGGGCGCGGGGCGCTGGTCCACATCCAGCAGGAGAACAAGGGCGGCGCCCTGGTCCTCAAGTGCGCGAAGATGGCGCCCGAGGCGGAGGAGACCCTCGGCAAGAAGAGCGTCGGCCCCTTCCGCGACTACGGCCTCGGCGCCCAGATCCTCGCGGACCTCGGGATCCGCAAGCTGCGGCTCCTCTCCAACAACGCCAAGAAGTTCGTCGGTCTGGACGGCTACGGCCTCGAGGTGACCGAGCAGGTCGCGATCGGCGTTGCGGGCGGCTCCCTTTCCGTGGCACGGACGGGGAACGCCGCCAGGCGCGCGTCGCCCCGCGTGGCGAAGACCGGCTCCAAGGGAGCGATGCGCGCGGCGCCAGCCGATGGCGAGAATTCGAAGAAGGGCGGCGCGCGCGCAAGGCGCGTCTGACGGGAGCGCCCCGCGAGGTCGGGGCGTTCTCCTCGCCCAAGAAGGGTAGGAAGAGATGAGGACGATCGAAGGATCGCTGGTCGGGACCGGACTCAAGGTCGCGATCTGCGTGTCGCGGTTCAACGCCTTCATCACCGAGCGGCTGCTCGAGGGGGCGGTGGACACCCTGCGCCGCCATGGCGTCGAAGAGGATCGGATCGAGGTGGTGCGCTGCCCGGGCACCTTCGAGCTGCCGCCCGTCGTGAAGCGCGCGGCGGCGAGCGGCAGGTTCGACGCGGTGATCGCGCTGGGCGCGGTGATCCGCGGCGGCACGCCCCACTTCGAGTACGTGGCCGGCGAATGCGCCAAGGGGATCGGCCAGGTCTCGATGGAGGCCCGGTGCGCCGTCTCCTTCGGCGTGCTCACCACCGACAACGTCGAGCAGGCCATCGAGCGGGCCGGCACCAAGGCCGGCAACAAGGGCGCCGAGGCGGCCCTCGCGGCGATCGAGCAGGCCAACGTGCTGCGGGCCCTCGGCCAGGAGGCGTAGTCGATGCCGGCGCCGCAGCAGAGGCACGTCGGTCGCCAGCGGGCGATCCAGGCCCTCTTCTCCCTCGAGGCCACCACGCCGGACGATCTGGCGCAGGGCCTCTCGCACTTCTGGGCGAGCATGGACGAGAAGACCTCCGAGGGCGCGCGGGCGTTCGCGGAGGAGCTCGTTCGGGGCGTTGTGGAGAAGCGCGACGACCTGGACGATGCCATCCAGGCCCAGTCCGAGAACTGGAAGGTGGAGCGGATGGCGCGGGTGGACCGCAACGTCCTGCGCCTCGGCGCGCTCGAGCTCCTCCACTCGGACACGCCGGGCCGGGTGGTGATCCATGAAGCGGTCGAGCTCGCGAAGACGTTCGGGGCGGAAGGGTCCCCCGCCTTCGTCAACGGCATCCTCGACAAGCTCGCCAAGTCCGCGGGGCGCGTCTGAACCCGTGAGCCGCCCGCTGTCCGCCCGCGTCCTCCCGCTATCCCTCGAGGGCCTCGACGCCCTCGACGGCGAGGATCTCGTCGCCTTCGCCGGCCTCGAGGATCGCCCCTTGCGCGGCCTCGCCGGCCTGGTCGACTGGCGCTCGTGCGGCAGGCTGACACGGATCGTGAAGGACGGAGTGTTCGCCGGATCGCCCGGCGAGGCGCTCATCACCCTGCCGGCCGGCAGCGTCCGGATCCGCAGGCTCTTCCTGCTGGGCGAGGGTACGAGGCTGGAACCGGCGCTGGAGCGCGTCCGCCTCGCCGGCGGAGCCCACGCCGCCCTGGCCTTCGACGGCGGCCCGGTGGAGGCGACCCTGCGCGCCGCTCAGGCCGCGGGCCTCGACGCCGTCACCCTGCTCGCCGCCGATCCCAAGGGTGCGGAGCACGCCCTCGACGCCGCCCTGCGCGCCCTGCCGTGGCTGCGCCGCGCCGAGTCGCTGGGAGCCGCCGCGAAGAGCGCCTGAGGCGCACCATCACTCGGACGCCGGCTTTTGCGGCGGGCGCTTCGCGCGAACCTGGCCGCAGCGTCAGGCCGCGAGGGGCTCGGTGAGCGCGGCGGCGCCGGCGACTTCGTCGCTGCGCTCGCGCACCAGGGCGGCGATGCGCTTCCAGCCCCCCTTGTGCAGTCGCAGGCCGAAGACGATCGTGCCGACGAGGATCTCGGCCGACAGGCCGATCCAGCCGCCCATGGCGCCGAGGCCCATGTGATGGCCGAAGAGCCAGGTGAGGGGAGGGGTGCACACCCAGGCGACGATGACGCCGAAGACGGCGGCGAACTTCACGTCGCCGGTGCCGCGGAGCACGCCGCGGAGGACGATGTTGGAGCCGTCCACGATCTGGAAGGCGGCCCCGACGAAGAGCAGGTGCAGCGTGACCAGGGCGAGGGCCGGGTCGTCGGTGAATCCGGCGGCAATCGCCTTGCCCCCAAAGACGAAGGCCGCGCCGCAGAGAAGCGTGTAACCGAACGTCACCTTCAGCGCCCGGCGTGAGACCAGGCCGACCAGCTCGAGCCGGGATGCGCCGACCGCCTGGCCGGCCATGACGGAGGCCGCCTCGCCTACCGCGATCGCCGGCAGGAAGGAGAACTGGAGCACCTGCATCGCGATCTGGTGTCCCGCCATCTGGATCGCGCCCATCGATGAGATGAGGGCGGCGAGCAGCGCAAACGAGCCCATCTCGAGGAAGAACTGGATCCCGGTGGGCACGCCGAGCGACGCGAGCTGGCGCACGTGCCGCCGGATCGCGCGGAAGGAGATGGAGTCGCCGGCCGCGCGGTGGGCGAACACGAGGATGCCGGCCTCGAGGACGCAGGCGAGGTTGGTCGCCCACGCGGAGCCCGCCACGCCCCACTCCAGGCCGAAGATGAACCACCAGTTGAGGACGACGTTGGCGACGTTGGCGGCCAGCGCCGCGATCATGGGCGAGCGGGCGTCGCCGGTGCCGAAGCGCACCTCGCGCAGGGCGTTGTACGCCAGCACGATCGGCGCGAACCACAGGCGGATGTCGAAGTAGCGGGTGGCGTGGAGCCCCGCCTCGCCGCCGCCACCCAGGGAGGCGATGAAGGGCGAGATGCCGAATGCCGCGCCGAGGGTGAGCGCGCCGAGGACGCCGGCGAGGACGAGCCCCGAGCCGAGGATCGGCGCGATGGACGAGCGCCTGCCCGCGCCGACCTCCTGGGACACGAGGATCTTGGCGGCGCGCACCAGGCCGATGGGGAAGCACATCAGCGTGAAGGCGGCCACCCCGGCGAAGCCCACCCCGGCCAATGCTGCCGGTCCGATCCTGCCCACGAAGAGCGTGTCGACCAGCGTCATGGCGCTATACGACACCATCGACACGGCCGTCGGCCACGCCAGGGTGAGCAGGGCGGAGAGGGGCTTCTTCTCCCAGGTCAGGTGGGGCTGGTGTGTGGGGGCGCTCATGCGAAGGGATCGAAAAAGGCGCGCCAATCGGCGCGCCGGGCTGCGGTCCTAATAGGAGAATCAACGTCGCGGAGGCCGAATTTCCGCCTCGACTTGGCAGTGGGAGCGGCGATCGGGAACGCGAAGGCGCGGATGCGGGCGAGCCCGCGGCGACCGCGGTCACGCACGAGGGCCAGCAAGAGCCCGCGGCGATCCTCTGCCTTTTACGGCGTGAGCCGCTCCATCATCCGCGGGAAGGGGATGGTCTCCCTGACGTGGTGCAGGCCGCAGATCCAGGCCACCGTGCGCTCGACGCCGAGGCCGAAGCCCGCGTGGGGCACCGAGCCCCAGCGGCGCAGATCGAGGTACCACTCGAAGGCCTCGCGGGGGAGGTTGTGCTCCTCGAGCCGCTTCACGAGGACGTCGAAGTCCTCCTCGCGCTGCCCGCCGCCGATGATCTCACCGTAGCCCTCGGGCGCCAGCACGTCCAAGCCTAGGGCGAGCTTCGGGTTCTCCGGATCGTGCTTGAAGTAGAAGGCCTTCAGCTCGGACGGATACCGGTGCACCATCACTGGGCGGTCGTACTGGGAGCAGAGGATCGTTTCCTCGTCGCCGCCGAAGTCGTCGCCCCACTGGATCGGGTTGCCTGCCGCCTGCAGCACCTTCACCGCCTCGTCGTAGGTGATGCGGGGGAAGGGCTTCTTCACCGTGCGCAGCTTGGAGACGTCCCGCTCGAGGATGGTCTCCAGATCCTTGGCGTGGCTCTCGAGCACCCGCTCCACGATGAAGCAGAGGAAGTCCTCGGCGAGGTCCATGTCCTCGTCGAGCTCCATGAAGGCGACCTCCGGCTCCACCATCCAGAACTCGGTGAGGTGGCGGCGCGTCTTCGACTTCTCGGCGCGGAAGGTCGGACCGAAGGTGTAGATCTTGCCGAAGGCCATGGCGGCCGCTTCGCCATAGAGCTGCCCGCTCTGGGTGAGGAAGGCCTTGCCCATCTCGAAGTACGGGACCTCGAAGAGGGTGGTGGTGCCCTCGCAGGCGGCCGGCGTGAAGATCGGCGCGTCCACCAGGCGGAAGCCCTTCGAGTCGAAGTAATCGCGGATCGCCTTGACGATGGTGTGGCGCACGGCCATCACCACCCGCTGCCGCGCGGTGCGCAGCCACAGATGCCGCTGATCCATGAGGAACGCGACGCCGTGCTCCTTGCGGCCGATCGGGTAGTCGGGGGCGGCGCGCGAGACGACGTCCAGCTCCTTCACCGACAGCTCGAAGCCGATCGGGGAGCGGGCGTCCGCCTTCACGGTGCCGCGCACCTTGATCGCCGACTCCTGGGGGAGGTGGTCGGCCTCGGTGAACACGTCCTCGGACACGTCGCCCTTGAACATGACGCACTGGATCGTGCCGGTGCCGTCTCGGACCTGAAGGAAGTGCAGCTTCCCCGAGGAGCGGCGGTTGTCGAGCCAGCCTCGCAGCTCGACTTCCTGCCCTTCGTACTGGCCGATCTCGTTGATCCACGCGCGCGGGGTGCTCATCCACAGTCTCCGTCAAAAGGGCCGGGATGCTATTGGTGGCGGCGACGAGTTGCAAGCCCGCGATCGCCGGGGGTTTGCTAGATTCCGCGGGCCTCGCGCCTCGTTCCGCGCGGGAGCCGAAGGGAGAACCAGGGCATGCAGGAGCGCTACGAGCCGCAGATGATCGAGCCCAAGTGGCAGGAGCGATGGGAGGCCGAGGGCCTCTTCGCCGCCGGCAGGCGCGGCGATCGGCCCAAGAAGTACGTCCTCGAGATGTTCCCCTACCCCTCGGGCGCGCTGCACATGGGGCACGTGCGCAACTACCTCATCGGCGACGTGATCGCGCGCTACGCGCGGATGAAGGGCTTCGACGTCCTCCACCCCATGGGCTGGGACGCCCTGGGGCTCCCCGCCGAGAACGCGGCCATCAAGGACAAGCGCCACCCGGCCGAGCGCACCCGCGAGAACGTCGTCTCCTTCAAGGCGGAGATGAAGCGGGTGGGCTTCTCCTATGACTGGTCGCGGGAGATCTCCACCGACGATCCGGCGTACTACCGCTGGAACCAGTGGTTCTTCCTGAAGTTCAGGGAGCTGGGCCTGGTGTACCGGCGCAAGGCCCACGTGAACTGGTGCCCCGGCTGCCAGACGGTGATCGCGAACGAGCAGGTGAAGGACGGCCTCTGCGAGCGCTCGAGCGATCCGGTGGAGATCCGTCAGATGGCCGAGTGGGCCTTCCGGATCACGAACTACTCGGAGCGGCTCCTCCAGAACCTCGACCGCCTGGACGAGTGGCCCGACGAGGTGCGCAAGAAGCAGCGCAACTGGATCGGCAAGAGCGAGGGGGCGGAGCTGGACTTCGGCGTCGACGGCTCCGCGGAGAGCATTCGGGTCTTCACCACCCGCGCCGACACGATCTTCGGCTGCACCTACGTGGTGGTGGCGCCGGACCACCCGATCCTCGAGCGGATCGTCCCTGCGGATCGCAGGGAGGCGGTGTCGGCGTTCGCCGCGGAGCAGGCGCGCAAGGCGGCCGCCAAGGGCCACGAGGAGGAGCTCCCCAAGGAGGGCATCGACACCGGTGCGAAGGTGGTTCACCCATTCACAGGTGTCGCCCTTCCGGTGTGGGCCGCGAACTTCGTGGTGTCCGACTACGGAACCGGCGCGGTGATGAGCGTCCCCGCCCACGACGAGCGCGACCACGAGTTCGCCTCGGTCTACGGCCTGCCGATCGTCCCGGTGATCCGCCCCGCTGACGGCAGCGAGGTCGAGCTGCCCTTCACCGAGGACGGTGTGCTGCACGGGAGCGACGGCTTCGACCACATGGACTCGGCCAAGGCGCGGGAGGTGATCGCGGAGAAGGCCGCCGATCGCGGCTTCGGCAAGAAGGCGGTGACCTACCGGCAGCGCGACTGGGGCATCAGCCGGCAGCGCTACTGGGGCACGCCGATCCCCATGGTGTACTGCGAGCGCTGCGATCCCGATCACGAGGGGATCCCGGTCCCGTACGACCAGCTCCCGGTGGAGCTGCCGCCGATCGACGTGGCGGAGGTGCTCACGGGCAGGGGCGAGCCGCCGCTGGCGAAGGTGTCGTCGTTCGTCAACACCACGTGCCCCACCTGCGGCGGCCCGGCGCGGCGTGAGGTGGAGACGATGGACACCTTCGTGGACTCCACCTGGTACTTCGCCCGCTACCTGGATCCGAAGAACGAGGAGCTGCCGTTCTCGCGCGCGGCGGCGGATCGCTGGCTGCCGGTGGACGTGTACGTGGGGGGCCCCGAGCACTCCACCATGCACCTGCTCTACTTCCGCTTCTGGACCATGGTGATGCAGGAGCTGGGGCTCTGCGCCGAGGACGAGCCGGTGAAGAGGCTCATCACCCAGGGGATCGTCAACGGCCCCGACGGCCGGAAGATGTCCAAGCGCTGGGGCAACGTGGTGGCGCCGGCGTCCATCGTGGAGAGGTTCGGCGCAGACGCGGCCCGCACCTTCACCATGTTCGCGGGCCCTCCGGATCGCGACATCCACTGGTCGGACGAGCAGGTGGAGGGCAGTGCCCGCTTCCTGCAGCGGGTCTGGCGCCTGGCGTGGCGCTGCCGCGACGGCGCGTCGTTGCCGCCGCCCGCGGACGCGCAGGGTCGCGCGCTGGAGATCCGCCGCGCCACGCACAAGGCGCTGGCCCGCGTCACCGCCGACATCGAGCGCATGTCGTTCAACACGGCGATCGCGAGGGCGATGGAGCTGGTGAACTTCCTCACGCCCATCGAGCCGGCCGCCGACGAGGAGAGGGCGGCGCTCGCGGAGAGCGTGCGGCTCCTGGCGGCGATGCTGTCGCCGTTCGCGCCCCACCTGGCCGAGGAGATCGCCGAGGCCTACGGCTCGACCTCGTCGCTGCAGGCCCAGGACTGGCCCGCGTTCGACCCCGCGCTGGTGGTGGAGGACGAGGTCGTCTACGCCGTGCAGGTGAACGGCAAGCTGCGCGGCGAGGTGGCGGTGGCAGTCGACGCCGACGAGGCCGCCGTCCGGGCGGCGGCGGAGGCCGATCCGAAGGTGGCGCCGCACCTGTCCGGCAAGACCGTCCGCAAGGTGATCGTGGTGAAGGGGAGGCTGATCAACTTCGTGGTGGCGCCTTGAACCGCCGCATCGCAGCCGCCGCTCTGGCCTGCCTCGGAGCCTCGGCCTGCGGCTACGGCTTCGCGGTGGGGGGCCCCGGCTTCCCCGACGACGTGGCCGCGGTCTACGTGCCCGTCTTCGCCAACCGCTCCAGCGAGCCGGAGGCGGGCGCGGTGTTCTCGCTGGCGCTCGCCGAGAACCTCGCCAGGGAGGGCCGGTCGGCGGGCCCAATGGCCCCGGCGCGGATCGACGGCGAGATCGTCTCCCTGGTCGCCTCGCCCGCGGCCACCACGAAGGACGGGCGGGGCGTGGGCATCTACCGCCTCACCGGGACGGTGCGCCTCAGGCTCCTGCGGCACGAGCGGGAGCTGTGCCGCCGCGACTTCAACGGCGCCGAGGACTTCCTGCCGGCGGAGAACCTGCTCGGCCTCGACGCCAACCGCCGGGAGGCGGTGCATCGCCTCGCGGAGCGGATGATGCGCCAGGCGGGGCGGGAGCTCTGCCCGCCCTGACCAGCGCGGCGCCGGCCCCGATGCTCCGCGCCGAACGAGCTCGCTGCCCCAGCGCCCGAAAACGCAAGTAGGCCCGGCACGACGGCGGGTGAGCGCCGGCGTGCGGGGCCTGGTAGACGCTTCGAGGGATCGAAGGATCTAGCGGGGGGTGGAGACGGCCTTCGCCAGCCGCGAGATCTTGCGGCTCGCGGCCCTGGCGTTCAGCACGCCCTTGGCAGCGGCCTTGTCGATCGACCTGGTCGCGAGGCGGAGGAGCTCCTGCGCCTGGGCGGCGTCGCTCGAGCCGACCGCCACGCGGACCTTCTTGATCGCGGTGCGGACGCTGGAGCGGATGGAGGCGTTGCGGGCGCGAGCAACCTCGGCCTGGCGGATGCGCTTCAATGCGGACTTGGTGTTCGCCACGTCTTGGAACCTCTCGGAAAGCGGGGCCTTCTATCAGCGGGGATTGGGGGTGTCAAGGCTGGAAAGCCCTCGGCTGCCCACAGGGCCGGGGGCATTCCCGGCGACGAGGCCCGATTGTGGAAATCTCGACGCCCGAGCCGGAAAACGGCAACGATACCAGATTGTTGAGCGACTGCTGCAGCCTGCAGCAACGGCGGGGGTGCCCCAAAAAACTTGGATTCCGTTGGCCCCAGGCGCAGGGGTCCACAGAGTTCCCACAGCTCTTGTGGGCAAAGGCCGGACACCCCTCGAGGGGACTTTGATTCCGGGGAAAGGCCGCCCCCGAGTGACCCGCCGCGTCAGAGGCTGCGGGCCGGCGACGCGTGAAGCCCTCAGGAGGATCCCTCACGGGCCTTCGCCTCCGCCCACAGCGCCTCCAGCGCCTCCGGCGCTGCCCGCTCTCCCGACTGATGGCCCTGCTCGTGGAGCCTCGACTCCATCCACCGGAAGCGATCCTCGAACCGGCGGATGGCGCCGCGCAGCGCGTCCTCGGCGGGCGTGCGCAGGTGGCGGGCGAGGTTCGCCAGGGTGAAGAGCACGTCGCCGAGCTCGTGCTCCACCGCCTTCGCGTCGCCGGAGGCGAGGGCGCGGTCGAGCTCGGCCAGCTCCTCGTCCACCTTCGCGCGGACGCCGGCCGCGTCCGGCCAGTCGAAGCCGATCCTCGACGCCTTCTCGGTGATCCGCTCCGCGCGCAGCAGCCCCGGCGCCGCGGAGGGGACGCCGGCGATCACGGAGACCCGCTCGCCCTTCTTGCGCTCCTTCTCCTTCGCCTTGAGCCGGGCCCAGTTCTGCTCCACCTCCCGCGCGTCCTGCACCTGCTCTCCGCCGAAGACGTGAGGGTGCCGGTACTCGAGCTTGTCGGCGATCGCCTGGATCACGTCGGCGAGATCCCAGTCGCCGGCCTCCCGGGCGATCTCGGCGTGGAAGACGATCTGCAGCAGCAGGTCGCCGAGCTCCTCGCGGTGTTCGGCGGAGGAGCCGGCGTCCATCGCGTCGAGCACCTCGTACGCCTCCTCCACGAGGTAGGGCCTCAGCGATTCGAAGGTCTGCTCGCGATCCCACGGGCAGCCGCCGGGACCACGCAGGCGGGCCATGATCTCCACGAGCCTCGCGAGCTGCTCGCTCGCGCGGTGCCGGGTGTCGGCGAGGGTGGGGCGGGACTTCTCTTTCATCGTGTCGATCCTTTCGCTCGCGTTCTCGGCGGCGCATCGCGACCGGAATCCGCGCAGGCACGTCTCCGCAAAAACCGCGGCGATCGGCTCCCATGTTCCTGTGGGGCGCGGTCACGAAATGGCGGAGAAGCGCCTCCCGCATGGTAGAGTTTCGTGCACTTTGCAACCCCGAGGCGCCTCCTTGCTCGTTCGACGGCTGTGTCGCCCGTCGCTGACCTTCCTCGTTGCGCTCGGCTGCTTCGCCGGCGGCGCGCCTGGCGTCTCCATGGCCGCACCGCAGCGGGCGGGCCTCGCGGAGCCGTCGGAGGACGCCTGGGGCGACGAGTGGTCGGACGAAGAGGCCCGCCGCCTCGCCGAGGAGACCGAGCGCCGGCTCCTCGAGGAGGCTGCCCGGAAGGCGGGCGCCACGGTGGCCGCGCCCCAGGCCCCTGCCCCGACCCCGACCGCCACGCCTGTCGAGGCCGCGCCGCAGGATGCCGCGGCCCCCGCGGAGGAGAGCGCGGAACAGGACGCCCTCGTGCGCGCCCTCGCGCCACCACCGTTCGGCTTCGAGGAGCTGCACGCCCGATGGCTGGAGCGGCGTGAGGCCCTCGCCAGGGGCGATGCGGTGGAGGTGGCGGCGCAGGAGGCGCGGCTCGCCGACGCGATGCGGGTGCTGGACGTCCGCGAGCTCGACGCCTTCTCGGCGGCGGCGGTGCGAGAGAGCGCGGGCCTCGTCGCCCTCGATCCGAAGCTCGCCCTGGCGCGGGCCGATCTCGCCGTCTCCCTCGCGCCCTCGCTCCCTGCGGCGCACCTCGCCAGGGCGAAGGCCCGCTTCGCCGACGAGCCTTGGAGCCCTGCCGGCTGGGGCGCCGCGCTCGTCGACGCCGCGGCGGCGACCGCCTCCCACGAGCGGCACCTGCGCCCCCTCGTCCTCGACCTCGGCGTGGCGGCGGGGGCCGCGCTCCTCGGCGCAGGCGCGCTCTGCCTGCTGTGGTTCGCGCTGCGCTCGGGGCGGCTCTTCCTCCACGACTTCGGCCACGTGCTCCCCAAGCGCGCCACCGGCGTCCAGGCGCTGCTCCTCGCGCTGCTCGTGCTGGCGCTCCCGGCCGTCCTCGGCCTCGGCCCGGTGGTGTTCGCGGTGACGCTGACGGCGGCCCTCTGGCTCTACCTCGGCAGGGGCGAGCGGATCGTGATCGGCGTTTGGCTCGTTCTCCTGGGGCTCGCCCCGGCGGGCGCCTCGTGGCTCGCCGACCACGTCGCCTGGAGCGGCACGCCCGCGTCGATCTATGACCGGATCGATCGCGGCGGCGACCTCGGCCCGCTGCCCGCCCTCGAGGCGGTGGCGCTGCGCATGGACGCGCGCCCCGAGGATCTCTACGTCCTCGGCCGCGTGAAGAAGCGCCTCGGCGCGTGGGAGGAAGCCGGCGCGCTCTTCGAGAGGGCGCTGGCGCTGCGGCCGGGTTGGCCGACGGTGGAGGTGGCGCTCGGAAACGTCCGCTTCCTCCAGGGCGAGCTCGACGCCGCCAAGCGCCACTACGATCGCGCCGTGGCGGCGGAGCCCGACCTCGCGGCGGCGTGGTTCTCGCTCTCCCGCCTCCACTACCGCACCGTCGACTTCGCGGCGGGGCAGGCGGCCCGCGAGAAGGCGGTGGCCCTCGATCGCGGCCTCGTCTCGCGCTACGGCAAGGGCGAAGAGGCCAGCGGCGGCAACTGGTACCTCGCCGACGCGACGCTGTCGCGGCGGGAGCTCGCCTCGGTGGCGACCCGCTCCGGCGAGGGCGACAGGGTGTTCGGCCAGGTGGCGGGGGCGCTCCTCCCCTTCGTGCCGCCCGGCATCGGGATCTGGGCCCCGGCGCTCGTCGTCCTCCTCCTCTCTTGGGCGTCCACGCAGCGGCGCAGCCTGCAGCCCTCCGCCTCTTGCGTGCGCTGCGGCCGCGCCGTGTGCTCCCGTTGCGATCCGGAGTCGAAGGGCGGGCAGGAGTGCGGCCAGTGCGTCCACGTCTACCGCCGGCGCGGCGTCGTGGATCCGGGCGCCCGCGCCCGGAAGGAGGCGGCGGTGCGGCGGCACCGCGAGCGGCAGGTGCACCTCCGGAAGGCGGCGTCGCTGCTGCTCGCCGGGCCCATCGTCTCGGGGAAGATCGGCAGGGGCGTCGCCCTCGTCGGCGTGTTCATCTTCCTCGCCGTGCTCGTATGGATGGGCGACGGCGTGGTTCGCCCCGTGTTCGGCGGCTTCCCCTCGGAGTGGAAGGCGTGGGCATTCGGGGTGCCCCTGGCCGCGCTCTACCTCGTGGGGCTGCGCGCCGGCCTGAAGGCGGAGGACTAGGGCGTGGCGCTTCGAGGGACCCTCAAGGACTTCGGGATCGCCGAGATCCTCCAGCTCATCGGCCAGCAGGCCAAGACGGGCGTGCTGCACCTCGAGTCCCGCTCCAAGGACTCGGAGATCCACGTCTCGTTCTACCAGGGCAACGTGGTGCGGGCGGAGGACGTGAGCCGCCGCAAGCGCGACTTCCTCGGCAGGATGCTCGTCGACGCGCAGATCCTCTCCGAGGCCCAGCTCGGCGAAGCGCTCGAGGAGCAGAAGCGCACCCTGCGCCGGCTGGGCGACATCCTCATCGATCGCGGCATGATCGAGCGCGAGCGGCTCAAGGAAATGGCGCAGCTCCAGGCCACCGAGACCCTATACCGCCTCTTCGAGTGGCGCAGCGGCACGTACCGGTTCGAGCAGACGGAGGTGCGCTGGGATCGCGACTGGTTCACGCCCATCCGCAGCGAGGCGGTGCTGATGGAGGGCTTCCGGATCGTGGACGAGTGGCCCCTCGTCCGCCGCCGGATCACCTCGAAGCTGATGACCTTCGAGGTGCTGAAGGAGCTCCCCGCCGGCCGCTTGCGAGAACCCGATCTCGACACGGAGCTCGACTTCGCGTTCGGAGAAGACGCGCCTCCGCCGGCCACCGATCCGGAGCTCGGCGACGCCGAGGAGCGGGTGGTGAGGCTGGTCGCGCCCGGGCGCACGGTCGAGGGGATCGTGGCGCTCTCGCGGCTGGGAAAGTTCGAGACCTGGAAGGCCCTCGCGAACCTGGTGAACGCCGGCTACCTGCGAGGCATCGCGCCTTCGCAGGAGGACGAGGACGCCGACCGCCGTGCGCGCGCCGGCTTCGGCGACCACCTGGCCACCGCGGCGACCCGGCTGGCGTTCACGCTGGCGCTGGCGATCCTCGCGGCCGTGGTGGTGCACTTCGCCCGTTCCACCGGCGGGGGCGGGAGCCTGGTGCGCGACACCGCGGCCGAGCGGGCGAGCACGGCGGTACAGCTCGAGCGGATCGACTTCGCCCTGCAGGTCTATCGCCTGGAGTACGGGAAGCTGCCCGGCGCCCTGGAGGAGCTGGTGGCGGCGGGCCTGCTCGCCTCGAGCGATCTGCGCCATCCCTGGCGGGATCCGTATCACTACCGTCTAGGGGACGATGGGGCGGGTTGGGTGCTGCTTCCCCCGTTGCGCTGACTCTGGGAGGATTCCGCGCCGATCGAACGTTTCGTCACCCTTGAAGGAGGATCCCGCACCGCATGGGAGAAGCGACCCACCGAGTCGAACTCGACGACAGCCAGCTCGCGCAGACGCTGGCCGGCGTCCAGAATGAAAACCTAAAGCTCCTGGAGCGCCGCGCGGGCGTCCGGATCAGCAACCGCGGCTCCACGCTCACCGTGGTAGGCGACGAGCCGAAGGTCCTCCTCGCCGAGCGGGTGATCCGCGAGCTGTACGGCCTGCTGCGGGCGGGCTATCCGCTCTATCCCGAGGACATAGACCAGGCCACCAAGGTCCTGTCGTCGAAGAAGGACGTGTCGCTCAAGGAGATCTTCCTCGACACCGTCTTCATCTCGAACCGCAACCGGGTGATCGCCCCCAAGGGCCTCGCGCAGAAGCGCTACATCGACGCGATCCGCACCCACGACATCGTCTTCGGCATCGGCCCCGCCGGCACGGGCAAGACCTACCTCGCCATGGCGATGGCGGTGGCGGCGCTGATGGAGCGGCGGTTCAAGCGGATCGTGCTCTGCAGGCCGGCCGTGGAGGCGGGCGAGAAGCTGGGCTTCCTGCCCGGCGACATCGCGGAGAAGGTGAACCCCTACCTGCGACCGCTGTACGACGCGCTGAACGACATGATGGACCTCGAGAAGGCCCAGGGCCTCATCGACCGAGGGGCCATCGAGGTCGCGCCGCTGGCCTTCATGCGCGGCCGCACGCTGAACGACTCGTTCGCGATCCTGGACGAGGCGCAGAACACCACGCCGGAGCAGATGAAGATGTTCCTTACCCGCCTCGGCTTCGGGTCGAAGGCGGTGATCACCGGCGACGTAACGCAGGTGGATCTGCCGTCCGGGCGGGCGTCCGGTCTGGCCGACGCCCGGGAGGTCCTCTCGGGCGTGGACGGGATCGAGTTCTGCACCTTCTCGGAGGTGGACGTGGTCCGCCACCCGCTGGTGCAGCAGGTGGTGCTCGCCTACGACGCCCACGACGCGAAGCGCGCCGCCCGCAAGGCCGCCGCGGCGGAGGCCGCGTCCCGCGTCGCCGTGGACGAGCCCGAGCTCGAGTCCTGACGCCGTCGCGTGGCCCCGCGCGGCGCCACGCTTCGCCGGGGAGGATCGGCCTCCTCGGCGCCTTGGCTTGGTTCGCCTGGTGAGCGCGCGCTCTTCCGGACGTATTTGACGCGCCGCAGCCAGGCTGCCAGGATCCCCGGTTCTCATGGGCGACTCCCCCTCCAAGACCGTCAAGCCCGGCCTCGGGCGCCGGCTCCTCCACGGCCGGCTGCTCGATCGCGCCCTCGCGCTCGCGCTGGTCGCCGGGATCGCCGCGGCGTCCGCCGCTGCGCTGTCGCCCGGGCTCCTCGCCCAGCGGATCCCCTACGACGAGCGCGACCTGGGCAACGTCGCCAACGCCACCATCAAGGCGAACCGCGCCTACGACATCCCCGACGAGGAGACCACCCGCCGCATGCGCGAGGAGGCGGTGGCGGCGGTGCGGGCGGTCTACGAGTACGACGCCGCGTCGGGCGACGCGATCGTCGCGAGGATCCGGGACGGCTTCGCCTTCGCGCGGGCCTTCCTGGAGGCCGAGCAGGCGGCCGACGCGCCCCGGGGCAGGGACGCCGCCAGGCCCGTCTCCCTCGACTCGGTGCGCGACGAGCTGGAGCGTCGCCTCGGCGCCCGCCTGGAGGAGGACGAGCTCGCTGCCCTGAGCCGCGCGGGCTTCGCGCCGGCGGTCGAAGAGGCGGTGGTGGGCCTGGTCAACCAGGCGATGCGGGAGATGGTCGCCGGCGACCGCGAGGAGCTCGCCCAGCACCGCAGCCGCGGCATCGCCATCCGTCGGGTGGGCCTGCGGGGCGGGGTGGTGGAGGAGGTCCTCTCGGAGATCGGAGGCATCCGCGATCTCGGCGCCGCCCGCGCGCGGATCGAGGGCAACGTCGACGGACTCTCGGGCCTGCCGCGGGAGCTGCGATCCGCCGCGGTGAACCTCGCCCGCCGGGAGGTCCGGTCAAACCTCAAGTATGACGGCGATCTCACCCGGAAGCGCCGGGAGGACGCGGCCGCCGCGGTGAAGCCCGTCGCCATCCAGCTCAAGAAGGGCGAGAAGATCATCGGCGACGGCGAGCGCATCGAGCCGCGGCACCTCGCCATCTTCCAGGGCATGCGCGCCCAGTCGCAGGAGATAGACCTCATCCAGGTGCGGATCGGCGGCGCGCTCTTCGCGGCGCTGCTCACCCTGGGGCTCTTCGGCTTCGCCAAGGCGGGCTTCGCGGGCTTTCGCGTCGGCCGGAAGGATCGCTTCCTCCTGGCCTCGCTCCTGGTAGGGATGCTCTTCCTCTCTAACGTGGCGGTCGTCGTCGCCGACGTGCTCCGGGAGCGCGCGCCGGAGATCCCGCCGGAGGCGTTCACCTACGCCGCCCCGTTCGCGGCCGGCGCCATGCTGGTGCGCTTCGTCCTCGGCTCGGAGGCGTCGATCGTCTTCGCTGTGGCGTTCTCCGCCCTGGTGGGGATCCTGGGCGGCAACTCCCTCTCCCTCGCGTCGTTCGTGCTCCTCGGCTCCCTCGCGGGATCGGCGCGGGTGGTGGGCGCCCGCGATCGCGGCGGACTCTTCCGGGCGGGGATGGTGGCGGGGCTGGTCCAGGCGGCGGTCGTCTTCTGCTTCGCGCTCTTCGCGGGACAGATCCTGTCGTGGGACGTCCTCATCGACGCAGCGGCGGCGGCGATCGGCGGGGCGATCTTCACGCCCGTGCTCCTCATGGCGCTCATCGCCATGGCGGAAGGGCTCCTGGGCTACACCACCGACCTGCGGCTCCTCGAGCTCGCCAACCTCAACCACCCGGCGCTGAAGGAGCTGATCGTCCAGGCGCCGGGCACGTACCACCACTCGATCATCGTGGGCACGCTGGTGGAGGGGGCCGCCGAGGAGATCGGCGCCAACCCCCTGCTCGCCAAGGTGTGCGCGTACTACCACGACCTCGGAAAGGGCCGGAACCCGCTCTACTTCGGCGAGAACCAGCGTGGCGTGAACCGCCACGACGAGCTGCCGCCGGAGGAGTCCGCGCGGCTCATCGTGGAGCACGTGGCCAAAGGGCTCGAGCTGGCGCGCAAGCACAAGCTGCCGCGGCGGGTGGCGGCGGCGATCCCCGAACATCATGGGACACGCCTGGTCGGGTACTTCTATCACAAGGCGATCCGGGCCCAGGAGGGCCGGGAGGATCCCGAGCCGGTGGATCCGGAGAAGTTCCGCTACGCGGGGCCGAAGCCGCAGTCCCCCGAGACGGCGCTGGTGATGATGGCCGACGCCGCCGAGGCGGCCTCGCGCGCCATGCCCGACCCCACGCCGGAGAAGCTGCAGCGCCTCGTGCAGAAGCTCGTCGACGGCATCGCCGCCGATGGTCAGCTCGACGAGTGCAAGCTCACATTGCGGGACCTGTCGAAGATCGTGGCGAGCTTCACGCGCACGCTGGACGGGATCTACCACTCGCGCCCCGAGTACCCGCCCGGCGCGCAGGACGCCCGCGCTCCCGCCGCCCCTCCGCCAACCGCCGACGCTCCCGCGCGGCCGCCGGCCCAGGTGCGCGTGCTGCGCCGCTGAGCCGCCGAGCCGACCGCCGCGACACGGGCGCCCGTCGGGGCGTATCCTCCCTCGCCGAGGAGACCTCGATGGACGAACACGAGCTGCAGCCCTGGTTGCCGCGGGTGCCGATGACCACGCCCACGGTGCCGATGAAGGATCCGGACAGCGGGTGCACGATCTGGCTGAAGCAGGAGTACCTGCTGCCCAGCGGCTCGACGAAGGATCGGATCGCGCACTTCATCCTGGGCCACGCCGCGGCGAGCGGCGCGCTGCGGCCCGGCGCCACGGTGGTGGAGGCCTCGAGCGGATCGACCTCGATCGCGTTCGCGTCGGCTTGCGCCACCCTGGGCGTGCGCTTCGTGGCGGTGATGCCCGAGGGCGTGAGCGGCGAGCGGGTGCTGATCATCCGCCGCTACGGCGGCGAGGTGATCCTCACGCCGCGGGAGGCTGGGGTGCTGGGCGCCATGGAGGCGAGCCGGAAGCTCGCGCGGGAGGACGATCGGGTCTTCCTGCCGCGCCAGTTCGAGAACCCGCTCAACTCCCTCGCCCACCAGCGGGCGACGGGGCCCGAGCTCATCGCCCAGATCGGCAAGCGTATCCACGGCTTCGTCGCGGGCGTGGGCACGGGCGGCACGCTCATGGGCATCGGCCGTGCCTTGCGGGAAGCGGGGCACGACGCGGTGATCGCGCCGGTCAAGCCCGAGAAGGGCACCTGCTTCGCGGGGCAGCCCGAGGTCTGCGGCGGGATCCCCGGCGTGGTCGAGGGGCTCTCCACGATCCTCGACACGGCGGCGATCGGCGCGGCGGAGCCCATCTGCGTCCCCGATCACGAGGCGATCGCGGCTGCGCGGGAGCTGTGTCGCAAGGGGTTCCCGGTGGGGCCGTCCAGCGGCCTGAACCTCGCCGGGGCGCGGCGGCTCGCGATGAGGCTCGGCCCGGGCCACGACGTCGCCACGGTCCTCTGCGATCGCATGGAGCGCTACTTCTCCACCGATCTCTTCGTCGACCTGCAGGGGGTGCGATCGTGAGGACCGGGAAGGGGAGGGCGCCCCGCCGCGGATCGGCGCGGGAGCCCGAGGTGCACCTCGTGGTCGAGGCGGAGGGCGGCGCCTATGCGGCTCGTGTGCTCCGGGCGCGCGCGACAGAGTTCCTGGAGCTGCTCGGGGAAGACGGCGATCTGTCCATCCTCCTCACGACCGATGGCGGGATTCGGAAACTCAACAAGCGCTTCCGCGGCAAGGACAAGGCCACCGACGTGCTGTCGTTTCCCGCCGGGGACGACGTGCCGCTGCCGCCAGGCATGCCGCGGAGCGTGGGCGATCTCGCCATCTCGCTGGACACCGCGCGGCGCCGCTCGAAGGAGGACGGTCGGAGCCTCGCCTTCGAGCTGTCCCGGTACCTGGCCCACGGCCTGCTCCACCTCGTCGGCTACGATCACGAGCGATCCCAGGCGGAGGCGCGTCGCATGGCGCTCGAGGAGGCGCGGATCCTGGGCCTGCCCGGGATGCTCGCGGACGCACAGGGGGTCGGCCCGCAGACCTCCGGAGGGCGATCGGCCGGGAAGCAGCCTTCCCAGCGGGCGCCCGTGCGAGTAGAAGGGAGGCCCGGACCGACGCGGAGAGGACGATGAGCCACCCAGCCCACGAGATCGACTACGACTCCGAAGCGGTGTTCTTCGAGAACGCCTGGCACACCCGCGCGGATCTGGCGAAGCTGATCCGCGACATGATCGACCAGGGCGACTACCGGGTGGCGAAGCCGTCCGCGGCCCTCGAGGCCCTCGAGGCGGGTCTGGCCAGCGGTCGGATCCTCGCGGCGCGGGTTTCGCCGGAGCTCGCCGCCGCGGTGGAAGAGAAGGCGGCCCGGGAAGGGAAGGCCGTGGCGGCGGTGGTCCGCGAGGCCCTGCAGGCCGCGGTGCGCAAGGTCGAGCAGACGACCGCGGCGCCGCCTCCCGCGGTCTCCGGATCCAACCTGGCCGACCTGCCCACGCCCGGCCCCGCCAACGCCGCGCGGGTGAAGTTCGAGCGCACGCAGGGTGCGCCGCCGCTGGCGCAGGTCGCCGAGCGGCTGGCCGAGGCGGTCCTCGCCGAGACGGACGGGGTGTCCCCGGGCGATCCGCGCATCGAGGAGACCTGGTTCGGGCGATGAATCGGGCCCCGCCGGCTGTTGGAAAGAATCGAACCAGATCGAAGGAACGGAAGAGAGAATGACGGACGAGATTCGGCAGAGGATCGATGAATTGAAGCAGCGGCTAGAGGCGCTGCGGAGGGGTCTTTGAGGTAGAGCCAGCGAGGCTCCACGCCGAAGAGATCGAGCAGATGTCGCTGCAGCCGGGCTTCTGGGACGACCAGAAGAAGGCGCAGGCGCTGGGCAAGGAGAAGGCCAAGGCCGAGGAGCTGGTCAAGGCGTGGGATCGCCCCTGGAAGGATCTCGATGACGCCTCGGCGCTCCTCGATCTCGCCGACGAGGCGGACGACCAGGACTCGCGCGACGAGGCGGCCGCCGCCCTCGATTCGGTCGAGGACGCGGTGCGGGATCTCGAGCTGCGCCGGATGCTCTCGGGCCAGAACGACCGCTCCGACGCCATCATCGAGATCAACTCCGGCGCCGGCGGCACCGAGTCCATGGACTGGGCCGCGATGCTCCTGCGCATGTACACGCGCTACTGCGAGCGCAAGGGCTGGGAGGTCGAGCTCGCCGACTACACCGAAGGTGAAGAGGCCGGCCTGAAGAGCGCCTCGATCGTCGTCCGGGGCGAGTTCGCCTTCGGCTGGCTCAAGGCGGAGGCGGGCGTGCACCGGCTCGTGCGGATCTCGCCCTTCGACTCGCAGGCCCGGCGGCAGACCTCCTTCGCCAGCGTCTTCGTCTACCCCGACATCGAGGACGACATCGAGATCGACGTGAAGGAGTCCGACGTCCGCATCGACGTCTACCGCTCCTCGGGCGCTGGCGGCCAGAAGGTCAACAAGACCTCCTCCGCCGTGCGCATCACCCACGTCGAGACCGGGATCGTCGTGGCGGTGCAGAACGAGCGCTCCCAGCACAAGAACCGCGACCTCGCCTGGAAGATCCTCAAGGCGCGCCTCTACGAGCTGGAGGAGAAGAAGCGCAACGCGGAGAAGCAGGCCGTCGAGGAGACCAAGACCGACATCGGCTGGGGCAACCAGATCCGCTCCTACGTGCTCGCCCCCTACCGCCTGGTGAAGGACACGCGCACCGGCGAGGAGAGCTCCCAGGTCGACAAGGTCCTGGACGGCGAGCTGCAGCCCTTCCTCGAGGCGTTCCTGCTCGGCAAGAAGAACACCAGCAAGAACGGCGCAGAGGACTAAGCCCCTCGCGCAGCGCTGGACGAACGAAGGCCGGACCCGAGAGACGACGGGCCCGGCCTTCGCGTATCCGGCCAGCTTGATTGGGCGCTAGTTTGGAGGTGTCCACGTGCCTGGCGCGGCCGCGAAAGACGTAGCGGCCTCATCTCGGTTGAGCAAGAGCGCCAATTGTCCACTCAGCGCCAATCAGTTCGGCTCGACCTCAAATTCAACATAATTGGTCGCATCCCCGCAAAGAAGCATCCGACCACGGATATCCGAACCGCGGAGCGGGTTCCAAACGCAGGAGAAACCGCGGTCGTCGGCGGTCAGATCCTCATCGTAAACTACGAGTTCCACTGAAGATCCTGCCATGACTTGCGTCGCGATGTACTCGTTTGGACTAAACGTGTAGCTATCAGACCCCTTGGAAGTCGATCCAGCCGCCGTCCCGTTTACGTAAAGGGTCGCATAGAGGTCGGGCGCTCCACAGCCCGCATCCCAACATTCACCGGTTTCCGGAACCCGCTCGCCGACGACGATCTTGCGGACGATGAACTTATACATGCGGGGAAAGGCCGCAGTGCAGGCATCCTCGACGCAAATCGTCTCTCCGGAGCAGGAGGCAGGCTGGAAGGGAGAGCAGGGGAGGTTGCACGGTTGGTTGCATGCGCCGGAATCGAAGTCGGAGCAGGACTTTTCTAGCATGCAGACATAGCATGCATCCTTGGGATCGATGCCGCCGTCGTTTGTGCAGTCAACCTCGCAGCCGGCCTCCGCGTAGCCACACACCGTGAGCTTGTTGCAGAGTTTCGTACATTCGATCGTCGGCTCGGAGCCGCTCCCGCCGCTCCCGCCCGAACCGCCCCCGCCCAGATTGTGCGCATTCCCGGAACCGCCCCCTGAGCCTCCGCAGGCTAGGGTCACGAATGCGACCGACGAACATAAGTAGAGGAGGAGGCTCCAATTGATTCGGTTCATTGTTTCGATACCCCTTCGACCGGCATTACGTAAATAGCGCTTGAACACAATGAGTGTAGAAGGGGTCATCGAAGTGTCAAGAAAGCCGCCGTACATGGCTCAACTGCCAGACGGTGCCGCTTTCCTCCCTTTGCCTGCGAATCTGCTCGGAAGTCGGCGAGGTGGATGTGGCCGTGTCGAGGAGCCGCGACAAGGGCTCCGCCAGTCGGTACAAGCGCAGGACGGCGGATGTCGAAGCGGCGCCACGCCGCGGTTGATGCACTCCGTCAAATCAGAGAGGGGAGGCCGCCTGAGTCAACGGAGCTTTCCCTGGCCGGCTCTGAAATTCACGGTAATCGGGGCTTGCCTCAGCGACCCATGTCGGCGGGATTTTCGGGCGGCGGGCGGGGCTCGAGATCGAAGGCGGTGCGCAGGAGCAGATCGCCCTTCTCGAAGCCGATCTTCGCGGGCTTGCCGATGAGGTCGTTGACCTCGTCGGGGGCGACGGTGTTCGGGCTCGTCACCAGCCTGGGCACCGCCCGCCTGGCGAGCTGCTTCGCGTCGACGACGGAGCCGGCCTGGATGGGCTCGACCACGACCACGGCGTTCGACAGGCCGAACTCGCCGGCCAGCTCCTCCGCGCGGTGCTGGAGCGAGGCCCAGGCGACGAAGCCCGCGACCATGCCAGCGATCGGCAGCCCGAGGAGGAAACCGATCACCATGCTGAGGGTGAGCTCGCGGAAATTGAGGATTCGTTTGGCCATTGCCCCGCCGATCTAGCACGGGCGACGACCGCCCGGCTCAGGGAAGAACACGGAGCCGAACGGCGATCGTCCCCTCGAGCCTCCTATTAGCCGCGGGCGTAGGCGGTGTGGGCGCGGCGGGAGGTGCCGACGCTCTCCATGGCGCGGCCGAGCTCGGCCCCGAGGGAGCGGGCAGCCGAGAGGCAGGCGGAGACGAGCTCCGAGGCCTCGGCGGCGAGGGCGGGTTCGGGCGCGAGGCCACTTGCCTGCAGCTCGGCGCAGCGCTCCCACGCCTGGGTGGCGGCGATGGAGGCGGCGACGGCGTCGCCCGCGGCGAGGGCCTCCCGCGCCGCGCGCAGGGCGTCGGCGAGCGGGAGTCCCACCTCGTCACCGGGGACGGTCACTGGCCGGACCGCACCTTGGCGACCGCCTGCTGGAACGCCTCGACGATGGGCGCCAGCGCGCCTTCCGCCTCGCGGGCGAGAGCGGCGTCGGCGGAAGCGGCGGCGCGGGTGAGGCGGGTCGCCACGAAGACGTAGAGGCCGGAGAGCTGCTCGCAGAGCTCTGGGGCGCGGTCGTGGTCGAGGGAGCCGCGCAGCTCCAGCACGATCTCGCTCGCCCGGGCCAGGGAGTCGGCGGCGTCGCTGCGGCGGCCCTGCTCGAGGTCGGCGACGCCCCGGCGGATGCGGGCGAGGGCGCCGTCCAGCAGGAGCAGCATCACGCGCTCCGGGTCGGCGGTCTCGGCCTGCGTGCGGTTGTAGATCGCTGCTGCGTTCATTTCTTCTCCCGGGCCTTGTCGAGCTGGTCGAGGTAGTTCTTGGTCGAGTTCAGCCTGGCGAGGGTCTCCTCCAGGGCGGTGAACTGGCGCATGAGGTTGTTGCGGAATTTCTCGATGTGGATCTGCTTCGCGGCGATGTCCTCGTCCATGCGGCCGATGGTGGCCTCGAGGCCGGACCTGCGCTCGGTGAGGATTCCGTCGACGCTGTTGGTGTAGCGCTTGATCAGCGCCTGCAGCGCCGCGTCCACGCCGTCGGGGCCCTTGAACAGCCGATCGAGGGCAGCGGGATCGCGGGAGAGGGCGTCGTTGAAGGCGTCGGTGTCGATCGAGAGCAGACCGGTGCGCTCGAGCTTCAGGCCTGCCTCGGTGAGCGTCTGCACCGCGCCGCCGGGGACGAACATCGTCAGGAGGCCCTGCAGATCCTGCTCGAGGCCGCGGGCGACCGAGTCGCCTGCGAGGGGGCCGGCGGCGGTCTCGCTGGCACCGATCTGCCTGCGGACGAGGCCTGCGATGGCGTTGTAGGCGTCTAGGAACGACTGCAGCCTGGCCTGGGTGCCGGCGCGATCGTCCGAGAGGACGAGGTTCTCGGCGGTCCAGACTCCGCCGGCCTGCGGGCTCGTGCTCTTCAGCGAGAGGTGCACGCCGGGGAGCAGATCGGAGATCTCGTTCGACGAGCGCTCGATCGACAGGCCGTTCAGGGTGAGGAGCGCGTTCTGCGCGGAGAAGCGATGCTCGACCGTCCCGCCGGGGACGGAAGGGTCCTCGGCGAAGAGCGCGGTGCCGGCCGCGCCGGTGAGCGTCTGCCGGATCACGAGGGCGGAGTCGGGGGCCTCGTCGATCCCGTGGCCCATCTTGCGGCTGGTGATCGACAGATAGGACTGGCGGCCGTCGGAGAGGATGGCCACGTCGACCGGCGCTCCCGAGTCGGCGATCGCGTCGACGACGTCGGCGAGCTTCATGCCCTCGGTGATCTCGACGTCGAAGGATTCGCCCTGGATCTCGATCTGGAGCTGGCCCGCGCGGACCTCGCCCTGCGGATCGGCGAAGCCGGCGGAGAGCGTGCGCGCCGCGGTGGCGAGCTGCTGCACGGAGATGGAGTAGGAGCCCGGCGTCGCTGCGGAGGTCGCGGTCGCGCTGAACGCCGAGTTGGTCCCGGCCACCTTCACGGAGCGCACGCCGTCGGTCCCGAAGGACCGGGAGGCGCTGCCGAAGGCGGAGAGCTTGGAGAGGAGGTCGCCGAAGGCCGAGACCTGCACCTTCAGCGCGGCCTGTCGGGCCTGGATGTTGACGATCGGCCTGGACTCGAGCGCGACCATCTTCTCGATGAGGAGCTGCGAGTCGATCCCGGAGATCAGCCCGCCTACGAAGTCCGCCATCGATCACCTTCCACGAAAATGGCCGGGAGGAGGCGTCGCCCCTCCCGGCCGGGAGCTGCCTTGCGACGCTTAGCCGAGGAGCTTCAGCGTCATCTGCGGCATCTGGTTCGCCTGGGCGAGGACCGAGACGCCGGCCTGCATGAGGATCTGCGCCTTCGTCATCTCCGCGGTCTCGTTGGCCACGTCCGCGTCGCGGATGCGGCTCTCGGAGGCCGAGAGGTTCTCGGAGGTGACGTTGATGTTCTCGATGGTGTGGTCGAGGCGGTTCTGGGCCGCACCGAGGTTCGCACGCATCTTGCTGACGTCGTTGATGGTGTCGGCGATGGCCGTGACGAGCGCGTTGGCGGTCGTCGGGTCGGCGTCCGACCAGCCCGCGATCGCGCCGGCCAGCGCCGCGAAGGACGCGGTCGACGAACCGGCGTCGATCTCGATCGAGTCGAAGTTGATCGAGAGGGTGTCGGTTGCGTTCGGTCCGATCTGGAACGTCGCGGCGCCTCCGCCCGCGGCAGTCACGATGGTCTCGCCATCCAGCCCCGCCGCCGCGTCCGCTGCCGAAGATCCGACGGCAGAGCCGAGGGAGATCTTCACGCCGAGGGTCGAGAAGTCGAGGGTGGCGTTCCCGCCGGCAGCGATCGCCGCGGCGAAGTTGATGGTCTGGGAGTTGCCGGTGCCGTCGTCGAGGGTGACGGTGCCGTCCGTGTTGTCGGTGAAAGTGAAGGTGAGGCCCGTCTTGGCGCGGCTCACGTCGACGGCGATCACGCCCGCATCGGCGCCCGCGGCAGTGCCGGCGTTGATGGTGCTGGTGGAGTCGATAGCCGTCGAGAGGCTGCCGTCGAGCAGCTTCTGGCCGTTGAAGTTCACGCGGCCGGCGATCGAGTTGATCTCCGTGTGGAGCTGATCGAGCTCGAGCTTGATCAGGCCGCGGTTCTTGTCCGAGAGGGTCGCGTTCGATGCCTGCATCGCGAGCTGGTTCATGCGCTGCAGCATCGAGTGGACTTCCTGCATCGCGCCTTCCGCCGTCTGGATCATCGAGATGGCGTCCTGCGCGTTCTTCGAGGCCTGGTTGAGGCCCGAGATCTGCGAGCGCAGCACCTCGGAGATGGCGAGGCCGGCGGCGTCGTCGCCCGCCTTGGTGATGCGGAAGCCCGACGACAGCTTCGCGAGGCTGGTGTTGAGGCTGTTCTGCGTCGAGTAGAGGTTCCGCTGTGCGTTCAGCGACCCGACGTTGGTGCGAATCGACATTCCCATTTGAAGCTCCTTTGCGGCAGGGGGTTCGCCGCCTCCCCTACCTTCGGCACGGCCGCGCGGACTCTTAAGTGTAGGACAAAGGGCGCATGTGAATGCCGAGCCTGCGGCGCACCACCGACCGCGCGTAGAGCAGCGCGAGGCCCGAGGCGGGCGCGCCCCGGATCGTCACGTCGAACGACGCGAACCGCAGCACGGGATCGGTCCCGGCAGGCCACACCGACAGCAGCGCGGTCGCCGCACCGGCCCACGCCATGGGCCGCCCCCGGCCATAGCGCTCGCCGAGCAAAGTCACCCGCAGGGCGTGGACGAGCTCGCCCTCGACCCCGATCGCGACGGGCTCGGCTATGGGCGCCCTCGTGAGGAGGCCCCTGCCGTCGCCGGCGACGCGCACGGTGAGGAGCTTGGGCGCCGCGGCCTTGCGCAGCAGCTCGCGCCCCTCGGCGAGGTGCGCCTCGAGGCGATGGGCCGGCACCGTCTCCCGGATGCGAAAGGCCTCCTCGTCCGAGTAGATGAGGACCGCGTCCCTGCCGGGCTCGTGGAGGACGAGGCAATCGACGGTTCCCCGGGCGGCGCTGCCCACGTGGCCCGACGCCGCGCCCAGATCGGGCGACTCGGGATCCGGGACGTACCGCCGCGGCCTGGCGAGGAAGGGCTCGAGGCCAAAGAGCCGCAGGCCGTCGTCGTGGGGGACGAGGACGCCTCCGCCCACCTCGATCGCGAGGGGGACGCCCTTGCGACCCGCGGCCCCGGTGCGCACCGCCAGGCGCGACAGCCGCGAGACGGCAGGTTCGCTGAAGGCGTCCTCTCCGAGCACTTCCACCTCGGTGCCGCGCAGCGCCTCGGCGACCATCCGCTTCACCCCTTCGCCGGAGAGGAGCTGGCGCGCGGTGGGGCGCCTCGTGGCGGAGAGGGTGATGGCGAGGGCGTTCTTCAGGCTGTTGCGACGCTCGGGCCCGCGGTTCAGCGGATCGAGGGGCGGGCTCTCGATCTCCCGGACGCTCGCGGTGAGGACGAAGGTGCGCCGCGTGGCCATGCCCTCGAGCCGCAGCGCGAGCTTGGGCCAAGGAGGTTCGAGTCCCGCCGCCACGCGGCTGGCGGCTTCGCCCAGGAGCGCGAGCCCTCGCACGAGGCGCGTCTCCAGGTGCTGGGGCGACTCGCCCCCGCCGAGCGAGATGAGCGGCGCCAGCCGCAGCGGGCCGAGCGACGCCACCGCCTGGTCGAGTGCCGGCCACAGGAAACGCGGCACGCCCCGCGGCGGGAGGAACTCCTCCCGAAACCGGCGGCGCAGACCGGCGGTCGCAGCTAGGGGGTGGGTGCGCACCGCCCGCGCCGCGGCGCCGGTGACGGCGCGAGCGATCGCGACCACCGACGCGGCCTCTGCGATGCCATGGGCGACGCCTGGCATGTGGCGGGGATCGAGGCGGGTCTCGGGAGGGCTCGCCTCAAGCCACCCGGCGGCGGTGCGGCGGCTCATCGGATCGGCGCCCGCGACGCGCACCGCCTCGAGCGGCAGCATCCCCCGTACCCGTCGCCGTGAAGCCCACGCCGCACAGAAGAGCTCCGGATCGGAGAGGAGCGCGGCGGAGTGCCCCTGGCCGTGGGCGCGCAGCAGGGTGAGCACCGCCGCCGACGTGCTCCCGGGCCGCAGCATCATCAGGCATCCGGCGGCGAGGTGGCTGGGCGCCGCGTCGACCAGATCGCAGAGCGTGTCGGGGCCGTCCACGTGCAGCGAGTCGAAGGCGTGGCTGGGCAGCCCTCCGGCGAGGAGGCCGCCGAAGAGCAGCAGCCGCAGGCCGAAGTGATCGTCCTCGTGGGGCCCGTCTTCCGCTACCCGGATCGTCAGGGGCACGCGGTTGCGCTGGAGCAGCCCCTGGGCGACCTTCAGCCGCTTGCGGATCGCCTCGAGCTCCGGCGCCCGCACGCCGGGCACCGGGACCACCACCAGCTCGGCTCCGGCCGGGCCGGGCAGCACCACGATCGCCCGCACCGTACGGCGGCCCCGCTGGGTGCCGGTGGGGGCGGGGAGCCCGAAGTCCCGGCCGTGGGAGAGCCACGACCGGTGGGGAGACCAGGTCTCGATTCCCGGAGGGTCGCCGCGCAGATCGAGGGTGGAGAAGATCCCGTGGAAGAGGGAGGGCATCAGGCGCGAGAGCCGCCGCGCCCGGATCGGGAGCGCCCGGAGGATCCGCCGCATCCGCCACCGCAAGAGCGCCCGGAGGAGGCGCGCGTCCGCCGGCGGGGCGGAAGGCGCCGTCGCCCCTATGGCATCGTACGCGTGGGCGGTCGACATCACCTCGGCACCACCTCCACCGGAAGGCGCCCGCGAAGAGCGGCGATCGATCTCCGGAGCCCCCGTCACCGCAGCTTGTCGAGGAGCGTGAGCCGGAAGCTCTGCGCGGCGACGGTGAGCGCAGCGTCGAGGGCGTGCTGCGACAGCGCCAGCCGGCTCGCCGCCTCGATGGGATCGGCGTCCGCCTGCCGGCCGACGTCGAGCTCGGCGGCGTCCTTGCCCGCCTTGGCGGCGGCGATCGAGGTCTCGAGCACGTTCATCACGCCGCCAAGCGCCGACCGACCGGTGGCCACCTGGGCGATCGCACCAGGAAAGTCGTCGAGTCCGGCGCGGATGGCGGCGGCGTCGTTGGTCGTGAGGGCCTGGGCGAGGTCGGTCAGCACGGCGAAGACGTCGACGCCTCCGGCGGTGCCGCCGATCACCTCGTCGGCCCGCAGGGACGTGTCGAGGAGAACCCCTGGCGCCACCTCGAGGCGGCGCACGCCGGTGTCGCCGAGGTAGGCGCCGGTGGAGTCGAAGGCGGGGGTCGCGTCGAGGTCGCCGGCGAAGAGGTACCGGTTGCCCACCTTCACGTTCAAGGCGGCCGCGGCGCCGCGGATCATCGCCTCCACCTCCTTGGCGGCGGCGGCCCGCGCCTGGGGGGAGTTGGAGTCGTTGGCGGCCTGCACGGCGATCTGCTGGGCGCGGGTGAGGATGGCGCCGACGTCGCCCAAGGCTGCGTCCATCTGCACCGTCTCCTCGAGGGCGCGCTCGGACGTGCGCGCGATCGAGGAGAAGCGCTCCGCCTGGGCGTTGCCCACGACGATGGAGCCGGAGGCGACCGAGTCGTCGCCGGGGTGGAAGATCCGGGCGCCGCTCGAGGCCTCCTTGGCCGCGCGCTCCATCTCCGCGGCCGACCGGGCGGTGGAGGTGAGAGAGCGCTGGTAGATCATCCTTTCGGTCACGCGCACGGCCTGCTCCTATCGAAGCTTCATCAGGGTATCGAGGAGCTCATCGGTGGTGGCGATCACCTTGCTCACCGCGTCGTAGGCCCGCTGGGCCTGCGACATGGTGATGAGCTCCTCGTCGATGCTCACGCCGCTCACCGACTCGCGCATGGCGTCGATGTTGGCCAGGAGCGTGGCGTCGTGGCTCGCCAGGGACTTCGATCGGGCGGCAGCGGCGCCGAAGCCGGAGACGATGCCGGCGAAGGTGGCGACCGTCGTCGCGCCGCCGGGGAGCAGGCGATCCTCGATCTGCCCCAAGGCGAGGAAGTTGCCGCCGTTGCCGGGGACGCCGGTGGCGGTCTCGGAGGGCGCGAGCAGCGACGGATCCGCGAGGATGGCGGCGTTCACGGCCACGCGCCTGGCGGCGCCCGCCTGGGTGGCGCCGACTTCGAAGAGGTCGAGGCCCGGATCGCCGTAGGCGTCGAAGCCCAGCTGGTGGACGGTGTTCACCTCCTCGGCGAACTCCCACGCGAGCTGGTCGAGCTGGTCCTGCGCGGCCTTGATGGCGCCGTCGCGGGCGTCGAGGTTGCCGCCGATCGCGCCGCCCAGGGCGGGGCGATCCTCGAAGGATCCGTCGGGGCGCTGCAGGCGGAAGGCCAGGTGGCCGTCGTTGGCGGGGTCCGGATACGTGGACAGCCTGGACGCGTGATCGCCGCTGACCAGCGACGCCCCCGTGGCCAGGATCATGCTCACGTTACCGTCGGTGTCGGTGACGGGCACCGCGCCGGTGATCCGGGCGAGCTCGTCCCGGGCCCTGGCGCGGGCGTCGAGGAGGTCGTTGGGAGGCGCGCCGCCGGAGGAATTCGACGACACCCGGATCTGCCGGTTCAGCTCGGCGATCTGCTGCGACAGACCGTTCGCCGCCTCCGCCAGGCTGTCCAGGCGCACGTCGATGCCCAGGCGGGCCTGGCGCAGCGCCTCGCCGGTGCGGTTGAAGGAGAGCGCCAGCGCGCGTGCGGAGGAGACGACGCCCTGCCGCAGGCCGGGGTTGCCGGCGTCGGCCGCCACCGCGCGCACCGTGGAGTAGAAGGCGGCGAGCGCCGCGCCCACGCCGCCGGGCAGCTCCGGGTCCAGGGCGTGGACCCCCTGCAGCGCCGTCGACTCCGCCTCGCTGCGGGCGGCGGTGGCGGCGGACTGCGGGTACTGCATCTCGAAGAAGCGATCGCGGAGCTGGGTGATCGACTGCACCACCACGCCGCGGCCCACGAACCCGGCCCCGACCCGATCCGCCGGGAGCGCGGCGGCCAGATCCACCCGCTGCCTGGCGTAGCCCGGCGTGTTGACGTTCTGGATGTTGTGGCCGGCGGTCCCGATCACCGCCCGGTGGGCGGCGAGGCTGGAGGCGGCCTGGTTGAGGAGGGCGAAGAGGCTGGCCATGACCTACACGCTCACGCTGCGGGAGGAGAGGGGCTCGGAGGGCGCGGCCTGACCGCGGCGATCGTAGGCGCTGGCCTTCGGCGAGAGGAGCGACAGGTAGGAGCGGACGCAGGCGCGGGAGCGCTCCAGGGCCTCGCGGGTGAGGTCGTCCTCGCGGCGCAGGTCGGCGGCCAGGCTCCGCAGGTCGGCGAGGGCCGCGTCGACGGCCGCCATCTCGCCGGGCAGGCGGGCGCGCAGGGTGTCGAGGGTGGCGTCGGGGGCGTCGCCGCAGGCGGCGGTGAGGGCCTCGAGGAGGCGGCGCTCGAGGAAGAGGGCCTGGCCGTTCTCGGCCTCCCGCTCCTTGGCCCACGCGAAGACGCCTTCGGGATCGAGGCCGGCGAGGCGGGAGCGGCGGCCGGCGGCTTCGCCGACCTGGTGGCGGAGCAGCGCGCGGAGCTCATGTGCGGCGTTCATCGCGTCTTCGAGCATCGAAAAACCTTCGCGCCGCCGCCTGGAGGGACGGTCAGCGGTGGAGGATCGCGTGGATCTTCGCGAGGAGCTCGGCCTCGTCGAGGATCTGCTGGGCGATCCGGGCGGGGTCGGGCCTGTAGGTGCCCTTGCGCACCTGGGCCTCTATCTCGGCCAGCCGGGAGGCGCGGGCGTCCTTCGCGGCGGCCTTGGCCTGGGCGATGGCCTGCTGGAGCTGCCGCTGCTGGTCGGTGGTGACCTTGTCGGCGGCGCTCGGCTCCAGCACCGGATCCGGGACCGCCTCCGAAGCCCCGGGGGCGTCGGCGCGGGGCCGCACCCCGGTCGCGCTCCTGGCGGCGGGCATGCGGCTTATGTCGTTGATATCCTTGGGTGTCATGGCATTTTGCCCCCGTGCTGGCGGTCCGTCTCACCCACTTATTCGGCACGTTGGCCATAAGCCTTAAGGGCGCGGACGGGATCCACCGGCCGGTCCCGCACCCGGAGTTCGAAATGGAGGTGGGGGCCGGTGGCCCTGCCGGTGTCGCCCACCTTCGCGATCGGCTGTCCTTTCCGCACGGTCTCGCCTTCCGCCACAAGGAGCTCGGAGGCGTGGGCGTAGAGGGTGGTGATGCCGGCGCCATGGTCGATCTCCACCGTCGCGCCGTAGCCGCCCCTCGCGCCTGCCCGGCGCACGACGCCGTCGGCCGCCGCCACGATCTCCGAGCCGGCTGCGGCGCCCAGGTCGACGCCCCGGTGAAGCCTTTGCCCGTCGCCGAACGGATCGGCGCGGATGCCGAAGCCGCTGGTGATCGCGGACCGCCCGTCGACCAGGGCGTGGGGATCGAGCCTGGACGCGATCGCGCCCAGGGCGGCGGAGGCGCCGGATCGATCCGCCGGGAGCGCCGGGCGTGGTGACGCGACCGTCGCCGGATCGGACGGCAGGATCGACAGGATGGGATTCGCCGGGCCGTGGTCGGGCCTGCCGGCGGCGGCGAGGGAGTCCGCCAGGGCGTCGACGATGAGATCCGAGAACAGGGCGGATCCGGCCGCCTGCTTCCCCGCGAACGCGCCGCTGGCGGAGATGAGCTGCTTGAGGATCAGCGCGTCGAAGGCGCGCTCGGCCTCCCGCTGCCTGTCGGCGCCCGCCGCCGGGGTGTCGCGGAGCAGCGACATCAGAGCACCTCGAGCTCGGCGTCGAGGGCGCCCGCCGCCTTGATCGCCTGCAGGATCGCGATGAGATCGCGGGGCGGCACGCCGAGCGAATCCAGCGCGCGCACCAGATCGTCCACGTTCGACGTGGCGGGGAGCGCCACCGCGCCGCGCCCCGTCTCCTGTGCGTCCACCGTCGCATACCGATCGCGCACGGTGCGGCCGTCCGAGAAGGGCTCCGGCTGCGAGACCAGCGGCGTGTCCTGCACCGTGATCCGCAGGGCGCCGTGGGCCACCGCCACCGGGCGGATGCGCACGTTGGCGCCCGCCACCACCGTGCCGGTGCGCTCGCTGATCGCCACCTTCGCCCGGGAGTCTGCGTCGACCGACAGCGCCTCCAGCCGGGCGATGAGGCCCACGCGATCCTCGCCCTCGGGGACCGTGACTTCCACCGAGGCGGGATCGAGGGCCTTGGCCGCTCCGTCGCCGAGGGTGGCGTTAAACGCAGCGGCCACGCGGCTCGCGGTGGTGAAGTCGGGCTCCGCCAGCGCGAAGACGAGCGGCCCCGCGCCGAGATCGATCGCCACGGATTTCTCGATCGTGGCGCCGTTGGGGACGCGCCCCGCGGTGGGGTGGTTCTTGCGGATGCTCGAGCCCGAGGCGGAGGCGTCGAAGCCGCCCACCTGCACCGGCCCCTGGGCCAGCGCGTACACCGCGCCGTCGGCGCCCATCAGCGGCGTCACCAGGAGCACCCCGCCGGCGAGGCTGCGGGCGTTGCCCATGGAGCTGACGCTCACGTCGAGCGTGCCGCCGGGGCGGGAGAAGGGCGGCAGCCGGGCCGTCACCATCACCGCCGCGACGTTGCGCACCCGCACCTCGCGGGGATCGATTCGGATCCCCATGCGGCCGAGCATGCTGGAGATGGACTGCGAGGTGAAGAAGACGCGCTCGGTGTCGCCGGTGCCGGCGAGGCCCACCACCAGGCCGTAGCCGAAGAGCTCGTTCTCCCGGACGCCCTGCACCTTGGCGAGCTCCTTCACGCGCACCGGCGCGGCGCGCGAGGGGGGCGCGGCGACGATGAGCAGCAGGGCGAGGGCGAGGGCGTTTCGCATGGGTTCCTAAAACGGCCAGATCCAGCCGAGGTAGCGGGAGAGCCAGCCCTGCCGCTGGTTGTCGGAGAGGACGCCGTTGCCCGTGAACTCGATCTCGGCGTCGGCGACCATGGTGCTCTTGACGCTGTTCTCCTGATCGATGTCGATCGGCCGGACGACGCCGGAGATGTAGAAGTGCTGCTCCTCGTCGTTGACGAGGACGACGCGGTGGCCCTCGATGAAGAGGTTCCCGTTCGGCAGCACCTTGCGCACGATGGCCGGGACGGTCGCGGTGAGGCGCTCGGTGCGGCCGGTGGCGCCCTCTGCCTTGAAGTCGGCGCTCGACATCCCGGCGAGGGCCGCGCGGAAGTCGGAGTCCTGCTGGAGCTTCTCCATCGCGCCGAGGAAGCTGGCGATGCTCGCCTGGGCCTGGGAGCTGCGGGAGATGTCGGTGTCGGTCCGGCGTCTGGCGTCCGCGACCTCCTCGATCCGCACCACCAGCAGATCGTTGGTGCGCAGGGCACGGGCGTCGGTGAAGAGGTTCGCCACGGGGCGGTTCTCGCGCCAGAGGCTCCCGGGCGATCCCTCGTCTGCCGTGATCTCCATCTCGGAGGGGAGGTGGTACTCGCGCTGCTTCGGCACGTAGGTGCCGATGTGCTTCGGACCGCAAGCGGCGGCGAGGAGGAGGGCGAGGGACGAGAGGATCGCGCGGGTCACGGCGCCTCCACCACGAGGGTGCCGCCCTCGAGCCGCCCCTCGACGCGCTTGCCCGAGGAGAGGACGGCGCAGGTGCGGCCGCCGCTGCACGAGACGGCCCGGCCAGAGGTCTCCACCGCGAGCATGTGGCCGTGGAGGACCACCTTCACGGGCTCACCCGGCGTGACGGCGCCTCCCACCTGCGACTCCAGGATCGTCGCGCCGGAGGGGAGATCCCGGGACGCGCGGGCGCCTTCGGGGAGCAGGTGCAGGGGGCGGCTCCCGGGCTTGATCTCGCGGCGGGCGACGCGCACCGCGTCCTCCAGGGGCTCGCCCGCCTTCACGACGCGGGTGGTGACGTAGGCGTCCGCGGTGAGCTTCAAGTCGACGAACGCCCAGCCCTGGCAGGCGAAGCCGCCGGCGTCGCTGCCGAAGAGCTCGATCGCCTGGCGTCCGGACTGGTCCACCGGCCGCGACGCCTCCGCGCGGTTGGGCGTACAGCCGTCGGGCAAGGTCGCGCGGTAGCCCCGGATCTCCACCCTGGAGCCCGGCGCCGCCGAGGCTACGGCGAGGGCCTCGACCACCGCAGCGGGGACGCCGCTCGCGGGGACGACCTCGCTCTCGCCGCGCGGCGCCGCAGCGGCGTCGGCGCCCGCCGGGTGGTCCCCGGCCCCGGCTGCGAGGGGCGCGAGGACGATCGCGAGCGCGATGGTGAGGCGTCCGATCATCTGAGCGAGGTGAGCCGCTGCAGCATCTGATCCGCGGTCTGGATCACCTTGGAGTTGAGCTCGTAGGCGCGCTGGGTGGAGATCATGTCGATCATCTCCTCCACCGCCTTCACGTTCGAGCCTTCGAGGAAGCCCTGGGAGAGGCTGCCGGCGCCCTGCTCGCCGGGGCGCAGGTGGATGGGCTCGCCGCTCGCCACCGAGGCGGTGAAGAGGTTGCCGCCGATCGCCAGCAGGCCGCTGGGGTTGGCGAACATCGACAGCTCGAGGGTGCCGAGCTCCTGCACGTTCCCGGAGCCGTCCACCTGAGCGGTGACGGTACCGTCGCTCTGGATCGTGATCTGCCGGGCCTCCGCCGGGACGTCGATGCCGGGCTCCACCAGCTCGCCGCGCTGGGTGACGAGGCGGCCCAGCGAGTCGACGCGGAAGTTCCCGGCGCGGGTGTAGGCCAGCTCGCCGTTGGACCGCTGCACCCGGAAGAAGCCGTCGCCCTCGATGGCGACGTCCAGCGGGTTCTGGGTGGCGAGTAGATCGCCCTGGGACCAGGACTTGGTGGTGGAGCCGGTCTTCACGCCGAGTCCCACCTGCAGCGGCGCGGGATCGGTGCCGCCGTTCGGCGACGGCTCCTGCGGCGCGCGCAGCGTCTCGCTCATCAGGTCCTCGAACTCCGCCCGGCCCTTCTTGAAGCCGGTGGTGCTCGCGTTGGCGAGGTTGTTCGCGGTCACGTCCATCTTGAGCTGCTGGGCTTCCATGCCCGTGGCAGCGGTGTAGAGCGTGCGAAGCATGTTGCTCCTCTAGCGGACCTTCCCGAGCTCGCCGATGCGCTCGTCGAGCTTGCGGTAGGTCTGGATGGCCTGCATGGACTGATCGAAGGAGCGCTGGGCGTCGATGAGCGCGACCGCCGCCTCGAGCTGGCTGGAGTTGCCGAGCTCGAGCTCGCCCACTCGGACCCGCGCGCTCGTCTCGGAGACCGTGGAGGGATCCTGCGGGGTGAGGAGCGCGCCGCCGTGGCGATCGACCGGACCGTCCAGGCGGAAGCGCGCGATCCGGGACAGCTCGAGATCGCCCACCCGCACCGTGCCGTCGACGCCGACGGTAGGCGGCATGTCGTCGACGGGGACGACGATCATCCCGCCTCCCTGGGCGACCAGCGGATGCCCCGCGGTGCGAAGCACGCCGTCCGCGTCCACCGACACCCTGCCGTCCCGGGTGTAGGCGATCGATCCGGACGGGAGGCGCACGCCGAAGAACGCGCCGCCGTCGGGGAGGAGATCGAGCGGCTTGCCCGTGGGGGCGACGGAGCCCGGGCGCATGTCGACGCCGGTGGCGACCGCCGCTGCGTAGACCTTCCCGCCGTCACCGCCCGGCGGGAGGAACGCCTCGAAGGCGGGGCGCGCGGCCTTGAAGCCCACCGACTGCGCGTTCGCCAGGTTGTCCGCGATCGACTCGAGCTGCTTCGACCGCGCGACGGCCGCGCTCATTCCGACGTAGATTCCGTCACTCATCCGTCGCTCCTGATCTCCCGCCTGGCTCCAGAGCAAGTGCCTTGCCATCGCTCGCGCCAGGGCGTTGACGCACGGGAGGTGGGACGCGCTTTGCACCGGGAGCCTTCTATGGCGATCAAGACCCGACTCGACGCAGTGGTGCGCTACCGGGACCAGCGCGAGAAGGACGCCCAGAACGCGCTCGCCGCAGCGGCGGCGAAGGTGCGCGCGGCGTGGGGGAGGGTGGAGGCCCTGCGCCTCGAGTTGGAGCGGCAAGCGGACGCGCCGCGGCGCACGGCGGACGAGTGGGAGATCGCGCAGGGATCCGCCTCGCGCCTGCAGCGCCGGATCGAGGAGGAGACCGCGCTGGCGCAGGAGGCGGAGCGGGCGGAGCGGGCCGCGAGGACGGCGCTCGAGGCCGCGCATCGAGAGGCGGAGGCAGTCCGCCGCGCCGCCGACGCGAGGCGGACGGCGATCCGGCTCGAGCTGGAGAAGGCCGAGCGCAAGGAGCTCGACGCCCTCGGCCAGCTCATGCACCTGCGAAGGCGCCCGGAGTAGATCGCCCGGCGCACCGGCGCTCGGCGTGCCCGGTCGGATCGCGGCCGCTTCAGTCCTCCGCCGTGAGCGTCCCGCGCAGCTTCTTGATCGCGTCCGAGTGGAGCTGGCTCACCCGCGCCTCGCTGATCCCCAGCACCTGCGCCACCTCCTTGTTGGAGAGGCCCTCTGCGTAGAGGAGGCTCATCACGAGCTGCAGGCGCTCGGACAGCGACGAGATGGCGGCGGTGACACGGGCGTGGGTCTGCGCCTTGGCGAGGCGCTCGTCGGCGGGGAGATCGTCGCCCGCCAAGGGGGCGTCGTCCGGCAGCGGCAGCGGCGGCTGCGACAGCCCCTCCATCTCGCCCAGCTCGGAGACGCCGATCCCCACCTTCTCGGAGAGCTCCTCCAGCGTGGGCTCGCGGCCCAGCGCGGCGCCGAGCGCCTCGCGCGCCGCGGCGATGGAGTCGAGATCACTGCGCAGCCGGCGAGGGAGGTGATCGAGGCGGCGCAGCTCGTCGATCATCGCCCCGCGGATCCGATGCTCCGCGAAGCTCTCGAAGCGGATGTCCCTGGCCGGATCGAAGCGGCGGGAGGCGTCCAGGAGGCCGACGGCGCCGGCGGACCAGAGGTCGTCGTAGAGATCGGGGTTGCGGATGCGCGCCACCAGCCGCCGCGCCTGCCGATCGATCGCGGAGCCGTAACGCGCGATCAGCGCCCGGGCATCCCCGCCTTCGGTGGCGTAGAGGGCATGGACGCGGCGCACGGCCTCTTCACCCTCCCGAGGACGACGAGGGCGACGAGGACTCCCGGAACAGGCGCTGCCAGAGGATCTTCAGGCCTCCCTCGAGGCGCGGCACGGCCGGCGCGTGGAGCAGCTTGTCCGAGAGCTGGGCGATGCTGCGGCTCGACGGCGACAGCGGGAACGCCTGCACCAGCGGCCGCTGCATCATCACCGCACGGTGGATGTTCTCGTCCCGCGGCACGAAACCCAGGTACTGGAGCCTGGCGTGGAGGAACCGCTCGGTGATCCGCGAGAGCCTGCCGAAGACGTCGCGGGCGAGGTGCTCGCTCGCCGCCGGGTTGATCACCACGTGGAAGGTGCCCGCCATCCCGTGCTGGGAGAGCACCTTCACCGCGGCGTAGGCGTCGGTGAGGGACGTGGGCTCGGGGCTAACCACCAGCACCGTCTCCTGGCAGGCGCCCACGAAGAACGCCATGTTCTCGCCGATGCCCGCGGGGGAGTCGGCGATCACCACGTCGAAGTCGTCCTCCAGCGTGTCCAACTCGGAGATGAGCCTCATCTTCTGGGCGGAGCTGAGCCGCGAGAGCTGCTGCACGCCGGTGCCGGCCGAGAGGATCTTCATCCCGTTCGGCCCGTCGGCGAGGGCGTCGCGGATCGACACCGTGCCGTCGAGCAGGTGGCCGAGGTGCCAGCGCGGGGCGACGCCCAGCAGGATCTCGGCGTTGGCGAGGCCCAGATCGCCATCGAGCAGCAGCACCCGCTTGCCCTGCTTGGCGGCGAGCCAGGCCAGGTTCGCGGCGATGGTGCTCTTGCCCACGCCGCCCTTGCCGGACGTCACCGCGATGACGCGCAGGGGCTCGACGCTCGCCTTGCGCTTGTTGTCGACGAGGAGCCGCAACCTCTCGGCCTGATCCACCACCACACCTTCCGGGGCGACGCCCGCCGCCCCGCCTTCCAGGATTTCCAATGGAACCGGGGCCAGGATCTCCCTGCGCCCGATCACCCGCTCGTCCTTCGCGCAGCGGGCAGCCTGCAGGATGCCATCGCGCGGTCGGTCAGGTCATCCGGGATCGCCTCGTGGAGATCGTCCGGGACGCGCTGGCCGTCGGCGATGCAGGTGATGGGGCATGGGAGCCGCACCGCCGCCGACAGCACGCCGCCCGGGGCGACGGCCTCGTCCAGCTTGGAGACGATGAGGCCCTCCGGCCGCAGCTTCCGGTAGCGCTCCGCAACTGCCGCGAGCTCCCGCCACCCGGTGGCGGCGCTGATCACCAGGCTGAGCTGCAGGCCCGGCACCGCCCGGAGCATCTCCGCCTGCTGGGCCACCGCCTCGCTCGTGGCGCGGCCTGCGGTGTCCACCAGGACGAGGTCCGCGTCGCGGCTTTTGGCGATCGCCTTCTTGAGCTCCTCGGAGGTGCGGGCCACGTGGGACGGGATGCCCATGATCTCGCCGTAGCGGGCGAGCTGCTCGCTGCCGCCGACCCGGTAGGTGTCCACCGTCACGAGGCTCACCCGCAGCTTCGAGTCGAGGAGCGCGCGGGCGGCGATCTTCGCGAGGGTCGTGGTCTTGCCGACTCCGGTGGGGCCGACGAGGGCGAGGGCCCGGCGCGGCCCCGGATGCCACGGCGCGCGGCCGGCGGCGAAGCGCTGGCCCACTAGGCGGAAGGCGCCGTCCATCAAGGTGCGGATCGACTCGGCGGCGGCGCCCGCTTGCGCCTGCCGCACCAGCTCCTCGGCGAGGGCGTCCTCGACGCCGCCGGCGACCAGCCGGTTGAAGACCTCCGCGGAGGTGGGGCGCAGCCGCAGCTCCACCTCGGAGCGCGTGCGGTGCGAGAGCTGGCGCATCTCGAGGCGGGCCTCCTCGACGCTGCGGCGCAGCGCGACGACCTCGCCGGCGAGGACCTCGTCGCCGCCCCGGAGCGCGTCGTCCTGGGCGCGGGGGGACGTCCCGTACGCCTCCGGGCCTGCGTGCGGTGGAGGGGCGGCGTACGCCTGCGCAGCGCGATCGGGGGCGGGCGCGGCGACCGGTGGAGCCGCCGGGGCGGGATCGTCCCGCACCATGGCGAGGACCTCCACCTCCGCGCGGCGCAGCAGGCCGCCGGGGATCTCGCGGGCGGAGAGGATCACCGCGTCGCCGCCCAGCGCCGCTCGCACGGCGGCGAACGCCTCCTTGGCGTCGGATCCTCGAAACGCGCGGATGTTCTCCCTCATGGCTTCTCCCAAAATCTCCAGACAGGCGCGTCAGCTTTCCGTCGGCCCTTTGCGTCAAGCCGCCGACCTCCCGGCAAACTGCAAGACTCCCGCCGGCTCCACGCCGGTGCCGGGGATCAATTCCCTGGCGCTGATCACGGCGAGGTCCGGCACGAACCGGGAGGCGAAGTCGAAGAGCGGCCGGCGCAGATCGGGCGGGGAGAGGATCACCGCCATGTGTCCCGCCGCGGAGAGCGACGCGGCGTGGGTCTCGAGCTGCGAGATGAACTGGCGGGCCACCTCGAGATCCGGCGCGAGGGCCGCCTCGCCGTCGGAGACTCCGAGCGACGAGCGCAGGAGCTCCTCCGACGGGCGATCGAGGGTGATCGCCCGGACCGCGCCGGCGCCGCCGGTGACCTTCGCCGTGATCTGCCGCGACAGCCTGCGGCGGGCGGCCTCCACCAGGAAGCTCGTGTCCTTGCTGCGGGGCGCTGCGTCCGCCACCGCCTCGAGGATCGTGCGCAGATCGCGGACGGAGAGCTGCTCCCGGAGGAGGCCGCGGACCACCCGGACCAGCTCACCCAAGGTGATGGTGGCGGGCACGACATCCTCCACGAGCTTGGGCGCCTCCTTGGCGCAGACCGCGAGGAGCTCCTGCATCTCCTGGCGGCCGACGAGCTCGTGCGCGTGGCGGCGCAAGAGCTCCGACAGGTGCGTGGCGACGACGGAGGCGGCGTCCACCAGGGTGAGGCCGATCGCCTCCGCCCTGGGGCGATCGCCGCCGGAGATCCACACGGCGGGCAGGCCGAACGCGGGCTCCTTGCCGGCGATCCCCTCCACTGCAGGGGCCTTGCCCGACGGATCGAGGGCCATGAGGCGGTCCGCGTGGGCGACGCCTCGGGCGACCTCGAGGCCGCGGAGGAGGAGGCGGTACTCGTTGGCGTCCAGGCGCAGATCGTCGCGCAGGTGCACCGAGGGGAGGACGATGCCGAGCTCCTCGGCGAGCTTGCGGCGCAGCGCCGTCACTCGGCCCGGGAGCTCGCCGCCCTTGGCGAGATCGATGAGCGGGAGGAGGCCGTAGCCCACGTGCAGCTCGAGGGCGTCGACGGCGAGGAGATCCTGGAGCTTCTCGGGCGGCTTCGCCTCGGTGGGATCGGCGGGGCGCTGGGCCTTCACGCGGGAGGCCTTGTCCACCCGGCGCGACAGCAGGAACGCGCCGGCGGCGAGCCCCCCGAACGCCGCCATCGGAAGGCCGGGCAGGAGCGCGAGCACCGCCAGCACCGCGGCGGTGGAGCCCAGCACCCGGGCGTTGCCGAAGATCTGCCCGCCCACCTGGGTGCCGAGGTCCGCGCCCTCCGCGCGGGTGACCACGATGCCGGCTGCGGTCGACACCAGGAGCGCGGGCATCTGCGACACGAGCCCGTCGCCGATGGTGAGGAGCGTATAGGTGTCGATGGCCTGCTTGAAGGAGAGGCCGTCGCGGAAGAGGCCGGTGGCGAGGCCGCCCACCAGGTTCACCGCGGTGATGAGCAGGCCGGCGATGGCGTCGCCGCGGACGAACTTGCTGGCGCCGTCCATTGCGCCGAAGAACTCCGCCTCCTGCGACAGGGTGGTGCGACGGGTCTTGGCTTCCCGGTCGTCGATGATCCCGGCGGCGAGGTCGGCGTCGATCGCCATCTGCTTGCCGGGCATCGCGTCCAGGGTGAACCGGGCGGCGACCTCGGAGACGCGGCCGGAGCCCTTCGTGATCACCACGAAGTTGACCACGAGGAGGATGAGGAAGATCACCAGGCCGACGACGAGGCTGCCGCCCACCACGAAGCGGCCAAAGGTCTCGATCACCGCGCCGGCGGCGCCGGGGCCCTCGCTCCCATGGAGCAGGATCAGCCTGGTGGTGGCGACGTTGAGGCCCAGGCGGAAGAGGGTGCTGAGCAGCAGCAGCGACGGGAAGACGGAGAAGTCCAGCGGGCGCTTGATCCCGAGGCCCACCAGCAGCATCAGCACCGACAGGGCGATGCTGAAGGCGAGGAGCACGTCCATCGCCGGAGCGGGCACGGGGAGGATCAGGATCGCGAGGATCCCGATCACCGCCACCGCGGTGAGGCTCTCGCCGATGCGCCTGGGGCTCTGCGCCGTGCTCACAGGGTCTCCAGAAATCGTAGCGAGCGGCCACGAATGCGAGGCGACGCGAGCACCGAAGCGGAGCGTACGCTCCGGTACGTGAGCATCGGAGCGCAGCGCAAACGAAGGAGTCGAGGCGCGCAGCAGGTTTCTGGGAACCCTGTCACGCGGCCCTCGAGGCGCCGGGTCTACCCGTGACGCGGTACACGAAGGCGAGGATCGTCGCGACGGCCTTGTACGTCTCGGCGGGGATCTCGCGCCCCACCTTCACCCGCCGGTAGAGGAGGCGGGCCAGGGGGATGTCCTCGACGATGGGGATGCCGTGGCTGCGGGCGAGGTCGCGCATGATCTCGGCGAGCTGGCCCTTGCCCTTGGCGATGACGCGGGGCGCCCGCGCCTCGTCGCGGCGGTAGCGGATCGCCACCGCGACGTGGGTGGGGTTGACCAGGATGGCGTCGGCCTTGGGCACCTCCACCGTCACGCGGGCGCGGGCGAGCTCGCGCTGCCGGCGGCGGCGCTGCGAGCGGACGAGGGGATCGCCTTCGTCCTCCTTGTGCTCGCGCTTCAGCTCTTCCTTCGTCATCCGCATCTTCACCCCGAAGCGGTAGCGGGTGAGTGCAAAGTCCGCACCCGCCAGCACCACCATCACCGCCAAGGCCCTGACGCCCGCGGAGGCGAGGGTGCGGGCGGCGTGGGAGAGCTGCGCGTCGGTGGAGGCGGCGGGGAGGTTGCCCAGGGAGCGGACGTCGTCGCGGATCGCGTACCAGACCACCCCGAGGACGGCGCAGACCTTCACCGCGGCGAGGAGGAGATCGATCGCGACCTCCCGGGAGAAGAGGCGCTTCAGCTTGCCGCCCTGCCAGAGACGCTCGGGATCGGGGGCGGCGAGGTGCGGCCAGAACCGCCCCCTCGTCTGGATCGCGGTGGCGGCGAATCCTCCGGCCGCGCCGGCCGCGCACGCGCCGAGGGAGAGGAGCGCGGGGCGGGCGAGGAGCGACACGATGGAGGAGAGCGACGACTCCGGCAGCCCCCGGATCGTGGCGCCGAAGAGTTCGATCAGGGAGTCCCGCAGCGGCGCGGCCACGGCGGCGAGGGCGACCAGGCCGGCGGCCAGGGATGTGACGGTGACCGCGTCCTTGGAGAGGGCGATCTGCCCTTTCTCCGCCGCTTGTTGCAGGCGCTTTTGCGTCGCCTGTTCGGTCTTGTCGTCGCGGCTGCTCTCGTCGGCCACGTCGCTTCAGCTCCGGGTGAGGGCCTCGACGGCCATGCGCGCCGCGATCTCCGCGGCGGTGGGGACGACCAGGTAGATGGCGCCGCCGCCGGCGAGGATCGCCACCGAGAAGCCCAGCGTGGCGATGTTCAGCTGCGGGGCGAGGCGGCCCACGAGGCCGAGGGCGACGTGACCGATGGTCACCACCGCCAGGATCGGGAAGGCGAGCCGCACGGCGAGGGCCACCGAGGTGAGGCAGTGGGCCACCAGGAGATGGGCGACGGAGGCGATGTCGACCGCGGAGCCCGGCGGCATGTCGTGGACCGATCGCGCCAGCCACACGACCGCCTCCCGGTGGATCCCGAGGGTGACGGCGAAGCCCAGGGCGACGATGGAGAAGAGCTGGCCCAGCGCCGACGAGGGTACGCCGCCGAGCGGATCGACGATGGCGGAGAAGCCGAGGCCCATGCCCACGCCGGCGAGCTGGCCTGCGGCGAGGGCGGCGTCGAGGATCACGCGGGCGCCGAGGCCGGCGCCGAGGCCCACCACCGTCTCGGAGAGGGCGTACCCCATCAGCGCCACGAGCGACTCGGGCGGCTCGGCCTGTGGCGCGCCGGCGCCGACGAAGGCGGCGAGGGCCAGGGCGAAGGCGATGCCGGCGCGGATCCGCAGAGGGACCATCCGCGCCGAGAGCACCGGGGCGGCGACCACGATCCCCGCCGTACGGAAGAGGACGAGGCAGAAGCCGAAGAGCCAGGGGAAGATCGCCGCGTCCATCAGAAGGGGTTCGCCATGCGATGGACCGCGTCGGCGAAGAAGCTCGCGAGGCGATCGGTCATCCAGCCGCCGAGCATCCAGCACACCACGCCCGCCGCGCCGAGGCGGACCAGGAAGCCGATGGCCGCGTCGTTGATCTGCGTGGCCGCCTGGAACACGCCCACGACGAGGCCGCTCACGAGGAGCACGGCGAAGATCGGCCCGCCCACGTACGCGGACAGCGCCAGGCCCTCGCGAACCAGCTCGGCGGGAAAGGCGCTCACGGCCTGGTCATCCGAAGCTCCGCACCAAGGATCCCACGACCAGATGCCAGCCGTCGGCGAGGAGGAAGATCGCCACCTTGATCGGCAGCGAGATCAGGGTGGGGGGCACCATCATCATGCCCATCGACATGAGGATCGCGGCGACGAGCAGGTCCACGAGCAAGAGCGGAACGTAGAGGAACAGGCCCATCCGGAACGCGGTGGTGAGCTCCGACACCATGAAGGCGGGCACCGCGACGCTGAGCGGGACCTCCTCGCCGCGCACGGGCCGCTCGGTCCTCGACACGTCGTAGAAGAGCTGCAGATCGGCGGCGCGGGTCTGGCGGAGGAGGAACTCGCGCACCGGGGTCGAGGCCCGCTCGAAGGCGGCGGGACCGTCGAGGCGATCGTCGAGGTAGGGGCCGAGGGCGTCGCCCCACACGCGGTTGGCGGTGGGCGCCATGACGAAGAACGAGATCGCCAGCGCGAGGGCGAGGACCACCTGGTTCGGCGGGAGCTGCGGCGTGCCCATCGCCTGTCGCAGGAACGACAGCACGATCACGATCCGGGTGAACGAAGTGATCGAGACGAGCACCGCCGTCGCGAACGAGAGCGCGGTGAGGAGCAGGAAGAGCTTCACCGGCGCCGAGCCGCCTCCGGCCAGAGTGAGCTGGAGGCCCGGCTCGGCCGCGGCGGCCGCGAAGAGGTTCACCCGATCCTCCCCTTGGCGCCCTCGGCGAGCCGCCGCCGCAGCTCCTGATCCTGGGCGCTGTCCGCGAGCAGATCGTCGAAGGAGGGGCGGCGGGCCTTGCCGGCCACCTTGCCGGCCTTGGTGAAGAGGCGCGCGAGGGAACCGGCGGCTTCGGGCCGCTCCTCGCGGCGCGGCGCGCCCTTGCCGTCGAACGAGTCGAGCCAGGGATCGGCGCCCGCTACCCGGGAGGCGCCCGGCGCGGGGGCGCGCGCCTCGCCGCCCGTCGCGCTGCGGGAGGAGAGCAGGGAGATCCCCGCCTCGCTGCAGCCCAGCACCAGCTCCTCGTCGCCGACCTTGGCGATCACGAGGCTTCGCTTGGGTCCCACGGAGACCGACTCGACGATCTGCAGGGAGCCCGGGGCGCGGCTCTTGCGCAGAGTGAAGAGCAACGCCACCCCTCCCAGCGCCAGGAGCGCGCCGCCGGGGAGGAGGAGGCCGCGCAGAGGCGACGCCTCCTCGCCCTTCGCCTCGGCGGACCGGGGCGCATCCGCGGAGGCGGGCGGCGGAGCGGGTTCGGGCGCCCCCGCAGCGGCGGGCGCGGCGATCGGCGCGGCCGGTGCTGCGATCCCGGAGGGCGGGGCCTCGGCGGCCGGGACGGTGCGCCGATCCTCGAGGGATCCCGGCAGGACCGCGAGGGCGAAGGTGGCGGCGGCGAGGGCGGAGAGCATCGGTCTACCTCAGGCGGGCGAGCCGCTCGGAAGGGCTGACGATGTCGGTGATGCGGGCGCCGAACTTCTCGTTCACCACGACGGCCTCGCCGCGGGCGACGAGCCTGCCGTTCACCAGGATGTCGAGGGACTCGCCCGCGATCTTGTCGAGCTCGATCACGGAGCCGGGCCCGAGGCCGAGCAGATCCTGGATGGTCATGCGGGCGCGGCCGAGCTCCACGGTGATCTCGAGGGGCACGTCGAGCAGGAGGTCGAGCCTGCGGGCAGGCGCCTCCCGCTCCTGCATTCCGGGGTCGCTCATTTCGTCTCCAGGGCGGGCGCGGCGCCCGCGGGAAGGGGAGGGATCGCCACGGCCGGCACCGCCGCGAGGGCGGGGCGCAGGCCCCTCTCGAGCTTCACCGCCAGGCTCCCGTGGGAGACCTGCGGCATGCCGGCCAGCTTCTCGCGTCCCTCCACCAGCAGCGGCAGCGGCGAGCTCTCGTCGGTGTCGAGCGCGAGGACGTCGCCGGGCGAGAGCTCGAGGAGGCGGGACAGCGTGAGGGAGGTCCTGCCGAGGATCGCCCTGAGCTCCACCCGGGACGCCGTCAGCTCGTGGGCGATCGCGTCGCGGACGCGAGGATCGACGCCGATGCGGGTGAGGCCGCCCCTGCCCAGGAGCCGCTTGGCCGACTGGATGGCGGTGTAGGGGATGGCGAGCTGGATCCTGCCGGTGATGGGGCCGGTCACACCGAACGAGGTAAGGACCGCCACGTCTCCGCCGGGGGCGATCGAGACGGCGAGCCGGGGATCGGCCTCGAAGCGCGCGACCTCGGGCGTCATGGGCAGGTAGGGCTGCCACGCCTGGCCCATCGCGGTCGCGAGGATCCCGAGGAGCTTGCGCAGCACCATACGCCCGACGGGCGTCAGCTCGGCCCCGTCCTTCGCGCCCTCGACGGGGTTGCGATCGCCCAGCGCCGCGGCGACGAGGCTCTCGGCGAGGCCGGGATCGAGGATGGCCACCGCCTCCGCGCCGCCCACGCCGAGGGAGATGATGCAGAGCGTGGCGGGCGGAGCGAGGAGGAGGGTGAGGTCCGCCAGCGGGACCAGCGTGCCGGGCGAGGGCTCCACCCGGAGCGGCAGGCGGGTGCGGCCGGAGAGGCCCGTCGCCAGCGCCGCCGCGATCCGCTCGTGGATCGAGTCCAGGGCGGGCATCTGCCCACGCAGCACGCGGTCGCGGCTGGTGAGGTCGTAGGCGGTCGCCTGGGCGCTGGGCGACGGCGTCTCGGTGGGCACGCGACCCTCGCGGATCGCGTCCATCAGCGCGTCGACTTCCTCGGGGTTGAGGTTGGTGGCCACGTCACTGCACCATGAAGTCGGTGATGTAGACGGCGCGGTACGAGGTGCGGGGGAGGAACTCGCCCAGCCGCTGCATGAGCGCCTGGCGGAGCATGTTCATGCCCTCCGTCCCCTTCATCTCCTCGAGGGTGCGGTCGCTGATGTAGCCGATGAACGAGTCGCGGATCCGCGGCATGTTCGTGAGGATGAGGTCGCGATCGGTGTCCTTGCCGAGCTCCACCTCGACCACGAGGCGCAGGTACCTGTCGGCCTCGGGGTTGCTGAGGTGCACCACGAAGTCGGGCAGCCTCACGATGGGGCCGGGGCTGCCCGGCGGGAGCTGCCCTTCCTCGCCCGCGGCCGTCTCGGTCTTCTCGGGGGTCTCCCCCTCGTTCGGCGCTGGGGCCGCACCGGGCCGGAGCACCAGGAGCGCCAGCACGCCGGCGAGGAGGAGGCTGTTGATCGCGAGGAGGACCGGGACCGCTTTCCCGGATCCGCCGGACTTCTGGGTGTCGTTCGATTCGGGAGCCATTGCCCGGGGGAAAGAGCAAGGGGCGTGCCCGAAGCCGGCGTCAATCTCCTGACTGCGAGCGGGTCAGGGCGGATCGCAGGAGGCGTCCTCGAGGGGATCCCCCGGCGACAGCTCCACCACGATGTCCAGCCGCCTGGCGGACTCGTAGTCGTCCGGAGCCACGCCGGGGAGCGGGCGCCCTGCGGCGTAGCCGACCGCGGAGAGGCGCGACACGGGGACGTGGTGGGCCTGCTCCAGGAAGGACACCACCGACGCCGCCCTGGCGGCGGAGAGATCCCAGTTGTTGCGGAACCGCTCGGACCGGATCGGCCGGACGTCGGTATGGCCCTCGACGCGGATCGGGTTGCAAAGGGGGACGATCTCGTCGGCGATCGCGTCCAGGATGGGGATCGCCTCGGGGTGGAGCACCGCCTCCGCCGCGGTGAAGAACCGCGCGGCGGAAAGCCGGATGATCAGGCGCCGTCCCTCGGTCTCCACCGTCACGGATTTGGCCTGCTGCTCCCGGAGGATCGCCTTGAGCCGCTTCTCGATCTTGCGGCGGATCCGCTCGGCGCGCTCCTTCTCCCGCTGCGTCAGGCTGACCGGCTTGCCGGTGTCCTGGCCGATGCCGTCGCTGCCGCCGGTGGGCGGCCCCTGGAAGAGCGGCATCTTCTCGACGCCGCCCGAGCCCTCGAAGTGCAGGGCGAAGCGGACCGCCTGCGAGACCTGGGCGAGGCGCTCGTTGTCCACCTTGCTCACCGAGTACATCACCACGAAGAAGGCGAAGAGCAGGGTGATGAAGTCCGCATAGCTCACGAGCCACCGCTCGTGGTTCTCGTGCTCCTCCTCCTGGTGCCTCTTCTTGCGCGCCATCGGATCAGGCCGCCTGCTTCAGGCCGGCGCCGTTTTCGCCGGCGTAGGCCCGCAGCTTCTCCTCGAGGACGCGGGGGTTGAGGCCCTCCTGGATCCCCAGGATCCCCTCGGCGATGAGCATCTTGCGCTCCCTCTCCAGCCCCACCTTGCGCTTCAGCTTGTTGGCGATGGGCAGGAAGATGATGTTCGACGCGCCCACGCCGTACACCGTGGCGACGAAGGCCACCGCGATGCCGCCGCCGAGCTTGGAGGGATCGGAGAGGTTCTCCATCACGTGGATGAGCCCGAGCACGGCGCCGAGGATGCCGATGGTGGGGGCGAAGCCGCCCGCCGACTCGTAGACCTTCGCGCCGATCACCTGCTCCGCGTAGATGGCGTCGGTCTCGGCCTCCAGCGCCTCGCGGGCGACCGACGGATCCATCCCGTCGACCAGGAACTGCACCGCCTTGCGCATGAAGGGATCCTCGAGGCTCGCCACCCGCGATTCGAGGGCGAGCACCCCCTCGCGACGGGCCACGGAGGCGAGCTCGCCGATCTGGCCCACCAGCCCGGCGACGTCCGACTTCGGCTCGATGAACGCCAGCTTGAGCATCTTCACGCCGCGCATGAAGTCGCGCATGGGGAACGCCACCATCACCGCGCCGAGCGTGCCGCCGAACACGATGATCGCGGCGGTGAGCTGCATGATCGACGACGGATGTCCGCCCTCGAGGATCTGACCGACGAGGATCAGGCCGATGGCGGCGATAATCCCGACGATGGTGGTGATGTCCATCTTGTCTTCCTACTAGACCGGGCGGGGGCCCGGTGGGTGGTGGAGCGAGCGGCGGTAGGCGACGATGCGGGCGACCACCTCGTCGACGTCTTCCTTCACCAGGATGCGGGCGCCGTTGACCAAGGTGAGGAGGGTGTCCGGCGTGCCCTCCACCGTGGTGACGAGCTCGGCGTTCACCGCGATCTCCCGCCCGTCGAGCCTGGTCACGTGGATCATCGGATCAGCGCTTGAGCTGGATGAGGTCGGCCAGCAGGGAGTCGGCGGTGGTGACGGTCTTGGAGTTGGCCTGGAAGCCGCGCTGCGCCTCGATCATCCGAATGAACTCGGTGGCGATGTCGACGTTCGACTGCTCAAGGGCCCCGGCCACGATGGCGGCGCGGCCGCCCGAGGAGGCGGTGCCCACGGTGGGCTCGCCGGCGCCGGGCCTGTTGCCGAAGAGGTTGCTGCCCATGCGCTCGAGCTGGTCCGCGGCGGAGAAGCTGGCCACGGCGAGCTGGCCGAGGACGGTGCTCTTCCCGTTGGTGAAGGCGCCGACGATCTTCCCCTCCTGGTCGATGGTGATCCCGGCGAGGTCGCCAGCGGCCCAGCCGTCCTGGTTGAGGAACGAGAGCGCCGAAGGGTTGGCGAACTGGGTCAAGCCGGAGAGATCCAGCGCGAGGGCCTGGGGCGCGGTGGCGCCGTTGGGCAGGAAGTTGGAGACCTGGTTGGAGGCCGTCAGCACGCCGTCGGTGTCGAAGGTGAGGTCGCCCGACGCGATCTCCGTCAGGGTTCCGGCGGTGCCGCCCTGCAGACCCGCGCCGTCGGTGAGGGCGTGCCACTCCCAGGTGCCGTCGCCGGTCTTGCGGTAGAAGACCTCCACCGAGTGGGCCTTGCCCAGCGAATCGAAGACGGTGACGCTGCTGGAGAAGTTCGAGGTGTCGCGGGGCTGCGCGGGATCCCAAGGCGGCAGGATCGCGGCGTCGGCCTGCAGGTTCGCCTTGATGGTGACCGTGTTGGTCGGCTTCGGCGGCGAGTGGGCGCCGGCGAGGGCGAGATCGCCCAGGGCGCCCGAGACGGTGCCGAGCGCGTCGGCGGACCAGCCCTGCACCCGCATGCCGTCGAGGTTCACGAGGAAGCCGTCGGCGTCGATGGTGAACTGGCCGGCGCGGGTGAAGTAGGTGCCGTCTCGTCCTCCGTGGTCGCCCCGCACCATGAAGAAGCCGTTGCCCTGGAGCGCCAGATCCGTGGCGAGTCCCGTCTGGATCAACGCGCCCTGGGTGATCATCCGCTGGATCGCCTGAATGTTGACGCCGAGGCCGCGGCCGCCGGCGCCCATCAGGCTCTGGGCGAGGGCCTCTTCGAAGGCGACGCGGCTGGCCTTGAAGCCGATGGTGTTCGCGTTGGCGATGTTGTCGCCGATCACCGAGAGGTCGATGCTGCTCGACGCCAGGCCGCTGGCGCCCGTGTGGAGGGAGGACGTGAGGCTCAAGGCAGTTCCTTTCCCGCGCTTTTTTTGGGCGCGGCTTCGTTTCAGGCGTGGATCTCGACGACGTCGGAGAGCTTGATGCGCTTGCCGGCGACGATGAGCTCCGGGTAACCGTTTGCAAAGGACACGCCGGAGACGACGGCGCGACCGCGCTGGTCGATGTCGATGCTCTTCCCCTTCTCGTCGGCGGCCGCGACCTTCACCTTGTACTCGCCGTCGGGGAGCTTCAGGCCCTGGTCGTCAAGGCCGTCCCACGAGTAGTCGAAGGTCCCCGCCTCGGCGGCCCCGAGGCGGACGGTGCGGACGACCTTCCCGTTTGCGTCGGTGACGGTGACGGTGACCGTGGACGCCGGGGAGGGGAGCTCCGCCATCACGCTGGCGCCGGCGCCGTCCTCCAGCCGGACGGAGTCCGTGCGGTAGACGAGCTCCCGCCCCACCAGCGACGCGGTGGCGGTCTGGTTGGCCGAGGTCTGCGCCACCAGCATCGAGTCGAGCCTGCTGCCCAGGCCCTGGAGCTGCTCGACGCTGGCGAACTGCGCGAGCTGGGCCACGAAGGCCTGGCTGTCCATGGGGCTGGTGGGGTCCTGGTTTCCGAGCTGGGCCATCAGGAGCTTGACGAACTCGTCCTTGCCCAGCGCGCTGCCGTCCCGGTCGGGACCCGATGTGGCGGAACGATTGACGACGTTGGATGCGTACATGGCGTCACACCTTCACATGGATGGAGGCCGGCTCCTCGCCGGCTTCGCGGGTTTCCTTCCCGTCGATCCGCTTGGTCTCCCGCGCGTCGTCGCGGCTGCGGCGGCGCTCGGTGTTCGCGGCCAGCGGCGCTGCGGACACCCGGCCCTCGACGCTCGCCTCGATCGCGAGCTGGCCCAGGCGCATGCCGGCGCCGGCGAGGGCGAGGCGGAGCTCCGCCTCGTTCGCCGCCACCACCGGGGCGGCGGCGCCGCCCGCCCGGATGTCGAGGGATCCGTCGCTGATCCGCACGTCGAGGGCGAGATCGCCGGCGCGGGTGTCGCGCACCGAGAGCTTCGCGCCCGAGGCGTCGAGGACGAGGCCCGCGTCGAGGCCGCCGAGGGTCGCGTCCTCCTGCGGGAGGGGCGCCGGCCTCGCGGTGCCCGTGACGGTCGAGGTCGGAGCGGCGGCCTGCGGTTCCTTCGGCGGGGTGAACGAGACCGGCGTCGCATCGACCCGGGGGTCGAGGTGGATCGGGTCGGCGCCGCGGCGATCCGTCGGGGCGACCTCCACCGATCCCCCGGCGCCGAACGACGGAGCCGTGTCGTCGCCTTCGCGCTCCACGGGGCGCACGTTCGCTGCCACGGCTCCGGCAAAGGCCGCCGTGGCGGCGGGCGCCGGTGTCGTCGAGGAGGCGGCGACGGCCTCGCGGGGAGACGGGCGGAGGGGCAGGGCTTCGACGCGCCCGTCGCGGAGCGGCTCGCGGGCGGAAGGGTGCAGGGTGGACCGCGGCGCCTCCCGCCGATCGGGGACGTCGTCGTTCGAGGCGATGGGCGCGGGATGGGCGAGGGGGACGGAGCCGGCCGCGGCGGCCTCAGGTCGGTAGGCGCTCTGCTCTGGGGCGGCAGGTCCGGCGGGCGGCGCCGGAACGCGGGCTGCTTCCACGCCGGATCGCCCGGTCGCCGCGATCTCCGTGGGGTGGATCGGCGCGCCGATCGCGCGGGGCGTCGGCGTCCCGATCGCGTCCAAAGGAATGGTGGCGTTCGCGCCGGGCGCCTTCGTCCCGTTCGCGCCGGGCGCATGCGCGTCAGGCGCGCCGGGCGCGTTCACTGCGGTCGGCTCCGTTGCCGCCGTCGGGGTGGCGGCCGCGCGAGGCGTCGGTGTCGCGGCGCGCTTCACCGGGATGGGATCTTCCCCGACGACGGGCCGGCGGGGCGCCGACGACGCATCGGCGAGCGCCGACTTCTCGAAGTGCGGCGGCAGCGCTACGCCGTCGCGCGCCGGTCCGGCCTGCGGAGCCGGAGCCGCCGTCGGCGTCTGCGCCATCCCCTCTCCAACCGATGGCGCCTCACCGCCGGACTCCACCCCGGCGGCGTCGGGCTGGGAAGGGGTGGGCACGGAGGCCGCGGCGCCAGTTGCGGACGGGCGGCGCGGATCGGCGGCAGCGCCCGGGAGCGAGGTCTTTCCGCCCGCCTTGGCGGCGTCGTCGCCGGGGCGGGGCGCTTCTCTCCGCCGCGCGGCAGGCGCGACGAGGTGCGGCTTTGCGTCGACGCCTTCCTTGGCGCCGGGGAGGGGATCCTCCGCCGGCCCGATCTGCTGGCCGGCGACGACCATGGCGAGGGCCGCGGCGAAGTCGGCGTCGCGGTCGGATCCCTTGCGGCCCGTCGCGCGCTGCTGTGACGCCTGGGCGCCGGGGAGGATCGAGAGGGGGGATGCAACGAACTTCATCTCTTCTGCTCCAGGGGGATGCGGGCCATCTTCTCCATGAGCTGGCCGGCTCTTTCGGGGGCGAGTCTGGCGATGATCGGGCCTGCGTCGGCGGGCTTCATGGCGATGAGGATCCGGGAGGCGAGCTCGTCGTTCACCCGGGACACCACCACCGCCGCCTGCTGGGGCTTCATGGCGCGCAGCGCCCTCGCCAGGCTCGCGAGGCGGGAGGGATCCGGTGCCCTGGGATCCGCCTTCTCCAGCTCGCCGGCGAGGGCCGAAGCCTCCTGCTCCAGGGCGGAGTCTCCGCCTTCGCCGGGCTGATCCACGGCGGGCGCGGAGCTTGGAGCGGCGGCTTTGGCGGCGGCGTGGTTCGCCTCGATCAGCTTCTGCAGACGCTCGGTCTCCTTGCGCACGGCCTCCCTTGCCGCGGCGAGATCGGCGGTGAGCTTCTCGAGCCTCTCGCGCTCCGCCTGGCCGCGTGCCAGCTCCGCCCGCAAGGCGTCGGCGGAGAGGGAGGGCGGGATCGATCGCCGCGGCTCCGAGGGCGACGTAGGCGTGCGGGCGAAGAGGGGCTCCGGGAGTGGACCGAACGGCGCGCCTCCGCCTTCGGCGGCCGCGGCGGAGACCGTCGAGGCGATCGCGACGGGAGGTGCCTCCTCGCCGGGAGCGTGCGCCTTGTGGCCATGGGGAGCCTCCACGAGGGCGGGGCCTTCGACCTGCGAGGGGGCCGGGACCGTCGGCAGCACGGGTGCCGGGACGCTCGTCACGCCGTCCACTGCAGCGGGAAGGGACTCTCCGGCGGTGGCAGGCGCGGAGGCGAGCGCCACCGCCGCCGCCGCCACGCCCAACGCCACGGCGCCGCCGCCGACCAGCCTGCGGATCCAGCCGTCAGCCATTGCGCACCTCCCCGGCGAGGATCGAGGCCAGCTTCGCGACACCATCCTCGAGCGGCGTCCGCTCCTCGGGCACCTGGCGCAGGAACCCGTCGAGCGCCGGCATGCAGCGGATCGCCTTGTCGACCCGCGGGTTGGAGCCCGCCGCGTAGACGCCCACCTCGATGAGATCCGCAGCCTCCCTGTGGGCGGCGAGGAGCTGCCGTGCCGCGCTCGCGACCTCGAGGTGGCGCCGTTCGACCACCTCCGTCATCACGCGGCTCACGCTCGCCAGCACGTCGACGGCGGGGAAGTGTCCGGCGCCGGCGAGCTTTCGGGAGAGCACGACGTGGCCGTCGAGGATCGACTTCGCGGTGTCGACCACGGGGTCGGTGAGATCGTCCCCTTCGGCGAGCACCGTGTAGATCGCGGTGATGCTGCCTTCGCCAGCGTCGTTGCCGGCGCGCTCGAGGAGCCGAGGCATCAGCGCGAAGACGGAGGGCGGGTAGCCCTTCGACGTGGGCGGCTCGCCGGCCGCGAGGCCGACCTCCCGCTGGGCCATCGCCACCCGGGTGAGCGAGTCCATCAGCAGCAGGACCCGCTGGCCCTTGGCGCGGAAGTACTCCGCCACGGCGGTGGCGGCCATCGCGGCGCGGATGCGGATGAGCGGCGGCTCGTCGCTGGTGGCGACCACCACGACCGAGCGGGCGAGACCCTCCGCCCCCAGATCCCTCTCCACGAACTCCCGCACCTCGCGACCGCGCTCGCCGACCAGGCCGACCACCACCACGTCGACCTCGGCGCTGCGGGCGAGCATGCCCAGGAGCACGCTCTTTCCCACGCCGGCGCCCGCGAGGATCCCGGTGCGCTGTCCTTCACCCAAGGTGAGGAAGGCGTCGAGGGCGCGGATCCCCAGGGGCAGCGGCCGCGCGATCCGCCTGCGGGTCATCGCCGACGGCGGCGTGGCCTGCAGCGGCCGGCGGTGGGGGAGGAGCGGCGCGGGCTTGCCGTCCACCGGCCGCATCGACGCGTCCACCACCCGCCCGAGGAGGGCCGGGCCCACCGCGAGATCCGACGAGCCCACCCGCGGGATCACGGGCGACCCCTCTCCGATACCGGCCACCTCCCCGAAAGGCATGAGCAGCGCGGTGGGACCCGTGAACCCCACCACCTCCGCCGCCACCAGCTTGCCGCCGGCGGCCTGGATGTCGACCTGCGCGCCCATCGCCACGCCGGGGAGCGCCGCCTCCATCACGAGACCCGCCGCACGGACGATCCGCCCCTGCACCACGAGGGGATCGCACTCGGCGAGGATCGCCCGCAGGCGCTCGGGATCGAAGGCGCTCACCGCTCCTCCTCGGGGCACGGTCCCGGGGACGGGCACACGAGCGCGGCGCGATCGAACGAGCTCATCCGTCCTCCTCGTCCAGGGCCGAGTCGAGGGACCGGCGCACCTGTGCGAACCGCGTGTCCAGCCTGCCGTCGACGCTGCCGAACTCGGCGTCCACCATGCAATCGCCGCGGGACAGAGACGGGTCGGCGACGATCTGCATCCGGGCCGCCATGAGGCCGTCAACCCGCGCCGCGCCGCCGCTCTCGTCGATCAGCGCCTTGTCCGCCGGATGCAGCCGGAGGGTGAGGGTGCGGGACTCGCCCGCCCGCCGCACCGCGGACCGCACCAGCGAGAAGAGGGGCTCGGCGCTGGTAGTCAGCTCCATCTCCAGGATCCGCCGCGCCACCTGGAAGCCGATCTCCAGCGCATCCGCGCGGGCGAGCTCCGCCAGGCGCTCGGACTCCGCCCGCAGCCGCTCGACCGAGGCGGCGAGGCGGGCAGCGTTAATCTGGCTGGCACCCTCCGTGATGCGCGGGGTGTGGGGCTCCGCCTGGCGCTCGGGCACGAAGGGAGTGGTCGGCCCGGCGGCCTCGTCGCCAGGCGGCGGGCCGAGGACCGAGGGCGGGATGACGACGCCGCCGGGGCCCGGCGTGCGCTCGCGGTGCCCCAGGGAGGGCCAGCGGGACGGCAGCGGGATCTTGGGCGCGCGGCCGTCGCCTTCCGGGCGGGGCGGCTCCTCGTTCGCTGCGGTGGCCGACTCGCCGGGGCGAAACGTGGCCTTCACCGGGGTCTGGTCGGGCGCGACGGTCTCGAGGAAGCGCGGCGTGCGGATCTCGGCGTCGTCTTTGAAGCGGGGCAGCGGCACGTCCTAGTCCCTCTCTAGACCATCTCGTCGCTGGCGGAGACGATGGTGAGGCGCCCCTGGTCGGAGAGGTCGCGGGTGAGGTGCACGATCTCCGCCTGTGCCTCCTCGACCACCGACAGCCGAACCGGACCCATCGCCGCCAGATCGTCGGCGAGCATCTCGCCGGCGCGGGACGACATGTTGCGGATGAACTTTTCGTTGAGCTGCTGGGTGGCGCCCTTGAGGGCGACGGCGAGCCTGCCCATGTCCACCTCCTTGAGCAGCGCCTGGATGTCGCGGTCGCCCAGGTTCACCAGATCCTGGAAGGTGAAGAGCTTGTTTCGAAGCTCGGCGGCGAGGTCGGCGTCCACCTGCTCGATCTCGGAGACGAGCTCGGACTGTCGCGGGCCCACCGTGCGTCGGAGGATCTCCAGCGCCGCCACCTTGCCGTCCACCCGGCGCATCCCGCCGGCGGCGGCAGCGGAGAGCTCCGCGGAGAGCGCCAGCCCCACCTCCGTGAGGACCTCGGGGGCCACCGAGTCCACGGTCGCCATGCGCCGGATCACCTGGGCGCGCTTCTCGTCGGGGAGGAACTCCATCGCGTCGGCCGCCTTGTCGGCGGGCAGCGAGCTCAGCACCAGCGCCGCTGTCTGCGGATGTTCGCGCACGAGGATCATGCCGAGGGCCTCGGGATCGGCGAGGCCGATCGGCGCCAGCGGATCGTTGCGCTCCCGGAGGATCGGCCCGCCCTCGAAGGCGCGGCGGGCGAGGTCGGGGCCGTGTGCCCGCTCGGTGAGCTCGCGGAGCAGATCTTCCCCGGCCACCACCTCGCCGCCCACCCGCTCCATCGCCTCGACGAAGCCGCGCAGGGCGTCGGGGACCTCGCCCGAGCGGGCGCGGCGCAGCTCCTTCGCGCCGAGGGCGATCTTGCGCACCTCGTCCTCGCCGAGGAGCCGGAAGACGTCCTCGGCGGCCTCGTGCCCGAGGCCAAGGAGGACCGCGGCGGCGCGGCGGGCGCCGGCGAACGGGTTGGGTGTGCTCATTTCCTGATCGGGCATGTGCTAGCTGGCCTCGTTCTCGGCGATCCACGCGCGGAGGAGGTGGGCGGCCCGGGCGGGATCGCGGCGCGCGAGCTCCCGGGCGCGATCGCGGAGCTCCAGATCCGGATCGGCGAGGGCGGCGGGAGGCTTCACGGGCGAAATGGTCGGCCGCGGCGCCTGCTCGTCCTCGTTCATCTCCTCGAGCTCCGCGACGGTGATCCCGGGGCGGATCGGCGGCAGCACCACCTGCGGCCGGCGCCTCCTGCGCAGCAGGACGAGCGCCACGGCGACCAGCGCGAGGAGCAGGAGGCCGGCGGCGGCGACGATCCAGCGGACGTCCGGGAGGCCGGGGCTCTCCGGCGCCGCCGGGCCGCGCAGGTCCTCGCCCGAAGGCGTGAACACCACGCTGGAGATGTCGAACTGGTCGCCTCGGGCCGCGTCGAACCCCACGGCGCGCTTGGCGAGCTCGCCGAGCCTCGCGACCTCCGCGTCGGGGCGGGGCTTCCCGTCGACGCCGTCGAGGAGGAGCGCCACCGAGAGGCGCTGCAGCCTGGGGCCCTTCGACGCGCGCTGGGTGATCGTCTTGCTCACCTCGAAGTTGCGCGTCTGATCTTCGGTGTTGGAGGACGAGCTCGCCGCGGCCACGGTCTGCTGCGCGGGGTTGAGCGGCTGGTTCGCCGCGGCGCCCGCGATGCCGCCCGGCGTCGGCTGGGTCTGGGTCTGGTTCTGGTTCAGCGAGCGCTCGCTGCGGATCACCGCGGAGTCCGGATCGAAGACTTCGCTGGTGGTGTTCACGTCGGAGGCGTCGATCTCGACGGTGGCGCGGGCCACCACGGCGCCGGCGCCCACGGCGGGCTCGAGCAGGCCCACCAGGCGCTGCTCGATGTCGCGTTCCAGCTCCCGCTGCCGCGACGCCGTTCCCCAGCCCTCCTCGGTTGCGCCGAGGACCATGCCGCGGCCGTCGACCACGGTGACCGCGTCCGACGAGAGGCCGGGGACGGCGGCGGAGACCAGGTGGCGGATCCCGGCGAGCTCCCGCTCGCCCAAGGTGCGGCCCGGGCGCAGGTTCAACACCACCGAGGCGGACGATCGTCGATCCTCGTCGCGGTAGAGGCCTCGCTCTGCCAGCGACACGTGGACCCGGGCGGAGCGGACCTCGGAGAGGCTGCCGATCGTGCGGGCGAGCTCGCCCTCTATGGCGCGGCGGAGGTTCACACGCTGCGTGAACTCGGAGACGCCGATGTCGCCTCGGTCGAAGATCTCGAAGCCGATTCCGGCCCCGCGGGGCAAGCCCGCCGCGGCCAGGAGGAGGCGGACGTCATAGACCTTGTCGGCGGGGACGGCGAGGGCGGTGCCGCCCGCGTCCAGGCGGAAGGGGATCCCGGAGGCCTTGAGCTGCGCGGCGGCCTCGGTCCCGTCCTCCGGCCCGAGGTTGGTGAAGGCGTACTGGTAGGCCTCACCATGCGGGCCGGAGGCGCGGAACGCCGTCAGCCCGATCACCAGGGCGATCGCGGCGACGGCGCCGATCCGCAGCGCGGCCGGCAGCGCCCGGAAGCGGGAGGGGAGCTCCCGAAGCTGTTTGAGGAGTGGCTCCACGGTTTACCCAGCGCCCAGACGGTTAGAGGTTCATCCCCATGATCTCCTGGTAGGCGTCGACGAGCTTGTTGCGCACCTTCACTGCGGTGCGCATCGCGACGTCGGCGGTCTCCAGGGCCAGCGCAGTCTCGTGGAGGTTGCCGCCGCCCAAGGCGAGCTGGGCAGCCTGTGCGTCGCCCTCGAGCTGCACCTGGTCGACGGCCTGCAAGGCGCGGCCCAGCTCGTCGGCGAAGCCGCCCGGCGACGCCGCGGTGGGGGAGGAGTCCCCGAGGCCGATGCCTTCGGGAGAGATGCGAATCGGCGTCATCATCACCTCGCGATGTCGAGCGCGCGCTGGGCCATGCCCTTGAGCGTCTCGATCGCCGTGGCGTTCGCCTCGTAGCTGCGCGACGCGGACATCAGGTTCACGACCTCGTGGATGGGATCGACGTTCGGCAGCGTGACGAAGCCGTCGGCGTCGGCGTCCGGATGGGACGGGCTGTACACCCGCCTGCCGGGCTCCGTGTCCGCTGCGATCTGCGCCACCCGAACGCCGGCCGATCCTTCCGGCGCCGCGGCGCCGAGCACGGCGTCGAAGGGCACCGCCTCGAGCACCGGATCGAGCCGCTTGTACGGCTGGCCGTCGGCGCCGCGGGTGGTCTCGGCGTTGGCGAGGTTCGAAGTGGCGAGGTCGACGCGGGTGCGCTGGGCGGAGAGGCCCGAGGCGCCGATGCGAAGCGCTGTGAGAAAGCTCATGACTATGCGTTCCCGTCGGAGGCGACGTAGCGGAGGATGGCCAGCTTCTTCGAGGCGGCCTTGGCGGTGGCGCCGTAGAGGAGCGCGTTCTCCGCCATGGCCACCATGGTGCGATCGAGATCGACGGCGTTGCGATCGAGGCCCGGCGACGTCCCCGCGATCGGGACGAGGGGACCCTCCTGGCCGACGGCGGCACCGGCGGGACCCTGCGCGGGCGGGGCCGGTGGGACGATCGGGAGGAACGCGCCGGGCTCACCGGCGCCCGCTCCCGCCAACGCGAGAGGAGGCGAGGCCGGCCCCTGCCGCGCGATCTGCATCGCCGCGTCGAAGTCCAGGTCGCGCGCCACGTAGCCCGGCGTGTCGGCGTTCGCCACGTTGCCGGCGAGCACGTCGTGGCGCCGCATGCGCACGTCCAGCGCGCGCTGCAGCTCGGCCATGGTCGAGTCGATGAGCTTCACCGGCGCTCCTCCTTGGTAGCGAAGGCGATCCATCGATCGGGAGTTGCGAAAGGCGTGCCCGCGCGAGAGCGTCAGGTCCCTGGCGTGGCCTCGATCGACGACGCCTCGCCTATCGCGCCTCGAGCGGCCTCCAGCTCCGGGGCACCGGCGGGGGCCGGAGGCTCACGCGACATCCTCCGCAGCGCGGCGCGGACCTCGGTCCACTCCTTCGCGCCGAGCACCTTCGGCGTCAGCCTCCTGGCGGCGAAGTCCGCGACCACCTCCGCGCGGATCGGATCCTTCGCGTCGAGATAGAGCTGGGCGATTCGGAGCAGGTGGCCCGCCAGCTTGCGCTTCGGCACGAAGTCCACCGTCACCGACAGCGTGTTCGCAGCGAAGAGCGGTGCCCCTGCCGCCGCCGCCACCTCCGCCGCCGCCGTCGACATCTCGAAGGCGAGAGGGCTCGTGGTGCGGTTCTCCAGCGAGACGAAGAGCGAGAGCCCCTCGGCCCGATCGCCGGGGAGGTCCGCGCGCATCGCCTCGAGCGCGATGCGGCTGCAGAGGTCCTCCCCGAGCGTGCACGCGCCGCCCTCCGCGGCGAGGAGCCGGCACGCCGCCGCGTGCTCGTCGCGGTACGCGAGGGCGCGGGCGTGCCGCAGCACCATCTCGCTTCGCAGGGGCTCGGGCATGCCCATCGGGTCGAAGATCCGCGCCTCCTCCTTGGTGCCCAGGCAGTTGCCGAGCAGCTCGCAGATCCGCGCCGTGCCGAGACGCCCCCAGAACCCCAGGTATCCCGCCTTCCCATAGTGCTCGGCAGCGAGGGCGCGGTCGCCCCGGCGCGCCGCCAGATCGCCGAGGCGGAGCGCGGCAGCGCCTGCCGCCCGGGGATCCGAGCGCGCCGCCTCGAACGCGATCACCGCCTCGTCGTCGAGGCCGCTCCGCAGCGCGCACTCGCCCTTGGCGAACGCGTTGTCGCCGGGGCAGGGGCCGCCGAGCCCCAGCTTCACCGGATCCCAGAAGACGTGGGGCTCGCCGGCGAAGGAGCCGTCGATGGGCAGGCCGCGGACCTCGTGGAGATCCAAGAAGCGTGCGCCGCGCTCCTGACGGAGACTCGCCTCGATCCGACGGCTGCGGCAGCGCAGGAGCAGCTTCCCGTCCTCCACCTTTGCCCGGGGACAGAGGGTGCTGGGCCTCGCGGCGAACGCCTTCGCCAGCGCGGCGGGCGATCCCTTCAGCGGCGCGAGGGCCAGGCGGGCGCCCAGCGAGTCCACCTCCAGCTCCACCTCGCCCGGCGGGAGTCGCAGCCGCTCCCACGAGATCGATGAGGAGAGGCGGGGGACCTGCGCCTGATCGGCGAGCGGCTGCGACTTCGCCGACGAGGGCAGGGCGGCGAGCGCCGTCGCGGCGGCGATCGCTCCGATCGTCGGAAGAATGGCGCGGCTCGCGGTGCGGGTGGACATCGCCGGGGTCGGGTGCAGCGCACGTGCCGCTGGCCGGCGACCGCGCCCACCGGCGGCATCGTCACCGCCGCGGATCACGGGTGCGCGGCGTCGCGGCTGCGGCGGCGGAGCTTCTCCACCAGGGTGGTGCGCTGCAGCCCCAGCATGTCGGCTGCGGCCTTCTTGTTGCCGCCTGCGCGATCGAGGGCCTCCTCGATGAAGCGATCCTCGATCGAGCGCAGGAGCTGCGGCAGGTCGAGGGGCAGCGAGAACCCCGCGCGGCCAAGGGCCTCCGCGCCGCCCGGCTGCATCGCGTGCTCCTCGAGGCCCGCGCACATCGAGCGCAGCGCCTCCGCCTCGGAGAGATCGTCCTCCTCGGCGGGCGGGACGTCGGAGTTCATCGCGACGACGACCTCCACCTCGTCGACCGAGTCGGGGCCGGACGACGGCTCGGCGCTGGAGCCGGCGGACGCCGGATCGGAACCGATAGGTGACGCCCCGGCGCCCGGCCCGGTGGCGATGGCGTGGACCGTGGCGACGTCACCCGAGGCCGCGCCGCCCTGGAGCGCCTCCATGTACATCGGCGCCTGGCGGATCTCGGCGGGGAGATCCTCGGCGGCGATCGTCCCGCCCTCGCTGCAGATCGACAACCGCTCGACCAGGTTCTCCAGCTCGCGAACGTTGCCGGGCCAGTCATAGCCCGCGAGGTGGGCGAGGGCCGCCGGCGCGATCGGCCTCGTCTCGCCGCGCTTGCGCCAGAAATGAAGGAAGAGGGGCGTGATGTCGGCGCGGCGCTCGCGGAGCGGCGGCAGCTCCATCGGGCACACCAGCAGGCGGTAGAAGAGGTCGCGGCGGAACCGCCCGGCCTCCACCTCTGCGGCGAGGTCGCGGTTGGTGGCGACCACCAGGCGGAAGTCGGCGGGGATCGGCTCGGTGCTCCCCACCGGCTCGTAGGAGCGCTCCTGCAGCACGCGGAGGAGCTTGGCCTGGAGGGAGAGGGGGAGCTCGCCGATCTCGTCGAGGAAGAGGGTGCCGCCCTCCGCCAGGGCGATCCGGCCCTTTCGCGACTGGAAGGCGCCGGTGAACGCCCCCTTCACGAAGCCGAAGAGCTCGCTCTCGAGGAGCGTCTCGGGGATCGCCGCGCAGTTCACCGGGACCAGCGGACGGCCGGCCCTCCCGCTCTGCTCGTGGACCAGTCGGGCGAAGACCTCCTTGCCGGTCCCGGTCTCCCCGGTGATCAGCACCGTGGCGTCGCTGCGGGCGATGCGGCTACAGAGCTTCGCCAGGTCCAGCAGCGGCGAACCGGGGCCGTGGACGAGGGTGGTGCCGAGCGTTTCGCGGGGGCTGGCGGGGACGGCCATGGTCCGGGGTCTCCGTTGTAGAGGCGAGCGACAGCGACGTTGCCATACGTGAACCTACATTACGACAGAAGAATGACGCGGTAGGCTGCTTTTCGAGCGTCCGCGCGGTCATGTGCATTCCAAGTGCCAAAAAAATCGCGGGGTTGTGGGTAGCTGTGGGGAATCGTCGGCTCGGGGGCCACCAGCCCGATGGCCGGGAATGCCCAAACCTCGACGATTCGCCGCTGGGCACCGCGTGGAAGCCGTGAGCGGAGAGGGCGTGCGAAGGTTCCCTCGAGGAGGCTGCCGGCCGGTCCGGATCCCCGTCACAGCGCGTCTCTCCCATGGTGATGGGAGACCGCGAAACGTCAGGGAACTGTCGAGCGACGAAGTTCGGCGATCGGACGGCCCAGGTGCCCCGTCGAGCCGGAGGGCGAGAGCCCCCGCAAAGAAACCGCAGCCCCGCAGCGGGCTCTCGCGCCTTGATTCTCCCCAGGCCGGAACGTAGTGTGCGCCGGATTTCCGCAATCCGCCGTCGTCCTTGGGGAATCTCGGCTGCGGATGCCTTGGAGCAGTCGATGTCGCAGGAGCAGGAAACGCCGTCCGGATCCTCGTCGCTCGAAGCGCAGCGCGCCTTGCGCCTCGAGAAGGCCGAGAAGCTGCGTGAGCTGGGCGTGAACCCTTGGGGCAACGGCCGGCAGGTCGATCACGCCGCGGCGATGATCAAGGAGCGCTTCGGCGACCAGCCCACCGAGGAGGTGGAGAAGGACGAGACCGTCTGGTCGATCGCCGGCCGGGTGATGATGGTCCGCACCTTCGGGAAGATGGCCTTCGTCGTCCTGCGCGACCGCACCGGCGACATCCAGGTGCAGCTCCGCAAGGATCGCCTCGCGGACTCCTACGAGCTCCTCAAGCTCCTCGACCTCGGCGACTGGGCCGCCGCGAGCGGCAGGGCGATCCGCACCAAGACGGGCGAGCTCACGGTGGTGGCCGACGAGTGGACCATCCTCACCAAGGCGCTGCGTCCCCTGCCCGAGAAGTGGCACGGCCTCGACGACGTCGAGACGCGATACCGGCAGCGCTACCTCGACCTCGCCACCGATCCCCACGTCCGGGAGACCTTCCGAAAGCGCTCCGAGATCGTGCGCGAGGTCCGGCGCTACCTCGACGACAGGGGCTTCCTGGAGGTCGAGACGCCCATGCTGCACCCGCTGGTCTCCGGCGCGGCGGCGCGGCCCTTCGAGACCCACCACAACGCCCTCGACATCGACCTCTACCTGCGGATCGCGCCGGAGCTGTACCTGAAGCGCCTGGTGGTCGGCGGGTTCGAGCGGGTCTACGAGATCAACCGCAACTTCCGGAACGAGGGGCTCTCCACCCGCCACAACCCCGAGTTCACCATGCTCGAGTTCTACCTCGCGCATGCCACCTTCGAAGATCTGATGACGATGACCGAGGAGATGGTCGCCGGCATCGCCCGGGCAGTCTGCGGCACCACGCGGATCACCTACCAGGGTCACGAGATCGACTTCGGACCGGGGTGGAAGCGGATCACCATGGCGGACGCCGTCCTCGAGGCGACCGGGGGCCAGCTCGGCCCCTCGGATCTCGAGGATGCCGACAAGCTCCGCGCGGTGCTCCTGAAGAGCTTCCGGGGCACCGACGCCGAGCGGAAGGCGATCGACCTCATGTCGAACGGCGAGCTGGTGGGGGCCCTCTTCGAGGAGCACGCCGAGCACAAGCTCGTGCATCCAACCTTCGTCACCATGTTCCCGGCGGAGACGAGCCCGCTCGCCCGCCGCAACGACCAGGACGCCCGGGTCACCGATCGCTTCGAGCTCTTCTGCGCCGGCAGGGAAATCGCCAACGCCTTCTCGGAGTTGAACGACCCCATGGTCCAGCAGCGGGTCTTCGAGCGGCAGGTCGAGCTGAAGAGCCGCGGCGCGGAGGAGACGATGGACTTCGACGCCGACTACATCGCGGCGCTGGAGCACGGCATGCCCCCCACCGCCGGCCTCGGGATGGGGATCGATCGCCTCGCCATGCTCCTGACGGACTCTGCGTCGATCCGGGACGTGATCCTCTTCCCCCTGCTGAAGCCACGGGGAAACCCGTGACGCGCGCCCGCGCGCCCCGGCGCGTGGCGGGCACGGCAGGGAGCGGGCCCGCGGCCGCGAGGCCGGCTCCTTTGGTCGGCCCGGGACGATCCCGGGGCTCCCGATCGTTCGCCCGGGCGAGACCCGACCGGTAGGAGAGCATTTGCAGCCGACCCCCGACGCCCAGGACCTCCGACCGGACGCCGCCCGCACGGCAGTGGCCGGCATGCTGCGCCAGACGGCGATGCCGCGGGTCGCCGCCGTGCCCCTGCTCGCTTCGATCGGCCTCCAGATCGGCGCGCTGGCGGCGCTCGGGATCTCCCGCCTCGTCTACGCCAACCAGATCGGCATGCGGATGGACGTGGCGGAGGTCCTCGCCGCGGTGACGGGCGCCCTCGTCGCGGGCGCGGCGGGATGGAGCACCGCGTCCCTCTCGCGCCGGGTGGGCTTCTGGGAGCTGGCCATCGGCGCGGTCGTCACCATCGCGGCAGGCTACGCGATCCTGCTCGCCGGGCTCCCCGTCGGCCCGGAGCTCTTCTCGCTCATGCCGGACGGCGGCCTGTGGTTCGCGCCGCTCGTCCACGGCCTGGCGGGCCTCCTCGCGGCGAGCCTCGCCGCCACCGCCGGCTACATGGTGGGCGCGGGCCGCTCCCTCGACTTCTCCTTCGGCTACGAGCTCTTCGTGGCGCGCAGCCACCTGCGCCTCTCCCGCAAGCTGCTGTGGGGCCTGTCGCTCCTCACGCTGGGCATCGTTCCCGGCGTGGTGGCGCTCTACCTGCTCCTGCGCCGGCAGCGGCGCTCACCCACCCTGATCATGACCGTGCTCTCCATCGGCGGCGTGGCCGTGGGCGTGATGGCGCTGTGCGTGGTGCTGTCGGTGATGAGCGGCTTCGAGCTCGATCTGAAGCAGAAGATCCTGGGCACCAACGCCCACGCGGTGGTGCTCAAGTACGGCTCCTTCGACGAGTGGGAGAAGGCGGCGCAGACCACCCGGGAGACGCCGGGCGTCACCGGCGTGACGCCGTTCGTGCTCAACGAGGTGATGGTAACCACCGACACCAGCCTCGCCGGCGCGCTCATCAAGGGTATCGATCCCGCCACCGTGGGCCAGGTGACCGAGCTGCCCAGGGAGATCCAGGAGGGGAAGCTCGAGTACCTGGAGCGCCCCGAGGAGATCCCCATGCCGGGCGGTCGGGGCTCGCTCGGGACCATCGGCGGAAAGGGCGAGCTCGACGAGCTTCAGGCGGAGCTCGACAAGCTCGCCAAGGCGGGGGCGGCGAAGGAGGTCGACGCCCCCAAGGAGAAGAACGAGCTCCCCGGCATCGTCATCGGCCGCGAGATGGCGCGGCAGCTCAAGGTCTTCGTCGGCGATCCCATCACCGTGGTCTCGCCGATCGCCGGCGAGCTCGGGCCGATGGGGCCGCAGCCCAAGAGCATGCAGTTCCGCCTGGCGGGCGTCTTCTACACGGGGATGTACGAGTACGACTCCAAGTTCGTCTACATCTCCCTCGATCGCGCCCAGTCGTTCTTCAAGCTGGGGCGGGGCGTCACCGGCCTCGAGCTCAAGGTTGGCGACATCGACGACGCGCGGCGGATCTCGCGGCAGGTGCTGGGCAACCTCGAGGGCTACCCCTACCGCGTCAAGGACTGGGGCGAGATGAACCGCAACCTCTTCTCCGCGCTCAAGCTGGAGAAGATCGTGATGGCGGTGATCCTCGCGTTCATCGTGCTGGTCGCCTGCTTCAACATCCTGTCGACGCTCGTGATGTTGGTGCTCGAGAAGGGCAAGGAGATCTCGATCCTCAAGTCGATGGGGGCCCGAGACGCGTCGGTGATGAAGATCTTCGTGGCGGAGGGGCTCGCCATCGGCGGGATCGGCACCGTGCTGGGGCTGGCGCTGGGCCTGCTCCTGTGCGGGGCGATCTCGATCTTCCCGATCCCCCTGGACCCCGAGGTCTATTACATCCCGCGCCTCCCCGTGCGACTCGACGCCGTGCAGTTCGCCCTCGTGGGCGTGTCGGCGGTGGTGCTCGCCTACCTCGCCACCATCTTCCCGGCTCTCTATGCGTCGCGGATGTCGCCTGTGGAGGGGCTGCGCAATGACTGAGACGAAGCCGCTCATCGAGGCCCGTGGCATCGAGAAGGACTACGTCCACGAGACCAAGGGCCACGTCCACGTGCTCAAGGGCGTCGACTTCGCCATGCAGGCGGGCGAGGTGGTGGCCCTCGTCGGCAAGTCCGGCGCCGGCAAGAGCACCTTGCTCCACGTGCTCGGCACCCTCGACCACCCCACCTCCGGCACCGTCCTCTTCGAGGGCGAGGATCTCTTCGCCAAGGACGAGCTGGGCCTCGCGGACTTCCGCAACGCCACCGTGGGCTTCGTCTTCCAGTCCCACTACCTGCTGCCCGAGTTCTCCGCCCTCGAGAACGCGATGATGCCGCTCCTCGTGCGGCGGGTGCCGCGCGAGCAGGCAGCCGAGAGCGCCCGCTCCATCCTCGAGCGCGTCGGCCTGAGCCACCGCCTCGACCACAAGCCCGCCGAGCTCTCCGGCGGCGAGCAGCAGCGCGTCGCCCTGGCCCGCGCCCTGGCGCCGCACCCGCGCCTCCTCCTCGCCGACGAGCCCACCGGCAACCTCGACGCCGGCACCGCCGCCGCCATCCACGAGCTCCTCGTCGAGCTCAACCGCGAGCTGGGCATCAGCTGCCTAGTCGTCACGCACAACGAGAAGCTCGCCCGGGACCTCCCGCGCTGCCTCGAGATGCGCGATGGCCGCATCGCCTGACCCCCCGCCGAACGAGAACGACGGCGTCTCCGGTGCATCCTGCGAAGGACCGCGAATCGAAACGACTCGTCGCAGCTCGGCGACCACGTTCGGTCGGTCGGCAGGCCCGCTCCCCGCCGAACGCTCACCTTTCAGAAAATTTAAGGCGGTTCCTGGGGGTCGTTCGTGGTCCGATCGTCGGATCGGGAAACGCCCGGGCCTCGCCCTGTAGGATCCGCGGAAAGTAGCGCCGCGCACCGGGTCCACCCTCCCGAACGAGGAGACGAGCATGAGCGGACTCGGACCACGCCTGCACCGAATTTGGGTCGTCTCGGTGGCCGTCCTGGCGGCGGCTGCCCTGGCGGCCTGTGAGGATTCGACGAAGAAGCCATCGGACGGCACCGGCGGATCGCAGTCCGAGGGCGGTTCGGGTGGCGACGGCGGCACAGGCGGCACCGGCGGTGGAACCGGCGGCACGGGCGGCACCGGCGGCACCGGAGGCACCGGAGGCACCGGAGGCACCGGCGGGACCGGCGGGACCGGCGGCGAAGAGGGCCCGGCCCCGGTCGTGAACCAGCTCGCCCGTCTCGGCGCCTACCAGCCGACGCCCCCGCAGGCGCTCCTCGCCGGCGTCGACCGGCCGCTGATGCTCATCGGCCTGAACGGATCGCTGATGGAGGACACGGCGCTCTTCGGCTTGGGCGATCCCGCCACCCCCGGCCAGTCGGCGATGTCGGCCGGACTCCTGGTGCAGGACACGAGCACGGGAGAGGTTCGGCTCTACGGCTCCGCGGATGGCCTTCCGGAGTTCAACTACGGCCTGTTCATCATCGGCGGCAAGCCCGCTGCGGCGCCCATCCTCCGCATGGCGTGGATCGACGGCGACGAGCGCTTCGCTGCGGCCATGGTGACCCACGCCACGGTCGGGACCCGCGCCGACGACGGGAGCTGGTCCTTCCGCAGCACGAAGCTGCGCAAGCCCGACGCCAGGGCGGACGCGCAGATCACGGCGATCTCCGCGGCCGGCGGAGAGGTCTTCGCCGGCACCGACCAGGGAGTGGCCGTCCTCGACCCGGACACCCTGGACGTGAGCCGCTGGCTCGACACCGGCACCGGCGTGGCCCAGATCTACGAGCTGGTCGCGGTCGGCTTCGACGCGCAGAAGGTGGCGGTGGCTTGGAACGCGAACGAGGACGCGGGCGGCCCCGATCGCATCTCGATCGCCTCCGCCGGCTCGGCGGATGTCCAGCCGGTGGAGCTGCCGAGCGGCTTCCTCCCCACCAGCTTCGCTGGCACCACCGGCGCCCTCTACGTCGGCGGCAGGGAGGCCGACGGCCGCGGAGCGATCCTCGCGGTCACCCAGTCGGACGGAGGTTACGACGTCCAGCAGGCGGTGTCGGCGGACGACCTGGCCGCGCTGCGACGCGTGCCCTTCGTGCCCAACCGGCTCGCCGTCTCCGCGGACGGCCTGCGGCTCTTCGTCGGCGCCCAGCTCAAGGTGGCCGGTGGCAACGCCGTGTCGGGCATCTCCGTCTTCGACCTCGTCTCGAACGCGGTGGCGTCGACGCCGGGCCGGCAAGTGGTCGATCGCCGCCGCGCCGAGTCGGACCTCCTCCCCTGGCAGACGGAGCTCCTCGTGGCCGACTCGGGCGGGCGCCTCTGGGTCGCCGGCAGGCAGCGCTGTAACGACGTGTCGCTGCGCACCACCGGCCTCTACCGCATCGACGCCATCGGGGACGATCCGGAGGACGCCCGCCTCGTGCGCCCGTTCGTCTCCGGCGTGCGGACGATCGCCGTCGACCCGGTGGACGGCAACACCTGGCTTGGCCTCCGCAACGAGAACCCGGGCCTCGCCTGCGACGGCTGGGTCGCCCAGCAGAACGTCTGCCGCCTCAAGGACGACGGTTCTTGCGAGATCTACGTGCCGCGGACCACCGAGGCGCTGCAGCGGGGCCCGGTCGCGCTGGCCGCGGTGGGGATCGCCTTCTCCTCCGAGGCGGAGGATCGCACCTTCGCCATCGCCGGCATCGGCGACGAGACCTTCGTCCGCCGCGGCGACGTCACCCGCTTCCTCTCCACGCAGCTGGAGCCGGGCGTCTCCCTGCGGCCCACCTCGGCGGCCTTCGGTCCCTCGGGCCTCTGGATCTCCTCCTCGGCCCAGTGGGATCCCGGCTTCCCCGCCGACCCGGAGGATCCGAACCCGATCGACTGGGACAAGGTGAACGACCGCAGCCCCCACGGCGTCGGTTATCTCGAGTTCGACGACGACGGCAGGCCCACCTACCTGCGCCGCTTCTCGCGCAACCAGTCCGATCAGAAGGTCTACGACGTCCCGGGCATGCCCTCCAACACCGCGTGGCAGGTGCTGCCCCTCGAGGGATCGCGCCGCGCGCTCGTCGCGCTGGGGATCGAGCGGGAGCGGCAGGTCGTCGATCACCTCCTCGCGCCCCCCAGCGATCGCGACGTCGGCGGCGGCCTCGCCCTGATCGACGGCGACGAGATCCGGATCGTCGACGGACCCGCGGGCTCTTCGATGCGCGAGATGGTGGCGCTCGCGAGGGACGCGGACGGAGCCGTCTACGCGCTCGAAGCCGTCGAGGGCGTGTTTCGCGTCGATCTCGAGACCCTGAAGGCGGAGCGGTTCGCGCCGCCGGCGTGGGGTCCCGAGGTCCGCGCCACCAGCCTGGCCGTCGACGGATCCGGCCATGTGGCCGTGGGGACCACCGCGGGTCTGTGGATCTACGCGGCGAACGGGAGCGCGACAAAGGCCACCGCCCGCGAGCACGGCACCTACTGGGCCCTGCGCTTCATGGGCGACGGCGTGCTCTACGCCGGCGCCGATCAGGGCTTGGTGCGGGTGTCGATCGACGACGCCACGCTCCCCTCGAGCCTCGGCCCGCAGGGGCCGCTCCCGCGCACCCTCTGGCCGCTCGACACGCGCTGCGACGGGGAGGAAGGGTGTGCCTGCTTCTTGAACGACGAGTGTGCACCCGGCCTCGAGTGCGGCGACTGGGGTCCGGAGACCGGGTTCTGCAAGGTGCCCGTGGAGCGCTGCGACGTCACCCCCGGGGACCTGGGCTGCGCCTGCGAGACGGACGACGACTGCCTCACCTCGTACGAGTGCGCGGCCGGCTCCTGCACGACCTCGTCGCTGGCGTGCATGCGCGCGTGCGAGTGTGACGGCGACGGCGGCTGCCCCGACGGCACCCACTGCCTGGGCGGCTTCTCCGGCGCCAGCTGCGTCCCGGACGAGGCGAGCTGCCTCTCGTCCTGCTCCTGCGAGGGGGGCGACGGCTGCCCCGCCACCTACCACTGCGAGGGCGGCATCTTCGCGCCGCGCTGCGTCCCGAGCGGCGACTGCAAGGAGACCTGCAGCTGCCCCGAGAACGACGGCTGCCCCGACGGCTGGGAGTGCCAGGGCGGCTTCGCGGGGCAGAGCTGCGTGGAGGTCCTCGACCCCTGCCTCGCCGACTGCTCCTGCGAAGGCATCGACGGCTGCACGGACGGCTTCTACTGTGAGTGGAGCGACGAGGGACAGACCTGCGTCGAGGAGCCCGATCCCTGCATGCTCGACTGCAGCTGCGGCGGCCCCGACACCTGCCCCGTGGGCTATTACTGCCAGGGCGGCTTCGCCGGCCAGTCCTGCATGCCGCTGTAAGGGCTCGATGCCGCCGCCCGGAGCGCCGGAAACCGGGCGGCGGATCGACTACGCGCGGCCGCCGGTGAGCTTCTCGGCGGCCACCCGCACCGCACCGGCCGGCATCGGCCGGGCGTCCAGCACCGCGGCGGCGGCACGGCGGCGCGAGGTCTCGGGGAGCGACGCGGAGTCGATCGCGGCGAGCGCCGCCCGCGACGCGCCCGGGAGCCTGGCGAGGCCGGGGCCGGGGCCCCCGTTCCAGCCGCCGCGCGACACCGACTCGAGGCAGGCCACCACCGCACCCGCCAGCTCCGGGGCGTCCGCCAGCAGCTCCTCGGCGCGGGCCGCCTCCAGGAGCGGCACCGCCGCCCACGCGCGCTCGAGCGGATCCTCGATCGACGCCGCCAGCTCGAGCGCCCGCGGCGCGAGGTCGCGAAAGCCCGCCGGCTCCTCGAGGTGGCGCAGCGCCAGCCGCTCCAGGGCCATCGAGCGGGACAGGCCTGCGCCGGCCTCCGCCAGGCCGACGAGCGCCGCGTCGACCTCGTCCGCCCGGAGCTTCTCCAGCGCGAGCGCGCACACGCCGGCGAGGGCAGGGGAGCGGCCCGCGATCATCAACAGCTCCCGATCCTCCTCCCGCAGCCCGAGCGACAGGCACGCGATCGCGGCGGCGAGGGTGGCGTAATCGGTGGCCTGCGCCGCGAGGCGACGGCCTGCCTCGGCGAGCGCCGGTCCCGCGACATCGCTACGCTGCGCCAGCGTTTCCAGGAGCTCGGGAAGCTCCCAGGGCGCGACGCCTTCCACCGCCTCTCGCAGCTCCTCGGGATCTCGCCTCCGCGCTGCGGACGCGATCGCGGCGAGCCGGCGCGCGGTGGTGAAGAACCGACCCTCACGTCGGCCGAGGAGGTGGGTCTCCGCGGCGAAGCGATCGCCCAGCCGCTTCTCCTCGGTGGCCTCCTCCGGGGCGGTGGCGGGGAGCAGGCCGGGGCCGCCATCGGCCGGGAGCCTCGCCTCGATCCGCGAGAGGAGCGAGGGCACCCGCGGACTCCCGGATGACGTCCTGCGCAGCAGCAAATCCCAGAGCGACATCGTCACGATCCCGTGCCGGCGCGCAAGCGTCCCGCGGCCATCAATTCCCTTGTATACCTCCGCCGCAGCGTCCTATGGTCCGCCGGTTTTTCGTGTCCCCATGCTCGTTCGCGCAACCGCACTCGGCATCCTGGCCCTCCTGCTCGCCTCGACGGCGGCCCATGCCCAGGGTCCGTCCGCGCCGGGGGCCTCGGCGGTCGAGAACGAGTCCGATCGGGTCTCCGAGATCCGGGTGGAGGGCGCCCGCCGGGCCGAGCCTGAGGCCATCCGGGCGGCGATGGCGACCAAGGTCGGCGACCCCCTCGATCCCCGCAAGATCCGGGACGACATCCGCCGGATCTTCGCGCTCGGCTTCTTCTCCGACGTGCAGATCGGCTCCGAGCCCACGCCTCAAGGCGTGATCGTCACCGTCGCCGTGGTGGAGCGGCCCGCCATCCGGGAGGTCCGGATCGAGGGGAACGACGAGATCTCCACCGAGGATCTGCGCGAGAAGCTGGACGTGAGGCCGTACCAGGTCCTCGACCGGGCGGCGGTGAAGCGCAACGCCGCCAAGCTCAACGAGCAGTACGTCGAGAAGGGCTTCTTCCTCGCCTCGGTCTCGTCCCGCCTGGAGGAGCAGCCCGACAACCAGGTCGACGTGATCTTCGTGGTCTCCGAGAACTCCAAGGTGATGGTGGAGTCGATCAAGTTCCTGGGGAACGAGAAGATCTCCGCGGACGAGCTCAAGGAGCCGATGATCACGAAGGAGGGCGACTTCCTCTCCTTCCTCACCGGCGCTGGCACCTACCGCGAGGAGATCTTCCAGCGCGACATCCAGGTGGCCCAGGGCGTCTACTACGACAACGGCTACATCAACGTGAAGTTCGGCAAGCCGGTGGTGGCGCTCACCCCGGACAAGAAGTCGATCTTCATCACCATCCCTGTGGAGGAGGGCGAGCAGTACTCCATCGGTACGATCGACTTCGACGGGGACATCCTCACCACGAAGGAGGATCTCGCCCGGCTGATGATCGTCCGCTCCGGGCAGATCTTCTCGCGCAGCAAGCTGCAGAGCGACATCCAGGCGATCACGAACCTCTACCAGGACGAGGCCTACGCCTACGTGAACGTGGTGCCGCTCACCACGGTGCACCCCGAGGAGCGCACCGTCGATCTGGTCTTCGAGATCGACAAGGGCAAGAAGGTGCGCTGGGAGCGCATCGAGATCGTCGGCAACGACAAGACCCGCGACAAGGTGATCCGCCGGGAGCTGCGGATCTACGAGGGCGAGTACTTCAACGGCACCGACCTCAACCGCTCCAGGGCCCGGGTCACCGCCCTCGGCTTCTTCGAGCCGGATCCCCGCACGGGCATGGTGGAGATCTCCACCCGCAAGGGATCCTCCGACGAGCTGATCATCGGCACCGTCGAGGTGAAGGAGAAGCCCACCGGCACCTTCCAGGTGGGCGCCGGCTTCTCGTCGGCGGAGAACTTCATCGCCACCGCCCAGATCTCGCAGAGCAACTTCTTCGGCTGGGGCCAGTCCGCGTCGCTGTCGGCGCAGATCTCGAGCATCCGGCAGCTCTACCAGCTCCAGTTCGTGGAGCCCTACTTCCTCGACACCAACTGGACCGCGGCGTTCGACCTCTACCGCACCGACGTCGACTACGGCGGCTTCGTCCGCAAGGCGAACGGCGGCGACATCACCTTCGGCCACCCGCTCCCCTTCGTGAACACGGACGAGCTGCGGCTCTTCCTCACCTACACGTTGGAGGACGTCGAGGTCACCACCGGCGGCTACCAGATCGGTGGCGTCCGGCTATTCGGGAGGTTCAAGGACGGCCTCACCTCGTCCGCACGCCTCACCCTGTCGTGGGACGCCCGCAACAACCGGCTCTTCCCGTCCCAGGGCTTCTACCAGTCCGCGTCGATCGAGGAGGCGCCCAGGTGGCTCGGCTCCGACTTCCTCTACACGCGCTACACCGGCGTCACGCGGTGGTACTTCCAGCTCCCCTACCGGCTCGTCTTCAAGACCCAGGGGACCATCGGCTACATCCGCGGACCGAACGTCCCAATCTCCGAGCTCTACTTCGTCGGCGGCATCAACTCCGTCCGCGGCTACCAGCTCCGGACGCTGTCGCCGACGCTGCCGGTCGGAATCAACGGCAACGATCCCCAGTCGCCGACCTTCCCGTACCTCATCGGCGGCAACAAGCAACTCGTCTTCAACAACGAGCTGGAGTTCCCCATCTTCGAGAAGGTCGGGATCCGCGGCGTCCTCTTCTACGACCTGGGAAATGCATTCGCCGCCACCGAGAACTTCTTCGAACACGACCAGCAGGATCTCTTCCTGGGCATGTTCCACTCGGTGGGGTTCGGCTTCCGCTGGTTCTCCCCGATCGGCCCCTTGCGGTTCGAGTGGGGCATCCCCCTGACCCCGAGGCCGGAGGACCAGCGTCTCCTCTTCGAGTTCACCATCGGGAACAGCTTCTGATGCGCCGCTTCGGGGGTCCGAAACCGGGGGATGAATGGTTCGAGCGCTCCGGCGGTTGTCGCGCGCGTCGGGCGGGCGAAAGGCTCGCCCTCCAGCCGCCTGCCTGCTTGACCGCATTGTCGGCGATGCTACGGTACGTCGCCTTCGCAAAGGAACGAGGTTGAAGATGGGAAGGATCCTTCCGCTCGCGGTGATCGCCGCGATCCTCTTGCCGATCTCGGCCCACGCAGCCGACATGAAGATCGGCTACGTCGATCTCCAGCGCGCCCTGAACGAGGTGGAGGAGGGGCGGACCGCCAAGGCGCGCCTGAAGGCCAAGTTCGACAAGAGCCAGGCCCAGCTCGACAAGGAGCAGACCTCCCTCAAGGCCCGCAAAGAGGAGCTCGACAAGAAGCGCCTCGCGATGGACGAAGCGACGCTGCGCCAGAAGGCCGAGGAGCTCGACAAGGAGTTCGTCCGCGTCTCCGGCCTCTACTCGAAGCTTCAGAAGGAGCTGTCCGACGAGGAGCGCGAGGCCACCGCCCAGATCTTCAAGAAGATGCGGGCGCTCATCGCCGACCTGGCGGAGAAGCAGGGCTTCACCTACGTGCTGGAGATGAACGAGTCGGGGCTCCTCTACGGGCCGCCGTCCCTCGACCTCACCAACGAGCTGGTCCGCGCCTACAACACGGCCAACACGTCCGCCAAGAAGTGATCATGGAGATCTCCCTCTCGGAGCTTGCCCGCGAGCTGGGCGGCGAGGTGCTGGGCGAGGGCGATCGTCCGATCGACGGCATCGCCACGCTGGAGACGGCCGGCCCCCGGCAGATCAGCTTCTTCTCGAACCGCAAGTACCGGCAGCAGTTCATGGCCACCAAGGCCGGGGCGGTGATCGTCGGGCCGAAGGACGCCAAGCAGGCGCGGCCGGAGGGGGCGAGCCTCCTCGTGGTCCAGGACGCCTACCTCGCGTTCGCCAAGACCTCGACCCGGTTCAACCCGCCCCCGACCTACCCGGCCGGGATCGATCCCAGGGCCGCGGTCGATCCCACCGCGACCATCGATCCCACCGCGACCGTGATGCCGTTCGCCTTCGTGGGGCCGCGGGCGAAGGTCGGCGCCCGCGCCGTGATCCACGCGCACTGCGCGATCCTGGCGGACGCGGAGATCGGCGACGACTGCCTGCTCTACCCTGGCGTGGTGGTGAGGGAGTCCTGCACCCTCGGTGCCCGCACGATCGTCCAGCCCGGGGCGGTGATCGGAGGCGACGGCTTCGGCTTCGCCTTCGAGCCGGCGAAGATGCGGCACTTCAAGGTGCCCCAGGCCGGCGCGGTCCGCGTGGCCTCCGACGTGGAGATCGGCGCCAACACCTGCCTCGACCGCGGCACGCTCGGCGACACGGTGGTGGGGCAGGGGGTCAAGATCGACAACCTGGTGCAGATCGCCCACAACGTGGAGATCGGCCCCTTGGGCCTCCTCGCCGGCTGCTCCGCGGTGGCCGGCTCGACGCGCCTGGGCAAGGGCGTGATCCTCGGCGGCCAGTCCGGGATCATCGGGCACCTGGAGATCGGCGACGGGGCCCGGATCGCCTCCGCCGCGGCGGTCTACGGCGACATCCCGGCCGGCGGCGCCTATGGCGGCCACCCTGCCATCGACCAGACCAGGTGGCTGCGGGAGCAGGCGGCGGTCCACGAGCTGCCCGAGCTCCTCAAGGAAGTCCGCACCCTGCGCAAGCGCCTCGAAGCCCTCGAAGGAGGGGACAGCTGATGGAAGGCATCGATTACAAGCAGATCCTCGAGATCCTGCCGCACCGTTACCCCTTCCTGCTCGTCGATCGCGTGACCGAGGTGACGAAGGGCGAGCGCCTCGTCGGCTACAAGAACCTCACGTTCAACGAAGACTTCTTCAACGGACACTTCCCAGGCAACCCGGTCATGCCCGGCGTGCTCATCGTCGAGGCGATGGCCCAGGCTGGCGCCCTGCTCGCCTTCCTGACCGAGCCCCTCGACATCTCCCAGAAGGTGATCTATCTGGCAGGCGTCGACGGCGCGCGGTTCAAGCGGCCGGCCCGCCCCGGGGATCGACTCGATCTGGAACTCAAGGTGATCAGGCACAAGGGCACGCTCTGGAAGCTCGGCGCCGAGGCACGGGTCGACGGCCAGAAGGCAGCCGAAGCGGAGCTCCTCGCCATGGTCAGCGACAGGTAATCACCGCATGTCGAACATCCATCCCACCGCGGTCGTCGACGGAGGAGCCGAGCTCCACCCGTCGGTCGTCGTCGGGCCCTACTCGGTGATCGGCCCCGACGTGAAGATCGGCGAGGGGACGAAGATCGGCCCCCACGTCGTCATCACCGGTCACACCACCATCGGCAAGAACAACACCTTCTTCCAGTTCTCGTCGATCGGCGACGCGCCCCAGGATCTCAAGTACCGGGGCCAGCCCACCACCCTAGAGATCGGCGACGGCAACGTCGTCCGTGAGTACGCCTCGATCCACCGCGGGACCGTCGAGGGCGGCGGCGTCACCCGCGTCGGCTCGCGCTGCCTGCTCTGCTCCAGCACCCACGTCGCCCACGACGTGCAGCTCGGCAACGGCGTGGTGATGTCGAGCGGCGCGATGCTCGCGGGTCACGTGGAGGTGGCCGACTTCGTGATCTTCGGTGGCATGGCGGGCGTCCACCAGTTCGTCCGCATCGGCCGCAACGCCTTCATATCGGGCGGATCGATGGTCGGCATGGACGTGCCGCCCTTCTGCACCGCCTCCGGCTACCGCGCCGAGCTCGCCGGCCTCAACACCGTCGGGCTGCAGCGGCACAAGTTCACCGAGGAGCAGATCCGCAACGTCAAGAAGGCGTATCGGACGCTCTTCCGGATGAAGCTGGGGTTGCGCGAGGCCATTACCCGGGTCCGCGCCGAGATCCCGGACGATCCAAACGTCGCCCACCTCCTCGAGTTCATCGAGGGCTCGCAGCGCGGCGTCACCCGGTAGGTCGAGTTCACATGAGCGCAGCGTCTCCCCGGCAGGTCGAGCCCACGAAGTCCGTCGGTCTCATCGCAGGCTCGGGGGTGTTCCCGCTCAGGTTCGCGGCCAGCGCCAGGCGGCAGGGGCACCGGGTGGTGGCGGTCGCGCACCGCGGGGACACCGATCCGGCCATCGAGGCGATCTGCGACGAGGTGACGTGGGTCCACCTCGGACAGCTCGGCAAGATGGTGAAGGCGTTCCAGGCCGGCGGCGTCACCGAGGCGGCCATGGCCGGCGGGGTCGCGAAGACGAAGCTCTTCGGCGGCCTACGCCCGGACCTCACCGCCCTCAAGCTCGTCCCTCGTCTCGAGCGATTCGACAACGAGAGCCTCCTCAAGGCCATCGCCGGCGTGTTCGAGGACGCGGGGGTGAAGATCGTCGACCCCATGCCCTTCTGCCCCGATCTGGTGGCGAGGCTGGGGCCGTACGGCAAGCGCCGGCCCGACGCGAAGGTTAGGGCCGACATCGAGCTTGGGGTGAGGATTTCCAACGCGATCAGCCGCGCCGAGATCGGCCAGACCGCCTGCGTGAAGGGGGGCACCATCGTCGCGGTCGAGGCGATGGAGGGCACGGACCGCTGCATCCGCCGCGCGGGCGAGGTGGGAGGGAAGGGCGTGGTGGTGGCGAAGGTCGCCATGCCCGACCAGGACATGCGCTTCGACGCGCCCTGCATCGGCCCCGGCACCGTGGCGACCTGCGTGGAGATCGGCGCCGCCGCCCTGGTGTTCGAGGCGGGCCGCGCGATCGTCCTGGACGCCGAGGAGATCGCCGCAACCGCCGACGCCGCCAAGCTGGCCCTGGTGGGTGTGCGCGCCGACGGCACATGGTGACCCCCGAGCCCTGAGAGCGGCCCCTCGGCCCGGTTGACCCGCCGGAGTCTCAAAGCGTAGAACCGTCCATTCGAAAGCCCCCCTCCACGCTCGGGAAGCCGAGCGCCTCGGTGAGCCATGCGACGTTCGCGAATCTTCCCTCTCGTCTCCCTCCTCTCCGCGTTCGCGTGGATCGCCTGCGGCGGTGGTGGCTCCGGTGATGGAGGACCAGGTGGCGCCGGCGGCGGCTCCGGCTCCTGCCAGAGCCCGGACGGCAAGCCCAAGGCCTGCAGCGTCGAGCCGGACAGCGGGGGCGAAGGAACCACCGTCGTCATCCATGGCGTCAACTTCCCCAGCGAAGTCTCGAAGGCGAACGTGAAGTTCAACGGCGTGGCGACGACCGTCCAAAAGTCGGCCCCCCACCAGATCGAGGTAAAAGTTCCCAGCAAGGCGACCACCGGTCCGATCACGCTCGAGCTCGACACGGGCAAGGGCTTCGTCACCTACCCGGGGCCGATGTTCACCGTCACCGACGACAAGCCCGTGCCGGTGCTCTCCTCCCTTTCCCCCGCCATCGTGACGGAGGGCGAGCCCCTCGCGGAGATCGCCCTGTCCGGGAAGAACTTCCGCCCGTCGACGGTGGTGGAGTGGAACGGAGCACCGATCGATTCGACCTATGGCAGCTCCGGTGGGATCAAGATCCATCCCACCTCCGAGATGATCGAGAAGGTGGGGTCGTACACCGTGCGCGTCGTGTCCCCGCCTCCGGGCGGCGGCCCCTCCGAGGAACTGCAGTTCAAGGTGATCAACGCCCTGCACGTCGTGTCCGCCGAGGCGCTCTCCGCCACGACCGTGCGGCTCACCTTCGATCGCGCCGTCAACACCGGCTCCGCCACGCCCAGGCGAAACCCGGGCTCCGTCTACGCGTTCTCGCCAGCAATCGGCATCAAGGACGTGAAGATTGACGGCGCCAGCAGTGGCAAGTCGGTCATCATCACCACCTCGGTCAGCCAGAAGCCCGACGTGGACTACACGGTGACCGTCGCCGTAGATAAGGTCACCTCCGCCGAGGGCGGCATCCTCAAGGGGACGCGCTCTGCCACCTTCCGCTCCTTCAACTCCATGCCGATCCCCGACGGCGTGTTCGGCACGGCGCCCGGCTGCGGCCCGTCCGCCCTCTCGGGGCCCATGGGCCTCGCTTTGATGGGGACGACCCTCTACGTGACGGAGGAGAGCGGCAACCAGGTGCAGAAGCTCGACATCTCGGGCGACGAGCCGGAGTTCCTCGGCTTCTACGGGTACGACGGAACGAGCACCGGCTTCCTCACCGGCGCCGGGTCGGAGGCTGCCGGTTGCCCGGGCGGCGCCACCGCACACGATCAGTCGGTGGTCGCGCCTCGCGGCGCGTCGGGCCCCGATCCCCTCACCGGCAACGTGTACGTGGCGGACACCGCCCGCGACCGGATCGTCCGCTTCCTCGTGTCCAAGGCGAGCGGCACGGAGACGGCGACCTTCGAGTCCTTCGTGCGAGGCGACGCCGCGGCGTCGGAGAGCGCAAGGTGGACGTCGCCCGTGATCCTCGGCGTCATCGGAAAGCAGCTCTACGTCGCCACCAGCGCCGATCAGATCCGCCGGCTCAACTTCGATGGGTCGCGGGAGCCGGATCCGTTCGGCGCGCGCGGCGACGGCGGCGGGCAGTTCCGCTTCAACCTCGACGACGCGCCGGACGACTGCGAGGCCGAGGACGAGCGATCGGAGTGCGCCTACGACGGGGGCGGCGTGCCGGCGATGGCCTACGATCCGATGGCGCGGTTCATGTACGTGGTGGAGCCGGGCAACCACCGGGTCCAGCGCGTCAAGGTCGACCGTGACTCCGGCAGGCTCCTGCTCGACGCCAGCAACAGCGCCATCGGCCAGGGCGTCACCAAGTTCGGCGCCGGCAACACCCAGGCGAAGACCCCGGGCACCGGCAAGGGCGAGTTCACCAACCCCTCCGGCATCGCCCTCGACAAGGCGGGCACCCTCTACGTCATCGACGAGGCGAAGGGCGGGCGCGTGCAGCGCTTCGACGCCGGCGGCGCCTTCCAGAAGGAGATCCTCCTCGACTTCGTCCCCGGCGGGATCGTCATCGACGGCCAGAACCGGATGTGGCTCGCCGATCCGATGAGCGGAAAGCTGCACCGCTTCAAGCTCTGAGGCGCAAGGCCCCGGAGTCATGGCGCGCCACGACTCGCTCGTCGGCGCGCCGTCGCGGTTGAGGGACCCGAGAACTCGGAGACGGGAGGGCGGTCAGCGGCGCCGCAGGAGCGCGGCGAAGAAGCCGTCCGTGCCGTGGACGTGGGGCAACAGGCGCAGGTAGCGCTCCGCGCCGAGCCTCTCCGCGAGCTCCTCGCCGAGGGTGGTCGAAGGCGGCAGGAGCTCGAGATCCGGCCGCGCGGCCAGGACCGCCTCGACGACCTCCTCGTTCTCCTCCGCGGCGACGCTGCAGGTGGCGTAGACGATCCGGCCGCCCGGCTTGGCGAGGGACGCGTAGCGATCGAGGAGCGTCCGCTGGAGGCCGGCGAAGCGCGCGATCGAGCCCTCGTCCAACCGGAAGCGCGCATCCGGGTTGCGGCGCAGCACGCCGAGGCCGCTGCAGGGCGCGTCGATCAGCACCGCGTCCGCCCTCGAAGACAGCCGGGCCGCGAGCTCCTCCGGGAGCCCGTCCGCGGAGACGACGTGGGCCTCCCAGTTGTGGACGCCCGCCCGGCGCGCCCGCGGCCCGAGCTGGGAGAGCCGCCGCTCGTCCGAGTCCAGCGCGACGAGGCGGCCCTTGTTTCGCATCGTGGCCGCGAGGGCGAGGGTCTTGCCGCCGGCGCCGGCGCAGGCGTCGATCGTGAGCCAGCCGGGGTGCGGATCGAGGAGCCTGGCCAGGAGCTGCGAGCCCTCGTCCTGGATCTCGAACAGCCCCTCGCGGAACGAGGGGAGGGCGAAGAGGTTCAGGCGCCCCTCCACGTGGAGGCCGTCGGCGGAGAACTGGGCCGGCGTCGACGACACGCCCTCGGCCTCCAGGCGCCGGGCGAGCGAGTCACGATCGGTGTGAAGCGCGTTCGCACGGATCGTCAGCGGCGCCCGCTCGTTCAGCGCGGCGGCGAGGGCGCCGGCTCCCTCCTCCCCGAACTGCCGGACGAACATCGCCGTCATCCACGTCGGGAGTCCCTGGTCGAGCGAGATCCTCTCCTCGGCCGCGGCGCCCTCGGCGGCGATCGCCCCCCTGCCCAGGAAGGCCTCCAAGCCCGGCAGGAGCGCGGCCGACAGCCCCGCCTCGGCGAGGGCCCGCGCCGGATCGACGCGGCGCTCCTTCGCCCGCAGCGCCTCGTACGACAGCGCCCGCCTGGCGGCGGGGGAGAGCTCCCGGTACTCGCTCCCGAGCGCCCCCTCGAACACGTGGTGGAGGCGCCCCTCCGCGCGCAGGAGGCCGTACACCGCCTCGGCCACCGCCCGGCGCTCGGACGCGTAGAGGCGCCGCTCCCGGCGCAGGAGGTGGTCGAGGGCGCGATCCGCCACCCGGCCCTCGTCGCGGATCGCGGCCAGCGCCTCGAGCGCCAGGGCGCGCACGAGGTCCTCGCGCAAGGGCCTCGGCCGCCCCTCGGCGGGGCCGCCGGCAGGCGCCTGCGTCGACTTCCGGTCGAAGCGCCGCCCCGATCCCCTGCCGCCCTGCCTGCCGGCCTTGACTCCCCGTTTGGCCGCCATTACCTACTCCACCTTCCTGCCGTCGTCCCGGCGAGCGAGAACCTAGCCGGGAACCTGCGGAAGGTGCCGTACTTTTCCAGAAGACGAAACCCTGGGCCGCTCGCCGCATCCGAGGAGATCCTCGGGCGCGGACAGCGCCCAGCCCCCTGACCCCCAAACCACGGAGAAATCCCATGATTCAGCTGCTGCAGAAGGCTCCGGACTTCACCGCCAAGGCCGTCGTCGGCAAGGGCGACTTCACCAACGTCTCGCTCTCGGACTACCGGGGCAAGTGGGTGGTGCTCTTCTTCTACCCGCTCGACTTCACCTTTGTCTGCCCGACGGAGATCCAGGAGTTCTCGAAGCGCCACGACGAGTTCAAGAACCTGAACGCGGTCGTGCTGGGCGCCTCGGTGGACTCCGAGCACTCGCACAAGGCCTGGATCAACGGCGGCCTCGGCGAGCTCAAGTACCCCCTCATCGCCGACTTCAACAAGGAGATCTCCCGGAAGTACGGCGCGCTCATCGAGAGCGAGGGCTTCTCCACCCGGGCGACCTACATCATCGATCCCGAGGGGAACCTCCAGTACGCCAATTTCCACAACCCGAACGTCGGCCGCTCGGTCTCCGAGACGCTGCGCGTGCTCCAGGGTTGCCAGACCGGCGAGCGCTGCCCCGCCGAGTGGAAGCCCGGCCAGAAGACGATCTGATCGTCCGATCGATCGTGTCGCGACGCGGGCGGCGGCCTTCGGGCCGGCCGCCCGTTTCGTTTCCGGCACTGCCTCCGGCGGTCCGCTGCCGCTGTGAATCGAGCGCCGAAACGAAGACGGGCGGCGACCTCCATCGGTCAGCCGCCCGCCGTGCGTCGGATGTCTGCGTGAGCTACCGGCCGCGCTGCGCCGCCCGCCGGGGGACCGACGAGCGCGGCGGACCGCCGGGCTTGGCCTTGCCGCCGAGGGTGCGGGGCGCCGCCTTCTTCACCTGCGCGGCCTTCGCGGCCGCGGCCTTCTTCGAGCCGGCGTCCGTCCCACCGGTCAGCGCCACGAGGACCTTCTCGGCGTGCCCGTCGACCTTCACCGGCGACCACACCGAAGACACCGTCCCCTCCTCGTCGATGAGGAAGGTGGAGCGGATCGTCCCGACCACCTTCTTGCCGTACATCGTCTTGGTGCCGTAGGCGCCGAAGGCGGTGGCCACCGCGTTGTCGGCGTCGGTGAGGAGCGGGTAGGGGAGGTCGTGGTTCTTCTGGAACCGCTCGTGGGAGGCGAGCGAGTCCTTCGAGATCCCGAACACCGCCGCCCCTGCCTCCTCCATGGCGCCGTGCAGATCACGGAAGTCGCAGGCCTCGCGGGTGCAGCCGGGCGTCTCGTCCTTCGGGTAGAAGAAGAGCACCACCTTGCGGCCGCGGAGCGACTCGAGGGAGACGTCCTCGCCCGTGGTGGAAGGGAGCTGGAACGGGGGAGCCTTGTCGCCTGCGCGTAGAGCCATGGAGTTCTCCAAAAACGAAGAGATCGTCCCTCCTCGCCTACCAACGCGGCGTCCGCCGCGCAAGGGCCGACGACCTCGCGCGGGGGGCAGGGCGGACACCGCCCACGCGGGGCCGGCAGGAGAAACCGGGAGGTGCGGTGGAAATCGCGCTCGGGCCCGGTTATAGAAGCGACCCAACGCGACGATGATCGAGTCGCCCAGGAGGAAAGCCATGGAGACCCAGACCCCCGTCCAGACCCCGGCGCCGATCGCCGGCTTCGAGTTCTCGCCCTCGTCCCCCGTCGCCCTCACCGCCAACGCGGTCGACAAGGTGAAGGAGGCCATCGCCTCGCAGAACCTCGCCGGCCACCTCCTGCGCATCGCCGTCATCGGCGGCGGCTGCTCCGGCTTCAACTACGATCTCGACCTGGTGAAGGAGGCCAAGCCCACCGACCTCAAGTACGAGATCGCGGGCGTCTCCGTGGCGATCGATCAGACGAGCGTCCCGTTCCTCGACGGCACGGTGGTCGACTTCGTCGAGACCCTCCAGGGCGCGGGCTTCAAGTTCAACAACCCGAAGGCCAAGGCCACCTGCGGCTGCGGCACCTCGTTCTCGGCGTAACCGCCGCGCAAGCAGCGACGAACCCAAGGAGGGGCGCGGCCGACGCGCCCCTTCGCGTACCGCGAGGCATGCGATGGCCGGGCTGATCGTGAAGTGGGCAACCGTCGGCCCGTTCCGCCAGAACTCGTACGTCGTCGGGGATCCTGACAGCCGCGACGCGATCCTCGTCGATCCGGGTGACGAACCGGCCACGATCGAGGCGCTCCTGCAGCGGGAGGGCCTCGTCCCCCGCTACATCCTCAACACCCACGCCCACCTCGATCACGTGGGCGCCGTCCACCACTTCCAGCAGGCCCACGGCCTCTCGTTCTACCTCCACCCGGGCGACCGGGACTGGCTCGAGAACCTGCCGCTGCAAGGGCGGATGTTCGACGTCCCCGTCTCGCCCACGCCGAGGGTCGACCGCTGGATCGCCGACGGAGACGTCTTCCACGTGGGGGCCAAGCGTGTTGAGGTGATCCACACCCCTGGTCACACGCCTGGCGGCTGCTGCCTGTGGTTCCCCGAGGATCGGATCCTCATCACCGGCGACACCCTCTTCGCCGGCAGCGTGGGGCGCACCGACTTCCCCGGCGGCTCCACGGAGCAGCTCCTCGCCTCCATCCGCGATCGCCTCTTCCCCCTCGGGGACGACGTCGTCTTCCACTCGGGGCACGGCCCCGCCTCCACGCTGGGCGAGGAGAAGCGGACCAACCCCTACGTCGGGAACGGCTCCGGCTTCGGCAAGAAATACGTGTAAGCTCGGCGGGCGCATGGCCACCTTCCTCATCGTCGCCGCAGAGGCGTCGGGCGATCTCCACGGCGCCCGCCTCATGCGGGCGATCCGGCGCGCGCGCCCCGACGCGTCCTTCGTGGGCATGGGCGGCCCCGCCATGCGTGCCGAGGGCCTCCAGGCCATCTACCGGGCCGAGGACGTCTCGGTGATGGGCATCGTCGAGGTCGTCCCCAAGCTCGTCGGGATCCTCCGGATGCTGAGAGGCCTCGCCACCTGGGCCGAGGCGAACCGTCCCGACGCCGCCATCCTCATCGACTCCGCCGACTTGAACCTCCGCCTCGCCAGGCAGCTCAAGTTCCTGGGCGTCCCCACCGTGGCCTACGTCGCGCCGATGGCCTGGGCGTGGCGCGAGTCCCGGGTCCGCGCCCTGCGCGATCTCGATCGCCTGCTCTGCATCTACCCCTTCGAGGAGGGGTGGTTCCGCGAGCGCGGCGTCGACGCCGTCTACGTCGGCAACCCGCTCCTCGAGCAGGAGGCCCTGCGCTCCCTCCCCGATCGCGACGGCTGCAGGCGCGCGCTGGGGATCGCCGCCGAAGGGCCGGTCCTGGCGCTCCTCCCCGGATCCCGCCGGGCGGAGATCACCCAGCTCCTGCCCACGCTCCTGGACGCCGCCGATCGCCTCGTCGCGAAGACCCCGGCTCTCCGGGTGGTGCTCCCGGTGGCGCCCACCCTCGAGGCCGGCCTCGTCGAATCGCTCGTCGCGGGGAGGCGGTGCAGCCCGCTGCTCGTCACGGGGCGATCCCTGGAGGCGATGGGCGCCGCCGACGCGGTGGCCCTCTGCTCCGGCACCGCGACCCTCGAGGCCGCGCTCCTCGGCAGGCCCATGGTGGTGGTCTACAAGGCCCACCCCCTCTCGTTCCGCCTCGTGAAGCTCCTGGTCCGGGTGCGGCACGCCGCCATCGTCAACCTCCTGTCCGGGAGCGCCGTGGTGCCCGAACTCCTCCAGGACGACTTCACCCCGGACGCGGTCGCCGGCGCGCTCGAGCCGCTCCTCGCCGACACGGGAGAGCGGGCCTCGATGCTGGCGCGCCTCTCTGCCCTGCGGGATCTCCTGGGCGCGAGGCCCGCGAGCGAGGCGGCGGCAGCCGAGATCCTCGCCGTGGCCGACGGCGGCCGGCTTGCTGCCGAAGCCCCGGGCGATGTAGAGCGCCTCCGTGCTGGGTGAATTCTTCGTCACGGGCCTGCTCGCCGTCTCGGCCCTCTTCTTCGTCGTCGATCCCCTCGGGCTGGTGCCGATCTTCATCGCGCTCACCGAGGGGAAGTCCGACGAACGAAGGGCAGCCATCGCCAGGAAGGCCTCGCTGATCTTCGTGGCCCTCGTCTCCTTCTTCGCGGTGGGCGGCGGCCTCCTCTTCCGCACCCTCGGGGTCAGCCTCGCGGCCTTCAAGATCGCGGGCGGCCTGCTGCTCGCGCTCACGGCCCTCGACATGTTGCGGGGCCACGAGCCGGTGGCCCGCACCTCCGACGGCGAGATGGACGAGGCGGCGCAGAAACACGACATCGCGGTGGTGCCGCTGGCGATGCCGCTCCTGGCCGGTCCCGGCGCCATCGCCACGGTGATGGTGCTCACCTCGCGGGCCCACACCGTGGTGGACGTGGGGATCGTCCTCCTCGCCATCGTGATCACCGGCGTCGCCACCTACGCGATCCTCGCCGCCTCCACCGCCATCGCCCGGGTGCTGGGCAAGAGCGGGCGGACGATCCTCGAGCGGGTGATGGGCCTGGTCCTCGCCGCGATCGCCGTGCAGTTCGTCGTCGACGGGATCGGCGAGGCGCTGCCCGGCACGTTGGGAGAGCCGCCGCCGATCGAGGAGCGGCAGGAGCCGGAGGGGCCCATCCCCGGCCAGAAGGCGACGCTCCCCTCGTGGCTCCGGAACGGAGGCAGCGGGTGAGCGCGAGGCCGTCCACGCTGCGCCGACTCCTCGGCGTCCTGCGCCCCCACGGCGGCCGCATCGCGGCGGGCGTCGCGTGCATGGTGGTCCTCGCCGCCACCACCGCGGCCTACGCCTGGCTCACGGGGCCGCTCCTTCACTACCTCACCAGCGGCCGCTCCGAGTCCCTGGGCGCCGTCGCCGCATGGCTCCCCGGCGCGGGCGACCGGGTGTCCGTGCTCCTCTGGCTGCCGCTCCTCATCGCCGGCATCGGCGTCGCCAAGGGCGCCGCCTACTTCGGCCACTTCTTCCAGATGGGCATGGTCGCCCAGCTCGCGGTCGTCGACCTGCGCCGGGCGCTCCTCGATCGGATCCTCGAGCTCTCGCCGCAGGATCTGGGCAGGCAGCGCAAGGGCGATCTCCTCTCTCGCTTCGGCGCCGACCTCCAGGCGGTGGAGACGTCGCTCCACATCGCGCTCCCCACCTACCTGCGCGACTCCATGCAGGTGGCGGTGCTCCTCGCGCTCTGCTTCGTCCTCGACTGGCGCCTGTCGGCCATCGCGTTCGGGGTGGTGCCCCTGGCGGCGATCCCGCTCACGCGGATGGGCCGCAAGCTGAAGAGGGTGGCGAAGCAGGGGCAGCGCAGCGTCGGCAACCTCGCGGGCCTCGCCCACGACACGGTGGCGGGGATCAAGGTGATCCAGGCCTTCGGCATGGAGGACTGGCTCGACCGCAAGTTCGGCGAGGAGAGCCGCCGCTGGCTCGCGCTCCAGCGCCGCAGCCTCCGCTCCCGCGGCATCGCCAGCCCCGCGATGGAGCTCCTCTCCGTGATCGGCGTCGCCGCCGTCCTCGCCTTCGCGGTGGGGGCGATGAAGGACGGCGCGCTCCTCTCCGAGGAGCTCCTCTCCTTCCTCGCCGCCCTCGCGCTCCTCCTCCAGCCCGCCAAGAACCTCGGAAAGGTGGGCGGCTTCTTCCTGCAGGGGCTCGCCTCCGCCGAGCGGATCTTCGAGGTGCTCGATCTCGAGCCGTCCATCCGTGACGCGCCGGGCGCCAGGCCCATCGCCGGCCTCGCCGATCGGATCCGCTTCGAGGGCGTCACCTTCCGCTACGGCGAGCGGGCCGTGGTCGATCGCCTCGACCTGGAGCTGCGCCGCGGCGAGGTCGTCGCCCTGGTCGGCGCGTCGGGGGGCGGCAAGAGCACGATCGCCGGGCTCCTCTCCCGGGCGGCCGATCCCGCCGAGGGGCGGATCACCTGGGACGGCGTCGATCTGCGGGACGTCGCCTTGGGCTCCCTGCGGCGATCCATCGCCGTTGTGCCCCAGGACGTGGTGCTCTTCGACGACACGGTGCGCGCGAACGTCGCGTACGGGATCCAGGCGACCGAGCAGGAGATCCATGCGGCGCTCGCCTCGGCGCGGGCGCTGGACTTCGTCCTCGGGATGCCCGGCGGCCTCGACGCCCAGGTCGGGGAGAAGGGCGCCGCCCTCTCCGGCGGCCAGCGCCAGCGCCTCGCCATCGCCCGCGCGCTCCTGCTGGACGCGCCGGTGCTCGTCCTCGACGAGGCGACCAGCGCCCTGGACAGCGAGAGCGAGCGGGAGGTGCAGGCCGCGCTCGAGACGCTGATGGAGGGGCGGACGGCGCTGGTGATCGCCCATCGGCTCTCCACCATCCGCGAGGCCGATCGGATCTGCGTGGTCGCGGACGGCCGGATCGTGGAGGAGGGCCGGCACGAGGAGCTCCTCGCAATGGGCGGCGCCTACCACCGGCTCCACGAGCTGCAGCGCGCGGATCGGGGGGCGGCATGAAGAAGGTTCGCTCGCTCTTCGCGAGGGGCGGCGGCTGGCGCGGCCTCCTCCTCGGCACCCTCGGGGGCGCCGGCGCCTTGGCCGTCCTCTTCGCCACGCTGGCGACCCTCGTCGCCCTCGCCCCTTGGCCCGGGAGGGACGTCCATCGCCCCACCAGCGTCGGCGGGATCTTCCACGTCCACGGCGAGGGATCCCACGACGGCTACGGCACCGTAGACGAAGCGGCGGCAGCCGCCGCAGGGCTGGGCGCCCGCTTCGTCGTCCTCACCGAGCACAACCACCTCTCGCCCCCGGCCGCCGAGCGCCGCAGCGGCGTGCTGCTCGTGCCCGGCATGGAGATCTCCTCCGCCCACGGCCACGTGATCGCGGTGGGGCTGAAGGCGGACCCCGAGGACAAGGGCCCCACCGTCCTGGAGTCGATCCGCCGCGAGGGCGGGGCGGCGATCCTCGCCCATCCGGTGAACCGGAAGAGGCCCTGGTCCGATCCGTCTCCCCACGGCTTCGCCGGCTTCGAGGCGCTCTCCCTAGACTCCGCCTTCCGCGACGCGCTCGCGTCCAGGTGGGGAAGGCTCGCGCTCGGCGGGGCGGCCCTCGTAGGCGATCGCCGCAAGGTGGGCGGGCTCGTCGTCGGCCGCCCCTCTGAAGCGCTGGCGCGCTACGACGAGATCGTCGCCTCCCGCGACGTGCCGCTGGCCCTCGTCTGCGGCGTCGACGCCCACGGCCTCCCGCCCTACGAGGCGTCGTTCGGCGCCCTCACTCTCCACGCAGACGTCGGCGCGTCCAGCCTCGCCGCCTGGGGCCACAGCGACGCTGCCGACGCAGCGGCGGTGGTGCGGGCCATCCGCCGCGCGGCCACCTTCTGCTCGATCCCGGCCTTCGGCGACGCGGGCGCCTTCGCGTTCCACGCGGAGAGCGACGAGATCGTGGCCTCCGTCCCCCGGGACGACGTGACGATCGTCTTCCTCCGCGACGGCATCGAGGCCTTCCGCGGGCAGGGGCCGCGGCTCGCGGTACCCCGCCTCCCGGGCGCGTGGCGGGCCGAGGTCTATGTCGACGCAGGCTTTCCCTACGGGGGCGAGCGCCTCTGGATCGCCTCCTCCGCCGTGCGCATCGGCGTACCGGACTGACGCCAGACGGCTGCGAGTCGCTGCGGATTGGTACCGCGCCGTTTCCCGGAGGTTGGGCGAGCAGTTGTCCGAAACATGACACTAGACGAATCCTAGTCGAGTGTATTTGCCACCGAGCTCTTGCAGTTTCGGCAGGGCTGTGCTGCACTCGAAGTCAGCCCCTCTTTTGGGTGGTCGATGTTTCTCGGGTGGGTTGGCGATAGGGGCGCCAAACGAAGCAAGACAGAAAGAGAGGATATGCATGGACGTCTCGACGACGTGTTTTCGCGTCCTGCCGGTGTTCGCAGTGATTTTTTCTTTCGCTGTGAGTGGGTGCAGCTCCTACCCCCCCCCCCTGCGGTCGCCGAGGTAGCCGAGTTGGCCCACTCTGAGGCCGCGCTTTTCGGGCCGGGAGTGGAGGAGTACATTTATCCTTCCTGGTACGCAGATCTCTCCACCATCGAAGGCGTCGCCGGAACTGTCGGACAGATCGTCGCCAGAGTGTCTGGTGGCCCGTTCCAGGGACAGTGGGCAGGCCGCTGCACGGGCGTCCTCGTGGCGCGGAACAAGGTGCTCACCACAGGGGCGTGCATGATCGACCTCGAGGGCGCCTACGGAGCCTTCCACCAACCGGCAGATCTTTACGTCAGGTTCCCCCAGATTATCGACCTCGCGACGGGAAACCAAGCGTGGATACCTGTGACGGGAGTCTGGCGGTCGGAAGGGAGCCCGGATGTTCTCGCGTTCTCGTCGAGTTCTATGGCAGTCCTCACCCTCTCATTCGACCTGGATCACTTCCTGGTCGCGCAGATTGCCCCGGTGTTCCTCGGCGACGTCGAAGCCGCGCTCCAGGGTGGAACCCTCCTCGCTGATGACGCGGTGGTCGCCGGATTCGCGGAGACTTGTTGGGGGTGTAACGATTACGCTCGGCGGCTCGGCAAGCTGGGGACTCCCGTTCAGACTGTCGCGAGTTGGGAGGGGGAGCATCCTTTCTTGACCTCGGTCGTCCCTTTCAGTGACGACGACCCCGGCGCGGCGTTCGGGAGCAACCGGCTGGACAGGGGAGGACCGCTCTTTCTTCGCGAGGCCCGGTCGAACCGCTACGTCGTCGTAGGCAGCTACCTCGAATCGTTTGTTGAGAGCAGCGATGAGTACGAGTACGTACGTGCGAAGCGATTCACCTACCTGGGGAGGGTGGGGGATTCGAATCCTGATTACGATCACGCGGAAGTCGTTCGACCTCATCTCGGCGATTTCGTCGACGGAACGCCATGCACGCCGAACGAGCTCCTGGCGGGCCCGAACTCCAATATCGAAGCGGAGATGGATCTCGAAAAGAGGTTCGGAGGGATGGAGTTCCTGGGCGACCACTGCGATTCCGTCCCCTTGATGCTCTACGACACGCCGCTCGTGAACAAGCTCAAGAAGAACAAGGTCTCCTTCTCGGTTCGTCCGTGGCTGGGCAAGGGAGCTGTGACGCCGGAGTTTTACGAGTGGCCGGTGAGCAGGTTCTGCGATTGCTTCCATTCCGACATGCAGCCGATCGACGAGTCGGAATGCCTCGAAAACCAATGCTTCGCCGGCGAAATCCACGATGGCGCGGGCAATTGGAAGGGCATCGACCTCTCCCAGACCAACGAGGATGGGGGGGTGACGCTCATCCCGGCCGGGAGTGGCGGTTTCTACGCGCACGTCCGAGAGGGGAGGATCGGACAGCCGGAGACTTACGAGTGGTACTGGACAAAGGACGTCCCGATTAACGTTCGAGGTAACGTAGGTGGTGGTTCCTTTTCGACCCGAGGGTATCTCGGTACCTCGCTCGAGAGCCTGAACTGGACCCGAAGCGAACGGGACGACCTCTGGGATCACGGACTGCGAGGGACGGTCTCGTTTCGAGAGCTCGAATATGCCTCTTATGTTCCGCCGGACGTTCCCCCCGGCGCGAATGCAGTTCCTTGCGGCGGTTCGTCCAATTGCCTCTCTTGGATAGCCCGTCCTCGCGACTTCGACGAGGACGGTTTCTTTGGGGAAGTTCCCCCGTGGAAGCCCGGACCACCCCCCCATGCGTTCGCAATCAACGAGGACGAGCGCTATGTGCTGATGGTGGATCGGGAAGGTGGGGTGGACATCACGGACGCGCTCGGGCCTGTCCTTCAAGATTTGGAGAAAATGAAATCGGGCGGCGACAAAGTCAGGTGGCTCTCTCCAGTGGAGAGCCCGGCGTCGCTGGCTGAACTGAAAATCCAGGAGCGGGCGGCGGTCGTGACCGAGGCCGGGGTCGTCTTCTCAGTCTTGGCTGACGGCGGCATCCTCGAGGCAGTCGCGGCTGGCGGGTCCGGCCTGAGCGGATTCGCCGCCCCGATGGCCACTCAGTCGGCGGCGACCTCCCTGGCTGGCATGCCCTCCGCCGGTACGGTGACGATCGACCTGCCGGCGAACAGCAAGGCGCTCTACGCCGCGACCCAAGGCGCGATCTTCGTGGTGAAGGGTTTCAGCCCGGGATCCGGCGGCATGATTCGTCGGACCGATCTTGCCTCCGGGCTCACGACGACGCTCCCGTTCGTCGAGCCGGCGCCGGCCGGCACGATCCTGGGCGCGGCGTTCGATCCCGACGAGGGTAAGCTCTTCGTCCTGGATGCAATCGAGGGGCAGGCGCGTCTCGCCTCCTACGACGTCGCAGGAGGAACGGTGCGGATCCTGTGGACGGTTCCCTACTCGGGGTCCTACGGCTTCGTAGCCCTGTCGCGGACCGCCACAGGGGAATTGGTCCTGATCGCGGGATCGCAGAGCACGTACACCGCGTGGCTCATTCGAGAGAAGAGCAACGGCGTTCTGGCGTTCGTCGGACGAATGGAGCGAGTCGGAGGGCCCATCGATGAGCCGGTCATGGGGGCGTACGCTCCGGTCCTGGCTGTCGAGGCACCCGACGGCGAACTCCGGTACGACGCCCTGGACCCTCGTGAGTTCGTGAATGGCGCGCCGTGCGAGGTGCTGTGAGCGGCGTCGCACCGAATCTTCTGCTTCGAGTTCTGCAGGTGGCAGCGCTCTTGGGGGCTGTCACCTGCAGTACTCAGGTCGAGCACCAGACGGCCGCAACGGGTGCGGGACCGGGCGGAGGCGGAGAGCTCGAGCCCGGCGGCCGGGGAGGCGTATCCGGAGGAACAGGCGGGAACGGAGGCGCCGCGGGCACGGGCGGCACCGGCGGGGCGACCGGTGCAGGCGGCTGGAGCCGCCCTGGGGGTGCCGGCGGAGTGGCGGGAAGCGGAGGCTCGGGCGGCGCGAAAGGTGTCGGAGGCACATCAGGCGCTGGAGGTACCGCTGAGCCATTTCCCCCTTGGCTCGCCGACAGCGCGATCTGGTCGCCGGATCCCCCGGGGCCTCCCATCGACGACGCCTGCGTCACTTTGTCGGCAGGTTCCGCGAGTCTGCCTTTGCCGGCGCTGGAATGGGAGACCTGCGGCCAAGGATGCGAAAGAGCCAAGGTCCTTCAAGGCGGCGGTGACCTTGCTCAACTTCCGCATCTGAGCACTGTAATTCGCGATGGCGTCGAGACACCATTGCTGATTCAACGGCAACCATTCTACTACCGCTCGGATCGCGGGAAAAGCGGACGGGCCCTGTACCGAATCATCGATCTCGTCTCCGGGGAAACTATCGCTGCCATCCAACGAATCATGGAGCCATTACAGGGAGGGTGTCACGAGAGGACCTGGTCTCGTGAAAACGCACTTCATCTCGAACTGGTGGTGTCGAAGTCGTATCAAAAGGGAACCTATGACCTGGAAACCAACCGCTGGATCTGGCAGCAGCCCCTTCGCCCGGGCGTGGGGGTCGAGACCTGCTTCCCTCTGGAATTCCAGAACGGCGGCCGAACGCTCTACCTCTGCGGCACGAAGATCTACGCGTCGCTCGATCCTGGTTCGAGCGAGGTCGCGTTGCTCGAGGATTTGGGCGAAGAATTCGTCGCCGATTCTGGAGCGGACGACGCCAACCTCGCGATTTGGACCGAGATGAAATACCGGGGGCAGGGCTCTCGGGTCCGCGGGTGGGCTCCGGACGGCCAAGGAGTCAGGACGTTACTCTCCGATCTTCCCGGCGACACCTGCCTCGTCGGCTTGAGCGAGACTCGGATCGCCGGCGCCATGATCGAGCCTCAGGGCCGCCGGGGGTGCGACGCGAGTATGGGAAAGTTCACCATCTGGTACGCCGAGCGCATCGGTGAAAGGGTCGGGCCGAGCATCACGATCAGCCCCCAGATCTCGGACCTCCGGATGGCGTTCTACAGAACCTTGAGCACCGCCGGTGACTTCATCTCCGTCCAGGTGGCGCGGAAAGGCGTGCCGAACGACGACCGTGACAACGTCATTCTCGTCCGCACCACCGACTGGGCGAAGCGATGGATTCCCCCGCTTCCGGGCCACACAATCTACCACCATACGCTGACCAAGCGTTACCTGTACTTGGCACTTACCGGACCCGGTGCCGCCTACGGGGTCCACGACTCCGTCTATCGCTACGACCTGACGAAGTTCGACTCGATCGGCGAGCCGCTGGAGTGAGGGTCCCCAGGGCCAACCAGGCGATGGGAATCGGCAGCCGGATTGACGCACTCGCGGGCCCGAGCGTAAGAGACGGCTCCCGTGCCCATCGCCTACTCCATCTTCGGCTGGCTGGTCTTCCTCCTCGTCTGGCCCTTCCTGGTCTTCCACCGCAAGACCCGGAACGGCCAGCGCCGGCGCATGGGCTTCCATCCGCCGGGCTGGATGGCGGACGCGCCCCGCCCGCGCATCTGGCTGCACGGCGCGTCCGCGGGCGATCTGCTGGCCCTCAAGCCCATGGTGGGCGAGCTCAAGCGCCGCTTCCCCGGCTGCACGGTGGTGATGAGCACCCTCACCAACTCCGGCTACCAGATGGCGCGGGAGCGCCTGGGCGAGGTGGACTTCGTCACCTACCAGCCCTGGGATCTCCCCGGCGCGACCGCCCGCACGGTGCGGGCGATCGATCCGGACCTGCTCGTGCTCGAGTACGCCGAGGTGTGGCCGAACCTGATCCGGGCGGCGCACCGGCACGGCGCCAAGGTCGTCCTCACCAACGGCCGCTTCGCCGCCGACAAGCTGCGCAGCTACCAACTCCTCTTCTCGCTGGTGGGCAACCCGCTCGCCTCCGTCGACCTCTTCCTCATGCGGGAGGACGACGAGGCGGAGCGCGTCCTCCGCCTGGGCGCCCGGCCCGAGCGGGTGCGGGTCACCGGAAACACCAAGTTCGATACCCTCGCACAAGGCTCGACCCCCGGCACGGACGAGCTGGCGAAGGCGATCGGCGAGGGCCCGATCTTCATCGCCGGCTCCACCCACGAGGGCGAGGAGGCGGCGCTGCTCCCGGTGTTCCGGCGGCTCCGGGAGGCCCATCCTTCCTTGCGCTTCGCCATCGCGCCCCGGTACGTCGACCGGGCGCCGAAGATCCTCTCGCTGGCCCAGGCCGAGGGCTTCCGCGCGGGGCTGCGCTCCCGGGGCGCCGCCGACGCCGACGTGGTGGTGATCGACACCATCGGCGAGCTCTCCGCCGCCTACCGCCTGGCCACCCTCGTCTTCGTGGGAGGCTCGTTCACCAACCGCGGCGGCCAGAACATCCTCGAGCCCGCGGCCCACGGAAAGCCGGTCCTCTTCGGCCCCAACATGGCGAACTTCCATGACAGCGTGCAGGCGCTGGTGGGGCGGGGCGGGATCCAGGTGGCGGACCCCGACGCGCTCTTCCGGGTGGCGGGCGATCTCCTCGCCCGACCGGAGAAGATCGCGGAGCTCGGGGAGAGGGCCCGCTCCGTGGTGCGATCGATCCGCGGCGCGTCCGCGCGCAACGTGGAGGAGATGGCGAAGATCCTCGGCGACGCGGCCGAAGGTGCGATCGCACCCGGCGGGATCGCCTGATGCGGATCCTGGTCGTCCGCACCAGCGCCCTGGGCGACACGGTGCTCGCAACGCCCGTGCTGCGCGCGCTCCACGAGCGGCACCCCGAGGCCGAGGTCCACTTCGTCACCCAGCCGCCGTGGGCCGATCTCGTCGAGGGGCTCCCCTTCGTCGCGAAGGTGTGGCGCTGGCGCATGGGCGGCGGGAGCCGGACGCTGCGCAGCATCCCGGCGTTCTCGGCGGAGCTGCGGCGCTCGGGACCATTCGATCTCGCGGTGGACCTGCAGAACTCGCCGATGACCCGGCTGCTCGTCGCTAGCGTGAGGCCGCGGCGGACCATCCGCTTCGTGAAGCGGAAGACCGTCGGCGCGGTGGTCGCCTCCATCTTCGGCGAGGGCCCCGTGCTCGACGGCCTCCCGGCCGCGGCCCTCTACCTCGAGGCCCTCGAGCCTCTGGGCTTCCCCACCCACGCCGCCGCCGAGCGAAGCGGCGGGCTCGTCCCCGCGAGGAGCGCCGCCGCCACGCCCCCGTCCGCAAACGGGGATCTCTGCCTAGCCGGACGGAGCGCCGCCGCCGTATCGCTTCGGGCGCCCGTCGCTGGCGGCGACCCCCGAGCCGCCGAGACCTCGCTGCCGCTGCGGGATCCGGTCACCGGCTGGGACCTTCGCCCCGCGGTGCGGATCCCCGACGAGGCGCGGGCCAAGGCCGAGGCGCTCCTGGCGCCGGCGGGCGGCTCGCGGATCGTAGCCCTCGCCCCCGGCGGAAGGTGGGCGACCAAGCGCTGGCCCGCGGAGCGGTTCGCGCAGGTCGGCGACGCCCTCGCCGCGGAGGGCGCGAAGATCGTGCTCTGCGGCGGGCCGGGCGACGTCGCCGAGCTGCGCACCGTCGCGGCGTCGATGGAGACGACGGCGATCGCCGACACCCTCTCCCTCGACGTCGCAGGACTCTGCGCCGTGATCGAGCGGGCGGATCTCCTCGTGGGCTGCGACTCGGCGCCCAACCACCTCGCCCAGGCCGTGGGCACGCCGGTGGTGACGGTGTTCGGCCCCACCTCCTCGCGGCGCTGGGGGCCGCTCCCGGGGGCCGGCGCCGCGGTGTCGCTGCCGATCGGCTGCGCGCCCTGCTCCAACTTTGGCAAGCGCCCGTGCCCCCTGGGTCACCACGCCTGCATGCTCGACCTCGGCCCCGAGGCCGTGATCGCTGCGGCGCTCGCGGCGCTGCGGGAGGGTAGGATGGGCGGAGGCGCCGCGGCGGGAGACGAGTTCCTGCGGGAGCGGATGGCCCTCGCGATGCAAGTCGCGCGATCGCGACGAGAGGTGAGCCGACGATGATGGGGTTGTTGCACCGGACGAAGGAGCCGCTCTGGCAGAAGCTCCTGCTCGCTCCCCTCTCGCCGCCGTCGCAGCTCTTCGGCGCCGCCGCCTCCGCGCGCAAACGGCTGTACGACGCGGGGATCCTCCGACAGGAGGAGGCGCCCATCCCGGTGATCTCCGTGGGCAACATCGCGGTAGGCGGCGCCGGCAAGACGCCGGTGGTCATGGAGCTCGCCTGCCGCCTCCAGGCCATGGGGCGCACGGTGGCCGTGCTCGCCGCCGGCTACCGCGGCGAAGGGAAGGGCGCGCGGGTCGTCTCCCGCGGCGAGGGACTGGTCCTCGACGCCAAGGACGCCGGCGACGAACCGGTCCTCGTCGCGAAGCGCTGCCCCGGCGTGCAGGTGCTCGTCGGCCCGAGCCGCGCGGAGCTCGCCCGCATCGCCGCGAACCACTTGCGCGCCGACGTGGCGCTCCTGGACGATGGCTTCCAGCACTTGGGCGTGGCACGGGACCTGGACATCGTGGTCCTCGACGGCGCGTCGCCCTTCGGCAACGGCAGGCTCCTGCCCCGGGGGCCCTTGCGCGAGCTCCCCGAGGCGCTGGAGCGCGCCGACCTGTGCTGGATCTCCAAGGTCGACGAGGGAGACGCCGCGGAGCTCGAGGCGGCGGAGGCGATCGCGCGGCGCTTCACCGCCCGCGGCGTGGTCCGCTCCCGCTACCGCGTGTCGTCGATCCTCACCGGCGATCTCGCGACCGAGGAGCCGCCCCAGTCGCTGTCGGGCAAGCAGGTGCTCCTCCTCGCGGGGCTGGCCAGGCCCGACTCCTTCCGCCGCACCCTCGCGCGCCTCGGCGCCCGGGTCGTCGGCGACGCCCTCTTCGGCGATCATCATGGATTTACGCAGCGTGAGATCGAGACCGTGCTCTCGCGGGCCCGGGCGAGGGGCGCGGAGCTGGTCTGCGTCACCGAGAAGGACGCCGTCCGCATCCCGCCGGCCCTGCGCCAACACGAGCGGCTGCGCGTGGTGCGGATCGAGACGGAGATCGTCCAGGGGGAGGAGCTCCTCGGCGAGTGCCTGCGACACGCCCTCGAGGCGAAGGCGGTGCAGCGTGCGGGCTGAAGTCCCGGGCGCCCTCGCCGGGCTCGGGCAGGCGACCGAGGCCCGCCATCGCGCCAGCGCCTCGGAGCCCCGCCCCGAGGAGATCCCGGCGTGATCGTCTTCTTGGCAGCGGGTGCTGCGGCGGCGCTCGTCCTCATGGCGATCGTCGGCCCCTCTCGGCTCCTCTGCAGGCTCGTCTCCTGGCTGCCCCACCGCGCGCTGCTCGCGTTCGGTGCCTGCCTCGGCGACTTGGCCGGCGCGCTGGGGATCCGCAAGGCGGTCGCCAGGGCCAACCTCGCGCGGGCCTTCCCGGAGCTCGACGAGGCCCGGCGCGAGGAGATCCTGCGGCGCTTCTACCGCCACCTCGGCCTCCTCATCGTGGAGTTCCTCCGGGCGCCCTACCTGCCGCCCGCGAAGGCGGAGGAGCTGGTGGAGGTGGAGGGCTGGGAGCGCTTCGAGGCGGCGTTCGCCGAAGGGAAGGGCGCGATCATCGCGACCGCCCACTTCGGCAACTTCGAGCTCCTGGGATCGTTCTTCGCCAGGAAGGGCCAGCCCATCACGGCGATCACCAAGAAGCTGTCGCGCAACTTCCTCAACGCGTTCTGGCTCGACCAGCGCAAGCGCGCCGGCCTGCGGGAGGTCCCCGACTCCGGCTCCATCCGCGAGATCCTCGGCGTGCTCCGCTCCAAGGAGATCCTCGCGATCATGATCGACCAGAACATGATCCCGCGGCGCGCCGTCTTCGCTCCCTACTTCGGCCACCTCGCCGCGACCACGCCGGGCCCCGCCGTCTTCGCGGAGCGCACCGACGCGCCGGTCTTCCTCGTGCTCATGCACCGGCTCCCCGGCGGCCGCCACCGCGTCACCATCGACGGCCCCATCCCCTTCGCGCGCACCGGCGATCGCGCCGCCGACGTCCTCGCCTTCACGACGCGGCTCAACGCCGAGCTCGAGCGCCACGTCCGTGCCGAGCCCGAGCTCTGGTACTGGGTGCACCGCCGGTGGAAGACCCGCCCGCCGGAGGAAAGTGCCGAGGCGTCCCCCGCACCCGTCCCGTAGCGCCAGCGTCTGCCGGTTTGACCTCCCCCGATGACACCTGCGATAAGGCGCCCGATGCGACTCCAGGCGGAAGAGCACGAGCTCCGCGACATCGTCCGGGCGTTTGCCGGCAAGCGGATCGCCGTGGTCGGCGACGTGGTCGTCGACGAGTACCTCTACGGGCAGACCGACCGGATCTCGCGGGAGGCCCCGGTCCTCATCGTGCGGCACGAGTCGACATCGCGGTTCCTGGGCGGCGCCGCCAACGCCGCCGCCAACGTCGCCACCCTGGGGGGCCGCTGCGTCGCGCTCGGCGCGATCGGCGACGACGAGGCGGGGAACGCGCTCCAGGACCTGTGCGCCGAGAAGGGGATCGACGCGCGGTTCACCGTCGTCCGAGGCGCTGCCACCGAGACCAAGACCCGCATCCTCGCCGGCGGGATCAACACCACCCGGCAGCAGATGCTCCGGCTCGACCGCAGCCGCAAGGGCGACCTTTCCGAAGGCGCGGTGGCCGACCTGGTGGGTCGGCTGCGCGAGGCTGCCGCAGAGAGCGACGTCGTCGTCGTCTCCGACTACGGGGGCGGCGTCCTGGGCTCGGAGGCGATCGCCGAGGTCCGGCGGCTCGCCTCGACCGGCGTGAAGATCTGCGTCGACAGCCGCTACCAGCTCCCCGCGTTCGGCGGCGTGCTCGTGGCCAAGCCCAACGAGCCCGAGCTTGGCGCTGCCACCGGGCTCCCGGTCGGCACCGCAGAAGAGAGCGTCGCCGCGGGCCTGGCCCTCCAGCGGGCGCTCGGCTGCCGGGCGGTCCTCGCGACCCGCGGCCGCAGCGGCATGGCGCTCCTCGAGGACGGGCTCCCCCCGGAGCTCATCCCGGTCCACGGGAACGACGAGGCCGTGGACGTCACCGGGGCCGGCGACACCGTGGTCGCGACCCTCGCCCTGGCCATCGCCGCCGGCGCGAGCCTTTCGCAGGCCGCGCGGATCGCGAACGTCGCCGGCGCACTCGTGGTGAGAAGGATGGGCACCGCGACCCTGCGCCCCGACGAGCTGCTCGCCGAGCTTCCCTGAACATGAGCCTCCGCAAGATCGCCACCCTCGACGAAGTCGCCGCCCGCGTCCGCGCCCACCACGGGGAGGGGCGCAAGGTGGCCCTGGCCAACGGCGTCTTCGATCTCCTCCACGTGGGCCACGTGCGCTATCTGCAGGCGGCGAGGGAGCTGGCCGACGTCCTCGTGGTCGCCGTCAACAGCGACGCCTCCACCCGGGCGAACAAGGGGGAGGGGAGGCCGGTGATCCCCGAGGCCGAGCGCGCGGAGCTCGTCGCCGCCCTCGCCTGCGTGGACCACGTGCTGCTCTTCGACGACCGCACCGTCGTCCCCGTGATCCGGGCGCTGCGCCCCGATCTGCAGGTGAAGGGCACCGACTACACCCCCGACTCCATCCCGGAGCGCGCCGAGGTGGAGGCGTACGGCGGCAGGGTGGCGGTGGCCGGCGATCCCAAGGACCACTCCACCACCGAGCTCATCGGCAAGCTCAAGTGAAGATCCTCTCCCTCTGCGCGACGCCCGAGTACACCGGCCCGGCCGAGCTGATGCTCGAGGACGCCGTCTCCCTGCGCGCCGCAGGCCACGAGGTGACGGTAGGCTTCGACGGCAGGCGCGAGGGCACCATGCGCTCGTTCGTCGAGGCGGCGGGCCTGCCGATTCAGGAGGGGCTCGACCTCTGCCGCATCGGCAGGCCGCTGCCCATCGCGCGGGACGTCCTCGCCCTGCGGCGTTGGCTGCGGGAGGGGCGCTACGACACCGTCCACGTCCGCTTCTCCCACGATCACCACGTGGCGCTCCTCGCCATGGCGGGGCTCGAGCGCCGGTCCTTGCGCCTCGTGCGATCGTGCGAGCTGCTGGAGAACGTCGCGCCGGGCTGGCATCGCACCGTTCCCTTCGCCGGCACCGATCGCTTCGTGGTCCCCTCCGGCGATCACGCCGAGGGCCTTATCCGCAACCACGGGGTCTCGTCGGATCGCATCGACGTCGTGCGGGGCAGGGTCGACGCGGCCCGGTACGCGCCGGGGCCGTCGGGCCTACGGGCCGAGCTGGGGATCACCGAAGAAGCGCCGGTGGTCGGGATCGTCTCTCGCATGAAGCCCGATCGCCGGCATCCCGATCTGGTCGCGGCGTTCGCTCGGGCGCTCGCCTCCGTCCCGTCGGCGTGGCTCGTCGTCGTGGGCCGGGGAGAGGGCGAGCCGCTCGTCCGCGCCGCCGCCGAGCGCGCGGGGGTGGGGCACCGCGTGCGCTTCGCCGGCTACCGCACCGGCGACGAGTTGGCCGACGCCTACCGCGGTTTCGACGTGAAGGCCTGGCTCGCCTCCGGAAACGACGGCACCTGCCGCGCGGTGCTCGAGGCCATGGCTTCGGGCTGCGCCGTCCTCGGGGGCCGGTTCGGGGCCGTCGCCGAGTCCGTGGTCGACGGCGTCACCGGGCGCCTCTGCGATCCGGGCGATCACGAGGCCACCGGCGCCGCGCTCGCGTGGCTCCTGGCCGATCGCGCCCGCGCCGCTTCGCTGGGAGAGGCAGGACGGCACCGCGTCTTGGCCCATTACACGCCCGAGCGCCGCGCCGCGGACGTGCTCGCCGTGTACGAGCGGGCCTGGACCGATCCTGCCAGGGCGCCGAGCCACGGTCTGTGACGAGGCCGGCGGCACGATGCCCCCTTTCGCGGCGATGCATCGCCGACGCGACGGCCTCCCGGCGTCCCTCCACCCCAGCCGGCCAGGCGTGATCGGCGCCCGTGTCCTCCTCCCGCCTTCTGGTGTAAACACGGGCGGCATCCGTCGAAAGGAACGACATGGCGACGCTGAAACCCGAGCTCCTCGCGATCCTCGCGTGCCCCAAGTGCAAGGGCGAGCTCCGGGAGGATGAAACCGAGCTCGTCTGCACCAGCTGCAAGCTCGCCTTCCCGATCCGGGGCGACATCCCCGTGATGCTGGTGGACGAGGCGCGGCCGCTCGGATGAGGGCGCTGCGCTGGTTGGGCCGCGCCCTCACGATCGCCCTCGCTCGCATCGTCTTCGGCAAGCCGCGGGCGCTTTCTGCCGGTGAGGTCCGCAGGATCCTCGTCGTCCGCACCGACGAGCGGGTGGGCAACGTCCTCCTCACGATCCCGCTGCTCCGCGCGCTGCGCCAGGGCCTGCCAGGCGCGGAGATCGTCTTCCTCCACGCCGCATCCAAGGCGTCGCTGGTGCGCGGTCTGCCGTACGCCAATCGCCTCGAGCCCTTCGAGAAGAAGCGGTTCTTCCGGGCGCCGCTGGCGTTCGCGGCCCAGCTTCGAAGGCTGCGCCGCGAGCGCTTCGACGTCGCCATCGAGGCGGGGCACTACCACGCGTTCAGCCTGACCGCGGCGCTGATCGCGAGGGTCGTCGGCGCCCGCCTCGTGATCGGCCACGATCGCGGCCCCGCCCGGCACTTCTTCGATCACGCCGTCGCGCTGCCGCCGGGCGTCGTCCAGGACGTGGAGGCCAAGCTCCAGCTCCTCTCACCGCTGGGGGTCGCGCCCGCCGGCACGTGGCTCGAGACGCCCCTGGCGCGAGACCCCGGCGCCGCAAAGGAGATCGACGCCCTCCTCGCAGCGATCGATCTCCGCGACGCGCGGCTTCTCGTCGTGAACCCCGGCGCCCGCAAGCTGGACAGGCGCTGGCCGCCGGCCCGGTACGCCCTGGTCACGGCCCGTATCGCAGCCGAACACGGCCTCGTTCCGCTCGTGGTCTGGGGCCCCGGTGAGGAGGCCCTCGCCAGGGCGGTGGTCGAGGGGGCGGGCCCCGCCGCGCGCCTCGCGCCGCCGACCAACCTGCGACAGCTCGCCGCGCTCTTCGCGAGGGCGTCTCTCGTGCTCACCAACGACACCGGCCCGATGCACCTCGCCTGCGCGGCTGGCGCGCCGACCCTCGCCGTCTTCCTCGCGGGGGACGCGGCGAGGTGGGGCCACCGGCTCCCCACCTTCCGCTCCGTCGACGTCTCACCCGCCGCGTCAGGTGCAGGCACGAGCGCAGAGATGGACACAATCCTCGCCGCCGCGACCTCCCTCCTGCGAGAGACGCCGGTTGATCTAGCTGCGGCGCGCGGCTAGGTTCCGCGCCGTGCTGCGTTCCATGACCGGCTTCGGCTCCGCGCGGGCCCAGGTGGAGACCGAGGAGATCTCGGTCGAGATCCGATCCGTAAACGGCAAGTTCTGCGAGGTGAAGACGCGGCTCCCCAGGGAGCTGCAGACCCTCGAGGCGGAGGCGGTCCGCCGGATCAAGGAGCGCCTCGCCCGCGGCACCATCGACCTCTCCGTGAGGCGGGGCGCGCCGCAGGGTCAGTCGACCCGCACGCCCCGCATCGACGAAGCCCTCGCCGGCCGCGTCGCCCACGAGTTCCGTCAGCTGCGCGATCGCCTCGGCCTCGAGGGCGACGTGCGCCTCGCGGACGTGGTCGGGGTCCCCGGCGTGGTCGCGGTGGAGGAGTCTCCGCCCGATCCCGAGCTCGCGGGGCAGGCGATGCTCGTCGCCCTGGAGCAGGCGCTCGATCACCTCGTCGTGATGCGGGAGCGCGAGGGCGAAGCGCTCCGCGCCGATCTCGAGGCGCGCCTGCGGCTCGTCGAGGGCCACGCGTCGCGGCTCTCGCAGGTGGCGCCGGAGGCGCTGCGCGAGCAGCAGGAGCGGATCCTCCAGCGGGTCGCCGAGCTCGCCGGAAACGTGACGCTCGATCCCCAGCGCCTCGCCCAGGAGATCGCGATCCTCGCCGAGCGCTCCGACGTCGCCGAGGAGCTCACCCGCCTCGAGAGCCACGTGCAGCAGTTCCGCCGTCTCATGGACGCCCCCGATCCTGCGGGGCGGCGTCTCGATTTCCTGGTGCAGGAGCTGAACCGGGAGGCGAACACCACCGCCTCCAAGGCCTCGTGGACCGGGGCCGCGGAGATCACCGTCGAGCTCAAGGCCGAGATCGAGCGGATCCGTGAGCAGGTCCAGAACGTGGAATAAGCCGTGCCCACGCACTCCAAGGGATTGATGCTGGTGCTCTCCGCTCCGTCGGGTGCGGGCAAGACGACGCTCGCGCGGCGCCTGCTCCGGAGCGACCCCGACGCCGTCTTCTCCGTCTCCGTCACCACTCGTGCTCCGCGCGATCGCGAGGTGGACGGCGTGGACTACACCTTCGTCGACGACGCCACCTTCCGCGGCATGATCGAGGGGGATCGCCTCCTGGAGTGGGCGCACGTCCACGGCGCGACCTACGGCACTCCGAGCCGCTTCGCCGCGGAGGCCCTCGAGAATGGCCGCCTGGTCGTCTTCGACATCGACGTGCAGGGCGGCATGCAGATCAAGGAGCGCCACCCCGAGGCGGCGACCGTGCTCCTGGTCCCGCCGTCACGCCAGGAGCTCGAGCGCCGCCTGCGGTCAAGGGGCACCGATCCGGAGGAGGTCGTACGCCGTCGCCTCGAAGTGGCGCGGGCCGAGATCCATGCGTGCCTGGAGGGCTACGACTACGTCGTGATCAACGACGATCTCGATCGCGCCTTCAGCGATCTCGAAGCGATCGTGCGGGTGCGACGGGGGGAGGGGACTCCGACCGATGCCGCGCTCGAGGCCTCGCTCCGCCTGCGCGCGGGCGCGCCGGTGCGGCCCGAGGTCCTGGAGTGGAAGAGGGACTGATCGGGCCTTTGGGGCCGGTTTTCCGCCCATTTGTCGAAAGGGTGATTCGACCGTTTGACATTGGCGGGCGCCTGCATTAGATACGTCCGTCTCGCGCCGCTTCCGGCCAGTTCGGGGCGCCCGCGAGAAGCTCTCTGACAAGAGAATCCAACTGCTCAACTCCCGGGTGAGGATCCCGGGACTCGCGGGTTCCGCCGGACGGCGACCGCGAGAAAGCGAGCCCCAGGACGCCAGGCCGTACGGTGGCGGCAAGGGCTCCAGCAACGGTCCGGACCCGTGGTTCGGGCGATCCTCTGCAAAGAGGATCGTCGGAACGTCGGGTTCGACTTCGGAAGAACGGCCGCATGCGCGCCGGATCTCCCAGCCATCCGCAGGCCAGGGGCCTCGCGGAATGGCGTCGGCGGCTCATTCGTTCGTGGTCCCGCCTTTCGTCGACGATCGGTCCTTTCCTGGCTCTGATCGGCGGTCGAATGGGGCGAGGGCGCGGCAAACCCGTCCCTCGAGTTTTCTTCTTGACGCCTCGCGGAAGCGAGCGTAGAAGCCCCCATCCTCGAAGCGGCCGCGTGCCTCTTCGGCGAGCAGTTGGTCGGTCTCTGAAAACTGAATAGCAAGCCATACGTTCGAAGTCGCGGGGTAACCGCAATTCCATCGAGCCGACCCTTCGGGGCGGACTCGAAGAAGCAAATCAGAGCCCGGGCCGACCCTTAGCAGGTCGGTCCACCAAGCTCATCCAAGTTCAATTGGAGAGTTTGATCCTGGCTCAGAACGAACGCTGGCGGCGTGCTTAACACATGCAAGTCGAGCGCGAAGGCTTCGGCCTTCGAG